>Ga0183097_10342_pt1 | contig 107643 bp, 110 predicted proteins | sample BioMet8_FD_128883 | JGI IMG/M metagenome (GOLD analysis project Ga0183097, IMG submission 128883) | Microbial communities from bioreactor (seeded with sewage sludge) at Lawrence Berkeley National Lab, California, USA - Biofuel... | ecosystem: Engineered > Bioreactor > Anaerobic > Unclassified ... | reverse complement strand
TACGATAACAATGATGATGACTGCATTTATCATTTCATCTGCCTCAACTTGGATTACCGTTATTCAGCAGCGAATCCGGGATTATCTCAGCCAGTGCGCTCGCTGCCTTCTCCGTATCTTCTTCGGAAAGTTTCAGTTTCATTCCCGGAATCTGTCCTTTTATAAAGCTGATTTTCCGGGCATAATTTTCCGCTATTTGCGACCCTTTTCCGGTCAGATGAACCTTTCCGTATTTTTCTTTCGCGACAAGGTCTTTACTTATCAGTGAATTCAGCATGGCTGTAACGGACGGCTTTGTCACACCCAGTTTTTTTGCTATCTCCGCCGAAAACACATCCGGTGACTGTATGGAAAGTTCATAAATTGCAGTCAGATACTTCATATGCGCACACGTAAGTATAAATCCTGCATCCCTGCCGGCAGAACACCCCGTTTCTTCTTTCATCTGCATTTCCCCGCTGTCAATGCCTTTTCCCTTTTTGTCTCCGATCCACGGGAACAGCTGCAGCACGCACAGTTCCCGCTGCAACTGCTTTTTCCCATACAGTCTGCACAGGAACCGTGTTTTTTCAGATAACGGAATGCCTGAATAAAAAGCCCGGCAATCACAATACCGATGATAATAGTCGCTGCCATAATTTTCTCCCTTCCGGACCTGTCAGGCTCTTGCTGCCGACGTCCTGAGATTCCTTACCTCTGAATAAGGCTTTCTTCCAACCAGATACGCTGCCAGAACGATCAGCAGAAACGCGATCACCTGTCCCGCTCCGAATGCCGCACCGTAGAAGAAAAAGCTTCCCAGCTGATAACAGATAAAGGCGAGAACATACCCGATCACAACCTGATATCCTATTGCTATCCGAGCCCACTTCCGGCTGTTCATCTCCCTTGCGATTGTTGCCATTGCGACTACGCAGGGCGGATCAAACAGGTTCAGCACCATGAAGGAGAATGCGCCCATTGCCGTAAACATACCGGCAATTCCGGCCATAACTTCCGCATCGGCTGCATCGGCCGCAACGCCGTTTAACACGGCAAGGGTTCCGATTGCCTGCTCCTTTGCCATTTCCGCGCTGATGACCGCAACCGCGCCTTTCCAGTCGCCGAAGCCGAGCGGAGCAAAGAACCATTTGACGGCATTTCCTATTCCGGCCAGCATACTGCTTTCAATATCCGTCATCTGGAGTGTCCAGCTGAAATTGGAAAGAAACCAGATCACGATGCAGGCCGTAAATATGATCGTACCTGCTTTGATGATAAATGCCCTTGCCCGTTCCCACATATGGATGAGCACGCCCTTGAACGAGGGGATATGATAGGCCGGCAGTTCCATGACAAACGGAGCCGGATCCCCGCCGAAATATCTGGTCTTTTTCAGGGCTATTCCCGAGAGAACGATGATGGCTATCCCGAGGAAGTACATGGCCGGCGCAATCCATACGGAATGCGGGAAAAATATGGATGTGATCATGGCGATGATGACCATTTTCGCGGTACAAGGCATGAACGTGCAGAGCATGATGGTCATCCGGCGGTCTTTTTCATCTTCGATGGTCCTCGCCGCCATAACGGCCGGCACACCGCATCCGGTCCCGATCAGCATGGGAATAAAGGATTTTCCCGAAAGCCCGAACCGCCGGAAAATCCGGTCCATGATAAATGCAACTCTTGCCATATATCCGGAGTCTTCCAGCAGAGAAAGGAAAAAGAAAATGAGCAGCATCTGCGGCACAAAACCGAGCACCGTGCCCACACCTCCGATAATGCCGTCTACGATCAGGCCCTGCAGCCAGTCCGCAGCTCCCACGGAGGTGAGCCATGCCGTTGCCCCGTTCGTGATCCAGTCACCAAAGAGCGTGTCGTTGACCCAGTCTGTCAATGTACTTCCGAGTGTCGTGACAGAAATATAATACATGAGCCACATGGCCGCCGCAAAGATCGGGAGGGCCAGCACACGATTGGTCACGATCCGGTCTATTTTATCGGATACGGTCAGATTTCCTTTCACCGTCTTCTTCTGAATGCACTGCTGCACCACTTTATTGATATAGGCATAACGCTGGTTCGTGATAATGCTTTCGGAATCATCGTCCATTTCTTTCTCGCACTCTTCAATATGTGCCTCGATATGACCCGAAAGTATTTTTTTCAGAGACAGGTTATCCATTACATTCTTGTCCCGTTCAAAGAGCTTGACTGCATACCACCTCAGATTCTGGGCATCCACCCTGTCCTGAACAGATTCCTCGATGTGGGCCAGGGCATGTTCCACACTCCCCGTAAACACATGAGGACGCTCTCCGAGTTTTCTGTTCTTTGCATATTCGATTGCCTTTTCCGCGACCGCAACGCTCCCGTCCCCGTGCAGGGCGGACATCGGCATTACTTCACATCCTAACGTCTCCGCCAGTTTATCCATATCAATCCGGTCGCCGTTTTTCTTCACCAGATCCATCATGTTCATGGCGATCACCATCGGAATGTTCAGTTCCAGAAGCTGCGTGGTCAGATACAGGTTCCGTTCGATGTTCGTTCCGTCCACGATATTGATGATCGCATCCGGCTTCTCATTCACCAGATAATTCCGGGAAACGACCTCCTCCAGCGAATACGGTGAAAGCGAATAAATTCCCGGAAGATCCTGGATGATCACATCCTTATGTCCCTTCAGCCTTCCGTCCTTTTTTTCCACCGTGACGCCGGGCCAGTTCCCCACATACTGGGTACTGCCGGTCAGGTCATTGAACAACGTTGTTTTGCCGCAATTCGGATTCCCGGCAAGTGCTATCTTGATTTCCATTATCTTCCCCCTCTGACGGTCTTCTTTTCTGCCGTCTGCCATAATAATGTTAGTCTAAGCTAACTTTTGGCCATAAAAACAGGCGGTCATCCCGCCGTCAGTCTACTTCTATCTGTTCTGCATCCGCCTTGCGTACTGAAAGTTCATATCCTCTTACGTTCAGTTCCACCGGATCCCCGAGAGGTGCCACTTTCCGCACATAGATTTCTACCCCCTTTGTAATCCCCATATCCATGATCCTTCTTTTGGTCGGTCCTTCTCCGAGAAGCCTTGTTACCTTTACTGTTTCTCCCACAGCTGCATTGCGTAACGTCCTCACTGGATTTTCCTCCTTTCCTCTTCTGTCATTCCGGCATGCGATCCCGTCATATCTGAATGCGGTTTGCCATAGCCTGCCCGAGCGCTATCCTGGAATCCTTCACCTGCAGGATCAGATTTCCGCCAGTTTCGCTTACCACGGTGACGTTGCCATCCACCACAAATCCGAGTTCTGCCAGATGCTGTCGGACCTTCTCATTCCCTGTGATCTTTCGAACCGTTACCGTTTCCCCTGCTTTTGCCAGCGTAATCGGCATTCTCTTCCCTCCCTTCAATTGTTAGGCATAACTAACTATTGTTTCTGTAAAAGGAGGTTCCTAAAAGAAACCTCCAACCGGCAGTCAGTTTAACATAGCTAACCATATCTGTCAACAGGAATATTGCTTCCGGAGTTATTTTATGCTAACATTTCAGTAAAATCAGCCTGTTAAGGAGCGCTTAATGGAACTTCACGAATCTGCGGAAGATTATCTGGAAAAGGTTCTGATGCTGAAAGAAAAACTCGGTGCGGTCCGCTCCATCGATATTGTTAATATGCTCGGCTATTCCAAGCCCAGCATCAGCATCGCCATGAAGCATTTACGCGAAAGCGGATATATCATTATGGATAAAAATAACTATATCATCCTCACCGAGCCGGGATTAAAGATTGCGACACGGATCTATACCCGCCACAGGACATTGACGCAGTTTCTTACCAGTCTCGGCGTTAAAAAAACGGTTGCGGAAAAAGATGCCTGCAAAATGGAACATGATATCAGCGACGAAACTTTTAAAAAGATTCAATCTTATCTGAAAAATAACTCATCGGTTTCAGAAATGCGGTAATCGGACATAGGTATTTAAAGAATACCCTGTTATCTTTTAACAAAAGTACCAGTGCAATTCCGAATTGCTCTTCAAAAAGCAACGCAGAAAGGAGATTTTCCGGCAGCCGCATTTCATTTACATCTTCACCCAACCAGAACAGATCCGTCTCCTTCGGAAACCCACCCTATCACAGCGACGGTATCGAGACTGTCTTTCAGTTCCTGCAGCAGATGACCCGCATCCTTTTCATCCACGGAAATCAGCAGACCTCCGGATGTTTGCGGGTCAAACATAATATCCTGCATAGGTCTAGGTATTTCCTTTTCCCAGACAACATGCGGTTCCGCATAATCACGGTTACGATAAGCTCCTGCCGGAACAAACCCCATATCCGCCATCTCATATGCTTCTTTGTGGAAGGGGATCCGGTCCGCTTCAAGATGAATGTTCACATGACTTCCCTGTGCCATTTCCAGACCATGGCCGAGCAGGGAAAAACCGGTAACATCCGTACATGCATGCGTTCTGTATCTCACCATGCAGTCTCTTGCTGTCCTGTTCAGGAAAGACATCTGGTCATAGAGTTTTTCAAGAAGCGGCTTCTCGATCATATCCGCCTTTGCTGCCGTAGTAAGGATCCCTACGCCCAGAGGTTTTGTCAGAATCAGAACGTCTCCCGGCTGCGCTCCCGAATTTGTGATCACATGATCCGGCTTTATGAATCCGGTCACGGCAAGGCCGTATTTCGGCTCGACATCTTCGATCGTATGCCCGCCAGTTATGATAACACCGGCTTCATACGCCTTTTCATATCCGCCGCGCAGAATTTCATGGATGGATTCCGTCGACATCTGTTTAGAAACGGTCATGATATTCAGAGCAAGTTTTGGTTCTCCGCCCATTGCATAGACATCACTCAGGGCATTGCAGGCAGCAATCCGGCCGAACAGCTGCGGATCATCCACAATCGGCGGAAAAAAATCCACCGTCTGAACAATGGCAGTATCGCTGTTGATCACATATACGGATGCATCATCGCTTCTGTCAAACCCGACAATCAATTTTGGGTCATGATGTACCGGTAAACCGCTCAGCAACTGCGCAAGCAGACCTGCCCCGGCCTTGGCACCGCATCCGGCGCATGTTGCCAGCTTAGTAAGTCTGACATCTTCCATGTTTTCCGCTCTCCCTTTTTCAGCCGTTATCTGCCTGCCATACCGTAATATAGCCGGTCTCCGTACATCTGACGACTTTCTCGATTTCATCATGGCGGTCTTCCGGGGCCCAGTTTTCCGGTGCTTCAAACATCACACAGGTACCGCAGGAGGCGCTTAATGATCGCGGCACCGGCATGGCTTTTCCGATGATTCCGCTTTTTTTCAGTTCTCTTGCAAAACGTATTGCGCCGAAGTGGGAATAAAATGTTGCGATATAGGATATCATTTTCTGTCCAGACTCAGTTTAAATCCGTCCTCCGTATCAGAAACGTTTACCGTATATCCACTGTGTTCCGCATATCTCGTAACATTTTCAACACAGACACGGCTGTCCACCAGTACTTCAAAATGTTTCTCTCCCGATTTTTCCCCTGCCATGACTGCCTTTCTTGTCATGATTACCGGTTCCGGGCAGGAACGTCCTCTCGCATCAATCATTTGCTTGCCTCCCTGTTCTGTGAAATAGTATTGGAAACTGCAATTATCGTACAGACAATAATTCCAAGAATAACCGCTATCTTGCCGTTTGCCGTAGGCCCTTTTCCGGAAGAAGCCAATCCGAAATTATGTGCAAATGCCGCTCCCACCAAAAGGCCGAGATACGTAATCGCAGAATCGGTATTGCCTTCTCCGGCCATGATCAGCTGGCGCAGGGGACATCCGCCAAGAAGACAGCAGCTGTAACCTACAAGAAGCATTCCCAGAAAATTCCAAAGTCCGTCTGTCTGGGCAATCGGCTGTCCGGAAAATCCGGGAACAAAATGACCGGTAGCCAGATTCATGATCAGTGCCGCAACAAATATCGCCGCAAATCCGATCAGCAGTCTGGTCTCACGAAAAAGAATGAAATCACGGATTCCGCCGACCATACAGAGACGGGTAACCTGTGCCATTGCTCCTACCGCCAGACCCGCCACAAGAGAAATGACAATCGGCGCATGTAAAGCGCCCGGACCGCCGCCCACGGCCGTAAAGAAAATAAAAGCAGGTGCTGCGACCAGAAGGATCAGAAGAGCAATCTGGATTACCGGCAGAACCGCTCCTTCGCCTTTTGACTGCCGATAGGTACGTTTCAGAGAATAGCCGCGTTTCAGGAACTGAACCCCGGCATAGATCCCGCAGATAAATCCGAGCAGTCCCAGAAGCGCATTCCCGTCTCCACCCGCAAGACGGAGTATCATCCGAAACGGACATCCCAGAAACATCAGACACCCGATCATGGCAAAAAAGCCGAGAACAAAACGCAGCATCACCGAAGAACCCCCGCGTACGGAAAATTCCTTACGACCGACAGCCATAAGAAAAGCTCCCAGGATAAGTCCTATGATCTCCGGGCGAATATACTGTACTGCTTCCGCCCGATGCAGACCCAGTCCGCCTGCGGTATCACGGATAAAACAGGCAATGCAGAATCCCATATTTGCAGGATTACCGGCAAGTACCAGAAGCACCGCAATGACCCCGATCAGAAGACCTGCTATTCCTATTCCCGCTTTTTCTTTTCTCACATTCATAAATACAGCCCTCCTCTAAAGTTTTTTCATTATCTCTCAAATAATTTTATCATTCTTTCAGCCCACGCATCATTCTATTATTCGTTTTATCATTTGTCAGTATTGACATTATCAATAGTACGGATTATGGTGAATTTATCAGATAATTATCAGATTTGAACGAAACGGAGTACTGACATGAATATCCTGAATCATCCGATATATTTTGACCAGGCAGCAACCTCTTTTCCAAAGCCGCCGGAAGTAAGCCAGGCTATGATGTATTACATGAATCACGTCGGAAGCAATGTAAACCGCGGAAGCTACGGTACTGCAGTCTCAGCGGAAAATGTTCTGTTCGATACAAGGCAGAAACTGACAGACCTTTTTCACGGCGAAGACTGCAAGAACACTATTTTCACCGCCAACATCACAACTTCGCTGAATATTCTGCTGAAGGGACTCCTGAAACCGGGAAACCATGTGCTGACAACATCCCTGGAACATAATGCCGTTATGCGTCCTCTTCATCAGCTGACACAGAACGGAGTCACCTTTGACCGTATCCCCTGCGACGGAGAAGGAAATCTGCTGACAGAAGCCATGCCATCGCTTCTTCATCCCAATACCGTAGCAGTGATAGCGACACATGCATCCAATGTATGCGGAACCATGACGCCTTTGGAAGAAATCGGAAATTTCTGTCTGAAACACAATCTGTATTTCCTGGTTGACAGCGCACAGACAGCCGGTTCCTTTCCGATCGATATGCAGAAAATGCACATCGACGCTCTTGCTTTTACCGGACACAAAGGTCTCCTCGGACCTCAGGGTACCGGAGGATTTCTGCTACGGGAACGCATGGTCTCTCTGATCACACCTCTGCTTTCCGGTGGAACAGGAAGCCTGTCTTATTCGGAAGATATCCCCTCCTTCATGCCTGACCGTTTTGAACCCGGTACACCAAATCTGCCCGGAATATACGGTTTACAGGCAGCACTGGGTTTTCTGGAAGCAACCGGCCCGGATACCGTCAGAAAGCAGGAAGCGGAACTGACCGGAAGATTTCTGGAAGGGCTGTCCGTGATTCCCCGCATTCGTATATTCGGCCGTAAAGATCTGACGTCCCGGGCTCCTGTCGTTTCCATACAAATAGAAGAAATGGATCCTGCCTCTGCCGCCGACCGTTTGGAAAGAGAATTCCGCATTCAGACACGGGTGGGCCTTCACTGTGCCCCGTCCGCGCACAAAGCACTGGGGACTTTCCCGTCGGGAACTATCCGCTTCTCATTCGGTTATTTCAATACAGACGAAGAAATTGATATCTGCCTTGAGGCTCTGAAGGAGGTTTGCAATGGAATTCAGACAACTTGAAGTATTCGTCGCCGTAGCGGAATACAAAAGTTTCTCCAAAGCAGCAGAATCTCTTTATCTTACCCAGTCAACGACCAGTTCCCATATCCGGAATCTGGAAAAAGAATTACAGAAACAGCTTATTTCCCGTACGAATAAATATCTGCAGCTTACACCGGACGGAAAAAAATTTCTGCACTATGCACAACGTATTCTCGAGACTCGCGACGCAGCTCTGGCAGAACTGAACGAGCCCGGTGATCAGCTGCTGCGTCTCGGTGCCTCCACTATTCCTTCCGGTTATCTGCTCCCCGCCATCCTGAAGGGATTCAGAAAACTGCATCCGGGTGCACATTTCATCATACGTCAGGGAGACAGCAGCGAAATTCTTGAACAGATCCTTGACGGCAGCATAGAACTCGGTTTTGTCGGAAGCCCGGACAAAACCGGAAAATGCTCATGTATCCCTTTCTGTGAAGATGAACTTGTTATTGCCATGCCGGCTACGGAACACTATCTCTCTCTGCAGAAAAAAGGATTTCGACTCGAGACTCTCCTGAAGGAACCCATTATTCTGAGAGAACCGGGATCCGGTACTCAGAAATCCTCAGATCAGTTTCTTTCTTCCGCTCATATCAGCAGAAAAATGCTGAATACTATAGCAGAAGTCAACGATCTCGAAATGATACGCCATTTTCTGCTGAATGGAAGCGGCATTACAATCTGTTCCCGCTTTTCGGTAGACGATCTGGAAAAAAGCGGGCAGGTTATTCTGTATCATCCGGACTCCGATATTCACAGGAATTTTTATTTGGTCTGGCTGAAATCACGCACTCTGAGACCACCGCTCACTGCTCTCATACAATACACGCAGGAAACAGCAGCATTTACGCTCAGAACATTCTCCGATAAAGACCAATTGCCGGACCGATATCGCCAAACTCAAGTAAGCAGCGACAAACGCAAATGAAATACAAAAATGAGATTTTCCGGCAGCCGTTTGCTTTTTTTATTGCTTCATGGGTTCTTTTCAAAGCCTTAAAATACAAGCCATACATCTGATTTCAAAACCTTTCTCTTGATTCTCGAATACAGACGTGTTATATTGATTAAGCATTTTCTTAATTAAGATTTATCTTAATTAATAAACGAGGGAATCCATGGATGACATGAAGCTGATTCACGTTATGACAGATGAAACGAGGTTCCGTCTGCTGCAGTTACTGATGAAACACCATTACTGCGTAAAAGCACTTTCAAAAAAACTAGGCATCAGCGAACCCGCAATCTCACAGCAGATTCGGATATTAAAACAGTATCAGCTGATAACAGGCGTAAAAATCGGCTATCAGATGCATTACCACGTCAATTCTGATTTAATTTCATCGGCGATAGATCGCTTTTCAAAGCAAATCCTGGTGCACCGCGTATTGCCGGATCTTGTTCGTGACACGGACTGTTCCTGCGAATTTGAAGCAGAATGCATGAAACGAGATGCAAAGCTCCTGAGGAAACAAAAGAATGGTCGATGATTATCTTGTACAAAAAAAGCCTTTTAATGCACTTCTTATTTTTTCTCTCCCGATTATCATAGGAAACCTGTTCCAGCAGACTTATACCATGGCTGATTCTGCGATTGCAGGACGGTTTGTCGGTGAACGCGCACTGGCGGCAATCGGCGCTTCCTATTCTCTCACCAATATTTTTATCTGTATCGCAATCGGCGGCGGGATCGGGGCATCCGTCATAATCAGCCAGTATTTCGGTGCAAAAAACTTTGTAAAAATGAAAGCGGCCATCTGTACAACCCTGATTACCTTCCTCATAATCAGTATTCTGCTGGGTGCCGTCGGCTTAGTCTTCAGTCGAAGCATTATGACCGCACTGAATACACCGGATGACACTTTGGATATGGCAGTTGTGTATCTGAATATCTATTTTATCGGCTTGCCTTTCCTCTTCATGTACAATGTACTGTCATCCATATTCAATGCACTCGGAAAATCCCGGATCCCTCTTGCCTTTTTGATCTTTTCATCCCTGTTTAATATTCTTCTGGACTGGATTTCCGTGACGACATTTCAAATGGGGATTGCGGGTGTGGCATGGGCAACGCTGATAGCGCAGGGAATTTCAGCAATTTTATCTTTTCTGGTTCTGATGACACAGCTTAAAAAAATAAACAGTCACCGTAGTACTGTCTTTGCAGGAGAAGAATTACTGCCTATGTCAAAAATCGCACTTCCCTCTATTCTGCAGCAATCTGCAGTTTCCATTGGCATGATGCTGGTGCAGTCTGTCATAAACGGATTCGGTTCGGAAACTCTGGCCGGTTTCTCCGCTGCCATGCGGATTGAATCCATGTGTGTGGTACCGATGGTCGGCATAGGCAATGCCTTATCTTCCTATACCGCACAGAATATCGGTGCCGGCAAAAAAGAACGTGTTATCCGTGGTTACCATGCCGCTAACGAAATGGTAATCGGATGTGCCGTTATCATCTGTGCTGTACTCGAATCTTTCCACAGACCGATTATTGAGCTGTTTCTCGGCAAAAACGGCACAGCGGCTGCATTGAAAACCGGAAACAGCTATCTGATGTTCATGGGATGGTTTTTCTGTATGATCGGTTTCAAAATGGCAGTCGATGGTCTGCTGCGAGGTGCCGGAGATATGAAAATGTTTACGCTGGCAAACCTTGTAAACCTGATGATCCGGGTGGTACTTGCCATGGCTCTCGCTCCACGCTTCGGGATATCATTTGTATGGTACGCGGTACCGATCGGATGGTTCGCAAACTGGGTCATTTCCTTTGCACGATACAGGACAGGTAAATGGCAGACGAAAACCGTTATCAGCGAATCAGACACTTAAACAATTTATTCAGTCATTCTTTGGACAAATTCAAATCAATGATTATAAACTGTTCAGCTGAAATGATCCGTTCTTATTTTGCCCATGATTTATCAACCCTCACCTGATTGTCTTCTTTAACAAAATGAAGAAACTGCATCGCATCCCCAGCTGTCTTTTCCTTTGTTGTAAGATCTTCGCTGGTATATCTGTAATGAATTGCCGCCCAGTCGCCGCTGATCAGCATATTGTCAAAGTAAAGCTTTCTGGTATCCGTGCTCTTATCGGTTTCTTTCACGGATGTCCTGAATTCATCAAGGGTCATCGCTTTTCCGCCTGCCGTCAGAACAGCATTTGATGTATAGAAATTATCCGCATTCGCAGACCATTGATCATAGCCCTGATTCCAGCTGTCAAAATCCTCAAGGATTGCTTTTCTTATCCCATCTGCCATACTGCTGTTGTCTTTCGTGGGATTCTTAACCGGATATTTTTTCTCCAGATCGTCTGTATCCGGAATCTGATAATCCGCGGTTTCTTTCAATGCTTCCTGCTGTGTCTTTTTCTCTTCCTCTGTCTGGAACATGGACATGGATTCAAAACTGCTGTCTTTCGGACCGCCCCAGCCTTCCTTGACACGCACGCCGAGCGGATCGCCGTAATCCTTGAAATGGACAAATTCCATAACGCTTCCCGGTGACGTCTTGCCCTTCACCGTTGTTGAAATATCATAATGTATTGCCGCCCAGTCGTCACAGATGATCATATTTTCAAAATTGCCCATCTGAATATTGAGCTGGCCCAGGGTCGCGTTCATGGATGCCTGATATTCCGGCAGCGTCAGTCTGACGCCGTGCACGTTATAGATGGAATCTTTCGTATACAGAATATCTCCCCAGGCTTTCCATGCTTCATATCCTCTGTTCCAGTTTTCAAATCCGCTTAAAAGTCTGTTCTGGATTTTCCCGCCCAGTTCTGTATTGACCGGTGTAGGATTCATCACAGGGTATTTTGCCGAAAGTTCTGCCGTATTGTCATAGGAATTCACAAAATCAGCCGATGCTGCTGTCGTCACGGGTACCGTTGTTGCCGTTTTTGCCGTTTTTGAAGTCTGTACCGTACTTTCCGGCGCACTCCCGCAGCCTGTCACTGCCGCAATAACAGCAACAGTCATTACCGTAATTGCCGTAATCTGTTTTATATTTATTCTCATGGTTTAATTCTCCCGATTATTCTATTAAAAATACAGTTGTTTGTTTAATCAATCCTGATTATAATGGAGCCCGGGAAGGAATCAACCAACAGTCCCGTAAATCTGTTGAAATAATGATCTTCCGGAGAATATTATGAATACAAAGAACAATAAAAGGCGTTCTCAGACAGACGAAAAATTGAAAAAATGTTATTCGGAACTTTTCATCAAAAGAAAAGGCGCTGAAATTTCAGTCAGCGAACTTTGCGGATATGCCGGCATCAACCGTGCGACATTCTACGCCCGTTATGAAGATATCATTGATTTCGAGTGCTCACTTGCAGGAGAATTTTACCGGAAAATACACAGTGATCTGGGACCGGATATAAACGGAGTATCCCGCATGACCTTTTTGAAACTGTTCTCCTATCTGTATAAGGGGCATAAATACATCCGCATTTACCTCGGCAGTGCCGCCAGAAATCATATTAAATCCAGAATTCCCATGCAGCGGATACGAAAGGAAAGCATAGACCGGCTGAACGTTCTCGGGCCGGTATCGCGGGCTGATACCGCGGAATTTTATTACCGGAAAGCATTGTTTAATGACGGTCTTATCGGAATCATCATTGAATGGATCAATAACAACTGTAAGGAAAGTCCCGATGAAATGGCAAGATATGTTGTCAATTTTGAGAAAGATCTTTTTCGCAATCAGAAACACTGATTTTCTGAATAAAAGGTCCCGGACAAACAGATTAATCAGGCGCTCATTTCCTGCTCAAACTGGCTGTTGTAAAGATCCGCATAAGTTCCGCCCTTCCTGAGCAGTTCCTCATGATTTCCGCTTTCCAGGATATCTCCGTCTTTCATGACCAGGATCAGGTCCGCATTCCGGATGGTGGAAAGACGGTGCGCGATCACGAAGCTTGTTTTCCCCTTGGTAAGGGAATCCATTGCCTTCTGTACCTTCTGCTCGGTCCTGGTATCGACGGAACTCGTTGCTTCGTCAAGGATCAGGATAGGCGCATTCTTGATCATTGCCCGTGCGATCGTGATCAGCTGTTTCTGCCCGGCCGACAGGTTCGTCTGATCGGATATGACCGTATCATATCCTTTCGGTAAACGCCTGACAAAATCCGTAAGACCTGTGGATTCTGTGACCGTATCCAGCTGCGCATCCGTTACACCGGTTTTGTTATAGACCAGATTTTCCCGCAGCGTACCTTCAAACATCCATGTATCCTGCAGCACCATGGCAAACTGGTCCCGGAGATTGCTGCGCTTTACTTCTTTTGTACCGGTCCCGTCGACGGTGATCTCCCCGCTGTTTATTTCATAGAAACGCATCAGGAGATTTACCATTGTCGTTTTCCCCGCTCCGGTCGGCCCTACGATCGCGATCTTCTGTCCCGCTTCCGCATTAGCCGAAAAATCATGGATGATAATCTTTTCCGGGTCATATCCGAATTCCACGTTTTTAAAAGTGACATTTCCGGAAACGTCTGTTATTCTCTTTGTTTTGCCGCTTTCGTCTTCCAGTTCCTTTTCACCGAGGAATTCAAAGATCCTCTCGCAGGCTGCCGCCATGCTCTGTACACTGGATCCCGCCTGGGAAAGGTTCTGCAGCGGCTGGGTGAACAAACGGATATAAAGCATGAAGGCTACAATAGTTCCGAAAGATATGCTTCCTCTGATGGCAAGAACGGCACCTGTGATGCAGACGACCACATAGGCAAGGTTTCCGATAAAGATCATGAGCGGCTGCATGAGCCCGGACATAAACTGACTTTTCCATGCACAGGTATACAGCCTGTCGTTCATTTCATGGAATTCTTTTTTGGCTGCTTTCTCCCCGTTATAAACCTTCACAACATTATGGCCGCTGTAAATCTCTTCGATCTGACCGTCTACTTTTCCAAGCTCATTCTGCTGATCCGAAAAATAGCCCTGTGATTTGGAAATAACGAATACCATGAAACACATCCCGATGACAGCTGCGATCACTCCTGTTGTTGCCATGATCCAGTTGGTCAGATACATCATGATAACCGAACCCAGCAGAAGGGAAATGGATGATACAATGGTGGAAAAGCTCTGGTTCATGGACTGGCTGAAGGTATCCACATCGTTCGACACCCGGCTCAGAACATCTCCCGTTTCATGGGAATCAAAATATTTCAGCGGCATCCGGTCTATTTTCCCTGATATATCGGACCGCATATTTTTCGTGATCTTCTGTGTGACCGTGGCCATGATCCATCCCTGGATCAGGTTGACAACGAATCCTGCAATATAAAGTGCCGCCAGAAGAACGGCAATCTTTCCGATCGCATTCAGATCAATCGTTGAATTCATTCCGTCCGTGATCAGATTTGTAACTTCGCTCAGTCTTGACGGCCCGATCAGATTCAAGATGGCACCGATTACCGAAAGAACGGATGCCGTGAGGATAACCGCTTTGTATCTCCCAATATAATGCAGGAGATTTCCGTATGCTTTTTTCAGGTCCCTGCTCTTCTCGGCGGATGTGCCTCCCATACCGGGCATAACGGAATTTCCGCTGCTTTTAATCCTTTTCTCAGGCATTTTTAAGTTCCTCCTCAGACATCTGCGAAGATGCGATTTCCCGATAGGTATCGCAGGTTTTCATCAGTTCATCATGGGTCCCCATGCCGACCGTTTTCCCATGTTCCAGCACGATGATTTTATCGGCGTACCGTATGGTTCCTATTCTCTGTGCAACGATCAGTTTCGTCGCGTCCTTTTCCGCACTGTTCAATGCATTCCTCAGTGCACGGTCCGTTTTATAATCCAGCGCCGAAAAGGAGTCGTCCAGGATCAGTATTTCCGGTTTCCTGGCAAGTGCTCTGGCAATCGCTATCCTCTGCTTCTGTCCGCCGGACAGGTTACTTCCTCCCTGTGAAATACCGGCATCATAGGTTCCGTTCATATTTTTCACAAATTCTTCGGCCTGCGCGGTATTGACCGCCTGTTTTACATCATCGACGGAAATGGCCTTTCCGTTATCATCCCCGTACGCCACGTTGCTTTCGACGGTCCCGGAAAACAGAACCGGTTTCTGTGAAACATATCCGATGCGGTCATGCAGGGTTTCCTGCCTGTAATCCTTCACGTTGACTCCGTCCACCAGAACCTCTCCGGCTGTCACATCGTAAAACCTCGGAATCAGATTGATGAGTGTTGTTTTCCCGCTGCCGGTCGCACCGATCAAGGCAATTGTTTCTCCCCTGTCGGCCGTAAAGCTGATATCGCTCAGCGTGTCATGCGCCGCTTCCGGATAACGGAACGATACATGCCTGAATTCCACAGTCCCTTTTGCATCTGTTTCTCCGGGATCATGATTTCCGTCATTGATACGGGTTTTCGTATCCAGTACTTCAAGTATCCTCTTTGCGGAAACCTGTGCTCTGGGCAGAAGGATAAAAATCATGTTCAGCAGCATGAACGCCATGATGATCTGCATCGCATAGTTGGAAAAAACGACCATGTTTGAAAAAATCGTAAGCTTGCTGCCCTGCGCCGCACCCTCGATGAGGATGGCTCCTATCCAGTACACTGCCAGTGTCAGAGCGGAATTGATGAATGTCATTCCCGGCGACATGATCGACATTACCCGGTATGCCGTCATGTTGTTTTCCGTGATCTCGTTATTTGCTCCTTCAAATTTTCTTTCCTGATAATCTTCCGCATTATAGGCGCGGACGACGCGGATTCCGGTCAGCTGTTCCCTGGTGATCCGGTTCAGCTTGTCCGTCAGACTCTGGATTTTCCGGAAGCGGGGAACCGCGTAGATCAGGGTAAGGGTAAGCATGATGATCAAAACAATGACCGCCACTCCGGTCGCCATGGTCCACTGCCAGCTTTTCCCGGAAATTTTAACGATTGCCCACACCGCCAGGATAGGGGCTTTGATGATTGCCTGCAGTCCCATCGAAACCAGCGACTGGATCTGCGTAACGTCATTCGTCGTACGGTTGATCAGGCTTGATGTGGAAAAGTGATTGATCTCTTCCAACGAGAAATCAAGTGTCTTGTCGTATACCAGTCCGCGAAGCGTTTTTGCCAGTCCCGCCGCAACCTGGGCCGCTATATATCCGACAATGATCGATGCCGCCATGCTGCCCAGCGCACACAGGAGCATATATACGCCCTGCATCAGGATATCCTTCATGGAGCTGCCTTCCGTCTCCACAAGGGTTGTGATTCCGGACATGTAATCCGGAAGTTTCAGGTCAAGCCATACCTGCAGTACGATAAAGATCAGGCTGACCAGCACCATCTCTTTCTGTTTTTTGTTCAGATACCTGAGTATTCTCAGCATTTTCTTCTCCCTCGATTCCGACCTGCGGTCCATTTTAAATAGCGTGCTATCGTTTATCTCAAAAAATATCATCCTGTCTGCTTCAGGGAATCCCGTACGATTTCCAGCATTCTTCTCAGTTCCTTCTGCTCGGCCGGTTTTAATCCGGAAAGAAGGACCTCTTCCATCCGGTCTCTCCCTCTTTTTCCTTCTTCCATCATCTTCCGTCCCGCAGAAGATAAAATAACATCTTTTGCCCTGGTGTCTTCCTGATTCTGTACCGTCTTCACCAGTCCCTTTTCCTTCATTCTCTTTATGATCCCGGCAACCGTAGGCTGGGAAACCTGAAATACTTTTTCCAGTTCCTTCAGGGAAACCCGTTCTTTACCGGATTCCATCATATAACTTAAAAAACGGATCTGGGAGATCGTAAGATTGTCTTTTTTAAGTTTATTATTAGCATCTTTTCCGAGAGCATCATTGATCTGTTTCAGGAGAATCCCGATATCTTCCGTTTTCTTCATTACCGTTCCTCCTATCAATAGCATGCTTTCATTATATACACGTTTCCGGATTTGTCAATAGCATGCTATTGTATAATTTACATGACACCGCTGCTTCATTGTTAATGATTTTCTCCGATGCTTATATTGAATACTTCGATTTTACAAACCGGATGAATTTACGCATAGATGGATATCTCGATTCATCCTGTGCCCAAACAAGATTAATATAAGCCGCCGGAAACTGAGCGATTCGGATTGGTACAATGTCTGTCTCCTCTGATGCAAACTCTTCCGAAAGGAAACCTGAAGCAACTTGCGATCTGATATATTCAAGAATTGTAAATACCTGGTTTGTCTGGTGAAGGACCATCGGGTGAACGCCATTGAGACCGAATATGCGACGTATATATTTGGTCTGGCCAAAATGGTCTGAGAACAAAACCAGAGGCACATTTTCCAGATCAGAAATATCAATTGTCCCTCTTCCGGCGAGTGGGCTGGTTTTAGGAACAAAGAGTTCCAAATAACTCTTTTTCAAAATATAGTATCTGTAATGCTCCTCCGGAAGATGATTGGTAACGCATAGGGCAAAGTCAATCTCGTGCTGGTCAAGCAAATCATAAAGGACGGATGCTGTCTCTTCAATCGTTTCAATTCGAATGTCAGGAAAAGCTTCAAGAAAATCTCTATGCAGGCATGGGAATACCGTATTTCCACACATTGGAACAACTCCGATTTTCAAAATGGATTTGCCACAGGCAAGAGAATGCACGATCATATCAAATTCATTGAAATGTTCCATGAACTTTTGCGCGTTCTCCAGAAGGATTTCTCCTTCTTTGGTAATGGTAATATTGTTGTAATTGCGTTCAAACAGAGCAACACCGCATTCTTCTTCCATTTCCCTCATCGATTTTGAAATGCCCGGTTGAGAAATATGCAGTTCTCCCGCTGCTTTTGTAAAATTACGGTATTTGCAAACGGCAACAAAGTATTCAATCTGCGTTAACGTCATATTCATTTCCTCATCTGTCATAAGCAGTAATCAAGCCTTGTTCTACTGACTGTTTATGCGTTTATTATAACAAAATGTTTGGGTCGAAAACAACCAAGTATTTCACAAAAATTGTATTTTGGTCTATATTTTCTTTAAAGATAAAGCAAATCGGAACAAATCTACTGTATGAAAAATAAACGAGGAGGTCTGCGATTATGAAATCCGGTTATGAATTACTGAATGATCCATTCTTAAACAAAGGTACTGCCTTTTCGGAAGAAGAAAGGAAAAAGTTTGGGCTGACAGGTATTCTCCCACCGACTGTCCAGACATTGGAGCAGCAGGAACAGCAGGCATATGAAAATGTTGAGAAAAAGCCCAGTGTCAGTGAGAAAAGACACTATTTGATGAATCTTTTCAGCCGCAATCGCACACTGTTCTTCTACCTCTTCTCACAGCATGTTACAGAATTCATGCCTATTGTTTATGACCCTGGTATTGCAGAGAGTATCCGAAACTACAGCGAATTTTTTATTACGCCGCAAAATGCTGCCTATCTCACAATTGATCATCCGGAGCAAATGGAAGAGTCCATCAGAAATGCTGCTGAGGACAGATCGATTGAACTTATCGTAGTAACTGATGCGGAAGCAATTCTCGGAATCGGAGACTGGGGGACCAATGGCGTCAGCATCTCAACAGGTAAGCTGATGGTCTATACGGCCGCCGCCGGAATCGACCCGGCTAAGGTGCTCCCGGTTGTAATTGATTCCGGTACTGCAAGGCAGAGTCTGATAGACGATCCGCTTTACCTCGGCCTGCATCACAGTAGGGTCAAGGGCGATGCTTACTACAGCTATGTGGACCAGTTTGTAGAACTGGTTGAAAAAATGTTTCCGCATCTGTATCTCCACTTTGAGGATTTCGGAAGAGACAATGCCGCAAACATCCTAAATAAGTATGCCGGTAAATATCCCGTATTCAATGATGATATTGAAGGTACCGGTATCATCACTCTTGCCGGGATACTTGGTGCTCTGAATATATCTCATGAAGAACTTTCCAAACAGAAGTACATGTGCTTTGGCGCCGGAACAGCCGGATGCGGTATTGTAAAGAGAATCTATCAGGAAATGCTTGACCAGGGGCTTACAGAAAGTGAAGCCAGGAAGAAGTTTTATCTGGTTGATAAGCAGGGGCTTCTGTTTGATGATATGAAGGATCTGACGCCTGAGCAGAGGCCTTTTGCCAGGAAGAAAAATGAATTTGCCAATGCAGACAGACTCACGACATTGGAAGCTACCGTTGCTGCAATCCATCCTTCAATCCTTGTCGGCACTTCTACGCAGGGAGGAGCTTTTACGGAAAAAATCATAAAGGAAATGGCATCACATACCGGGCATCCGATTATTTTCCCGCTCAGCAATCCAACAGAACTTGCAGAGGCTAAGGCCGAGGATCTTATTCGCTGGACAGATGGCCGGGCGTTGGTAGCTACAGGTATTCCTTCTGCACCGGTTAGATATAACGGAACGACCTACGAAATAGGACAGGCTAATAATGCGCTTATCTATCCCGGTATCGGGCTTGGCGTAATGGCCGCAGAGTCCATGTTGCTGACAGATCATATGATTTCAGTAGCCGCCCATTCCATTGGCGGTATTGTGAATGCGGGTTCTCCGGGAGCCGCTGTTCTTCCGCCGGTTTCCAAACTGACGGAATTCTCAGGAACTGTTGCCGTTGCAGTTGCCGGCGAAGCTGCCGCAGAGGAGCTGAGTCGCGTAAAATTTGCAGATCCGGATGCATGTGTCAGATCTCACAAATGGATTCCTGCCTATACGAATGATTGATCGCTTCAGGCGGAAGGAGATGTTATACTGTGAACAACGGTTTGAAAATAAAAGATGCAAAAAATCTTCTGATTTGCATTCTGATTGGTATGGTGTTCCTTGCAGTACCCGCACCGGCAGGATTGTCCGCTTCAGGCTGGCATATTTTGGGAATCTTTCTTGCTACTATCACAGCATTAATTATTAAACCGATGCCAATGGGTGCTGTGGCATTATTATCCGTCGTTTTTCTTGTCCTCACGAAAAGCGTCACCATGAAAGACGCTCTGTCCGGCTTCTCTAATACAACGATCTGGCTGATTGTCATGGCCTTTTTCATTTCAAGAGGAATCATTAAGACCGGACTGGGTGAAAGGATCGCATATAAATTTGTTCAGAAATTCGGGAAACGCACAATCAATCTGGCTTACTCACTTGTGGTAAGTGACCTGCTCATTGCACCGGCAATGCCGAGTAATACTGCCAGAGCAGGAGGAATTCTGTCGCCGATCGTACGCTCCCTCAGTACTGCTTTCGGTTCAGACCCCATGAATGGCACGGAAAGAAAAGTGGGTTCTTACCTCACGACAACCGTATTTCAATGTGATATGGTCACATCTGCAATGTTTCTGACCTCAATGGCAGCCAATCCCCTGACCGCAAGTATTGCAAAAGATGTCCTCAATATAACCTGGGGCGGCTGGTTCCTTGCCGCACTGCTTCCGGGAGTTCTGTCATTGATTTTAATTCCTTTGATCATTTATGTCATATATCCGCCGGAGATCAAAGAAACTCCAAAAGCTCCTGAATTTGCATCAGATAAATTAAAGGAAATGGGGGCATTAAAAAAAGATGAAAAAAGCATGATAGCTGTTTTTCTTCTTCTGATCTTGCTCTGGATATTCGGCGGTCACATTGGAATAGATGAAACATTGGCAGCATTCATCGGACTTGTCGCTCTGCTTCTCTCCGGTGTACTCAGCTGGAATGATATAATGGAAGAAAAAGGAGCCTGGGACACACTCATCTGGTTCTCAGTACTGGTCATGATGGCAGAGCAGCTGAATGTGTCAGGTGTGATTCCGTGGTTCAGCAAAACCATGTCATCTGCTGTTTCAGGTATGAGCTGGATTGCAGCTTTGGTTATTTTATCAATTGTCTATTTCTACTCTCATTATCTGTTTGCCAGCGGTACTGCCCATGTCAGCGCAATGTACAGCGCATTTATCAGTGTTATCGTAACTGCAGGCGCACCTCCAATGCTGGCTGCGCTTCTGCTTGCGTATTTCAGCAATTTGTTTGGCTGCCTGACTCATTACGAATGGGCCCGGCACCCGTTTTTTTTGGAAATGGATATGTTTCACAAAGTAAGTGGTGGCAGCTTGTCTTTATACTCTCTGTTTTCAATATCCTGATATGGGGATGCATTGGCAGCCTTTGGTGGAAACTCCTGAGAATCTGGTAAATTTAAAAGTTTTGATCCTGGGCCACCGTGCACAGAGCGTCGGGCGGAAATATTACGATGAGATCGTCACAGACACAAAAAAAGACGCCGAGCTCCTCGACAAAGCCTTCGGCATCTTCTTCCCTGAAAACAGCCCGAAACCGATTTATAAGGGCAAAACGCAGTTTCCGTTTACACCCTGCTTTTTAAAAGCAACGGTTTTAAGCCATTTCTAAGTGGAGACGGAGGGATTCGAACCCTTGACCCCCACGTTGCGAACGTGGTGCTCTCCCAGCTGAGCTACGCCCCCGAGGACGTTCTTCATAATACATCAAAACCTTCTGTATGACAAGCGTTTTTCGGGGAAAATCCATTCCCGGACATTTTCTATGACTCATGAAAACGGGACAGTGCCCGGTAAAGGGAAGCACGTGAAATAATAGGAAATCTGTTTGGAAGAACAAAAAGAATGCAACCAGTCCAGAGTAACCATTGTCCCCCGTTCAGCAACGTTCATTTTTTTCATAAAGCCGGAAATAGGTCTGAAATAAAACAGTGTGCCGAACTCCGTTTTACTGATATAAAGTTTTCTGCTGAGGACCAGGCCGTGGAACAAAAGACAGTATAGATTCCAAAGCCGCAAAAAGAGTTTTCGCCCTGTTCTTTTTCAGAATCAGGGCGATCGCTCCTATCGAATGCCCAGCGTACCGGATAGGGACTCCGACAAACCGGTCCATTTTACAGGTTTTATTCTTATAACCTGGGCATTTTCTACAGCTGCCGATCTTTGACTTGCTTTCTATAATAATATGATGTGGCCGCCAAAAGTAATATCACGGATTGCTCTGCACTTCGTGCTCCCGCAATCCTGCCAACCATTCGGAATTCATGGGGCCCCTGCCCCACTTCTTCCTCATGTTTGGGCGTGCCCCAAGTCCTTTTTCCCACCTGCAGGCAAGCCTGCGTGGGAAACGGACTTTTGGCACTGATATCATTTTATTATACCTTTAATGTCCGCATTTTTACAAGGCTTCTTCTGCAGCCGAAAAATCGGCTTGAAAATCAGCCTGACAGCCGGCGGATTTCTGCCTGTAAAAAAAGAATGATGCCTTTGGAAATATGACTTCCATCCGATATAAAAAACAGAAAAAAAGAACGGTATGCAGGTCCGGGATTTCTTCCGGCATACCGTTCTTTTTAACTTACAGGATTTCCCCGTTATTTTCGTCCGGTCATACTTCAAAAATCAGATCTCCGTAGCTCGGCATAGGCCAGTATTCCTTATCCACCATCATTTCCAGCTTATCCACCGGTGCACGGAGTGCCGCCATCGCAGGAACGACCTTGTCGCGGAATGCCGCTGCACTTTTTTTCTCCTCTGTGATCGAGGATGCGGTATTTGTTTCTTCCGACAGGATCTGAAGGGCATTTTTTGTTTCGGCAAGGAGATCGGAGCATTCCAGAAGCAGTTCCTTCTGTACGGAAACATCTGCCTCCGGGCAAGCCGCCTGAATGCTTCCCATGGAGTCTGCAAGGGAGGTTGTGTAATCGATCACAGCAGGAATGATCTGTTTCCCCGCAAGATCGATCATGGTCCTTGCCTCGATATTGATTGCCTTCGCGTAAGCTTCAAATTCGACTTCCACACGGGATTCAAGCTCTGACTTTGTAAAAACACCGAACTGTTCAAAAAGCTTAACAGCCTTTTTGGAAATCAGTGTCGGAATGGCCTCCACCATGGAAGAAATATTTGGAAGCCCTCTCTTTTCCGCCTCTTTTATCCACTCATCGGAATAACCGTTCCCGTTGAAAATGACTCTCTTGTGATCTGCATACAGTTCCTTGATCATGTCATGAACGGCTTCTTCAAAGTTTTTGGCCTTTTCGAGTTTGTCCGCCGCTTCCTTAAAGGATTCGGCAACGATCGTGTTTAACACCATGTTCGGGCTTGCAATGGAATCCGAAGAACCGACCATACGGAACTCAAACTTGTTTCCGGTAAAAGCGAACGGAGAAGTTCTGTTCCGGTCAGTCGCATCTTTGTCAAAATCCGGAAGAGTAGCAACACCGGTATTCAGCTTCCCGCCTTTTTTGGAATGCGTTGCCGTACCGGTTGAAATAAGCTGTTCTATCACATCCTCCAGCTGCTCTCCCACAAAAACGGAAATAATAGCCGGCGGTGCTTCATTCGCACCGAGACGGTGATCGTTTCCCACGTTCGATGCGGACTCACGGAGCAAATCCGCGTGAATATCGACTGCTTTCAGAATACAGGCAAGCACAAGAAGAAACTGGATGTTCTCGTGAGGCGTATCGCCCGGATCCAGAAGATTTATGCCGTCATCCGAAATCAAAGACCAGTTGTTATGCTTGCCGGATCCGTTTACGCCGGCAAACGGCTTCTCATTCAGAAGACACATAAGGCCGTGCTTTTCCGCCACTCTCTTCATGGTCTCCATCATGATCTGGTTGTGATCCGTAGCCACATTCACCTGCTCGTAAACCGGGGCCAGCTCATGCTGTGCCGGAGCAACTTCGTTGTGTTCCGTCTTTGCCGGAACACCGAGTTTCCACAGCTCACGGTCCACATCCTTCATGAATCCGCCCACCCGTTCACGGATGGTTCCGAAATAATGATCCTCCAGCTCCTGCCCCTTGGGCGGCATGGCTCCGAAAAGCGTACGGCCGGCATAGATCAGGTCTTTTCTCTCCAAGTATTTGGCACGGTCAATCAGAAAATATTCCTGCTCGGCACCGACACTCGGCACCACCCGCCTGGAAGTAGTATTCCCGAACAATTTCAAAATACGAAGAGCCTGTTTGTCAATTGCCTGCATGGACCGGAGAAGAGGAGTCTTCTTATCCAGAGCTTCTCCCCGGTAGGAACAGAATGCCGTCGGAATACAGAGTGTGACACCCAGTGCGTCTTCCCGTAAGAATGCCGGAGATGTGCAGTCCCACGCTGTATATCCTCTTGCCTCAAAGGTTGCCCGAAGTCCGCCGGACGGAAAACTGGAAGCATCCGGTTCTCCCTTGACCAGGTTCTTTCCGGAAAACTCCATGATGACCTGTCCGCGTTTTCCCGGCGCAGAAATAAAGGAGTCGTGTTTTTCCGCCGTTACGCCGGTAAGCGGCTGAAACCAATGTGTAAAATGCGTGGCGCCGCGTTCAATGGCCCATTCTTTCATGGCATGTGCCACGACATCCGCAATTTCAGGATCCATTTCCGCACCGTTTTCAATGGTTTCTACGAGTTTCTTATAAATGGATTTCGGCAGCCGTTCTCTCATGGCCTGATCATTGAACACGTCACAGCCGAAAAAATCCGCGACACTCCTGGTTCTGACTTCCTCATTCATAATTTTTCCTCCCGTCAACATTGGATTTATTCTAACAGAAAAGGCATTCTCCCGCAATGAGAGAACGCCTTCGTTCTTAGATAAGATAAACCTGTCCTTATGAAAAAGCAAGCTTTTTCGAAGAAAATTCCTCCTGCCGGGCTCTTTTCGCTTCTAAATCTTTAACAGCCGGGCTGCCGTTTCCTCCATTTCGGAAATACCGCATTCGGTACAAAAACGGATTTTTCCCTCTCGAACCTCTTCCACCGCCGGCGGGACAGGTACTTTCCCGGTTTCTGACAAAAGATCAATTACGGAAAAATCATCCATATCCGCAAGATCCCCGCGGATCGCTTCCATGACGCTTCTCGAAAATTTAAACGGGCTTGCGGTGGATGCAATCACGGTCTTTGTCTCGTCAAACGTTTTCCTGCGGTACTTTTCATAGCAGGCGGACGCCACACCGGTATGCGTGTCTATGATATAACCGGTCTCGTCATAAAGCTTTTTGATCCGCTCCGCATCTTCCTTCTGCGTAGCAAAATATCCGGTAAAATCCTTTATCCTCTCCTGCATGTCCGGTGTCACGGTATATTTCCCCGCAGTCGAAAGTTCCGTCATCAGTTCCCTGTTCTTCTCCGCATCACACCCGCAGCTTAGGTAGATCAGCCGCTCCAGATTGCTGGAGATCAGAATATCCATGGAGGGCGATGTGGTCAGGACAAAATCCCGGTTCCGGTCATAAACGCCGGTCCGGAAGAAATCAAACAGGACTCTGTTTTCATTGGAAGCACAGATCAGCCTGCCGACCGGCAGTCCCATGCATTTTGCAAAATATGCCGCCAGAATATTGCCGAAATTTCCCGTCGGCACGCAGATGTTTATTTTTTCATCTGCCGCGATCTCTCCGTTTTCCAGAAGTGTTTTATAGGCATGCACATAGTAAACGATCTGCGGGATAAGCCGTCCGATATTGATGGAATTGGCACTGGAGAGCTGAATATTTTTTTCGGCCAGTTTCTCTGTGAAGGCACGGTCATTGAACATTTTTTTTACGCCGGTCTGCGCATCATCAAAATTCCCGCGGATGGAAACAACATCTACATTGCTTCCTTTTTGGGTAAGCATCTGCAGTTCCTGAAAACGGCTTACGCCGCCTTTCGGGTAATATACAATAATACCGGTCCCTTCCACATCCGCAAATCCCGCCATGGCCGCTTTTCCGGTATCCCCGCTGGTTGCGGTAAGAATTTCGATTTTATTTCTGACGCCGTTCTTTTTTGCCGCCGTTATAAGAAGGTGCGGCAGAATGGAAAGAGCCATATCCTTGAAAGCGATCGTGTTCCCGTGGAACAGTTCCAGATAATAGGCGCCGTCCGCTTTGACAAGGGGTGCAATTTCCTCCGTATCGAATTTGGAATCATAGGCTTTTGCAATACAGTCCTTGATTTCCTCTTCCGTGTAGTCCGAAAGAAAAAGTTTCATGACTTCAAAGGCTGTTTCCCGGTAAGACTTTCCGACAAGAGATTTCAGTTCGAAATCAAATTCCGGAATTCTGTCCGGCATGAAAAGTCCGCCGTCCTCTGCGAGTCCCGAAAGAATAGCTTCGGATGCGGACAGTCCCTTTACACCGCCCCGCGTACTGTTATAAAGAATGTTCATTCCTTTTCTCCGTTTCTTTATTTCTTTGTTCTTTTATTTCTTTGTCCTTTTATTTCTTTGTCCTTTTATTTCTTTGTTCTTTTATTCCTTTGTTTCTTCGTTTGTCTCTTTGTTTTTATTTTCTGCGGTTCTTCTGTTTCGCTGTTTTATCTTTTATCTTTTTGGAATATGTTTTTTTTGTTGTCTTGCCGTTTTGCCGTTTTTCCGTTTTGCCGTTTTGCCGTTTCTGTTTTTCGCTGTTTGTTAAAATCCGCGTCCGCCGCCGCCGTGTGTTGTGCCGCTGCCTCCGGTATGGGTGGTACTGTGGCCAAACGGCTCATTGCCGGATTCGATATTGCCTCCGGCAGGAACCGTCGGAAGAATACGCGTTGTGGTATGCTTATCCAGAAGTTCATCTGCAACCGTTCCGAATGCAAAAGCCGCTGCCGCACGGTAAGCCAGAGCACTGCCCTCTGCCGTTTTCTTTTCTCCCTTCATTTCATAGGTGCGTTTGATATTCAGACAATATCCTCCCGCTGTAAAGAAAGAAACCAGAAGTGCGATGACCGCTTCCAGAGGCGTTACCGCTTTCTTTTTCGGCACCTTTATGAAAACACCGGCGTTGGAATCATAGGTATAGCCGGAATTAAGAGACTTCTTAAACAGGGTCCCCGTTTCCGCAATCGCCTTTGCGGTACATTTCGCATAGTCTCCGTCGCCCGCATAGGAAGAGATATCGTCCAGAATGGAATTGATTCTGTCATCTGTCAAAAGGGTAATGGCTCCGCCGGTAGTAGAAAAATAGATCTGACGTCCCTCCATATCGATAAAAAAAAGATAACCGCTCTTCTTTTCTCCGACCCCGAAATTTCCCTGATCGTAAAAATCATCCGCATAAGCTTCCGTTGTTTTTCCGTTTTTGCTCTTTTCGGTCAGCACAACGATATCCATGCCGAGTGTTTTTTTTGAAGCGGCGATTTTTGATTCCAGATCTGCTTTCTCATCCGCAGAGAACAGTCCCGCATTGTCAAATACCCGTGCGGAGGAGTCTGATGCCCATGCGCTCATTCCCGTCATCAGGAAAACCGACAGGACGATAAGCAGAAAGAAAAGAAGGATACGAAAAGCAGGATTTTCCATGCGTCTTCTGTTTGTCTGGTTCATTGAAGTTTTCCTTCCTTCCTAAATGAGGTATCCGATCAGCATCAGCACCGCTGCCATCGGAATGAAAATCGCAAGGAACAGGGTAAGCAGTTTCCCCTTATCCACCGGAAGTTCCCCGATCACTTTCCCGCTTTGCCCGTTCAGAGAAAAATAATACAGCTTATCTTTGCTTCTGTCCCGGTAAGTGACCGTCCACACCGGCATCAGGGCATATTTCCAGGCCGGATCCGCAAGTTTGATCGCATCATCGGCAAGTACCACATTTCCGTATCCATCCACCGATTCCATCAGCTTTTGTACCGCGTAGCCGTGGACTTCTTTTTCCACATCATCCTGAAACTGTTCCTTCTCCTGGTCTCTTTTTTCTGCCTGAAACCCGGAAAGGTAACTCATTTTGAAAGGTTTTAAATCCGCAAAATCAAACGGAAGAACGCCCTCCACCAGAACACGGTTTGCCTTGGAAAGGGCATTCCGGATCACATGCTGCACTTCCATATTTCCCTGCCGCTGTATGTGATAGGTTTCGCTGGTCGTATATTCCACATTTCCGGAACAGCTCACGGAAGTCTTTGTTGCGTTCGCATCAATATGACCGTCTATCCTGCAGCTGTACATGAGGTAAGGGAAATAAACCCCGCTCAGTTTGCTCACCTGATCTTTATCATAAAAAGACTTCGGAACAAATTTTTTCCTGCTGACCCAGTCCGTGAAAATACTGACTGCCCTGTTCCTGTCTATCCGGAACGGAATTACATAGTCCGGTGTATATTCTCCTGAAAGTCTTCCCGAAAGCACGACCGGATTATGGCAGTAGTAACAGAAAGTCGCAGCTGTATTTTCGTCCGTTACGATCTGCGCTCCGCAGCTCGGACAGTTATAGACTACCGCCTGCCCGTTTTCGGAAGCCTGCCCGTTTTCGGAAGCCTGCCCGTTTTCGGCGGGAGCTGCATTTTCACTCTGTCCGGAGGTTTCGTTATTTTCCCGTGCTTTCCTTTTTTCTTCTTCTTCAAAGGCATCCAGCTGTTCCTGCGTAAAAACAGACCTGCAGAACTGACAGGTATATTTCCCCGTGTTCGGATCAAACCGAAGGTCTCCGCCGCAGGCGGGACATTTAAAAGATACGGTTGAAGGCATAGAATTTCCTCCTGAATGGATGGTTTTTTTCTGCAAGAAGGGTGCTTATCAGGCACCCTTCTGAAACGTAAACATCATGATGTGGCCGCCAAAAGTAATATCACGGATTGCTCTTCGGTTTCCCACAGTTGCTGCAGAAGTTTCCTGTGTTTCTGACTCCGCAGGAACAGATCCAGGATCCGTCCGCATTCTCCGGTTTCGCTTTTCCGCAGTTCCCGCAGAATTTACTGCCTGCCGCATTGACGCTTCCGCAGGCGCAGGTCCACCCTGCTCCGCCGGCCACAACACCCGCCGCCATACCGCCTGTCTGAGCCGCCTGCTGAGCCTGCATCTGTTGGGCCTGCATCTGCTGGGCCTGCATCTGCTGAGCCTGCATCTGCTGAGCCTGCATCTGCTGCATGTTATTGGCGCTTGCCTGTCCCATGTAGCTGCCTCCGGCATTCATTCCCATGCCGACACCCATAAATCCCATGGCCGCGCCGTTCGGGTTGGAGCCCGCATTTTCAATTCCCCGTGCAATGCTGCTCTGCATATATCCTTCCCGGATGGACGCATCGCTCATCATGGCACCCTGATTCCTCATGTTGATCAGTTTCTGCGACTCATCGTTATAGGAAATGCTGGCGATGCCTACATTCAGCACCTGCATTCCTCTCTGCCTGATCCAGTTCTCATCAAGCACATCGTCCATGTATTTGCTGAGTTCTCCGCCCTTGCTCGTCACAAAGGATATCCGCTGTCCGTCCGCGGACATCTTATTGATCGCCGCCTGGAAAGCCTCCAGGAATTCTGCCGAATACTGCTCGCTGATATCATCGAATTCCACACGTGCCTGATCCTTCGGGATTACTTCCGAATAGAACAAAAGGGGATTCACGATCTTGATCGTATAATCTCCGTGCGCACGGAGAAAAAGCTCCGCGTTGTAAAAATTATCAAAATAGTTGACCGGATTCGGTGTTCCGAATTTGATTCCTTTGATTTCCTGCAGATTTAAAAAGAATACCTTCTGCGCCTTGGGAGTCCCGCCGCCGTATTTGACACGGCCGAAAGCCTCTTTCAGAGAATCTCCGAACTGTCCGTTGAAAAGCGACGGAAGGGAAGAGTCCTTCACCGTATAATATCCTTCCTCTGCCGTATAGTCGATAATTTTTCCGCCGTCTAAAAGCATCATGAACTGGTTCGGATAAACATGGATCACCGACCCGTTGCTTACCGTATTATCTGTCCCCTTGGTGTTCTGTCCCTTTCGGATTTTAACGCCGCTTGTAAACACGGTATTTCCGCCCATCTGATCCGCTTCGATAACTTCAAGCCACTGATCGGCAAGACTTCCGCCTATTGCCTGTCCCGCTGCCCTGATAATTCCCATGGTATCTCCTCCTGAGTGAAAATTTAAAAAACCGTATTTTTTCGGATTCCATGGGGCCCCTGCCCCACTTCTTCCTCATGTTTGGGCGTGTCCCAAGTCCTTTTTCCCGCCTGCAGGCATGCCTGCGCGGGAAATGGACTTTTGACACTGAGTTGCAAGATAAAAGTACTATCACGGATTGCTCCGCAATCCTGCCAAACATTCGGATTCCATGGGGCCCCTGCCCCACTTCTTCCTCATGTTTGGGCGTGTCCCAAGTCCTTTTTCCCGCCTGCAGGCATGCCTGCGCGGGAAACGGACTTTTGACACTGATAGTATCATATCAAATTTCAATTGTATCGGCAACCGGCCTCCTTCACCGGTTTCTGCTCCGTTTCAGATTATTGACCGACAGGACCAGAAACAGACAGGCAAGAAGAAGCTGGATCGCAATTCCCGCCGAAAACCAGTTCCGGGTCAGAAACGTATTGCCGGAAAGACCGAATATATTTACCGCGACCTGCGCTATGCCGTCGCTTCCCGTCATTCTGTTCACGACATCGTAGAAAGTGGCCAGGGGCGAAAAAAGAAGAAGCCCGAAGGAGACCTCCGTTATTGCGGAAAGATTTCGAAGCAGGAAATTCAATGCCGCGGTTCCGAAAAGAAGGGCTCCTTCCAAACCGTAGGTCGATGCCGTGGCTGCCGTTGTCCTCCGCAGCATTCCCGAAAACCAGATCCCCATGCTGCCCATGAGAAACGCTGCCGTAAAATAACACAGGAAAAGCAGGAGCAGGTCACGTATGGTCACACCTCCGTATACAAAAACCAGAGCGATGATGGGCGCACTTGAAATCACAAAAAGGAACATGGAAGAAAGCGCCGTTAAAAGTTTCCCGAGTATGATATCCGTCGGTGTCATTCCGGTTGTCATGATCAGATCCAGTGTCTTTTTTTCCCGTTCTCCGCTGATGCTGCCGGAAGTCAGGGCCGGCATGATAAGAAGGATCATGGCAAATTCGATCCAGGTGATATAACGGAATATCGTCAGAAAGACGGAATACTGAATTTCTCCCGTTTTTCTGGCATATCCGAGAATATAACTCATATAGATCAGCGCAACCAAAGCCAGGATCGCATTGAAGACGGTCACGATCACGGCTGTTTTTGAACTTCTTGCCCTGACGGTCATTTCTTTTCTGTAGATCGGATTTATTTTCATTGGTTTCTCAAAATCACTTTCTCTTCCTGCGGACTTGTCATCTGCATGAAAAAGGATTCCAGGCTTCCGGGTTCTCGCATGAATCCCTTGACCGGGATATCCGCATCAATCAGCTGCTGTAAAAGAACCGCCTCATCCTCTTCGGTACCGTCGAAATTCAGCATAAAGGTTTTTCCGCTGACAGATACGGAACGGACATACGGATTTCTCTTGAATATTCCCATGGCGGTCTGCGTTCCGGAAAGGAGCGTGATCCGGAGCGGATTGGAATTCTCGATCCGGTTTAAGATTTCGGACACCTTGCCGGTAGTCATAATTCCTCCCCTGTCCATAATCCCGATATCCGTGCAGATCTCCGATAGTTCCGGCAGAACATGTGAACTGATCAGTATGGTTTTTCCCTGTATGCATAATTCCTGAAGCATTTCTCTGACCGCGTATCTGGTTCCCGGATCCAGGCCGCTCGTCGGTTCATCCAGAACCAGGACTTCCGGGTCATGGACCAATGAGCGCGCAAGGGACAGCCTCTGCTGCATTCCCCGGGACAGGCCGTCCACATAAGAATTTTCCTTATCCTCCAGGCCTACTTCCGCAAGAAGTTCTCTGCATCGTCTGCGGCTTTTCAGTCCGTTCAGTCCAAAGCCGGACGCAAAAAATTCCATATATTCGATTACATTCAGATTGTCGTAAACGCCGAAATAATCCGGCACATACCCGATCAGATTTCTGATTTTCCGCGGATATCTGAGCGCGTCTGTCCCGCAGATCGAAACGCTTCCCTTATCCGGCGTAAGGAGTCCCGCAACGATTTTGATCAGCGTCGTTTTTCCGGCTCCGTTCGGGCCCATGAGACCGAACAGCGCATGGTCCTCCACCGACAGGTTAAAGTCCGTAAGTGCCCTGGTCTTTCCGTATGATTTTTCAAGTTCTTTGATTTCGATCATCCTTTCACCTCCCCGACAAAAGTCAGCATGGGAAGCGCCGTATCAAGCTGGGAATTTATGCCGCCGGAATTTCCGGAGGGAACATACCGGATGGAAATCGTATTGCCGGGAGAAATATAATCCGATAATTCCGATGCTGAAAAACTCCCCTTTGAAATATCGGTCTCGTCAAAATTCCCGGTCGAATAATTGTAAAGGGATACCGTGCCTGCAAACAGGTTGGTGCGATTTTCCGATTCCGTATTCAAAAAAACAGGATCGGCCATTTCAAAATCCACATGGTCCACAATGACGTCATTCCCGAGAGAATACTCCAGAACGACCGGCTCACCGGCATAGGTGGAATTTGTGGCATCCATATAATCGCCGCTCAGCACCGTGGGATCCCGCAGCAGCGCGGAACGGTAGATCATTTTATCCTGTCTGCTGTTCACGGCGATCGTAGAAGAAAGCAGGGTTATTCCCGAACTTTCCAGTTCGTTGTTTTCCAGAATCCCGGCATTGTTCTCCTCTGCCGGAAAAGCGATCATCCTGGCATCTGCCGTATAACCGGATAAAATGTTCTCCATATAGAAGGAAAGAAGATTCCTTCTCACAGGATCGGAACCGGTAATGAGATTTGCAGCAGCAGCGCTGCTGTTCAGCGGAATATTGTACAGGCGTGCGGAATCAATGCTTTTGCTTTCTCCGGCAGCCATGTCTCCTATGGGAATGATCTTTCCGTAGAACAGAATGGCCGCATCCTTCACGGCGTACGGGTAATGGTTTGTCACCGTTCCTGAATACCCGTTTTCGAAAAGATTCACATTCCCTGAAAAACAGGATCCTTCCGTATTGTCCGAACTGTTCTTAAGCCGGAAAAATTTGGAACTGAATGCGCCGACATCCGCCACGGATATGGAAGTTTCCGTTTTGCTGCGTAAAACCTCAACATTGTCGGTTTCTCCGCCGGTAAGGGAAATCCCCTTACTGTCCGAAGTCTTCGCCTTTGTCAGCGGCAGAACGGAATAATCAGGCTTTACATTTACCTGATAAGAAGTATTGTATGGATTTCTCAGATTGAGATACGTGGTTTCCGATACAGAGTCCTCATCCGAATCCAGGATGGTCGCATAATCATAAAAGGTTCCGCGGAAGCGGGTCCTGGAGCCCATCAAATAGATCACCGCCGTAAAACAGACAGACAAAATCAGAACTCCTTTTCCGTAAAAAACCTCCCGGCCGCCGTTTCCCTCTGCATTTTTTCCTTTCAGGAAAAGATACAGCCCCGGACCGATCAGAAGGATATATGCAATAATGGCAATGATATAAAGATCCATGTCCGGGATACGGCTGTTCTCCCCCGTACTGATCAGAGACTGGGCAGACCAGTATTCACCGGAATTGGTACCGTATGTCTCTGCCGAAAGAGCATCCATCCGGGAAGTCCCGAGGAGTTTGGACAAAACGGAATTGACCCATGCGCTGTGTTTTCCGGCATATTCCGAAATGTCCACAAAATCAAATGCCGAAACGGCAATCATTCCCTTCCCTTTGTTTACGGCGGATAGAAGCGGTATTCCGGACCCGGTAAGCACCACACGTCCGCCGTGCAGAGACACATTGATACACGGAATGGAAACCGTATTATTGCCGGATATCTGTGTTCCCGCGGCTTCGTTCAGATCCACGGAGGTCAGTTCCGGATCATCGTAGGCATCATCCAGAAGTTCCGGTGCGAACCGTCCCAGCGTGTCATCGGCCTTGCTGCCTGTTCCCAGGATCATGACGCCGCCGTTCTGTACCCACTGCATAAGAGCGCGGATCCGGGCGGTATTCAGGTTTCGGATCCGGTAATCGCTGATGAGGATGACATCCAGCTGATCCAGGCCCTCTTCGTTTTCCGGGAATGTTTCTTCCTCCAGCCTGAAGATCCTGGTTCTTAACTGTCCGTAATTTATGGAAATATTGTCCAGATAATTCAGTGCATCCGGATTATCGGACAGGAGCCCGATAAAAAGATCCGGTGTCCCTGTGCTGATATTCAATTTGACCCTTTTTCCGGTGATCTGTTTTCCTGCGCTGTCTTTCATGCAGACATAGATCTGATCCGTGCCCGTTCCGATGGGGACCCAGTAAGACAAAGTCTTTGTCTCTCCGGCGGGAATCGAGACCGGAAAAATATAATTGTAAAGATCCAGGTCGGATTCCCTGGTGCGGATTTCCACGTCCCCCGAAAAATCATTTCCGCCGTTTGTGCACTTTACCGTTACAGGGAGAATCCTGCCGTCCTTGGCGGTGTTTTCATATCCGTACGTCACATCCATGGAAAGGGAAAGCCGGGAACCGGCTGAACCGGAAGCCTCTCCCGATGCCGGAGTTTCAGCAGCAAAAGAAGAAATGCTCATCCGGCAGGAAAAAATGAACAGCAGAAAAACAGCAGAAAGAAGAAGTCTTATCCGTTTTTTATTTTTTATTTGCATTGACAAAGTTTTCTCTGTCTCCCTCAAACTCTACCGGAAGTTTTACCGTAAAAGCCGTTCCTGAAAAATCACTGGTCACATCAATGCTGCCGTGATGCATTTCCGCTATGTTTCTTGCAATGGCAAGTCCCAGGCCTGTTCCGCCCGTCTGGGAAGAACGGGACTGTTCCACGCGATAAAATTTATTGAAAATGAGCGGCAGTTCATCCGCCGGAATAATCTTTCCGTAATTGATGACCGATATCGTGATCTCCTTCGGCAGCGCATTGATCTTTACACAGATCCGCTTCCCGTCCGCACCGTATTTAATGGCATTGTTGATCAGATTGTCAAAAAGCCTGGCCAGAAGATTTGCATCCGCTGTAATGTCAGCCGCCGGTACGTTGCTTTCCAGCTCATAGGTCAGATTTTTTTCAGCAAAGTTCGGATAAAATTCAGTCATCAGCTGGCTTAAAAGTTTTACCACATCGATCGTGTCGATATGCATGGCTATCCTGCCGTAGTTCAGTTTGGTAAAACCGAAAAGGTCGTTGATCAGCTGCTGCAGTTTTTTTGACTTTCCGAATGCGATCTCCGTATACTGGAGCCTCGTTTCTTCGGGCAGATCTTTTTTCGCGCACAAAAGTTCCAGATATCCGATAATGGAAGTCAGCGGTGTCCTGAGGTCATGTGCAACGTTTGTGATCAGTTCGTTTTTGGTGCGTTCCGATTCTCTTTCCTTTTCCATCAGTTTCTTCAGATCTTCCGTCATGGAATTCAGGTTGACCGCCATATCCGAAAATTCATCGTCTCCCTCCACCTCCACATTTGTATCCAGGTTTCCGGAAGAAATTTCCCGCATGGCTTCCGCGATCCTGCCGATATAAACAAAGGACTTTCTTTGGAAAAGCCAGAACACAAGCGCAAAAAGAAAAATCCCGAACAGCACAAAAAGAAGGACTGCCGTCAGCCGGAAATCAGCAATGGCACTGAAAAACCGGTTTTCCGGCCGGACCTCCTTCACAAAATCCGCAACGGTAAGCAGATTTCTGATCAGAAAAACTTCAATGATGCAGGTAATGAGCAGACTGTACAGAATATTGATCAGAACCTTGTCGCGGAAACTTTTGCCGGCATTCGGCCTGTTATTTTTCAATCTTATATCCCACTCCCCAGACGGTCGTGATGATCTTGTCCGTACGCTCGTCCTCATTCATCTTCCCTCTCAGACGGCGGATATGCACCATGACCGTATTGTTTGCCTCATAGACCTGTTCATTCCAGACCTTTTTAAAAATCTCATCCGTGGAAAACACTTTCCCGGGGTTGCTTGCCAGAAGGAACAGGATATCAAATTCGATCGGCGTAAGCTTTACATCTTCTCCGTCCACGGAAACCTTATGATTGTCCTTGTTGATCGTAAGACCGCGAATGGTTATTTCATTCTGCACATTCTCATATATCCCGCTGTTCGGATTCAGCTGCGTATAACGGCGCAGCTGGCTCTTGACCCGTGCAGTCAGTTCCAGCGGATTAAAAGGTTTGGTAACGTAATCATCCGCTCCCGTTCCCAGACCTTTGATCTTATCCAGATCCGTCCCCTTTGCGGAAAGCATGATGATCGGAATATTTTTGGTTTCCCTGACCTTCCGGCACATATCCAGTCCGTTCATTCCGGGCATCATAATATCAAGAAGGATCAGATGTACATCCTCCTTTTCCAGAAGATCCAGTCCTTCCTGCGCATTATTTGCCTTCAGAACATGATATCCGTCGCTGACCAGATAGATTTCCACCAGATCCGCGATCTCTTTTTCGTCATCCACTACCAGAATATTTGTCTGTGTCATGATTGGGCACCTCCGACTGTAAACCTGCCTGAAAAGTTACCTGTATTTTATCATATATGCCTGCCGCAGGCATTACGTTTTGTTTAAGGAAAGCTTTAGGTTTTTCTACACTTTGAACCGGTATCCCACACCCCAGATTGTTTCAATATACTGCGGTCTTGCCGTATTGGCCTCTACTTTTTCCCGGATTTTCTTGATGTGTACCGTTACCGTTGCAATATCTCCCACGCTTTCCATTCCCCAGATCTCCCGGAACAGTTCCTCCTTCGAATAAACATGATTCGGATTTTCCGCCAGGAAAGACAGGAGATCAAATTCCTTTGCCGTAAAATTCTTTTCTTCCCCGTTTACCCAGACCTTTCTTGCCGTCTTGTCGATGCGGATTCCCCGTATTTCAATCATCTTATTTTCTCTTTTCCCGGATTTAACCAGTGTTTCATATCGGGAAAGGTGTGCCTTTACACGGGCGACCATTTCCCCCGGAGAAAACGGTTTGGTAATGTAATCATCCGCACCGAGACCCAGTCCGCGGATCTTATCGATATCTTCCCTTCTTGCGCTGACCATGATGATGGGTGTATTTTTTACCTCGCGTATCCTTCTGCATATTTCAAAGCCGTCTTTTCCGGGCAGCATAAGGTCCAGTATGACGAGATCATACACTCCTTCCAGAGCCTCCCTCAGTCCTTCATTTCCGTCGCTGGAAATATTCACCGTAAAATTACTGGCTTCCAGGTAATCCCGTTCCAGTTCCGCAATGCTTGTGTCATCCTCAATGATCAGAATTTTACTCAAGATTTCCGCCCTCCCGGTATTTTCTCAGAGAAAACAGGATATCCGTACCCATTCCCTCTTTGCTCCTTGCCCATACCCTGCCGCCATGATCCTCGATTATTTTCTTCACAATGGAAAGTCCTATGCCGGACCCGCCGCGTGCCAGATTGCGTGAACTGTCCACACGGTAAAACCGGTTGAAAATATAGGGAAGATCCGCCTTGGATATCCCTTTTCCGTTATCCGTGATCTCCACGCGGATAAAATCCCGGTCATCCTCCAGACGGATGGAGATCTCCCCTTTTTCCTTATCCATGTATTTGACGGAATTTCCGATGATGTTGTTGATGACCCGCTTCATCTGCTCTCCGTCCGCAATCACGATCACATCCTGTCCGACACTGCTGGTAAATTCGAATTTGATCCCGCGGGATGCCATATCCAGTCCCACTTCCTCGGAACAGTCCCGGAAAAATTCATTCACATTGATCTTTTTAAAATTATACGGGATTTTATTCGTATCGATCTTGGTATAAAATGTCAGCTCATCGATCAGTTTGTCCATATCATTGGCCTTGTTGTAAATGGTCCGGATATACTGATCCATTTTTACGGGTCCGGATGCAACTCCGTCCAGGATTCCCTCCACATATCCCTTGATGGCCGTGATCGGCGTCTTCAGATCATGGGAAATATTGCTGATCAGTTCCTTATTGTCCTGGTCATACTGCAGCTTTTCCTCCTGATTTTCTTTCAGGCGGATACGCATCTCCTCAAAATCCTGTGTCAGCTGCCCGATCTCATTGTCCTCATCGATCTCCAGTGTATAATCCAGATTGCCTTCCTTGATCTGCTTCGTTGCCTCCTGCAGTTTTTCCAGCGGTTTCAAAATAGCCGTATAGACCCAGAGGACCATGGCAAAGGCTATACAAACAAGCACAGCGATGCCCGAGATCAGAATCTGTATCAATCGGGCATCGCTGTTTTTCCACGTCCCGATGACATACAATAACATCGGAACCAGAGTCAGAGCCAAAAAAACAAAAAACAATCTGGACTTTAGGTTTTTCATAACTTCATTTTACAGATATTTTTTCAAATCTTCAACCTTGCTCAGTTTTTCCCACGGCAGATCCAGATCGTCTCTGCCGAAATGTCCGTAGGAAGCGGTCTGCCTATAGATCGGTTTTCTGAGATCCAGCGTCCGGATAATGGCTGCCGGCCGAAGATCAAATTCCTTCCGGACGATCTCGCAGATCCTGGAATCCGAAAGCTTTCCGGTTCCGAAGGTATCTACGGATACGGATGTCGGATTGGCAACACCGATGGCATAGGAAACCTGCAGTTCACATTTGTCCGCAAGTCCGGCTGCCACAATATTCTTGGCAACAAATCTTGCCATGTACGATGCAGACCGGTCTACCTTGGTGCAGTCCTTTCCGGAAAATGCGCCGCCGCCGTGACGGGCATATCCGCCGTAGGTATCCACGATGATTTTCCTGCCTGTTAAACCGGTATCTCCGTGCGGACCTCCGATCACAAAACGTCCCGTCGGATTGATATAATATTTTGTCTTTTCATCTACCATGTTTTTCGGAAGAACGGCATCAAAAACATATTTCCGGATATCTTTGTGGATCTGTTCCTGCGTTACATCCGGATCATGCTGTGCGGAAAGGACCACGGCATCCAGCCGTGCAGGCTTCCCTTCTTCATCGTATTCCACCGTGACCTGACTCTTGCCGTCCGGTCTTAAATATTTCAATGTTCCGTCCTTACGGACTTCCGCAAGCTTTTTGCAGAGCTTATGTGCAAGAGAGATCGGATAGGGCATGTACTCCGGTGTTTCCGTACAGGCATACCCGAACATCATTCCCTGATCTCCCGCTCCGGTATCCAGCGGATCGGAATCGGTTCCTTCCTTGACTTCCAGTGCCTTATCCACCCCCAGGGCAATATCGGCGGACTGTTCATCCAGCGCCACAAGAACGCCGCACGTATCGCAGTCAAATCCGAACTTTCCTCTGGTATAGCCGATCTCACGAACCGTGTCCCGAACCGTCTTCTGAATATCCACATAGGCCTTGGTCGTAATTTCCCCCATAACCGTTACAATGCCGGTCGTGGTAAAGGTCTCGCAGGCAACCCGGCTCATCGGATCCTGTTCCAGCATGGCGTCCAGGATCGCATCGGAGATCTGGTCGCACATTTTGTCCGGATGTCCTTCGGTAACGGACTCGGATGTAAATAATCTTTTTTCCATTTTTTCTCCTTTGTTTGGTATTTCTGCCTCCATCGGAAAACCGTTCAAAAGAAAAGAGTCCGTCAAGCAGCGGACTCTCAAAATCGTATGATATTGGGTGTCCTCTTATTGATCGATTTCTCGCTCAGGTTGGCACCTTCTGTCCTTTACGTTTCCGTATCCGGCAGAGGTTGTCGTGACTTCACAGATCCTATGTATCTCCATCACTCTGAATAAGGGGTTCAGCGCACTCTGTTCAATTGTATGATTCCAGTTCCGACTTCCTTCAGATCAATATCCCAACTACGGTGTAATGATAATCCCTGCTGTTTGATCTGTCAAGGGCTCCGTTCGGGCCCCCGGCTTCACCCGTTCCGGAATCGGGACAGGAATTCCCTGGTCAGTTCCTTCTTCGGGTTCCCGAAAATATCCGCCGGGCTTCCTTCTTCCTCGATCACGCCGTTTGCCATGAATACCACATGGCTGGACACATCACGGGCAAATGCCATCTCGTGCGTGACCACAAGCATGGTCAGTCCTTCATCTGCCAGCGTACGCATAACGGCGAGGACTTCTCCCACCATCTGCGGATCCAGCGCGGAGGTCGGTTCATCAAAAAGCAGGACTTCCGGGTCCATGGCGAGCGCACGCGCGATCGCGACTCTCTGTTTCTGTCCGCCGGAAAGCTGGCGGGGCTTCGCATTGATATAAGGCGCCATTCCTACTTTTTCCAGGAAAAACAGAGCCTGTTTTTTTGCCTCTTCTTCATTTTTCTTCAAAACGCAGGTCTGACCGATCATGCAGTTTTTCAATACATCCATATTCCCGAACAGGTTGAAATTCTGAAATACCATTCCTACCTTTGCACGATAGGATGCCGAATCGATATGCCCCTTCATGATATCCTGTCCGTGAAAGAGCACCTCTCCCGCTGTCGGTGTTTCCAGCAGATTGATACAGCGCAGCAAAGTGGACTTCCCTGAGCCGGAAGATCCGATGATGCAGGTCACATCTCCCTGGTCCACCGCAAAATTGATATCCCGAAGCACCACATTGGTTCCGAACGTTTTGCTTAAATGCCGGACATCTATGACCCTCTTATTTTCTTCCATCACAGATTCCCCCTCTGGTTTGACCGCGGGTCCGGAAAACTCACCATTCCGCTGGTATAAGCAAGCGTGTCCGTAGTCGCCAGGTTGTAGCTGTCCGGCCCGTCCATACGCTTTTCAAAATAGCGGAGGATACGCGAACAGGTAAACGTCATGACAAAATAGATCACCATGGCGATCGTAAATGCCTGGAAATACGTATAGTAATTTCCGGCAACTGTCTTGGTGGTAAAGTAAAGTTCCACGGTACCGATCACATTCAGCACGGAAGTATCCTTAATGTTGATGATCAGGTTATTGCCGATCTGCGGCATGATATTCCGGATGGCCTGCGGAAGCACTACATGCAGCATGGTCTGGAAATGCGTCATCCCGATGGCTTTTGCTCCTTCTGTCTGGCCGGGATCCACGGATATAATGCCGCCCCGCATGGTTTCCGACATATAAGCTCCCGTATTGACGGAAACAATAAAGAAAGCCGCAAACCACATGGTCATATTGATTCCGAACATCAGCATGGATCCGTAATAGATAAACATGGCCTGCGCCATCATGGGCGTCCCGCGGAACAGCTCCACATAAACAGACAAAAGAAATTTAACGATCGGCAGAAAGAACCTCTTCGCGGCATTGTCATTTTTTTCCACCGGAATGGTCTGAACGATCCCGACAATAAAGCCGATCAGGCATCCGATCGCGGTACCGACCAGAGAGATCAGCATGGTTGCTCCCGCACCCCTTAAAAAACTGCCGCCGTAATGCGCAAGAATATAAGCTATCCATCCCCAGAAATCATTTGCTTGTGGCATTCTGCACCCCTTTTGATCCGGGTAATCCCGGTGTTATCTTAGTTGCCGCTTAACGGCTGTACCTTGATGGCTTCATCCATCATCTTTGAAAAATCATCCTTGGTCATGGTACCGAGAACTTTGTTGATGGCATCCTTCAATTCGGTATTTCCTTTTTTCATGGAAACACCGATGTTCACATCCTCATCGGAAACCTGATAATCTCCGCTGCTTCCCGTAAAATCAAGCATTACCATATCCGGATAGGCGATCAGCGCCGCCTTTCCCGTAGGCTGATCCGTTACCACTGCATCGCACTTTCCTGCCTGCAGGGCAACCAGCATGGCCGGTGCGGATTCCTGTGCGGGCAGTACCGTTGCACTCGGAATCTGCGGGCAGCACTTGTCATACCAGATTGTGTTCATCTGGGAAGTGACCGTTGCACCGCTTAAATCCACGACACTCTTTGCGGATGCGTATTTGGAATCCTTTTTTACCAGCGTAACCATTGTCGCATAGTAATACGGATTGGAAAAATCAACGCTCTGCATGCGGTCCGCCGTAATGGACTGACCTGCGACCACACAGTCCACCTTGCCGGACTGGACAGCAGGCACGAGAGAGTCCCAATCCAGTTTTTCGATCACGAGAGTCTTTCCCATGGATTCCGCGATTTTCTTGGACATCATGACATCATAGCCGTAAGCATAATCCTTGCTCCCGTCAATCTGCACCGCTCCGTTGGAGTTGCTCGGCTGTGTCCAGTTATACGGCGCATAACCGCATTCCATCGCGACCTTCAGCGTATCCTTGCCGGAGCCGGAAGAACTTCCTCCGCATGCAGCTGCCGAAAAAACGGTGACGACCATAAGAGCCGCCAAAATTCCTGTGATTCTCTTTTTGCTTTTCATAATATTCTCCTCCTGAACCTGATATGATTTTCTTCTGTTCCTTTATAAAAACAAAGGACAGCATTCCTTCTTCGGAATACCGCCCCATTATATGATATCAGTGTCAAAAATCCGTTTCCCGCGCAGGCTTGCCTGCAGGTGGGAATAAGGACTTGGGACACGCCCAAACATGAGGAAGAAATGGGGCAGGGGCCCCATGAAATCCGAATGTCTGGCAGGATTGCGGGAGCAATCCGTGATATTACTTCCGGCAAACATATCCGTGTCAATAATCCGTTTCCCGCGCAGGCTTGCCTGCAGGTGGGAATAAGGACCTGGGACACATGATATTACTTTTGGCGACCACATCATTATATAACATCCGTTATTGTATTACCACACTGAAAACAGGCCAAACCGGTCATACCGCCTTCAAAGCGAATTTTCTGATTTCTTTTTCCGTATCCACCGTTTCGATCTGCGCTCCCAGACCGCGGAGTTTCTCATCAAAGAATTCATAACCGCGCTGGATGAATTCTATATCATTCACCGTTGTGATCCCCTCGGCGGAAAGTCCTGCCAGAACCAGTGCGGCACCGGCTCTCAGATCAGGCGCCTTGATCATGGCACCGGACAGCTTCTTTACCCCGTTGATTACTGCAATATTTCCCTCTACCTTGATATCCGCTCCCATCAGCATCAGCTCATCCACATACCGGAACCGGTTTTCAAAAATACTCTCGATCACCATGCTGGTTCCTGATGCGATCGCCATGGTGGAAGCGATCTGCGGCTGCATGTCTGTCGGAAATCCCGGATACGGAAGTGTTTTGACATTGGTGGATCTTAAGCGGACTGTACCGACTACCCGGATGGAGTCATCAAATTCTCTGACCTCGCATCCCATTTCAATCAGCTTCGCGCTGATGGCTTCCATATGCTTCGGGATCAGGTTCTTTACCAGAACATCCCCGCGCGTGATGGCGGCTGCGCACATAAATGTACCGGCCTCGATCTGATCGGGAATGATCGAATATTCCGTCCCGTGCATTTTTTCCACGCCGCGGATACGGATGATATCCGTGCCTGCGCCTTTGATATCCGCACCCATGCTGTTTAAGAAGTTCGCAACATCCACGATATGCGGTTCCTTGGCTGCATTCTCGATAATGGTTTTGCCCTCTGCAAGAGAGGCTGCCATCATGATATTGATGGTGGCTCCGACAGATACCACATCCAGATAAATATGGCTTGCCAGGAGATTGATGGCTCTTGCCACAACTCTTCCGCCGCTTACCCGTACATCCGCGCCAAGCGCACGGAATCCCTTGAGATGCTGGTCTATCGGACGGGAACCGATATCGCATCCGCCCGGAAGAGGAACATCCGCATTTTTATACTTCCCGAGAAGGGCTCCGATCAGATAATAGGAAGCACGGATCTTACGGATATAATCATCCTCAACCACCACTTCATTGACTGTGCTTGCATTGATCATTACCGAATCGATGCCGATAGGTTTTACAGTAGCGCCGATCTCCCGGATGGCCTCCAGCATGACGCCGGTATCCCGGACATCCGGCATGTTATGAACGATCACATCTTCATCTGTCAGAATGGCGGCCGCCAGAATACCGAGCGCTGCATTTTTAGCACCGCTGACAGTTACTTCCCCGACCAGCGGATCTCCGCCTTTCATAATATATTTAGACATCACATACCCCTGTCTTTTACTCTTTTTAAATGTATAAAGTTTTACGAAATTATAACATATTGTTTAAGATTCGTAAAGATACGTGATTTCTGCCTTACATGACCTTACACGGCATAGGTTTTGGCTCTTTCAAATTCTTCCTGCATTTCCCCGGTCGGCTCCTCCGTTGCAAGAGAAACAATCAGAATGACTGCTGCAGAAACCAGGAAAGCCGGCAGGAGCTCATAGATTCCGAACAGCCCGCCCAGGGGTTTGATCAGAAGCTTCCAGACAAATACCATGATCCCACCGGAAATCATCCCTGCAATTGCTCCCTTTCGGTTCACGCGTTTCCAGAACAGGGAAAAGAGCATGACCGGCCCGAACGTTGCACCGAAGCCCGCCCAGGCAAAAGATACGATCGTAAAAATAACGCTGTGGCTGTCCCATGCGATCACGACGCCCACGAGCGCAATGAGGAGAAGCATGATTCTGGATATTCTCATGACCACACGGTCGTCCGCCCGGTTCTTTTTCAGGATCCCTTCATAAATATTTTTGGCAAATGCGGAGGCGGCAATCAGCAGATAGGAATCCGAGGAACTGATGGTCGCGGCCAGGATGCCGGCCATAACAAGCCCTGCCATGACAGGATGCATGAGTGTCTGGGAAAGGACCACAAATACATTTTCCGCCCCCGATGATGTGGATAAGGTCTGGCTGAAAGGAAACATGATCCTTCCGATGATGCCGATCGCGACAGCGGAAAATAATGAGATCAAACACCATACCGTTGCGATCCTTCTGGACATCTTTAACTCATCCACCTTCCGGATGGCCATAAAACGGAGCAGTACCTGCGGCACCCCGAAATAACCGAGTCCCCAGGACATCGTGGAAATGATCGTAAGCAGGCCGTACGGCTTTGCGCTGCCAAAAAGTCCTATCCCATTTGCAGCCTGCTGTACCCCGTCTGCTCCGAGAGACGGGGCTGCCGTCTCTGTCAGTGAAAAAAACCCGGGTATGCTTTTTGCATTTTGAATAACCGCATCTATCCCGCCGGCAGATGCCGTTCCGGCAATCAGGATGATCAGGAGCGCAATGATCATGACCACGCCCTGCATGAAATCCGAAGTGCTCTCTGCCAGGAATCCGCCGAGAAAGGTATAGACCACAACAAAGACCGCGCCGGAAATCATCATGGAATGATAGGACCTTCCGAACAGTGTGGAAAAAAGTTTTCCGCAGGTCACAAAACAGCTGGCCGCATAGACCGTGAAGAAAATCAGAATAAATATGGCGGATACCCCGAGAATGACCTTTTTCTCTTCATGGAACCGATTGCTCAGAAAATCAGGAATGGTAATTGCATTTTTTGTCACTGCCGAATAGCGGCGCAGCCTCTGTGCCACGATCAGCCAGTTGATATAGGTTCCGAGTGCCAGTCCGAGCGCGGTCCAGAATGCATCCGCAAGCCCGCACCAGTATGCCACCCCCGGAAGACCCATCAGAAGCCAGCCGCTCATATCCGATGCTTCCGCGCTCATGGCTGCGACCCACGGTCCCAGCGAACGGCCTCCCAGAAAATAGTTTTCGGAACTTGACTGTGCCCTTTTGGCAAAGAAAAGTCCAATCCCGATAACGACCAGCATATAGCCGGCCATAGCCCAGAAAATTTTAACTGTTGCTCCGGTCATGCTCAATTTCCCCCTTTGTAAATGATCTGTTAAAAAAACGTGTTATATATTTTACCGCACTTTATTCACCGCCGCTACCCGGAATGACGCTTTTCTTTTCTTTTCTTCTCTTTCTCTTTTCCTCTCCGGGGAACTCCCTTTCATAGCCTCTCTGCTCTGCATTACCCCTGCAGCGTAAAATCACATGAAAAATCATTGTGTCCGTTATCAAACATGGTTTCGGCTTCATCGACCTGCATGGTACGATACTGCCCGGAGTTGACCTCATACAGAGAGACCTCCGCCCGGTCATAGGCATAGATCAGAATCGGATCTCCGGCATCCGTATATCCCAGTACAATCATGCCGCGGCTTACAAAGTACAGTACTTCCTTCAGACTGACACCGTAGAGATCGGAAAGTTTTCCCTTTGACCTCATTTCCAGAAGTGTCACTGCTGCTGCGTCAGGATTTTTCAGGTTCCGCAGGCCCGACGTGGCGGCTCTGCAGTAAACCAGGCTTCCCTTTGATCTGACATATCCCATTTCCGCATAAGCCGCATTGATCGCATCCCCGAAGGATTCAAATACCCCGATCATCTTTCCGTGTCCCCAGGCATAATAAACCTTTTCCCCGGAACTTCCGTTTACCGGATTTACGGAATTTGAATTTGCCGTATCTATGGATCCGGGCGTGGAAATTTTAACGGACCTGTCCCGGATTTTACGGGACACCGGTACCTGATAAATTGTTTCCCGGGTCTCATCCTTTGCCGTTACAACGGAAGTATCCTCTTCCTCTGCGATATTGCACACAATGGTATCCTCTCCGGCATTTGCAAATGTGTGGTCACCGGTACGGGAAAGAAGTTTTACATGGATCCGGGATCCATCGATCGTAACCTGCGTCAGATAGTTTCCCTCTTTTTCATAATGCTTCTGGGAATTCAGATCATCATCTACAATTTCAATGGATGTGAACGGAATTCCCCTGTCTGTTCCGTTGATGTTCCAGCCATTCTTTTCTTCGGCTACTCCCACAACCAGATCCTGATTTTCAAATCCTATCGGTTTTTGAAGTTTTCCGCTTTCACATTTCAGTTCCTTCTTTTCCGCATTGTCCAGGTTCATAAAATGTATGACGGACGAACCGGAACCGTCCTCCGTATCCTGCCAGGCTATCCGGTTTCCCGTCCTGCTGACGGAATAATTTCCGGCATGCAGATTTTTCGCGATCAGAATGGATTCATTGCTGGTCGTGTCCATTCCGTAAAAACTGTTCCCGATTTTCAGATAGAGCATGGAATTCGTACCCAGATAGGAAAGTGTTTTCACATCCTGTTCAATTTCTTCAAAGCTGCTCCCGGATGAAATAAAAGTCTGTTCGATCACGGAATTCTTTTCCGCATCATATTTCATCAGTGCAATTCCGGTTTCCCCTTCATGGTTTCCCCTGCTCATGTATCCGTACAGAAGAAATTCCATGTTCCCCGCATCGTCCAGAGAAAGCGCCTTGATCCCGTGTTTTGTGTAATTGCTTCTCAGACCCGAATCCGTGCCGCTCCGGAAAGAATACACCTTTATGCAGCTGTTCCCGTTCGAGTCCATCATCCAGAGATCCCTCGCGGAAACAAATGCCGTATAATTCCCGCTGCTGCTTTTGATGGACTGCACATCCGCCCTTTCACTGATTCCAAGCAGGATGCCTGCTTCCGAAAACTGATCCGCATTGCCCATGAAAACCTCATGCATGGTGCGGGTGTAATCCATCATGTAAAGCCGTTCGGGACCCACGCGCATGGAGATGCTCTCCGATATCTCGTAAAGATCCTGTGAACCGTTCTCTCCGTCCGATGCTGCCGTAAAGTCGATTTTCACAATTCCCATGCTGCCGTTATATTCGGTCAGCCTGACATCTCTTTCCCCGACCGGTGACAGATGAAGACTGCCGTAAGTCAGCTGGGAATAGTTTGATTTCAGTGTCACATGCCCCAGCGTCGTATTATCGCCGGATGCATCCGTTTCCAGGTAAGTCGTATTGTCCCTCGCCGCATCGTAATCAAAGTTCTTCCGTGAAAAGCTATCCGCAAGTTCCACCATCTTAGCCGCATTTCCTTTTTCATCAAAAGCGATCCGGGTATAATACCGGATATCCCCTTTGCTTTCGGTGGTCAGGATCAGCTCCAGCCGGTATTCCCGTCCTGCCGAAATCAGGTTCTGGACAGGAAGCGTCACATCTATCCCCCGGTCTGTCTTTACGGAGTTACTGACCTCTGTCTGTTCAATCAGTTCGCTTAAATCCGCGCTCCGGATTTCATACCGGATTTTCAGGATCTGGAAAGCGCTGTCATTGATATGAACGGAGAGCTGTCTGTTTTCGGGAAGGATGGTCAGCGTATCCGCGGCAACATCGGAGGAATCCCGTTCATCCAGATAACCCCGCATGCAATTCATGCTTTTTTCACAGGTATCGATCATGACGACCGGAAGAGAAGGCTCCTCCATCGTTGTATAAAGGACCCCGTTCTGTTCATTCTTCGGATTTTTTGAAAGAAAAAAATAAACTGCAATGGCTGCAATAAAGAGCAGCAAAAGAATAATAATTCGTTTTTTCAGGTGATTCATGGTCTTATTGTACGTTCTGGAGGGGGAAATCTCAACTGTTTTTGTTTTTACACTGACCAGTGTTGATTTTTGAACTGAATTGAATTATAATAACAGGTGTTGAGCTATAGAACCGTTACGCAGAAAGCAGGCAAAAATGGAATCCAAAGCTATAGACCGCAGGATCCGTAAAACAAGAACCATGCTCAGAAAATGTCTGGGTTCTCTGCTGAAAACCAAAAAAATACAGGATATCAGCGTCAGGGAAATATCCGAAATGGCGGATATCAACCGCGGAACTTTTTATCTCCATTACCGGGATGTATATGACCTTCTGGATCATGTTGAATCCGATCTGGTAGGCGAAATCAACGGGATCATTGACCGGCACAAATTATCGGAAGTGGAAGAACACCCCAGGATCCTGGCGGAGGAACTGTTCTCTTTTATCAAAGACAATTCCGACATGATACAGATTCTGCTCGGAAACAACGGAGACATGGATTTTATCAATCAGCTGAAAAATATTGTCAAGGAAAAAATTCTGGCCCCATGGGCTGAGAGCATGCGCCGGCACGGAATAAAGGATTTTGAAAGATTCTATTCCTTTTCCATAGGCGGTTTTCTCGGCATCGTGGATTACTGGTTCTACAAAAATCTGGACACTTCTCCTGCAGCTCTTGCAGAGATCACCGAACAGTATATTCTGGGCGGTCAGAAATCCCTTGAAAAAAATCAGACGCCGTAAAGCATCTGATTTTTTGATTTCCACTGGTTTTTCAATTCCGGCAATTCTTCCGCTGTTCCTTATTTTGCATCATCCGGCTTTTCTACCTGTACAACAGCCGCCTTCTGCATGGGAATGCGGCAGTTTTTATTATTGCCGAACTCCACAATAACGGTATCCGCTGTCATGTCAATGATCACGCCGTAAAAGCCGCTCGTTGTAAGGATGGTATCTCCGACCGCAATGCTTGCAAGCAGTTCCTGCTGTCTCTTCTTTTCTTTTTTCTGCGGACGGTAAGCCATGAAATAAAGAAGCAGTCCAAAAAAAGCAATATAGGCAAGCAGGCCCCAGGTACCGAATCCGCCGCCGGATGTCATCAAAAGTGTTCTCATTCGTTCTCCTCCGTACCGGCTTCCATGCCGGCCAATTTTTGTTTTTTATAATCCGCATAGCATCCGTTTTCGATTGCCGCGCGAATTTCTTCCATCATTGTATTATAAAATCTGAGATTGTGCAAGGAGCAGAGCCGCATGCCGAGCATTTCTCCGGCTTTCAGGAGATGACGGATATAGGCGCGGGAATAGGAACGGCAGGCCGGACAGGTGCATCCCTCTTCAATCGGTCTCTCATCCATTTCGTATTTACGGTTCATCAGGTTCAGCTTCCCCTGATTGGTGTAAACATTTCCGTGCCGTCCGTTTCTGGTCGGATAAACACAGTCAAAAAAATCGATCCCGCGGTCTACGCATTCCAGAATATTGGCCGGTGTTCCCACCCCCATGAGATAAGTCGGTTTATCCTGCGGCAGATGTGGCACCGTTACATCCAGGATATGATACATGGTTTCATGGGATTCCCCGACGGCGAGTCCGCCGACCGCATATCCCGCGCAGTCAAATCCGGAAATCAGATCCGCGTTTTCTATTCTCAGATCATCATAGGTTCCTCCCTGGTTAATGCCGAACAGGAGCTGTTCTTTATTGATCGTATCCGGAAGTGTATTCAGCCGTTCCATTTCCGCAATACATCGGGAAAGCCAGCGCTCGGTCCTTTTTACGCTTACTTCCACATATTTCCTCTCGGCAGGATTTTTTACACATTCATCAAATGCCATGGCTATGGTGGATCCGAGGTTGCTCTGGATGCGCATGCTCTCTTCGGGTCCCATGAAAATTTTATGGCCGTCCACATGCGAATGAAAGGTAACGCCCTCTTCCCTGATCTTTCTCAGGCCCGCCAGTGAAAACACCTGAAAACCTCCTGAGTCTGTAAGAATGGGGCGGTCCCAGTGCATGAACTTATGAAGGCCTCCGAGTTTTCTGATCAGTTCATCACCGGAAAATTCTTCATTTCCGGGACGCACATGAAGATGATAGGTATTGGACAGCTCCACCTGCGTTCCGATCTCTTTCAGGTCGTCCGTAGACACGGCGCCTTTGATAGCCCCCACTGTCCCCACATTCATAAAAACAGGTGTTTCGATTGTTCCGTGCACCGTTTCCATATGGGCACGTTTTGCTCTGCCGTCTGTTTTTAAAATTTTATAAATCATTTATATTCTCCCGAAATCACGTATTGGAAATTCTCCCTGATACAAAACGGAGCAAGGCAAGCCCTGCTCCGCCGAAATCAAAACCCTTTGCTGCATTACTTTTTATTCTTTGCCTTTTCCGCTTTATGCGCTGCCTTTTCAGCAGCTTTTTTCTCATCCGCCACCTTCTGCCTTGCCAGTTTCTTTCTGTCATTTGCTCTTTCCATCAGGAACCAGAGCGGACTTGCAATGGCAATGGAGGAATAGGTCCCGCAGATCGCTCCGACCATGAGCGGAAGCGTAAAGTCACGAATGGAAGAAACACCCATAATAAACAGAATACATATGGTCATGAATGTTGTGAGAGAAGTGAACAGGCTTCGGGTCAGAGTCTCGCTGATACTCTTGTTTACAATATCTTCCCTGGACCAGCCCGGATTTATCCGGAGGTTCTCACGCATACGGTCGAAGACAACGATCGTATCATTGATGGAATACCCGATCAGTGTCAGCGTACAGGCAATAAATGTGGAACCGATGCTCCATCGGAAAATGACATAGAAAGAACACAGCATCAGCACATCATGGAACAGACAGATAATGGCCGCAGTAGCAAACCGGACATTGGAAAACCGGATGGTGATATAGATCAGCATCAGGAAGAGCGCAATGAAAACCGCCAGGATGGCAGACCGCCGCATTTCGGCGCTGATACTTCCGGAGATACTTTCCGATGTGACCTTTTCCGGAGAGATCTTATACTCACTTGTTTCAAGCGCATTGTCCAGAGCCGCGCTCTCTTCAATGCTGAGCGTCCGCGTCTTGATATTTACCTGCGTGGTACCCTGTATTTTGGACGCCTGGATATCCTGATCCTTGGTAACGTTGGCAACGATCGGTTTGATCTTGCTGTCTATCTCTTCCAGCGGAATATCGCGATCAAATGTGATCGTAAGAGAGTTTCCGCCTTTGAAATCAAGTCCGTAATTCAGCGGTTTTCCTGTTTTTGCACCCCATACCGCAAGGGCAATAAGACCCGCGCAGCTGATGCTGATTGCAGCGCCCATAAAGATCCTTCTCTTGCCGAGGAAATCAAATGTCTTTTTATGTACAAGTCTGCCAAACAGTTTTTCCTGATCCCATCCGAGATCGCAGAATGCATAAAGCCATGTTCTTGTGATCGTAATGGCAGTAAACATGGAAACCAGAACACCGAGAGCAAGCGTTACGGCAAAGCCTTTTACGGTACCGGTTCCCAAAAAGAACAGGACCAGGGCTGCGATCAATGTGGTTATATTTCCATCCACAATGGCGGACAGTGCTTTGTAAAATCCGGTCTTTACCGCGCTCCGTACCGTTTTTCCCTGTCCGATTTCCTCACGGACACGCGTAAAGATAATTACGTTCGCATCCACCGCCATCCCGACGGAAAGAATAATACCGGCAATGCCGGGGAGCGTCAGGGTAATATTGAATGCCCGAATGAGGCAAAGGATCAGTGACACATAAAGCGTCAGCGCAAGAGATGCCGCCACACCCTGAATCCAGTAAACCAGAATCATGAACAGCGCTACGGCAAAAAAGCCGACAATGGCTGCCTGAAAGCTTGTGGTGATCGCCCGCTGTCCGAGCTGTGCCCCGACCACGGAGCTCTGTACCTTTTCCAGTTCTACTTTAAGAGAACCGATACGGATGGTGGAAGCGAGCTGTTCCGCCTCTTCATAAGTGTCTATATTGTCGATGTAACATTCGCCGCCGGTGATCGCTTCCTGAACAACGGGATTGGAATACTGCTTTCCGTCGTAAACAATTGCGATCTGCTTTCCGACCAGATTGGTGGTCGCATCGCCGAATGCTTTTTTTCCTTCATCATTGAAAACCAGCTTGACCGAATAAGCCTTCTGGCCGGTCGTTCCGTTGGTGCCGATCTGCGCCTCCGAGGATTTTACCTGATCGCCGGTAAGAATGGTATTTCCGCTCGGGTCTTTAAACACAAGGGAACCGGGTTTGCCGAGATCCGCCAAAATGGTATCCGCATCCGAAACACCGGGGATATCGATCTTGATCCGGTTCGTTCCCTCCTCATAAACCTGGGCCTCGGTCGAATAGGACTGAACTCTCTGCTGCAGTTTATAAATGGTATCTTTCATATCCTGGTCCGACGGGTTATCTGTTGTGGTCTGATAGGTAATGCTGACACCGCCCGAAAGGTCAAGTCCGAGCTGCTTCTGCCGGATAACCTTCAGACTCGTATATCCCAGATACGCGAATCCCACCAGAACTCCCAGCAGGATCAGCAGGCTTATAAAGCCCTTGTTCTTATTGCTGCTTTCCATAACTCTGTTCTCCTTATCCTTTTCTTTTTTAAACCGTTTTGTTTCCCGTATCCGTTTCACCCTTATCTGTTTCAGCAAGCACAGCCTTGACCATGATGGCACATTCTATCCGCTTTTTCTGCATTTCGCAGCCAATGTCATATGCATCGGTTATGCTGCCATGAAATTTGTATGAATTTGCGGCACAGCCGCCGCTGCAGTAAAACCTTGCCCAGCATTCCCGGCATTTCGGTTTGGCATAGACATTCACCTGCCTGAACTCATCACAAAGCTCCGTATTTACAATGCCCTGATCCACGTTTCCGAGAAGAAATTTTTCATCTCCCACAAACTGATGGCAGGGATAGAAATCTCCCCAGGGCGTTACCGCCAGATACTCCGTTCCCGAACCGCATCCCGAAAGCCTTTTATAAACACAGGGGCCCTGTTTTAAATCGATCATAAAATGAAAAAAGGTGAATCCTTTTCCCTCTTGCCGGCGCTTCACATACTCCGAAGATAATTTTTCATACTCCTGCATGATCACCGGAAGATCTTCTTCCCGGATGGCATAAGGTTCCCCGGGATCTGCGACCACGGGCTCCATGCTCATTTTCTTAAATCCGAGATCCGCGAAATGCAGCACATCATCCGCGAAGGAAAGATTGTAATGCGTAAAGGTCCCCCGGACATAATAATCCAGCCCTTTTTCATCCCGCATTGCAGCCAGCTTCCGGAATTTCGGAACAACGATGTCGTAGCTTCCTTTGCCGTTTCTGGAAGGCCGCATTCTGTCGTTTATTTCCTTACGTCCGTCCATGCTTAAAACCACATTCGACATTTCCCTGTTGCAGAAATCCATGATCTCGTCATTCAGAAGAACACCGTTTGTGGTAAGCGTGAACCGGAAATGTTTATTCTTTTCCTTTTCTTTCTCTCTTCCGTAGGAAACAAGCTGTTTTACCACTTCCCAGTTCATGGTAGGCTCACCGCCAAAGAAATCCACTTCCAGATTTCTCCGGTTCCCGGAATTTTCGATCAGAAAATCCAGAGCCTTTTTTCCGACCTCATAACTCATGAGGGCTCTTCTTCCGTGATACTCTCCCTCTCCTGCAAAGCAGTAGCAGCACGCAAGATTACAGTCATGCGCGATATGAAGACACAGCGCTTTAATAACGGGTTTCCCCGCCTTGAATTCCTTAATCTGCGGCTCATAGGTGTCTTCGGTAAAGAGCTCCTCCGCATTGATAAGCTCCTGCATATCCTCGATGGCTTCCCCTATTTCCCGATCCGGATAGGTACCGTTCAGGGCAGCATATACCGCCTGTTTTACATTTTCGGGAAGCGGCTCCGGCTTTTGTAATTCACCGATTTCCCTTTCGGCAATTTCTGCGGCATCATACAGAACCGGATCCACAACATGCACGGAACCGGAATTGACATCCAGCAGAATGGCCTCGCCGTTTTGTTTGAACTGATGGATCAAAAGAATTAACCCCCCTCTACATCTCTGCCGCCTGTATGCATATCCCCGGGACCTTTTTTTCAAAGGTCTCCCGTGCCCGTTTTCAGGACACCTTTTTGAGGAATCTGCTTTACAAGTGAAGAACTCCTACAGTCAAAAATGACCGCAGGAGTCTCGTTTTATTTCGTTTCCCCTCTGGAAATCCGAAACAAAATTTTATCTGTCGGCATTCTCACAGGTCTGATTTCCGACTGTGCAGCTGGTCTTGCAGGCAGACTGACAGGATGTCTGGCACTCGCCGCATCCTCCCTTTTTCAGACTCTGCTTTAAAGGTTTTTCATTCAGTGTTTTCACATGTTTCATAAGATTGCCTCCCACATAAAATACTTGTGGCATTATAGCATAACTGATTTGTGTTTACAACGTTTTTTCGGGCAGGTAAAGACGGATCCGGTCCACCCGCTTCTTGTCCATGCGTTCCACTACCATGCGGATACCTTCATAGACCACTTCCTCACCCCGTTCCGGCAGATGGTCCAGAAGTCCCATGATAAGCCCTCCCGCAGACTCGTAATCCTCCGAGGTCAGATTTGTTCCCAGTGCGTCGTTCAGATCATCCAGACGGGTCGCTCCGTCCACCACATACTCATTTCTTCCCGCCCGCCGGATATCCTTTTCCTCATCCACATCATACTCGTCCCGGATTTCCCCGACGATTTCCTCCAGAAGATCCTCCAGCGTGACCAGTCCGGCCGTTACCCCGTATTCATCCAGCACAATGACAATATTGCTGCAGGTACGCCTCATCTCTATCATAAGTTCGGCGGTCTTTTTGAATTCATAGGTAAACATGGGTTCCCTGATAAACTCCGAAACACGGAATTCTTTTTTCGGATCCCGAAGCAGGAGATCTTTCATATTGATGATGCCGGTCACGGAATCCGTGGTATCCTTGTAAACCGGCATACGGGTAAATTTTTCCTTCCGGAAAATTTCCAGGACCTCCCCGTATGTGGCATTTTCCCTTACGAACGTCATATCAATACGCGGGATCATGATATCCTTGGCCAGCGTATCCCCGAAATCGAATACATTGTTGATGATCTTCTTTTCCTCGTTTTCGATCACGCCTTCCTCACGGCTTACTTCCACGATGGTGCGAAGATCTTCTTCCGTAAGCGGCCGCTGCCCTTTTTTTCTGTCCGCCCCTATCATCTTCAGAACACCTGCCGCAAGTCCGTTCACCACAAAGACAATCGGCGTAAAGAACCACATCAGAAAATGGATGATGCCGGCATAGGAAAGAGCCATGGTTTCCGCATTGCGCGTTGCCATGGTTTTTGGTGTCACTTCCCCGAACACAAGAATGACCAGCGTCAGGATGCCGGTGGTCAAAGCCACGGCACCGCTCCCGGAGACATGAAGGGTAAGAGTCGTTGCGAGGGAGGAAGCATACAGATTTACGATGTTGTTTCCGATCAGAATGACCGAAAGCATTTTTTCAGGCTGCCGCAGTATTTTTAAAAGCACCGCCGCCTTTTTATTGCCCTGCCCCGCCAGAGTCCGGATCCGGATCCTGTTGACGGTGGTAAGCGCCGTCTCCGCTGAAGAGGAAAAAGCGGAAAAACAGATCAGAACAATCAAGACCAGAAGCTGCAGAAGATCCGTTCCTTCCAATCAGGTTCCTCCTTTGCAGGCATTGAACAGATTTTTTATTTCCCTTACAATTGCCGTAACGGCAACGACCGCTGTTCCCGCCGCAATGAAAAAATCCGCCAGGTTGAAAACAGCCTTATCCAGCGGTTCTTTTTTAATATGGATATAGTCCACCACATAGTTTCGGAAGAAGCGGTCAAAAAGGTTGCTCAGTGCCCCCGAAAGGATCAACGAAAAACCGACTTTTTCCGCCGTATTCCCCTTTCGCGGAAGCAGATAGGAAAAAGCCCCGAGAACACCGCTCGTCACAACCAGCGGAACCATTTTTACCAACTCCGGAAAATGCCTCAGAAACCCGAACGGGAACCCGGGATTGTGTACTTTCTGCAGTTCAAAAACATTTCCGTCTTTCGGAATTCTCCTGGGGAATTCTTCATCCGGGATGTTATCGATCCCGTATTTAATCACAAGATCCGTGAATGCCAGTACAAAAACCAGCACAACAAAAAACATTCCGATACCTCCTTTACTCTGTTTCAGCTATAATCAGGATTGCGGAGCAATCCGTGAGATTGCATATATATTGCTTTTGACATCCACATTATTATATCATACTTACAGGAGGGAAAAACAAATGAATACTCAGACAGAACAAACGAATCCCGCAGAAAAAGAGGATCCGCTTCTTATTTATGCCAAAAAGCAGTACCGGATGTCGGCGATCACCGCCTGCTGCAGTCTTGCCGTGCTTCTCATTGTCCTGATCACTGCCGTTGTTCTGATTCCCCGTTTTGTTTCCCTTTATGAAAACCTGAAGAGTGCCACCGAAAATCTGAATGTGATCACAAAGCAGCTCTCCGAAAGCGATCTGAAGGGAATGGTTGAAAATGTGGGGAGTCTGGTTGCCACAACCCAGAAGGATCTGGATGCCGCCATGGAAAAAATCAATGCGATCGATATCGATCTGCTGAACAAGTCCATTCAGAGTCTGCATGATGTACTGACTCCGATCGCAAACTTTTTCAATGTATTCAAACATTAAAAATTTCCCGCAGCATGTTACGCTGCGGGAAAAATCCGTACTGCAATTTCATATCGGAATGATTTAATATCCGAACGGGAAGGAGAAACTCCAGCCGCTTCCTCCGGAATTGCTGTTATTTCCGTCGGCATTGTTTCCGCTGTTTCCGTTTCCGCCGGCGCTGTTTCCGCTGTTTCCGTTTCCGCCGGCATTGTTTCCGCTGTTTCCGCTGCCTCCGTTTCCGCCGGCACTGTTTCCGCTGCTGCTGTTTCCGCCGGCGCTGTTCCCGCTGCTGCCGTTTGCATGATTCTGGTCTTCCTGTGCCTTTGACATCATGGCTTTTTTGGATCCCAGGACTACATCGACTTCTTTTTCTTCGTACTTGCTTCCATTCAATCTCTGGATGGTGAGTTTTACCGTCTCCCCTTCCGAATAGCGGGTCAGTTTGCTCTGCAGATCTGCGATCGTGGAAATGCTCTGTCCGTCGATCTTGGTAATAACATCCTTTTCCTGAAGTTCCGAAGAAGCTGCGGCACCGCCGTCGAGGATTTTGTAAACGTAGATTCCCTTCGGCATTCCGTAAGAATCCGCCATATCGGAATCGATATTCTGTCCCTGTATTCCGAGAGAACCCTGCTGATCTTCCGCAACAACTTCTCTTGTTTTCTGCGATGACAAGGTGGAGATCACATTCTTGATCTTGGAAACAGGGATCGCATATCCCATTCCCTCCACCGTTGTTGAAACCGTCTTGGATTCATTTAAGCCTATCACATTGCCTTCCATATCCAGGAGCGCGCCGCCGGAATTTCCCGGGTTTATGGCTGCATCGGTCTGAACGAGATTTTCCGTCTTGACCTTTTGTCCTGCATCATTCGTGGCTTCGATGGTTCTGTTCAGTGCGCTTACATAGCCTACCGTCACGGACTGCCCGTATCCCAGTGCATTCCCGATTGCAATAACACCCTGTCCAACTTTCAGGTTGTCGGAATCTCCCATGGAAGCAATGGTGATCTTGCTCTTGGTGTCACTTGAAATATCTGACTTTTTAACCGCCACGACCGCAATGTCACTGTCCTCGTCTGTTCCCTTCACCTTGGCGTCAACACTGGTGTTATCGATAAACGTCACCTTCATGCTGTCAAGTCCGGATACCACATGATTGTTTGTCACGACCAGAAGTTCCTCATCGTTTTCTCCGATAATAACACCGGATCCCGCTTCCTCGGCCTGATAGGACTGTGTTCCGAAAAAGCTCTGCTGCGTCACCACTGCTGTTCCGTTGATCGCTACAATGGAAGGCATTGCCTTCTCCACAGTTGCAGAGACATCCAGGTTGGAACTGCCGGAAGAATCGGAAGAAGCATCACTTTTTTTGATCTCGGAATCCGATTTCTGACTGTTGTCCGCCGCCTGTGTACTGTTCTGTGCGGAAGAAGCGACCACTCCGTTCTTCTGCGCCATTTTGTTGATTCCGATGATGGTCCCGCCCGCTATACATCCGAACACCAGCGCACTCGCTGCAATGATGCCGAGCTTCCTGAAGAATCTGCCGACTTTCCCGCCGCTCTTTTTTTCTTTCTTTGGGGGATTGCCGCCGTTCCGGCTGTAATTCGGATTCTGATTCATATTCAGGTTCGGATTCGGATTCATGTTCGGATTCTGATTCATATTCGGATTCATGTTCGGATTCTGATTCGGATTCATGTTCGGATTCTGATTCATATTCGGATTCTGATTCATGTTCCGGTTCATGTTCGGATCCATGTTCGGGTTCTGGCTCCAGTTTATATATCCTGCCTGATTCGGTATCTGCTGCTGTGCCTGGTTATTCTGCTGCCAGGGATTCGGTGCCTGCTGCTGTGAATTCTGCGTGTTGTTTCCGCTGCCCGTCTCCGCACTGTATGTATTTCCGCCGGGCGTCGTATAAGACTGCTCTGCATTGTTATTCAGATTGTTTCCATTTTTTTCATCACACATAATAAACTGCTCCTTTCTTGTTCTTACAGGGAGCAGTTTATCAAAGGTTTGTGATGAAATTGTGTTTTCTTTTCGTACGATTTGTGATTTTTACCCCTGCGGAAGAGCTTCCGCAGTCGATGTGGTCACGCTTCCGGGACCTGCCGTTGCTTCTTCGGAAGCGGCCGCTGTTGTCTGAACTTTGCTCGTATCCGAAGGTCCTCTGGTAGCGGTGGTTGCCGCTTCTGTCGTTTTTTTTGCATCGGAAGACAAAGTTGTTGTCCCCGGTCCGCCGTTTCCGCCGGATACCGTTTCCTGCGGTGAGCTTTCCTCCGGTGAAAGCGTCATGGTGCCGTCATTTTCAGGTTCATCAATGATATTGCCCTGGCTGTCCGTCTCATATGTTTTTGTATTTCCGCTGCTGTCCGTCCCGTAAATACGGATCACTTTTCCGGATGCATCCGTCTCGTAGATCTTGCCGTTTGCCGCCGCGGATGTTTCTGTTTTTCCGGTCGTTTCGGAAGTTTCGGTCTCTGTCTTCTGCTCTTTTGCCGCAGAGGACATGGGAATATAACCGCTGTTCGTATCTACATGATCGATATAGGTTCCCTGTTTATACATGCCGGTATCATCGGATATACGGTTTCCGATCTTCTTTACGAAATCGGAACTCTGATAATCCTCATCGTCAAAGAGTAATTTATGCAGATCCGCCACGTTGCTCTCCAAGGTCTGCGGAATTACACAGGAACCCTTTTTCCCCATATTGGATTCACCCCGGGCAAACGGGAAACCTCCCGTCTCTCCCATATGGTACTTGCTGATATTTGCTGCCGTATTCATTACGTCCTGCCAGGTAATGTTGGTCGCGACCATGGAAAGAAGGTTCCCGGCCAGTGCGGAAAGCGTATTCGCATCCGCCTTTTTTGCCTTCTCGTAGCAAAGCCCGATGATCTTTCTCTGACGTTCGGTACGGGCATAGTCGTTATCCATATACCGGAGCCTCGCATAGGCGACCGCCTGCACGCCGTCCAGATGGTTCATGCCCGCATGCTCAAGCTGCACGGAACCGATCTTTGTCACCTTTACGGTCTCCGTGATATAGGAATTGATATAGTAGAACTCCGCCTTGGAAATATCCACATCCACACCGCCCAGAATATTGATGCCGGTGGCGACCGCTTTCCAGTTGAATGTGACGTAATCCGTTATATTCAGATCCAGATTCTGGTTCAGCGCCTTTACCGCAAGTTCGGGGCCGCCCACTGCATAGGCCTGGTTGATCTTATTGTAGGTACCGTTTGCAAGCGAAAGATAGGTATCACGGAATACGCTTACAATACGGATTTCTCCCGTCTCCTGATTGATGCTGACAATCATGATGACATCGGAATTATTTCCCTTTCCCAGGGAAGAATCCCGGGCATCCACACCGAACGCGGCAATATTCCAGTATCCCTTCATTTTCTGAAGGCTTTCTGCCGTAAGCTCGCTGTTTTCGACATTTTTCACTGCAAAATCCGGCCGCTGGATTTCATTGGTCAGCTTTTTGGCATAGGCATAGGCAAAAATACCGAACAGAACAAGCACCTCCAGAACGGAAAAAATAATGATACGCCTTATGTGAATGGTTTTTGAAGCTTTCGGTGTTATCCTGGAACGCCGGCTTCTGCCGAAAGGATGTTCCGTTTCTCCGAAACCCTGGTTTAATTCATTCTGTTGTCCGTCCTCATCCTGCTTTACGTCCTCCCGGACGTTCTGCTTAAGCTCTTCGTCCGCCTGGACTTTCTGTTTGAACTCTTCGTCCGCCATGAATACCTCTAATATGCGTTTTTATTGATAAAACCCTTGAAGATCGTAAGAAACATGATCTTCAGATCAAATCCCAGTGTCCAGTTCTCAATATAATACAGATCATATTCAATCCGTTTTTCGATGGAGGTGTCCCCCCGGTATCCGCTCACCTGCGCCCATCCCGTAATGCCGGGCCGTACCTGGTGCTTGATCATGTAGTGCGGGATCTCTTCCTTAAATTTCTCAACAAAGAACGGCCGTTCCGGCCGGGGTCCCACCAGGCTCATGTCTCCCTTCAGAACATTCCAGAACTGAGGGAACTCGTCGATGCTGGTCTTCCGGATAAACTTTCCCGTTCCGGTGACCCGCGGATCATTCTCGGTGGTCCATTCTTTGCTTTCCGCCTCTTCCGTCTGAACCTTCATGGACCGGAACTTGTACATCTGAAACGTTTTATTGTGAAGGCCCACTCTTTCCTGCGAAAAAATAACAGGCCCCCTGCTTCCGGCCTTCACGGCAATTGCCGTAACCAGCATGATCGGAGAAAAAATCACAAGACCTATCGCGGAACCGATGATATCGATGAACCTCTTGATCAGCGCATTGTGAAATTCCGTGAGCGGGACATGCCGGATATTGATGACAGGCAGTCCTTCCAGGTCTTCCATATAGGGAATGGTCGGAATGACATTGTAATAATCCGGAATAAACTTCGTGTGGACACCGGACTTCTCGCAGTTCCGCACAATATTCTGCAGCTTTTCATATTCCTTCAGAGAAAGCGTGATCGCGATCTCATCCAGTGTGTTCTGTTCCAGGATCATGGGCAGATTGGCAATCGTTCCGATCACCCGTATCCCGTGGTATTCATACCCTCTTTCTCTGGTGTCATCCAGGATTCCCCGGATGGTGTATCCCCACTGCGGGTTTACCCGGATACGGTCTATGTACCCTTCCGCCGCATGACTGTAACCGATCAGCAGGATATGCTTCTGGTTAAAGCCCTGCTTGCGCATGCTCCGTAAAATGAGCCGTATTCCGTACCGTTCCAGTGTCTCCAGAAGAATACTGAAAACGTAAAACAGAAGAACCAGTCTCCGGGAAAAATGATAGAAATACAGGTTCTTGGAACCAAGGTACAGGATCAGCGTAAACAGCAGCAAACCCAGGGTATTGGCCTGAATAATATTCCAGAGTTCCACTTTTCTTCCGGTTACCCTTTTCGGTGCATACAGCCCGAATATGGAATTCAGAATGAGGTAGACCGGAACCACAAAAATAAGCGCCAGAAAATAGATATTCCGGGGCAGGACGCCGGTCTCCATACGGATCCCGAAAAGAACAAACCATGCCAGAATATAGCTTGCCGCAATGACAAACGCATCCAGTACCACATGAAATCTGTTCAGCTGTTTCTGATAATCCTTAATCATCAAAGGCTCCTGAAGATGTAATTATACACATATTCCACTGTCCCCGCAATCATTTCCCATTCGATCGAAAAGACCCGTTCCGGCGTTGTTTTTGAAAAGTCGAAACGCTCCGCCTTCCCCGTGCCTGCCGCCCCTTCCCGTAAGCCGGAAAGATAAGCGGATAGATACCCTTTCTTTGCAAAAAAGACCGCCTTGATCAGAATACCGCAAAACAAAAACCCGGCATTGAAAAAAAGCTGTGCCGCAGACTGGTTTTTATAATGGAGCCATATATTGTTCCTCGCGGCAAGACGGACTTTAAACTCATTATACCGGGAACCGGATGTTGCACTTCCCGCATGGTATACTTTCGCATACGGCCAGTACAGATTGATATAGCCCAGAAGCTTTGCCCTCCATCCTATATCCGTATCCTCCAGATAGGCAAAATGCGCTTCGTCGAAAAGGCCCGTGATGCGAAACAACTCCCTCCGGTAAATGGCCGCCCCGCCGCAGGAAGAAAATACCGGCCGCGGTTTTTTGCAGCACCGGGACAGGTTCCGTCCGGTCCCTCTCTGGTAGGCCCAGCCGAAAAGATTCATCCCGTCTCCCGCATCGTCAATCAGATTTTTCTGTCCGGCAGAGATCATGAGCGAACTCACAGAAAAAATCCGTTCGGATCTTTCGACTGCAGTCAGAAGCTGTTCCACAAAATCCGGAAACACTTCCGTATCATTATTCAGAAGGATTACGAACGGCGTATCCGCCGCACGGATCCCCGCATTTACCCCTCCGGCGAAACCGAGGTTTTCTTTCTCTCTGATAAACGGGACCTGATTTTTTTCCATCCACAGAATGCTGTCATCCGAAGAAGCATTGTCCACCACCAGAATACGAAAACAGGACACCGTCTGTTTCCTCAGTGCCGCAATGCACGCCGGAAGAAACCGCATGCCGTTGAAATTCGGGATGATGATGGTTGCTTTCCTGTTCTCCTCCATATGAATCCTTCCTGAAAGATATTTTTCTATCCGCATGAAGCGCGCAGCAGCAAAGACCCTGCGATGCGAAAAGACTCCTTCCTTAAAGATATTTTTCGATTCCCTCCATGTGATAGGGCTCCCCGATTGCCTCTTTCTGCAGATCCCGCAGGGAAAAATCCGCTTTCCGGAGAGTCAGGTTCGGGTTGTAATACGGGTCTCCGTGCTTTAAGATATCCGGCCACTTTTTCATGAAGCAGGCAACTTCCCGGTTAAACCGGTCCACCTTTTCGGGCGTATCCTCCAGGCCTCTGGATTTGGATTCATAGTGATGAAACAGCGCGTAGGGATTGTAAACCACAAGCCTGCCTGCTTTCCGGACCTTCATGCAGTAATCAATATCATTAAAGGCAATCGCCAGTTCTTCCGAAAAACCCCCCGCTTCTTCGAAAACGGATTTCTTTGTCATCATACAGGCCGCTGTGACCGCGGAATAATCCTGCGCCGTGAGAGCACGGTGAAAATAACTGTTCTGTACCGAATGAAGTCCCACAAAGGTGCTTCCCGCTATTCCGCCGAAGCCGACCACAACACCCGCATGCTGAATGGTATCATCCTCGTAAAGCAGACGGCAGCCCACAATTCCGACATCCGGTCTCTGGGCGTAGCCGAGCATTTCCCGCACGGAATCCGGGTTGATGATCTCCACATCATTGTTCAGGAGGAGCAGATATTCCCCGTTTGCATTTTTTTCTCCGAGGTTATTGATCGCCGAATAATTGAACGGCTTTGCACCTTTCTCCGCTTTCCATTCTACTACCCGGACATTGGGAAATTCTTTCTTTATTCTTTCATAATATTCAAATGTTTTCTTCTCGGACGAATTGTTTTCCACCACAATGAATTCCAGATTTTTATAGGAGCCCTTTTCCATCAGGCCGCGGATGGCACAGTCCAGATCCTCCGTATGATCCTTGTTGGGGATGATGACAGAGATCAGCGGTTCTTTCTCCAATTGGAAATAGGTATGGTAGATCCCGTAGTCTATCCCTTTTTCCACCTTTTCTATTCCGAGCTTCGGCCATACACGCGCATAGTGTGCGCGGATCACACGCCCGCCGGCATCGAATGCGTAGAGCTTGCTCTCCGGATTGCTGGCAGTGGAATTCAAATGACATCTCCAGTGATAAAGGACCTTCGGGATATGGATGATCCGTTTTGCATTTTCCGTCATACGGAAAATAAAATCATAATCCTGCGCGCCGTCGTAAGAAGGATCAAAAACGCCGAATTTTTGCGAAAGTTCTTTTCTTACCACAAACAGATGGCAGATATAGTTCACGCTGGCCAGCATGTCGATATTAAAATCCGGTTTGAAATTCGGATCAAAAAGCGACCCGCCGTCCATGTCCAGTTTGTCCTCATCGGAATAAAGACAGTCGCAGTCCGGGTGTTCCCGAATGGCTTTTGCGCATTCAAAAAGCGCCTGTTCCGGCAGAAGATCGTCGTGATCACAGAGGACAATATAATCTCCTCCCGCCATTTCCATGGCGGCATTCGTGTTCCCTGCAATTCCCCTGTTTTCGTTCAGGATGACATACCGGATCCTGCCATCTTTCCCTGCATACTCCTTCAGGACCTCTTCCCTGTCCTCTCCCGCGGGGCTTCCGTCCGCAATGCAGACTTCAAATCTGGAATATGTCTGGTTCAGGAGGGAATCCAGAAGTGCCTTCAGATAAGCTTCCGGCGTTTTGCAGGCGGGGATCACAATCGAAAAAAAAGGATCTGTTTCCGTCGGAACAATTTTTCTCTGTTCTGCAAGTTCTTCCGCGGAAGGTTTCGTTTTTTCATACCACTCCGCATATTCATAGTCGCTGTCGAAACCTTCTAACTTGTGTCTTGATTTCAGGATAAGCGCACGCAGTCCGTTTTTCTTCCAGTAGTCCATGACCACACGGACAGTTTCCATGTTGCAGAGATCTTTTATTTTTTCCACTCTCTTATGAGAAACACTGGCACGCCGCGCAATCAGGTCTTCGTTGAATTTTATTCTTTCCGTATGGTTTTCACAGGCAGCAGAGAGCCAGTAATCTTTTCCCCTCTCATACGGAAAACGGATATCAAATCCGAAATCCCTGTCGATGATCCGTCCGAAATAAATCTGACTCACATCGTCCCGTCTTGTGGAAACAATTTTGAATTCCACCGGTTTCTTATCCCTGTCATACACGGAATACAGAACGCCGGAGGACGGATTTTTTCCGACACTCCAGCCGTTCACCGTGATATAATTTTCCCGTATCCGCACCACATCGATCTTGATCTTCATGTCAGTTTTCTTTCCGGTCCGCTTCGGTATTTTCAAAATTCAGGCGCTCTTCTTCCACCACCAGGGGACGTTTCATGACCCGCTGGTTAATGGTCAGGACGTACTCCCCCATCATCCCGATAAAGAATATGATCACGGAGCCGATAAACAGCATGCCGATCAGAAGCGGCGCCTGGCCTGCCTGGAACCAGTTCCAGTAAAGAAGTTTCATGATCAGATAATAAACCGCAAAGATCAGACTTACCACCATGGTGATGACGCCGATAAATGTGGCTATCCGGAGTCCCACCTTGGTATAGGAAGTAACGGAAAGCATGGCTGCATCGTAAAGGCTGTAGAAATTATTGCTGGTCTTTCCCGCACGTCTCTTCGGCTGCGTATAGGGGATCTCTTTTCTGCGGTATCCGAGTTCCGCGACAATTCCCCTGAGGAAAGGCGTGGGATCATCCAGATCCCGCAGGACATTCACAAAATCCCTGTCATAGAGTCCGAAGCCCGTAAAGTTTTCGATCTGGTCCACATTGGAAAGTTTTTTGATCCATTTGTAGTAACGGCCGCGCAGCCAGTACATGAATTTATTTTCCATGCTGTTGGTCTTGATCCCGACCGCAATCTTATATCCTTCTTCCCACGCCTTTACAAACTGCGAAATCATTTCCGGCGGATCCTGAAAATCAGCCGCCATCAGAATGGAGGCATCCCCTGTTGTCTTGAGCAGTCCGTAGTAAGGTGAATTGAACTGTCCGAAATTTTTCGCATTGAAAATGGCTTTTATTTTTTTATTCTGTGCACACAGGGCACGGATCTTTTCTCTGGTCTGATCCCGGGAATCGTTGTCGATAAAAAGGAGCTCATAGTCATACGAAGGGAGACTGTCCCTGAATATTCCGATGACTGCTTCGGAGATCGGGGTCACGTTTTCCTCTTCGTTGTAGCACGGGATCACAACACTGATTTTCTTCATGGATTACAGCTCCCCTCCGTTCCGGTATCTATCATGACTTTGATCAGGTCATCCGGTTTCTTTCTCATGAGCTCAAGCCCTTCCGCAATGCTTTCCAGTCCGGAAAGATGATGTGTCACCAGTTTCCCCGGCTGCATTCTTCCGTACTGTACCATTTTCATCATACGCTCAATCCGGGCTCTTCCGCCTTTGCACAGTTCCAGTCGGATCGTTTTCCCGGCCATTCCCCTGCCGCCGGAAAATTTCGGAATTTCCAGAGAACCTTCCCCGGGGTAATGCTTCACGTTCACGATCCTTCCTATCCCGTAACGCGCCATATCCACGGCCGCGGGAAAGACCGAATCATCTCCGCCGCAGATCAGGACCGCATCCGCTCCCAGGCCGTTTGTCCTCTCCAGTACCTGTTTTACAATGTCTCCGTTATGATAGTCCAGCACTTCGTTCGCGCCGAATTCCATGGCCGTTTTCACGCTGATCGGCCGTGTCCCCGCCGCCAGAATACGCGCCGCCCCCAAAAGAGATGCCGCCTTCACGGCCATGAGTCCTATGGCACCGATTCCCAGGACCATTACCGTATCCCCTGTCCTGATCTCTGCCGCTTCCGCTCCTGAAAATCCTGTTGTTGCCACATCCACGCACATCAGGGCATCTTCCAGGGAAACCCCTTCCGGAATTTTTGCGAGCGTGGTATCCGCATCCGGAATCAAAAATTTTTCTGCAAAAACGCCGGGGATGCTCCTGCCGAGCGCATTTGCCGAAAACGGTTTCCCGGCATGCCGTTCATTCCCTTCCTGCACTTCCGGAGATCTCCAGTCGGGTGTTACGGCCGGCACCGCGGCAATGTCCCCGGGGGTAAAATCCTTTACGCCGCTCCCCACGGCAAGAATCCTTCCCACGCACTCATGCCCGAGGATCAGATTTTCCGGTTTCCGGGAACCGGATCCGTAGACCGTATTCACATCGGAAGTACACGGTGAAACAGCTACCGGAGAAAGAACGGCTCCGTACGGTTCCTGCAGTACCGGTTCCGGCATCTGCATCATGACCGCATTCCCCGGACTTTTCAGAACAAATGCTTTCATTTTTCTTTTCCCTTCCGCTTCGGATTTCCGGCTTCCGTTATTTTGTCCGTCATCAGTGTGCAGATCTTTGTGGATGCAGGAAACTTTTTCCGTATGATCCCCGCGATCTCCCCGGTATAGCCCGGTGCCACGATCAGGATCACCTCCGGCGGATTTTCCATGGCTTTTTCCGGAGATACAATAGGAATGTGCGATGCAGGCGCAAATTTATTCTGTTTGAACGGGGCGGAATCAATGATGTATTTTATTTTTCCGTGCAGCCCTGCCGCCCCGCAGAGAGTAAATCCCTGATGCGAAGCGCCCCACAGAGCAACTTCCTTTTTTTCTTTCCGGGCGTCCCGGATCAGTTTATTCACTTCCGCTTCAATGGAAGATTTCTGTTTCACGAGCCCGCTCACATCCGGCTTCGGATTTTTTCTTACGATCACCGAAAGCGTATCCCGGTTTATGATCTCTTTTTTCAGAACGCGGAATCCGCAGCGGTTTAAAAGATATTCCAGTGTCTCCATGGTGAAATACGAGAGATGATCCGGTATAATCTCATAAAAACTGTTTTCCTTCAAAATATATTCAAAGGACGGAACCGTGATAAGTCCCGTTCCGTTTTCTTTCAGATTATGGGCAATGGCTCTCAGGTACCGGCAGGGATCCGGCTGATGTTCCAGAAAATTAAACGAGAGGAATCCGTCAAACGGACCATTTTTGAAAACCGCAGTTTCCGTTTCCGGGTAACCGCACTCCACACAGAGTCCTGCCTCCTTTGCTTTTTTTACAAGCTCTTTTTTGTGTTCAAGTCCGTAGGCTCTGACCGGGAACTCCGTGAGGATCTTTAAAAATTCGCCCTGTCCGCATCCGGCCTCCAGGATTTTCTTTCCCTCCAGATTCATCCGGGATATCCATTCCTTATACTGTTTCCTACGGAGGTTTCCCATGGTGGAGGAGAACCCGCCCGCGCGGATTACATCCCGGTAATAGGGAACCGGTTCATTGCCAAGCTGGACCAGTCCGCAGCCTGTACAGGCATACAGTTTCGCGGTTATCCCGCGGTCGTTTTTTATCTGCGCTCTGTCCGGAATATTCTGCGCCGCCCTGGGCATACCGGAAATGGCAAGCAGCGGTTTCGGGCAGAGCAGCGCGCCGCATGAAATACATCTCTTCATTTTTTTCCTCCTGCCATGCCGAAGCATTTTTCTATCCCCTGCCGGAACGGAATTTCTTCCTGAAAACCGGTCAGTCTTTTTAACCTGGTGATATCCGGAAAAAGCCACGGAGTCCCTTCCGGTCCCTCCGGCCTTTTCGTTAATTCAAAGCTTCCCCCCAGGCCGCAGGAATGCGCCGTATCAAAAATCTGTTCCATATATTTTTTCAACGGCAGGGTTGTTTCGCTTCCTACATTGACCACATGATCTTCCGGGGCACCGGTATTTTCATCCGGCCCGGAAGTATCTTTCAGGAGCAGGGAAACTGCCCCGGCGCAGTCCGATACATAAAGATAGTTCCACATCTGCGTGCAGAGACCCGCCTGAAGAACCGTGTTTTCTTTTGCTGCCCGGACACAGGAAGGTATGAGCGCAGTCCCGTGGTCTCCCGGTCCGTATACCGAAAAAATCCGCATATGAAAATAATTGATTCCCAGAAGTTCCGCCAAAGTGCTTCCGTCCATCAGCACGCGGTATTTTGCTTTCCCGTATTCGGAAACGGGGCGGCATTTTCCGGTCTCGGAAACAGGTCCCTCCGGCAGAATGCCCTGTTTTACCCTCTCTTCCGTCACGCCGTATTCCGCCTGTGAACCCGCAAAAAGAAACTTCCTGCAGGAAAGTTCGTGCGCGATCTGCATCATCTTCAGGGTGTTCTTTACATTCTGTTCCTGGATATCGGAATCCATCCGGCCTTTCTGTCCTTCGCCGTCCCAGGCAAGATGAACGCAGGCATCCATGGGGGGGAGATTTTTTTCCGTAAGTCTTTCGGAACACCCGATATCGCATTCCACCCGGTGAAAATTTTTACGGGCGGACAGGGATACGGCATGTGCGGAAAGAGGGCGGATTACCGCATATACCTCATGTCCCTCTGCCGTCAGGTTTTCCGTCACGGCCCGTCCCAGAAAACTTGTGGCGCCCGTCAGAATAATATTCACAGTCTGCTCTCTCCCCGTTCTGTTTCATCGTGATCCCGGACTTTCTTACCCGTCCCGGTTTCCATTTTTCCGGACTTCCGTCCCGTCTTGCTTTTCACTGTCCCGGGCTCCCGTCCTGTCTTGCTTTCCGGTTTCATTTCCCGGTTCTGCTTCCCATTCTCATGATTTCATTTCGGGAACGATCATATTCTCCGCCATTTCCGCTTCGGGAAGAAACGGCGTAAGATCTTCAAGCGGCGGAGAAACCATGGTGCCGTCCGGCAGTTTCTTTCCGGAGGATTTCGGTTCAAAGTTCTGCGTGGTGCTGACAAATGCTTCACAGATCACGGGACCTTTTTCGGCAAGCGTCTTTTCCACCGCGCCTGCCAGCTCCGAATTGTGATGTGCTGCAATATAGGAAATCCCGAATGCGGCCGCCACTTTTCCGAAATCCGGGAACCCCAGATCTTCGCTGTCAGGTCCTATTCCCACCAGCTTCTGATCCGAAAAGAAGTTCTGTTCCGTCTGACGGATGCTGTGATAACCGCTGTTATTGATGAGAAAGATCTTGATCGGCATTTTTCCCGTTGCCACCGTCTGCAGTTCCTGCAGATTCATCATAATGCTGCCGTCCCCGGTCACGCAGATAATCTCTTTTTCCGGAAGGCCCTCATCCTCTGCAGACTTACAGGCACCGATCGATGCCGGCAGTCCGTATCCCATGGATGCGATCGCCGAATTGGAAATAAAGCGCTGCCCTTCCTTGATGATGTAGGAATGTCCCCCCACTACACAGGCCGAGCCGTTCCCTACTACTGTAATTTGATTTTCCTTTCCCCTTCTGCTGATTTCGTAAATAAAAGCATATACGTTCGCCGGTTCCGCATCCGTGCAGGAAAGATGCTTTTTCTGCAGTACCGGGTATGTTTTCTGCCAGTAACTTACCGTCTGTGCCCAGTTCATTCCCTTAATGCCGGGACCGCCGCCCTGCCAGACGGGGGTCTTTTCCTTTTCGAGGACACGTGCCATGACTGTCAGAAGGTCTTTTGCGTCTGCATGTACCTTCATGGAGATATGGACCGTCGGTTTTTTCAGCTCCTCCTCATCGATATCGTTTACGATCGTGTAGGCGCATCTTGCCCAGCCCTTGCAGTTAAATCCGACCTGCCGGAGACTTAAACGGGATCCGACCGAAAAAACAAGATCGGAATTCTGGACGGTGAAATTTCCGGGACGGTCCCCGAAATTTCCGGGACGGCCCGCATAAAGCGGATGGCTGCAGGGAAGACAGTCCTCGGAATCCCAGCCGACAACCACGGGGATATTCAGTTTTTCCGCCACCTGCATGAACTCTTTGTGCGCTCCCGCAATGCGTATCCCGTTTCCGGCATTGAATACCGGGCGTTCTGCACCGCGTATTTTTTCAATGATCTCTCTTGCGGTCTCTTCGCTGACCGGAGTGGGAAGGACTTCCCGTTTTTCCCCTTTGCCCGCATCGTCCGCAGGTATTTTGGAGGAAGAAGGAGCCTGCCAGCCGTCTCCCCCGTTTCTGTAATTTTCCGGATCAAATCCGGAAAGATCCTCCGTTTCCACAAAAGCGCCCTGTACATCCATGGGAATATCCAGCCAGACAGGACCCGGCCGGCCGCTTTGTGAAAGATACAATGCCTTTTCCATGCAGTAACGGATGCGGAGAGGATTGATCACCATCTCAGCGTATTTCGTCATGCTGTCCGCCGCCGTGCAGATATCGAATTCCTGGTCACCCATGGACCGGATCCCGGTACCCGAAGACCGCGCAGTCCAGTCATAGCGGACCTGACCGGAGATCACAAACATGGGAATGGAATCCAGCCACCCTCCCACCACGCCTGTCAGGGCATTGGTCCCGCCGGGACCGGTCGTTACACAGACAACGGCTATCCGGTTCTGTATCCTTGCATAGCACTCCGCCGCCATGGCACAGGCCTGCTCGTGATGATTATACGTAACGGTTAACCCTGCCTGATGTCCCAATGCGTTGTTCAGATGCATGGCGCCTCCGCCCACAACGCTGAAAACACGTTTGATCCCTGCCTCTGTAAGTTTTTCGGAAATATAATTGCTGACTTTTATGCGCATACCAACAGGTCTCCTTTTTATGTTAACATTCCGTGCCCATAATTCCGATACAGTATACCATAACAGGGCCGGGAAAACAGTATTGCCGCATTGAAAACCTGCGCCTTTGACGTCTTTCTTACAATGTTCTTACTATCCGTTTAATCCCCTTTTCAACTCTTTTTTACCTGTTATAATGAAGTAGCTATCGGATGCAAAGGGCTTCAGGTTTAGGGAGAGAGGGAGTGTTCCATGAAATTCTGCAAACGTATTTTCATCTTTTTATTGACGGCTGTTCTTTTTGCAGCTTCGGCCTTTCCGGTCTTTGCATCGTCTCCGGTACTGCCGGATGACAGCCAGATCTGGATCGAAACCAATAATGAATGGTCCTGCACCGATGAAAACGGAAAACCCGTAAGCGGCTGGGCCGCCCGTCAGGACGAGGATGATGCGGATCAGATCGATGTCTATTTTCTGGATAAAAGCGGCGTCATGAAGACAGGATGGGTCAAATACAACGGCAACTGGTATTATCTGGATGAAAAAACCGGCATTCTGGCCACCGACACCACCGTTGACGGAGATTATGCAGTAGATGCCGAAGGAAAAATGATCAAGATCAAAAACCGGTAATCCTTTCTGATTTGAATTCTGGTTTGAATTCCGACACTTTAAAACAAAAGATGCTTCAGCCGAAAGACTGAAGCTTCTTTTTTATTTTCACCGGTTTCTCATTACCTCTTCAATTTCCGAGGCGGTCTTCTTTTCCAGGACTTTTTCGGCCATCCGGCAGCATTCTTCTTTTGTAAGAGCGGACAGGGTTTTCTTAATGCCCGCTACGGAAGAAATATTCATGGACAGCCTCCGGATCCCCATGCCTACAAGCACAGGTGCCGCCAATACATCGCCTCCCAGCTCCCCGCATACGGACAGCGGTTTCCCTGCCGTCGAAAAAGCATCTGCCACGCGGGAAATCATGCGGAAAACCGCAGGATGATATTTCCGGTAGTAACCGCTTACACGCGGATTCTGTCTGTCCACCGCAAGAAGATACTGACACAGATCATTGGTGCCTATGCTGGCAAAATCCACCTCTTCTGCCGCATCGTCTGCCTGAAGGGCTATGGACGGCGTTTCGATCATAATACCCGCCGGCAGATCCCCGACCGGAATTTTCTTCCGGATCAGTTCCTTTTTCTCCTCCCCGAGAATTTCCTTTGCCGTCCGGATTTCTTCAAGTGAAGAGATCATCGGAAACATAACGGCAAGATTTCCGTATGCGGAAGCACGGAGAACTGCCCTTAGCTGTACCCGGAAAACATCCTCTCTTTCAAAACAGTACCGGATGGCACGCAGTCCCAGAAACGGATTGTCTTCCGGAGGAAATTTAAGACAGTCGGTCTGCTTGTCTCCGCCGATATCCAGCGTGCGCAGAACGACCCGCTTCCCCGCAAATGCTTTCAGGATGGTACAGTAGGCGTTAAACTGCAGTTCCTCATCGGGAAGTTTGTCCCGGTTCATATAAAAATATTCCGTCCGCAAAAGTCCTGCTCCGTCCGAACAATCCGCCTGTGCCAGTTCCTCCGGCTCGGCAGAAGCAATATTCAGACAGATTTCAACGCGGGTCCCGTCCTTCAGTTCCGACTTTTTCCATAGGTACTCTTCGGTTTCCTTTTTCCGGTTTTGGAATTCTTCCGCCTTTTTCCGGTATTTGCGGATGGTATCCTCATCCGGATCGCCGATCAGAATGCCTTTTACGGCATCGACGATCAGCAGACTGTCCGGACGAATGGCTGTAAAAACATCCCTTACACCCGCCAGGGCAGGAAGTCCGTTCTTTCTTGCGATAATGGCAGTATGGGAAGTCTCTCCTCCCTTTTCGGTGACTACCGCAAGGATATGCCGTCTGTCCAGCTCTGCCGTATCCGAAGGCTGCAGATCCTGCGCGATCAGGATCACATTCCCGGACAAATGCTTCAGATCCGGCCCGTGATCTCCCAATATAATATTCAGCAGCCGCTTTTTGATATCCCTTATATCCGCGCTGCGCTCGCTGAAAAGCGGATCCTCCAGCTTTTCCATTTTTTCCGCATAAGTCTCACAGACAGAATCCACCGCATGGTCCGCATGAAAACCGTTGTCTTCGATTTTCTTTTTTATTTCCGCTTCCATGTCCGGATCAAAAAGGATTTCATTCTGTGCCGTAAAAATTTCCTTTTCTTCTTTTCCGGTTGATTCTTTTAAGCTGTCCAGCTGTGCGGAGGCTTCTTTTCTGACCGAAATAAATTTCCGGAATTCTTCCTGTCTTTGTTCCCCGTCCGGAATGATCTCCGTATTCGGCTTATGACCTTCCGTTCTGAAAAACCGGGCCTTTCCGAGTGCAATTCCTTCCGAAACCGATATTCCCTGAAGCTGCATGTCTTATCCTCCGGATATCCTCAGTTCTGCTGCCAGATCCCGTTTCCATCCACATAAAAGGTATTGATCGTCTTATTTTTCTGCATGATGCCGGTACCCGGGTCAAAATAAGACCAGTGTCCGTCCACCTTTGTCCATCCGGAAGCCATCTGCCCCTTGTCCATAAGATAATAGGTATTTCCGTCCACCGTAAGCTTTGTATTCTTCTGCATGGCTCCCTGTGTCGGAGAATCCGGATTGGGATCCAGGTAGTACCAGGAATTGCTGAGGTTCTGCCATCCCGTCAGCATGCTTCCGCTGTCGGAGAGAAAATAAGTGCCGCTGGAGGTTGTCTGCCACCCCGTCATCATTTTTCCGGTACTGTCAAACATATACCACTTTCCGTCTACAACTTCCCAGCCGTTCTTTTTATAACTGCCGTCGGGATACTTGTAGTACCAGATACTGCCGGACTTTTCCCAGCCTGCACTGCCTGCGCTTGTCCCGTCTGTTGAACCGTCCCCCTGGCCGGATCCGTCGGATACATGTTTGGCATCCAGATAATATTCATCGGATTCCGTCCATTCGGAAGCCTTCCCGTATGTGGTCCCCGAGGAGGTGCGCGACACGGTGCGGACACGGAATGTATAGGTCCCTGCCTTGGTCATATAGGGATAAAAATTATAGGAAAGAGCCGACACATCCGTCTTTCTGCAGACCTCTGTGCCGTTTCTCCTCAATACGACTTCATAATGTCCGGAAGAATAATCCGGGGCGGTCCATTTGGCCCGTCCTATCGTGCTGTCCTTCCACTCCGCATCCTGCGGCGGATCATACGTTCCCTTAATGGCTTTCAGTTTCACCGTGACCAGAAGATCCCCGCCGGATTTGGAAGCACTGACAAATTCCCCGCCGCTGATCTTCACATTGGAAGAAGAGTAGGTCCCCTTGAATACATAACTGCTGTCATCCATCGGTTCCAGCCGGACCCGTATCTTTATCTCATCCCCGATCTTCAGTGTTTTATTCACACCGGTAACAAACTTCGCATCGGAAATAAAACAACGGTCACTGCTGATCGATACCCCTGCCTCCCCGTCAGACGGGTCTCCGTACACAACATCGGAGCTTGACAGGGTATCTCCCGCTTCCAGCTTATTCTGGACACGGATCGTAACCCCGGAGATGGTCTTGGTGCTTGCAAAGGCCACCATCGGAAAAACCAGAAGCAGAAAAAAAAGCACTGACAGCACTGCACATATACCTCGCCCTTTTTTTTTCATAATAAACTTACCCATCGACCCAAACGCCTCGACGCTCCTTTCTGCATTTTATTCAAAAAATGATGTATTCGCCAAAAGTAATATCACCGATCATTCGTCTTTCTTTTTGATTATATCTTATTTTTTGCCGCAGGAACTTAAAGAATTCTTGCATTTCTCTTGTGTTTTTCAGAGTAAATTGCGAATTCCTTCTGCAAGGTGCTTGGCTACCTTCGCATTGTTCATCGTGTACAAATGGATTTCCGTGATCCCGCTGGCCAGAAGGTCTATCATCTGGTTCAGGGCATAGGTCATGCCCGCATCGAACAGCGCGTCCTTATTGTCCTGATACCGGTTCAGGATCTTCTGAAACTTTTTCGGAAGAGTGGCGCCGCAGAGCGTGACCATACGCTCTATCTGGGACTTATTGATCACCGGAATAATACCGGGCGTGACCGGTACGTTGATATCCGCAATACGGCAGCGTTCCCGGAAATCGAAAAAAACCTGATTGTCAAAAAAAAGCTGGGAGATCAGAAAATCATCGCCTGCATCGACCTTGGTCTTTAAGCTGCGGATATCATCCACAACATCACGGGATTCCGGATGTCCCTCCGGGTAACAGGCTCCGGCAATACAAAAATCCCCCTTTGTTTTGAGATACGCCGTCAAATCCGAGGCGTGGCAAAAATCCCTCTTTTCCGGAATATCCTGACGCCTGTCTCCGCGCAGCGCAAGGATATTCTGAAGACCGTTTTCCTTCATTTTTTCCGTGAAACGGTCCACATCCTCCTTCGTATAGTGCAGGCAGCTCATGTGAACAAGCGGTTCCACATGATATTCATTTTTGATCTTTCCGGCGATCTCCAGTGTCCTGTTGTCGTCAAGGGAGCCTCCTGCGCCGAACGTAATACTGATGTAGTCCGGTTTCAGTTCACAGAGGATCCCGAGCGTTTCGTCAATATCCTTCAGATAAGAATCATGCTTCGGCGGATAAATTTCAAAAGAAAGCCCTCTTTTGTCCTCCGGTCTTTGTTCCGTTAATTTCATTTGTTCCCTCTCTTCTTTTATCCTGTATTTCCTGTTCTCTCCGATCTCTTCGTTTTCTCCTGTCTCTCTGTCTTTTTCATCTCCGCCGGAGAATTTCCGCATTTCAGTTTTCAAAAACTTCCTTTGCGATGTCAGCGGCCCGCTTTGCATCTTTTGCGTAGTAATCCGCGCCGATCTCCTTCGCGTAATCCGGGGTCAGGACCGCTCCCCCTACCATGATCTTACAGGAATGGCCGCTCTTTCGGAGCATTTCGATGGTTTCTTCCATAGCGGGCAGGGTTGTCGTCATAAGCGCACTCAGTCCGATCAGCTTTACATGTTCCTTCCGCGCGGTATCCGTGATCTTTTCCGCCGGTACATCGCGCCCCAGGTCCAGGATCCGGTATCCGTAATTTTCCAGGATGGTTTTCACAATATTTTTCCCGATATCGTGGATATCCCCCTTTACGGTTGCCAGAATGATCGTCCCTTTATCCGCCTGCGTTTTTCCTTCTGCAGAAAGACTCTGTTTGATCACTTCCACCGCTCCCTGGGAGGCGCTTGCCGCCCTTAAAAGCTGCGGCAGAAAAATCTCACCCGCTTCATATTTCTTTCCCGCTTCATCCAATGCCGGGATCAGATCTTCGTCTACCACCTGAAGTCCGCTCTTCCGGCTCAGCAGTCCCTCCGCCAGCCGTTTCGCCTCGTGTTTCTGTCCGCTCAGAATGGCGGATAAAAGAGACGGTCCGCCGGCAGCATCACATTCTTCTTTTTTCGCAGTCTCCCCCGTCTTTTCCTGCTTTTCCTGCTTTTCCTGCTTTTCCTGCTTTTCCGTTTTCTCCGGTTTTTTCCGGTCGCGGAACTTTTCAATGAATGCTTCGCACCCGGGATCCTCCCCCCGAAGCAATCGGAAAAGAACGACTGCATCCGTCATGGATAAGATATTCGGATTGATAATGGCAAAATCCAGTCCTTCTTCCATGGCCAGTGAAAAGAACATCCGGTTTACTTCTTCTCTTTCCGGCAGCCCGAAGGAGATATTGGATACACCGAGTATTGTTTTCAGTCCCAGCTTTTCCTTCACCATCCGGAGCGTTTTCAGCGTCGTATATGCGGATTTTTCGGAAGCCGATACGGTCAGCGTAAGGCAATCGATCAGGATGTCCTCTTCCGGTATCCCGTAGGATCTGCATGCATCACGGATTTTTTCCGCGATGGCAAACCGTTCCTCTGCCGTTTCCGGTATCCCTTTTTCATCCATGGTAAGACCCACTACGGCAGCACCGTATTTTTTCACGATCGGAAGGATGCTTTTCAGGCGGGCTTCTTCCCCGTTTACGGAATTGACAATGGCCTTGCCCGGGAATAATCTTAACCCCGCTTCCAGCACCTGCACATTTCCGGAGTCGATCTGCAGGGGCAGGTCCGTTGTGGAAATAAGCCCCTCTACACAGTCCCTCATGAGTTCCGGTTCGTTCACACCGGGCGCTCCCACATTAACGTCAAGGATATCCGCACCCGCGTCCGCCTCTTCTATTCCCTGCGAAAGAACGTAATCCATATCATGATTTAACAGGGCTTCCCGGAATCTTTTTTTCCCCGTCGGATTGATCCGTTCTCCGATTATCCTCACCGTATCCGATCTCACATACCGGGATGCGCTGCATACTGCCGTTTCCCGGACTATATTTCTCCCTTCCGGTTTTTTCCCGGAAAAAGTCTTCTTCAGCTCACGGATATAATCCGGATTTGTCCCGCAGCAGCCTCCGACAATACGGACCCCGAGCTGTACGCATTCACCCATTTCTTCTGCAAACGCATGCGCGTCAATGTTGTAATGTCCGTCTCTTGCATCCGGGAGTCCCGCATTCGCTTTTACAATGAGCGGAAGGTCCGTTACGCTTCCTATCCGTTGGATGATAGGCATAAGGCTTTTCGGCCCCAGAGAACAGTTGACCCCGATCGCGTCCACGCCCAGGCCGGAGACTGTTTTTGCAAAGCTCTCCGCAAGACAGCCGGTAAAGGTACGTCCGCGTTCTTCAAAGGTCATGGTCGCGAACACGGGAAGACAGGTATTTTCCTTCGCGGCAAGGACAGCGGTGCGGATCTCATTCAGATCAGCAAACGTTTCCGTCACAATGAGGTCTGCGCCCGCATCCGCCCCGGCCGTCATGATCTCCCGGAATATTTCATATGCCTCCTCAAAAGAAAGGGTCCCGAGCGGCGCCATCATTTCACCGATCGGCCCGACATCCAGCGCCACACCTGTTTTTCCGGGATCGCTGTAATGGGAAGCCGCCTTTTTTGCCGAACCGATATTTGCGGCGATGATCTCCTGAACGGACTTCCCGCAGCTTTTGAGTTTTTTTCCGTTTGCCCCGAAGGTATTCGCATAAAGGATGCGGCTTCCGGCATCCAGATAATCCCCGTGGATTTTTTCCGTTATCTCAGGATGCTCCAGACCGAAAAGTTCCGGAAGCATTCCCGCAGGCATTCCTGCTTTCTGCAGTTCGGTTCCCATGGCCCCGTCCAGAAAAAGAAAATCTTCCCCGGGAAAACCGTCAAAGAATGTGCCCATAGCATGTCACTCCGTTCTTTCTGAAATTGCAGGATGGAAAGGAAGGACAAAAAGCACAGCCGGTATCCCTGTGCTTTTGTTCTTTTTCAGACAGACCTAAAATTGCCGTAACGCTTTTACGCGGAATCATAAGCGCACTTTCCGAAAGAAGCACTCCTATTTTCCGCCCCGTATCCAGAAAACCGCACAGGTCTTTCTGAAGCGATAACGGCATATCCTCATACCCGGGGCTGAAGCGGTCTGTCAGGAAAAGATCTGCGCCGTTCTTTCCTCTGCCCTTTGCATATTTTTGTGCAATCGATTTTTCTTCCAGTTCACAGAGACTCTCCACTGCCGCGGAAGCACAGACATCCAGTGCGGCCGCAAAAGCAATATCCTTTACTTCCCATTTCCGGATGAGGGTCTCTGCCTCCTGTCCGATTGTCACACAGAAGACCATGCAGGAAGAACAGTCTTTCAGAAGGTTCCCCGCTGCTTTCCCCGAAAGAACAATGGAGGTTCCCTTCAGGGAAATCCCTTTGTCTGTTTTTTCCGTTTCCGAAAATCGATCTATCGTACGCAAAGAAACCGTATCCAGGATCAGGGATGATGCTTCCTTAAGCATCCTCAGATCCTCTTTTTCCGGTTTCCCCTTCCCGCCCATATACAGATATGCTTCATTCAGATCCACCTGAATATTCATACAAAGACAGTATACCACATCCTCAAACGGTGTAATCCTGCCGGAGAGAGTAATTTCTCCATTCTCTCCTGTCATCACCTGCATGGATGATATCCATTGTCCTGCACACGGCGCTTTCCGGAATATTTTGCTGCCGGCCTATTAAAAAACAGTAGCCCGGTTCTTTCGAACCGGGCTACTGAAGTCCTTAGGATCAGACAAATTCCAGCAGTACTTCCACTGCTGCATCGCCTTTCCGTTCTCCGATCTTTACGATCCGGGTGTAACCACCCTTACGATCCGTATATTTCGGAGCATACTCACTGAAAAGCTTTTCCGCAAGATCCACTTTTTTTGTGTTTTTCTTCCTGCCGGTATTTTCGGTCGGGACATCCGTTACCCCGTAGAGCACCGCAAGGATCTGTCTTCTTGCATGCATTCTGGACGGTTTGTCCTTCTTGATTTCCTTTTCCACTTCATCATAAACGACTTTTTTCTTGCCGTCTGTTTCTTCCTTGACGCGTTTGCCGTCTTTATCTTTTCTGGCAACCTTCGCCTTCACCTTTACGGTTTCAAAATTGTCTTTTTCCCTGACAGCCATTGCAACAAGCGGCTCGACAATTTTCTTTACTTCCTTTGCTCTGGCATCTGTCGTAATGATTTTTCCCTTTGCGATCAATGCCGTTGCCTGGCTCCTGAGTAACGCATTTCTGACGTTTGTGCTCCTGCCGAGCTTTCTGTATCTTGCCATTTCAACTCTCCTTCTTCGGGGTCCGCGCACTTTCGGTCTTACCGGGCCTCATACAGATAATGGTTTATGCTTCTTCGCCCTGTTTCAGCTGAAGATTGAGTTCCTTCAGTTTTTCCAGAACTTCATCCAGGGATTTCTTTCCCAGATTACGGACCTTCATCATATCTTCCGGACTCTTGCTGATCAGTTCCTGCACCGTGTTGATGCCGGCTCTTTTCAGACAGTTGTAGGAACGGACAGAAAGCTCCAGTTCATCAATATTCATATCGAGAACCTTCTGCTGGTTGTCATTTTCCTTTATCGTCATGACCTCGGCTTTCTGAGCTCCCTCGGAAAGATTCACGAACAGATTAAGATGTTCCGAAAGAACCTTCGCTGCGAGGGAAACCGCCTCATCCGGGCTGAGAGTCCCGTTTGTATAGACATCCAGCGTCAGCTTGTCATAATCAGTCTGCTGGCCTACACGTGTATTCTCTACATTCATATTAACGCGTTCCACCGGCGTATAAATGGAATCCACCGCTATAACACCGATCGGCATATCGCCCTGTGCCTTATTCTTCTCCGCGCTGACATAACCGCGGCCGTTTGTAATGGTCATTTCCATATAGAACTTGGATTTTGCACCGGACACTGTGGCGATCACCTGGTCTTTATTTATGATTTCAATATCGGGACCGCACTGGATATCCGCTGCGGTAATAACTCCCTCTCCTTCAAAATCAATATATGCGGTCACCGGCTCACTGCCGGATCCTGTATTCTTAATGCAAAGGCTCTTGACGTTCATAATAATTTCCGTCACATCTTCCTTTACATTCGGAATAGATGAAAACTCATGAAGAACACCTTCGATCTTCACCTGACTGACTGCGGAACCGGGAAGAGAGGAAAGCATGATTCTTCTCAAAGAATTGCCAAGAGTTGTACCATAGCCTCTTTCCAGAGGCTCACAGACAAAGCGGCCAAACTTCTTATCATCGGAGCCCTTAACAATCTCAATGTTTGGTTTCTCAAAATCGAACACGAAAGTACCTCCTTTGGCCTGAATTAATTGCCCCTGCTGCCCATGGGGCCGGGATGATCACACCCTTGATCAGGATGTTTTTCTTCCGGAGCCGTCTTACGGTTGGCTCTCTCCCCGCATTATTTGGAGTACAACTCGACGATCTGAAGTTCATCAACAGGAACATCAATTTCAGATCTTGTCGGAAGCGATTTCACCGTACCCTTCAGTGCATCCTTTTCCACTTCGAGCCAAGCCGGGATAACACGTCCGTTTGTCTGCTCCAGAATTTCTTTATAACGGGTCGAGGATTTTGCCTTCTCCCTGATCTCGATCGCATCTCCCGCCTTGATTTCATAAGAAGGAATATTTACGATCTTGCCGTTCACAGTCACGTGTCTGTGATCGACGATCTGACGGGCTTCTTTTCTTGTTCTTGCAATGCCCATACGGAAAATAACATTATCCAGTCTGCATTCCAGAAGGATCATCAGATTTTCACCGACCTGACCCTTCATGGCGCTTGCCTTTGCGAAATAATTCCGGAAAGGTTTTTCCAGCACGCCGTAGATGAATTTTGCTTTCTGTTTCTCTCTCATCTGACCGCCGTACTCACTCATCTTATGATTGGATCTCTTTAACTCTCTGTTCGACTTTTTATCAAGACCCATATATCCGGGCTCAAGGCCCAGGGATCTGCATCTTTTCAGAACAGGAACTCTGTCAACTGCCACTGTTTTCTACCTCCCTTATACTCTTCTGCGTTTTGGCGGACGGCAACCGTTGTGCGGTACCGGTGTCACGTCCTTGATACTGGTTATCTCAATTCCGTTTGCGGAAAGTGCACGGATAGCTGCTTCTCTTCCCGAGCCGGGTCCCTTGACAACCACATCCACGGACTTTAAACCGTGTATCAGTGCCGCCTTAGCTGCTGTTTCCGCTGCCATTGATGCTGCATAAGGAGTAGATTTCTTTGAACCTCTAAAACCAAGCCCTCCGGCACTGGACCAGGAAAGTGCATTTCCCTGGGGATCCGTCAACGTAACAATTGTGTTGTTGAAGGAAGACTGAATATGTGCCTGGCCGTGTTCAACGTTTTTTTTCACCCGTTTTTTAGCAGAAACCTTTTTCCCGGATGATGACTGCTGTGTTTGCTGCTTAGCCATTAAACTAACCTACTTTCTTTTTAACGTTCCTGTTATTAAAACATGCAACGTGAACCTGGTTGATAAGTTACGGATTATCCTTTATCGGTTGCTTTTTTCTTGTTGGCAACTGTCTTTCTCGGGCCTTTGCATGTTCTTGCATTGGTCTTGGTTTTCTGACCGCGGCAAGGCAAGCTCTTCCGGTGACGGATTCCGCGATAGCATCCGATTTCCTCAAGCCTCTTGATGTTCATGGCGGTGTCCCTTCTCAGGTCACCTTCCACCATCTGGCTTTCGGCAATCACTTCCGCAATCTTCTTTACTTCGTCATCGGTCAAATCCTTCACTCTCGTGTTAGGATCTACACCGGCCTCTGAAAGAATACGATTGGAACTGGACACACCGATTCCGAAAATATAGGTGAGTCCGATCTCAACGCGTTTTTCTCTCGGTAAATCAACGCCTGCAATACGAGCCATTTTCTTCCTCCTTTTTGACAAAATGAAAAAACACAAAACAGGGGTACATCCTCTACGGAAAATACAGGATCAGCCCTGTCTCTGTTTATGCTTTGGATTTTCGCAAATGATCATGATTTTCCCTTTTCTTTTGATCACTTTGCACTTTTCGCACATCGGTTTGACCGAAGATCTGACTTTCATTGTATTTCTCCTTTCAAAAAAACTTGAAAAAAGCAGCCATAATAGTATATCACCTGAAATTTCGGAATACAAGCATAATCCTTATTTGTTCCGCCAGGTAATTCTTCCCTTGCTCAGATCATACGGTGACATTTCCACAGTAACCCTGTCACCCGGAAGAATACGGATATAATTCATTCTGAGTTTTCCGCTGATATGGGCAAGCACCTGGTGTCCGTTCTCCAGTTCCACCTGGAACATGGCATTCGGCAGCTTTTCGATCACTTTTCCTTCAATTTGTATCACGTCTGTCTTAGACATTCAGAACTCCTTACCTCTGTCGCCTTTCGGCCGGGGTTTTGACCGCCGTTTCAACGGTCTCTTCTATAGAGACAATATTTCCGGCTCTCCTTCGGTAACAAGAATGGTATTTTCATAGTGTGCCGAAAGACTTCCGTCCTCGGTTTCTACCGTCCATTCATCCTCACACCAGACAACATCCGCCTTTCCGATATTGATCATCGGCTCAATGGCCAGCGTCATTCCCGGTTCCAGAAGAATCCCCCTGTGGTTCATCCGAAAATTCGGAATTTCGGGATCTTCATGCATTTCCTGTCCGATCCCGTGCCCCACCAGGTCCCTCACTACTCCGTAGCCTCTCGACTCCGCATAATCCCCGATTGCTCCGCAGATATCGTTCAGATGATTTCCGGCCTTTGCAAATTTAATTCCCTCGTAAAAGGACTCTCTTGTTACATCAATAAGCTTTTGTGCCTCCCGGGAAATATTTCCTACTCCCCAGGTACGCGCTGCGTCCGACTGATAACCTTTCCAGATCACCCCTGCATCCAGACTTACAATATCTCCTTCTTCAATCACGCGCTTCCTGGAAGGAATCCCGTGGACCACTTCCTGATTTACCGAAACGCAGATCGATGCGGGGTAGCCCTCATAATTCAGAAAAGAGGGAACACAGTCATAGCTGCGGATCAGTTCCTCGCCTATTCTGTCGATCTCAAATGTTGTCATTCCGGCATGAAGACTCTTATGAAGCTCCTCATGTACTTTTGCCAGGATTTTTCCTGCTTCCCGCATCAGTTCCACTTCCCGCGGGGATTTTACCGTTACCGCCATTTTTTTACGTCTGGCATTGGGCACTTGACCGGCATGTCCGCAAAGGACACGCGCGCTCAGTGCGGAAGCCCTCCGTCCGGCATCGCAGGACGGAGTTTTCCTCCTTTTATCCCAGTATCGTCCGGATATCCTCAAATACCTTGTTCATATCCTGTGTGCCGTCCACTTCTTTCAGGATCCCGGCTTTTTTGTAATATTCGATCAGCGGCTGTGTCTGCTCATGATAAACCCGAAGCCGCTTACTCACTGTCTCCGGCCTGTCATCATCCCGAAGGACCAGTTTGCTGCCGCAGGTATCGCAGATCCCTTCCTGTTTTGGCGGCATGTATTGTACATGATAGGTGGCGCCGCAATTCAGGCAGGCTCTTCTTCCGTTCATCCGGTTGATAATATTTTCATCCGGCACATCGATGTTTACCGCATAGTCCACATTTCCGTTCTCTTTTGAAAGCGCACCCGTAAGGCTCTCTGCCTGCGGTATGGTGCGCGGAAAACCGTCCAGCACATAACCGTTTTTGCAGTCCTCTTCATGAATGCGGTCCAGAAGCATTCCGATCGTCACGTCATCCGGGACAAGTCCGCCGGCATCCATAAAGGACTTTGCCTTCCTGCCGAGTTCCGTTCCCGCCTTGATGTTTGCGCGGAATATGTCTCCTGTTGAAACGTGCGGTATCCCATAAGTCTCCGCAATCTTGATTGCCTGTGTTCCCTTCCCTGCACCGGGTGCTCCCAGCATGATAATTTTCATAATGCCTCCATGGAAATCAGCTTTGCCAAGTTAACGGGATCAGTCACTTAAAAACCCTTTGTAGTTACGTACCAGCATCTGCGATTCGATCATCTTGATCGTTTCAAGAACAACTCCTACGATAATGATAAGCGAGTTCCCCAGGAAGGAAAGATGTCCCACATTGAAAATCCCTGAAACAATGATCGGGATGATCGCCACGATCACAAGTCCTGTAGCTCCGAGGAAAATAATGTAGTTCAGGATCTTGTTCAGGTAATCGCTCGTGGGTTTGCCCGGACGGATACCCGGGATAAAACCGGCCGATTTTTTCATGTTGTTTGCCACTTCCAGAGGATTGAACGTAATGGAAGTATAAAAATAGGCAAACAGTATGATGAGTGCGATGTAGATCACCACACCGATCGAATAGATCGGGGCTTCTTTCTTAAACCAGTTGGAAGAACTCAGCATCTGAAGGATTTTCCCGCCGACCGTGTTGTAATCCACCGTGAAGAAATGTGCGATCATGACCGGGAATGACATCAGGGTACTTGCAAAAATAACCGGAATAACGCCGGCCGTGTTCACCTTTAAGGGAATGACCGATGCCTGGTTGCCGACTGTCCTTCGTCCCTGCATCTTGGCCGAATACTGAACCGGGATGCGGCGTTCCGCATCACAAAGCAGAACAACGAATACCACCATGGCCAAAAGGCATGCCGCAATGATCACCGCGGCTACAACCGCTATCGCTATCGACTTTCCGGACATGAACCTGGAATAAAGAGTGCCCAGATCCTGCGGAAGCGATGAGATGATATTGAACAGCAGGACCATTGAAATTCCGTTTCCGACACCGTTCTCCGTGATCCGTTCACCGATCCACATCAAAAATGCAGAACCGGCCGTCATGGCGACGATCGAAACGATAATGCTCTTGGGACCGTATTGAATAAGAAGACCCTGGTTGCCGAAACCGACTGCCATTGCGGTTGACTCAATCAGAGAAAGAGCAATGGTCAGGTATCTCGTGTACTCGGTCATCTTTTTCCTGCCGTCCTCGCCTTCCTTCTGGAGTTCCTCCAGTTTCGGGATGGCGATGGTCATCAGTTCCATGATGATCTGTGCAGTGATGTACGGTGTAATGCTTAACGCCAGCACACTCATCTGTTCAAACGAACCGCCGGTCATGGCATTGAAAAAGTTAAATGCATCTCCCGTCTGATTCTGGAAGAACTGCCGGAAGTATTCCGTGTTGACACCCGGAATGGGGAGATTGCTTCCAAGCCGGATAATTACCAGTATGCAAAAAGTATAAAGCAGACGCTTGCGGATATCTTTTACCTTAAACGCATTTACGACTGTTTTCCACATTTCCGCCATATCAGCTCACCTCACATGTTCCGCCTGCCGCCTCGATCTTTGTCTTCGCGCCATCGCTTACGGCACTCACCTTGACCGTCAGCTTTTTGGTAAGATCGCCTTTTCCGAGTATCTTTACCCCGTCGCCGGTGTGTTTGATGATGCCGGCTTTCAGCAGGCTTTCATCCGTAACTTCCGTTCCGTTTTCGAATTTTTCCAGGGAAGATACATTAACCGCAACAATATCTTTGGTATTGCGATTGGTAAATCCTCTCTTGGGAATACGCCGAAATAACGGCATCTGGCCGCCTTCGAATCCCGGTCTCGGTGCTCCGGAACGCGCCTTCTGTCCTTTGCTTCCCTTACCGGCAGTCTTCCCGTTTCCCGAACCATGTCCGCGTCCGCGTCTGAAGTTATCGCTGTGCACGGAACCTCTGGCCGGTTTTAAATTTGACAAATCCATGACTGCACCTCCTAATGAGTGATTGGAAGTCTTATGCTTCCTCTACCTTTACCAGTTCTCTTACATGCCAGATCATACCTTTTACGGCATCGTTATCCGGCAGTTCAACCGTCTGACGAATTTTGTGAAGGCCAAGTGCTTCCACGGTAGCTCTCTGCTTCGGGATGGCACCGATCGGAGACTTGACCAATGTGATCTTTAATTTTCCTGCCATTGTAATATCCTCCTGCCCGTCAAGGCTACTCTGATCATCCGAGGATTTCTTCCACGGATTTTCCCCGCATTTTTGCAAACTGTTCCGGTGTGCGGATATCCTTAAGTCCCGCAAGTGTTGCAAGAACCACGTTTGTCTTGTTATTGGAGCCGAGTGACTTTGTACGGATATTCTTGATTCCGGCAAGTTCCACCACGGCACGCACAGGTCCTCCTGCGATAATACCGGTACCTTCGGGAGCTCTCTTCAGCAAAACATGGGAACTGCCGAACTTTCCGATAAAGTCATGCGGAATGCTCTTGTTCTCATCAATGGCGATCGTCACAACATTTTTTGTTGCGGCTTCCTTGCCCTTGCGGATGGCTTCCGGAACTTCTCCCGCTTTGCCGAGTCCCACGCCAACCTTGCCGTTTCCGTCGCCTACAACAACCAGTGCGGAGAACCGCATGGTACGTCCGCCCTTAACAGTCTTGCTGACACGTTTAATGGCAACAACTTTATCATTCAATTCAGGTTTGTCTGAATTTCTGTTATCGCGGTCTCTGCGATCTCTGCGATCATCTCTGCGATCATTGCGATCCATCTTTGATTATCTCCTCTCTTTTCCAGTCGCCGCTTTGCGGCTCCCTTGCTCCTTACCCCTTGCGCCTTCGGCTTGGGGTTCCCGCGCCCGTTTTCCCGGGCGTCTTCTTCTCAGAGTTGCCGCTTACGCGGCTCCCTCCTTAAAACTGCAAGCCGGCTTCGCGTGCAGCCTCGGCAAGTGCCTTGACCTTGCCTGCATAAAGGAATCCGCCTCTGTCGAATACCACTTCACTGATTCCCTTTTCCATTGCTCTCTTTGCAACAAGCTTTCCTACAAAAGATGCGGCTTCAACCGTATCGGTCTCTTTCAGTTCGCCCCTTGCTTCCTTTTCGGAAGTAGACGCAGCCGCCAGAGTCCTGCCTGCAGCATCATCGATAAGCTGTGCGTAAATATGACTGTTGCTTCTGAATACACAAAGGCGCGGCTTCTGTGCGGTGCCCTCAATGCGGTTCCGCATTCTCATGTGCTTATGTTCGCGGATCGAGTTTCTGGATTCTTTGTTTACCATTTTTGCGCCTCCTTATTTCTTACCGGTCTTACCGACTTTACGTCTGATGGTTTCCGTCTGATACTTGATTCCCTTGCCCTTATACGGCTCCGGTCCTCTCTTATCACGGATCACGGCAGCGTACTGTCCGACCTTTTCTTTATCAATACCCTGAATCTTGATGATATTCTGTCCTTCCACCACGGAAGTAAGTCCTTCCGGATCTTCGATCTCGACCGGATGGGAATACCCAAGGGACAGGGTTAATTTTTTGCCTTGTTTTGCGGCTCTGTAACCGACGCCGTTGATTTCCAGAGTCTTTTCATATCCGCTGGTTACGCCGACGACCATATTATGGATCAGGGACCTTGTAAGCCCGTGAAGCGCTTTGATCCTCTTTATCTCGCTCGGTCTTGTTACAACAATCGCCTGGATCTTTTTCTCTTCGTGTTCAATTTCTTCCTGCTTGATGGTCAATTCTGCAGGCAGCACCCGTTCCAGCGTACCCTTAGGACCCTTCACAGTCACACGATTATTTTCTGCGATCGTAACGGTTACTCCTTCCGGGATCGCGATAGGCATTCTTCCAATTCGTGACATGCCGACACCCTCTTCTTTCTGTTTGTTGGAATAAAATACAGTTAATGGTTGCTCTTCATGCAGTGATAATGCGTCATCACCAGATAAAAGCCAGTACCTCTCCTCCCACACCGAGTTTGCGTGCTTCCTTATCGGTGATCACGCCCTGGTTTGTGGAAATAACGGCAATACCGAGACCTCCGAGAACCTTGGGAAGTTCTTCCTTGTTGGCGTAAATCCGAAGGCCGGGTTTACTGATTCTCTTAAGTCCGCTGATAATCCTTTCGTTCTTATCTGCACCGTACTTCAATGAAATACGAATGTCCTTGAAACCGTCGTTTTCAACGATTTCATACTTTTTTACATATCCCTCATTAACCAGAATATCGGCAATGGCCACTTTCATCTTTGAAACAGGGATATCAACTACGTCGTGTTTTGCAGTATTTGCATTCCGGATTCTGGTGAGCATATCTGCAATCGGATCGTTTGTAGTCATGGAATGTTCCTCCTTTAATCAATATAGTGCCTGATTACCAGCTTGCTTTTTTCACACCGGGTATCTGGCCCTTGTAAGCAAGTTCTCTGAAGCAGATACGGCAGATCCCGTATTTTCTCAGATAAGCATGCGGTCTTCCGCAGATCCTGCAGCGGTTGTAAGCTCTCGTAGAAAACTTAGCCGGAGCTGCCTGTCTGATCTTCATAGACTTTTTTGCCATGTGTTTCCTCCCTTAATTATTTTGAAAAAGGCATATTGAATAATGTCAAAAGATAACGTGCTTCTTCGTCTGTTTTTGCAGTCGTGACAAAAATGATATCCATGCCGCGGACCTTATCGACCTTATCATATTCGATCTCCGGGAAAATCAGCTGTTCTTTGATCCCGAGCGAATAGTTTCCCCTGCCGTCAAAAGCATTTGCGTTCACGCCTCTGAAGTCACGGACTCGCGGCAGTGCCAGGTTTACAAGCCTGTCCAGAAATTCATACATTCTGTTTCCGCGAAGCGTTACCTTGCATCCGATCGGCATTCCCTCACGGATCTTGAAATTTGCAATGGACTTCTTGCTCTTGGTAATAATTGCCTTCTGTCCGGAAATGGTTTCCAGATCCTTTACCGCGGAGTCAAGAACCTTCACGTTTTCCTTTGCTTCTCCTACCGCCATATTGATCACGATCTTATTAAGCTTCGGGATCTGCATGTCGTTCTTATAACCGAACTTCTCTTTCATCTTAGCGGCAAGTTCCTTGTCGTAGAGTTCTTTTAATCTAGCCAACTTAATGACCCTCCAATCTGTCGTATTAGTCAATGGCCTTTCCGGTTTTCTTGGCGATACGAACTTTTTTTCCGTCTCTTACTTCAAAGCCGACTCTGGTAGGCTTTCCGTCCACAAGAAGCATGACGTTGGAAATATGTACGGATCCTTCCTGGTTTACAATGCCGCCGTTCTGATTCTTTGCATTCGGTTTCGTGTGCTTGGCATGCATGTTGCATCCCTCCACGATCACTCTCTGTTTGACGGTATCGACAAAAAGTATTTTACCGGTCTTTCCCTTGTCACTGCCGGATATGATCTGAACCATATCGTCCTTTTTGATTTTACGCATTTTACGGCCCCTTCCTTAAAGTACTTCCGGAGCAAGAGAAACGATCTTCATAAACTGTTTTTCACGAAGCTCTCTTGCGACCGGCCCGAAGATACGTGTTCCTGTCGGTGTATTGTCATCCTTGATGATCACCGCTGCATTTTCATCGAACTTGATGTAGCTGCCGTCTTTCCTGCGTGTTTTGTTGATGGTGCGTACCACAACGGCCTTTACCACATCACCTTTTTTTACCACTCCGCCCGGTGTCGCGTCCTTTACGGAAGCAACGATCACATCTCCGATGCGGGCATATCTTCTGGTCGAACCGCCCATAACGCGGATGCAAAGAAGTTCCTTTGCGCCGGTGTTATCGGCAACTCTCAAACGTGTTTCCTGCTGAATCATCCTGGAACCTCCTCCGTTATTTCGCTTTCTCGATGATTTCGACGAGTCTCCATCTCTTGTCTTTGGAAAGCGGTCTCGTCTCCATTACTTTAACCGTGTCGCCCACTTTGCACTCGTTCTTTTCATCGTGTGCCTTGAGTTTCTTGGTCTGCTTGATGATCTTCTTGTAAAGCGGGTGTTTCACGTGGTCTTCAATCGCAACGGTGATGGTCTTATCCATCTTGTCGCTGACAACCTTGCCGATACGTGTTTTTCTAAGATTTCTGTTTTCCACGGTTTCTCCTCCTTATGCCTTTGCCTGCTGCGAGATAACGGTCTGGATCCGGGCAATGTTCTTGCGTACTTCATTGATCCGGGAAGTGTTATCCAACTGGCTTGTCGCATTCTGGAATCTCAGGTTGAAAAGTTCTTTCTTGGCAGAAACCAGTTCATCGTTCAATTCAGATACACTCTTCTGCTGCAGTTCTTTTACATATTTGTTGGTTTTCACTTCTTATCACCGCCTTCCGGTGTTTTAGCCGCTGCATCCTCGGCCGCCGGTGCCGCAGCACCTGTTTCAGTAACTGCCGATGCTTCCGCAGCTTCCTTTCTGGCTTCTCTTGCAGCTTCACGTTTCATTCTGGCCTTGATCTCTTCGGCGGAAGCATGTTCTGCTTCGGTCTTCACATAAACGCCGCCGGCCTTTTCTATTACTCTCTTGTTAACGACTTCTCTGGACTCGATTTTGCACTTGCACGGAAGCTTCATGCTTGCAAGACGAAGTGCTTCCTTTGCATCCGCGTCCGGGACATCCGCGATCTCAAAAAGAACACGGCCCGGTCTTACGACTGCGACCCAGTATTCGGTAGATCCTTTTCCGGATCCCATTCGGGTTTCTGCGGGTTTTGTAGTAACCGGCTTGTCCGGGAAAATCTTGATCCAGACCTTACCGCCTCGTTTGATATAACGTGTCATGGCAACACGGGCAGCCTCGATCTGATTGCTCTTGATCCAGCAGGGTTCCGTTGAAATAAGTCCGTATGTTCCGCTGGTGATCGTGGTTCCCTTTACTCTCTTATGTGCCATGGAACCGCGGAACTGCTTTCTGTGTTTTGTTCTGTTAGGCATCAACATAATTATTTAGCACTCCCTTCCCCGGTTGAAACTTCCGCTCCCGCTTTTTTCGGAAGGACTTCACCTTTATAGATCCAAACCTTGACGCCTACTTTTCCGTAGGTGGTGTTTGCTTCCGCGAATCCGTAATCGATATCCGCACGAAGTGTCTGAAGAGGAATGGTTCCTTCGGAATAAAATTCCGTTCTCGCAATATCCGCACCGCCGAGACGTCCGCCGCAGCTTGCCTTGATCCCGAGGATCCCGGTTTTCATACTTCTCTGCATCGTGGACTTCATGGCACGGCGGAAAGAAGTTCTGTTTTCAAGCTGCTGTGCAATGGACTCAGCCACCAGCTGTGCTTCTCTGTCCGGCCGTTTGATTTCCTTGATGTCAAGAAATACCTTTTTCGTTGTGAATTTTGAAATCTCGCCTTTCAGCTTTTCAATTTCCTGTCCCTGTTTCCCGATCACAATACCCGGCTTTGCCGTATGAACGATCACTCTGACTCTGTCTGAAGCACGCTCGATTTCGATATTGCTGACACCGGAAGCATACAGTTTCTTTTTCAGGAACGTACGGATGTTGTAGTCTTCAACAAGATTGTCTGCGAAATCTTTTTCCGCATACCATCTGGAGTCCCAGTCTTTAATAACACCGACTCTTAAGCCGCGCGGATTAACTTTCTGTCCCATGCTTATTTGGCCTCCTTCTTGTCAGTCTTTTCTGCTGCTTTTTTTTCTGTCTTCTTCTCTGTTTTTGCAGTCACGCTTTTTTCTGCCGTCTTCCTGGATTCGGTTTTCTTCGCGTCTGCCTTTTCGGCACTTTCCGTTTCCGCGGAACTCTTTGCCGGAACCGCATTCCTGTCATCAAGGATTACGGTGATGTGGCACATCCTCTTCTGAATCCTGTAGGCTCTTCCCTGTGCTCTGGGATGGACCCTCTTCATGATGGGACCGCTGCCCGCAAAGCACTCTGCCACATAAAGACTATCCGCCGCCATGCTGTTGTTGTTCTCGGCATTTGCCGCAGCCGATTGCAGCAGTTTCAGAATGATGTCGGATGCATATCTGGAATTATAGGTCACAATGCCGATCGCGGTATTGAGATCCTTTCCTCTGATCGCATCAAGAACGAAGCATGCTTTCTGCACCGGAATTCTTGCATAAGAAAGCTTTGCTGACGGTCTCGTATCCTTCACGGCATTTCTTTCTCTCTTGACTTGTGATCTGTGTGTTTTAACTGCCATTGATGAAACCTTCCTTTCTTATCTGTATGTTACTTCGATGCCGGAGCCGGAGCTGCCGGTGCTGCGGACGATGCTGATGAAGATGATGACGGAGAGCTTACTCTGGATTCCCCTCCCGCCATATGTCCGCGGTAGGTCCTCGTTGCTACAAACTCTCCCAGTTTATGTCCAACCATGTCTTCGGTAATATATACCGGAACATGCTTTCTTCCGTCGTGAACTGCAATTGTACAGCCGACCATGGTCGGGAAAATTGTAGAGCGGCGGGACCAGGTTTTGATTACTGTCTTCTGGCCGGACTTGTTCATTGCTTCCACCTTTTTCAACAGGCTTTCGTCTGCGAAAGGTCCTTTTTTAAGTGAACGTGCCATTAATTTTTCTCCTCCCTTTATGCTGTCGGCGTTGATGATGCAGCCTTACCGTTTCTTCTTCTTACGATAAGTTTATTGGATTGTTTTTTCTTCTTCCTGGTCTTTAATCCCAATGCCGGTTTGCCCCATGGTGTCATGGGACCCGGATGTCCGACAGGAGCTTTTCCCTCACCGCCGCCGTGCGGGTGATCATTCGGGTTCATGACCGAACCTCTGACGGTAGGACGGATGCCCATATGACGGATCCTTCCCGCTTTTCCGTAATTGATCAGGTTGTGATCTCCGTTCCCGACCACTCCCATGGTCGCGCGGCAGGAGAGCGGAACCATTCTCATTTCACCGGAAGGAAGACGAAGCGTTGCATAGCCGTTTTCCTTTGCCATAAGCTGTGCCGTAATGCCGGCCGCCCTTGCGAGCTGGGCTCCCTTGCCCGGATAAAGTTCCACGTTGTGGATTTGCGAACCGACCGGGATCATGCTCATGGGAAGACAGTTGCCTACTCTTGCTTCTGCCTGCGGACCGCTCATGATCTTCTGTCCTACCTTTAATCCGTCCGGAGCGATGATGTAAGTCTTTACACCGTCGGCATAAACGATCAGTGCAATGTTTGCCGTTCTGTTCGGATCATATTCAATGGCAGTGACTTTTGCCGGAATTCCGTCCTTGCTGTTTCTCTTGAAATCGATGATCCTGTATTTCTTTCTGTTTCCGCCGCCTTTATGACGGACGGTGATTTTTCCCTGGCTGTTTCTTCCGGCTGTTTTCTGTTTGGAAGTAGTAAGGGATTTTTCCGGAACGCTCTTCGTGATTTCGGAAAAATCAGAGCCGGTCATATGCCGTCTGGACGGGGTATACGCAGTATACTTTTTGATTCCCATTTCTTTTCTCCTTCTGTTTTTCTCTTATCGCAGCCGCAAAAACCGGCCGCATATTGTCCTCATTCTCCGCAGGAAGATCTGCTCCCGGATAAGGAACCTTTCAGCGCTTAAAGACCCTGGAAGACCTCAATGTCCTTACTGTCTTCCGTCAGCTGTACAATGGCCTTCTTGGTCTTTTCCGTGTAGCCGGACGTTGCGCCTTTGCGTTTCATCTTTCTCGGGCAGTTCATGGTGTTTACGGATTTTACCTTGGTTCCCGCGAACATTTTCTCGACTGCCTGCTTGATCATGACCTTGTTTGCATCCGGATGGACCATGAACGTATATTTCTTTGATGACATTCCTGCCATGCTCTTTTCAGTGACTACCGGTTTGAGGATCACGTCATAGTATTGAATGTTAGCCATTACGCATACACCTCCTCGATCGTTGAAACAGCTGCTTTGGAAGCGATCACCGTATTGTACTTCAGGATATCATAGGTATTGATCGTCTTCGGAGAAGCCATCTTTACGCCTTCAATGTTTCTTGCGGAAAGGATGGTATTGGTCTCACTCTCTGAAGCAATGATCAGCGCTTTGGAAACCTTCAGGTTCTTCAATGTGCTCACCATCTTCTTTGTCTTGATGTCATCCATTCCGAAATCATCCACCACAATGAACTTCTTGTCCTGAACACGGCTGGACAGTGCGCATTTCAGAGCAAGCTGTCTTTCCTTTTTGTTCAGTGTTATGGTGTAATCCCTCGGTGTCGGCGCAAACACAACGCCGCCGCCCTTCCACTGGGGAGACCGGATGGAACCCTGTCTTGCATGACCGGTTCCTTTCTGCTTCCACGGCTTCTTTCCTCCGCCGGAAACTTCTGCACGTGTCTTTGCCTTCTGTGTTCCCTGACGTTTGTTGGCAAGCTGTGCCACAACTGCCATATGTACCAGATGCTCATTGACCTCTACGCCGAATATCGCATCATTCAATTCCATATTTCCTATTTCTTTACCGTCCGTATTATAAACAGATACATTCGCCATAATTAGCGTTCCTCCTTTCTTCTCGTAAAGATCACGCCTGTGTCTTTACTGTCTCTTTGATTGTCACAAGTGCTTTTCTGGATCCGGGTACCGCTCCTTTTACAAGGATCAGGTTGTTTTCCGCATCTACCCTCACGACTTCAAGGTTCTGCGTAGTGACCTGTACATGACCCATGTGTCCGGGCATTCCCTTGCCTTTATATACACGGCTCGGATCGGAAGAAGAGTTGTTGGAACCCTGGTGACGATGGAACTTGGAACCGTGTGCCATAGGTCCGCGGTGTTGTCCGAATCTCTTGATGGCACCCTGGAATCCTTTTCCCTTGGAGACCGCTGTTGCATCGATCATATCGCCTGCGGCAAAGATATCCGCCTTGATCTCATCCATTAATTTGTAATCGGAAGCGTTGTCGAAACGGAATTCCCGGATAAAACGTCCTTCCGGATAAACTTCTCTCTGGCCTTCGCCCCTTTTAACGGAAGATTTTTCCATTCCCGCTTTTTCCAGATGGCCTGCCACCGGCTTGCTTACCAGTTTGCTCCGGATTTCTCCGAACGCCACCTGCACGGAATCATATCCGTCATTTTCTTTTGTCTTGACCTGTGTTACGACACACGGTCCGGCCTGAAGAACGGTAACAGGAACCAGTGTTCCGTCTTCCGCAAAAATCTGCGTCATTCCGACTTTCGTCGCAAGTATTGCTTTTTTCATTTTTTCCTCCTGTGTTATCCTACAGCGGGACCCCTGAAAAGTTTCCGGAAGCTTTCATCCGAGACATCTTATCCGGTAAAGGCCCATTCTAGAGCAGGATCATGATTGATTACTGATTTTTCATTTTGATGTCGATGTGAACGCCGGCCGGCATTTCCAGATGGGATAATGCATCCACGGTTTTGTCTGTCGGGGTCAGGACATCAATGAGTCTCTTGTGGGTTCTCTGTTCAAACTGCTCACGGGAATCCTTATACTTATGAACTGCACGAAGGATTGTAACGATTTCCTTCTTTGTCGGCAGCGGAACCGGTCCGGAAACTTTTGCTCCCGTTCTCTTTACCGTGTCAACAATCTTTGCGGCGGATTCATCAACCAACTGATGATCGTACGCCTTTAATGTGATTCTCATAACCTGATTAGCCATAAAAAAGTCGCCTCCTTTTCGCACTTTTGGTAAGTACGACAAGCGGTGACTGTACACATGCCCGTGTGTGTCCTTGCTTTAAGGAAAAAATATCAGGCCCTTTCAGGCCCTGCCTCCGACCTCACACGGCGTTTCCCCATTCCGGGGACGCTGTTGTTTGTACAGTGACTTGTCGCCAGTTTCGTAACTTGACTTTTGCTCCGCGGAGTTACCTGAGCAGGATTTCTCCTCCTTCCCCTCATTCCTTCAGGACTTCGGGGCTCCCGGAAGCTATCATGCAGCTCCCTTCTCAGCAATCTCTCGTTTCACAGCTATCGCGTCACAGCAAGAGCAAATATATCACAGAGGTATTTCAATTGCAAGGGTTTTTTGCAGAATCTTCAAACGGCCGCCGTCTGTTCGTTACCATTCAGAACTCATCCTTGTTTACCGGTGAAATAGGATATTTACCGTAATCTTTATTCTCGTTCCACTCTTCAATAGAAACTACATCAACCTTATCTATCAACTTAATTCCATCTCCAATATTATCCTGTAAAGCAAACGGAAGTTCTTTCTTCAGCTTATTACGAATCCTTTTTCTTGTAACAGTGTCGCCATTAGGATATTCGAGTATGTATACATACTGAACCGTTTTTGTTTTATTCTTTAGCTTAAGATAATGTAAGGAATCATAGAACTTCCTGGTCACATTAGATATCTTATTATCCTCTGTCGGATTAAATGCTTCAGGCCTAACTGCACTTGCGATATTTGCATTTTTATATTCAATCATTAAAATACAACTTTCATTCTCAATCAAAAAATCTGTATCATTAATATGAAGTCCGGCGTTTTGATAATCCTTATGTACTTCATCAGTTGCCCATATGGCATTTGAACAGTCGATCCTGTATTTTCCGTTTTCTTCTGTAAATATTCCGGTCATATCCACCTCAATAATTATATACTTCATCAAGAAGTTTATTGTCTGCGATCATAATATGATTGGGTTCAAGTTCATCCATACTGTATGCTGATTGACTGTATACTTCATCGCTGCGTTCATTTCTGTTTTGTGAATACATTCCCAATTCTACCGGCATCTCCGTATTCCCCCTGTAAAGATTGTGAAACATAACCTGCTCTTTGTTCTCGCGTCGAATCTCCAAATACTTTGCAAAATTATAATTATGCGTTGCCACAAAAATCTGTACACCATTTTTTTGGAGTTCCAATAAGATATTTGTAACCAACGGATACAGCTCAGGATTAAGGTTTGCCTCCGGCTCATCCCACAAAAGAATAGAATTCTTTTCAAGTAAACCATTTCTTATCAACTTCCAAAGTAATCCCAGTTTACGCAGTCCCTCTGCTTCAAGTGAGAAATCGACTTTCCTTCCGTCCTTTTTGATAATATAGAAAGAGTCGTCTTCCTGTATAACAGTCCCATCAATTGCATCACTGATTTCTCTCATAATACCATCCATAGAAGTCGGAAGTTCACGTGTCTCCGGAAGTGACGCATTTACAATGATATCAAGCTGTGTTCCATCAAAAGGCATATTGAATTTTTCATTCATTGCAAGGAAACCTTTACTATGTGAAAGCATCTCCGTTGTGGGAATAAACACAGACTGTATATTTAATCCAAGCCAATCAGAATAACCGACAATTCCGTTGAGTGAAAGGCTATCCTCAAAGCAATGTTCGCCATCAGAGACTTTGTAGTAACAATGATCATTTTTATTGTCTGCATTCTTTAATGCTTCGTTATCTTTAAGGCTATTTGAAAAGAACTGTAAAAGTTGTTTTGTCTTTCCCCTCTCTGTTTTTGGTATAGACCACTGTGTAGCAGCATAGATCATTTTTAACAATGTGGTTTTACCGACACCGTTTTCACCGATCAAGACATTGATGCCATCACAGAAGTTCAATTTAAAGGCATCTGCAATTTTATCTCCAATTTTTAACTTTTCCTGCTTGCAATCACCATTATTTTTTCTCCACTGTCGCTGAAACACCATTACATTTAAAACTTCTATAGATTTAATCGGCATATGATCTGCCTCCTTTTATTTTGTTATCAGCCCAACTCAACAGTATCCTGTTAATGTGCTCATTAGATATGTGAAATATACAAATAATAAAGATTTTTCAAATGTATCTTGATAAAGCATACCATTACCTGCGTATTCTTATCTTCCTATCAATATTTTGTAATGTAACTTTAACATAATATGATGTGGCCGCCAAAAGTAATATCACGGATTGCTCCCGCAATCCTGCCAACCATTCGGAATTCATGGGGCCCCTGCCCCGCTTCTGTCTGCGCTTCGCTGCGGTCGTTGCAGAACAGACATCCACTGGATGTCTTGCAACTCATGTTTGGGCGTGCCCCAAGTCCTTTTTCCCACCTGCAGGCAAGCCTGCGTGGGAAACGGACTTTTGGCACTGATATCATATTATCACGATATTCCCCTATCCGCATCAGTAAGTTACTAAGAGTTCTTATCCGAAAATTTAAGAATCCCACTGATAATTTTGGGGAGGGAAGACCACTGCCTCTGAACAGTAACGTCCGTTCCTCCGGGCTGTCCCGCGGCACCTGAGAAAAAAACGCAGCGGCTGTCCGCCGCTGCGCCTGTTCCTTTCCCTGTTTTTAGTCCGAAGTACTGAAATCCGGTTCGGACGGAGAGGTGAAATATCCGGTAATCCCGCTCGTTTCCCCGTCAATTGCGGTAAGGATTCCGGAACTGTCCGTTGTATATTTTACACTGTCCTTGTCCTTGACCGTTGTCTTCTTCTCAATCTTTCCCGAGGTATTCACCACATAATTGGTATAGGTATCCGAAGAACTGCTCTTCGGAAGGGAAATTACGGCATAACGCACATCCTTGTCCGCCTTCTGCGGCTTCCCCATATAATAGAGGATGCCGTCCCTGGTTCCCGTGTATCCTTCCCCGCTTGAATCCGAAAAATAATATGTATAGGAAGTTCCGTCACTTTCCTTGATGCTTATTTTCCCCTTCTGGACGCAGCTCTGGCTGTCGGTTCCGAAGTAATAAGCCGTATAATTTGTCCTGGCGGAAGAAGTGTATACCTTCTTCAGTCCCGTTACGGGTGTTCCGTATTCATTGAACAGATATTTTTTACTGCCGATCTTCAGGAAATCGGAAGCAATGTATTCATCACTTTCCGAGGCATAGGGAACTCCTGATGAATTGAAATAGAACCAGACCACATCGGACGGATAATAACTGTCCATATCATCCGGCGGATTCAGGGAGTACCACCCCGTGCGTACCGTTCCGTCTTCATTATAATACTTGTAATCGGTGATCTTCTGGTTGACGCCGTCTGTTCCCTCAAGGTTCACCCAGCCGTACTGACGCGCACCGGTGGAACTGAAGCAATACCGCTTGCCGTCCACTTTCCGTTCCCCGTAATCGCCGTTCGATATATCGCCCGGTACATATTTCTTGCCGGAGGAATTGAAATAATAATAATGCGTGTCATCGGATTCCTCGCCGGATGTACTTCCGGGCGTGTTTTTGTTTGCATCCGTTGTCGAAGCCTCATCCGGATCCTTCAGCAGCTGCCATCCGGTCAGCATCACCCCGTTTTCATCCGTATAGTACATATCTTCAAGAATCCAGCCGTATTCCAGACGGCCGTCATCCCCGACATGGTACCATTTGTCATTGGTCTTTTTCCAGCAGCTCTTTGCAAGTTTTCCGGTATTGTTGAAATAATACCAGTATTCATTGTTGGCATCATCAAAAGCCGTGAGCTGTTTCCATGCATCGGTAATGATCTTTCCGTTGTCATCCACATAGTAGGTGTCATTATCGGCCCAGGAATTCACTGCCATGACCCCGCTGCCATCCAGCCAGCGCCACTCTCCGTCTCCGCCCTTTTTCCAGACGCTTGTCTCGTAGCCGCCGCTGCTGTTCTGCCACTTCCAGTTGTCCCCATCCTTGACCCAGCCGGCATCGGCCGCCTCTGCCGCAAATGACATGCACAGAGAAATTGCCAGAGCCGCGAACGGAATGAGCCACCCCTTCATTTTCATCTCAGAATCTCCTTATCTATTTTCTCAGTAATCTGCCATATTCCGGTTGTCTTATCGTTTGAAATCACAAAAAAACATTAACATGATATCAGTGCCAAAAGTCCGTTTCCCACGCAGGCTTGCCTGCCGGTGGGAAAAAGGACTTGGGGCACGCCCAAACATGAGTTGCAAGACATCCAGTGGATGTCTGTTCTGCAACGACCGCAGCGAAGCGCAGACAGAAGTGGGGCAGGGGCCCCATGAATTCCGAATGGTTGGCAGGATTGCGGGAGCAATCCGTGATATTACTTTTGGCGACCACATCATGATATGATTTTAAGGGATTCTGTCGATGCGGATACCCCGCAGGAGTCAAGGATGTCTTCCGTACTGATCGAAGTAAAAAATCTGTATAAGTATTATAAAACCGGGGATGCGTCTGTTCATGCACTGGACGGCGTATCGTTTTCCATTCAGGAAGGAGAATTTCTGGCGATCATAGGACCTTCCGGTTCCGGGAAATCGACACTCCTCAACATGCTTGCCGGTCTCGAAAAGCCAACCAAAGGAGAAATCATTATTTCCGGAATGCATTTGGAGACGCTGGATGAAAACGGGTTGGTTGCATTTCGCAGAAAGAATGTCGGCTTTGTTTTTCAGTCCTATAATCTTTTGCCGACCATGGATGCGGTTGAAAATGTGGCACTCCCCCTGATGTTTCAGGGAGTACCGAAGGAGGAACGGATGAAAGAGGCGGCGGAATATCTGAAACTGGCCGGCCTTGAAAAGCAGATGCATCACAAAGGAAACGAGATGAGCGGCGGTCAGCAGCAGAGAGTGGGGATTGCAAGGGCGCTGGTGGTAAAGCCGAAGATCATTTTTGCCGATGAGCCGACCGGAAACCTGGATACAAAAACATCCATGGAAATTCTGAACCTGCTTCAGGATGTCGTGAAAAACCGGCATAAGACACTCATCATGGTAACGCATGATCCGGTGATCGCGTCCTTTGCAGCACGTCAAATCCGGATCGTGGACGGAAAGATCAGCAGCGATGAAAAAAACGGTTAGGGGAACAGGGGAATAAAAGGGGAGTTTCAGGGGAAGGGAAAGGGATGAGAACTCATTTGATCGGCAAGCATATTCGCAGCCGGATTTTACCGGCGGTGTCTGTTTTTCTAAGCTTTGTCATGTTGTTCTGCATGCCTGTACAGGCAAAAATGTGGAATACCCAGGATAATGAAAAGTTTATCCAGAGCAGCGTTCCCAGCGGAAAAACGGGAAAGACCATGTCCGTCAGTTTTAAATTCCGCGCAGATCAGGATTATGAGCATCTCTGGATAGGTATTGCCTATGATGAAACAATCTATGGCGTAAATACGGATGATACGGATGACTCCACCGATAACAAGAACTATATCAGCGACTATGTTTTTCCGTTCGAAGCGGATCAGAGCACCTTTAAACCGCATGATTACGGGAAGATAAAGGAGGGTGCGGAGAAATCCATCAGTTTTTCCGCAAAGGTGCGACGCGATATTCCGGCGGGATACTATGCGGTAGGTCTTTATGCAAGCCCGTATGACGGCAGGAGCAGCCAGGCGGATGAATATATCAATGTATGGATTACGCAATCCTCCGCATCGGATTCCACGGATACGGAAGAAGTGAAGGATGTGGCGTTTGTGCTCGGGGAAGGAAATAAAACACCGTACGGCGTTTACCCGGAGGTAATGAATTTCAGCCTGAACTTAAGAAACAGAGGACTGGTCACGGCACAGGATGCAACGGCAAGCATCGTTGCCGCAAAGTCGGACGATGATTATCCTTTTGATATCAACGAAGCAAATTACGATCATCACTTTGATAAGATCGGGACGGGTGAAACGGTTCAGCTGGATTACAGCATGGCCATCCGGAAAGATGTTTATACCGGTTTTTATCCGATCAAGGTCAATGTGACATACCGCGAGTCTTCGGAGGGAGAACTGAAGACTGCGGAACTGCAGTTTTTTGCGCATGTGGTAAATAAGGAAAAGGAAACTACTGCGGACAGTACAACGGAATTCAATCAAAATACAAATTCCAAATCCAGGATTATCGTGTCTTCCTATCATACGGAACCGGAACAGATTTTTGCCGGACAGCCGTTTGATCTGATCCTGGATATGAAAAATGCATCCGGTTCCATTCCCGCATCGAACCTCATGTTTTCATTTTCTTCGGAAAAAGTTTCGGATTCGGCTGTTTTTACAACAGACTCCGGGTCCAGTTCCATTGTGGTGGATTCTCTCGGAGCAGGGGAAACCACGGAGTTAAAAATGCGGTTTACGGCAAGAGCCGGTGTCGACCAGAGATCCTATTCGATGACGATCAAGGAAAAGTATGACTCACCGAATTATAAGAATGCAGAAGAAAGCGTGGAGATCGATCTTCCGGTTTTGCAGGAACAGCACATGGGGATAGGGAATATAGATGTTACGCCGGATACGATTGCGGTCGGGGAAGAAAGCAACGTGATGTTTCCGGTCAATAATACCGGCAAGGTGACGATTTACAATGTAACGGCTTCTTTTGCCGCAGATTCCATAGTCCCGAATGAGGCATATGTGGGAAATGTAAAATCCGGAGAAACCGGAAATATTGATATTATGCTGAAGGGTGCTGCGGCAACTGCGGATGACGGAAAGATCAAAGTTACCATTACCTATGAAGACGAAAACGGGAAAAAGACCTCCGAAGAAAAAAGGTTCACGCTGACGGTAACGGATGAAACAGCGGGCACACAGACAGATGAAACGGCGGCCGATGAAAATATGCCGGGAGTTTCGGCACCGTGGTACCGGAAATGGCAAGTTTACCTTGCGGCCGTTCTGGCCGTTCTGGCGGCGGTTCTGATCATACGGCATCGCAGGAAGAAAAAACAGTCCGAAGAAAATGCGGAAAACACAGACAGTTAACCTTTCACAAGGGGCGGGGTATGCGGTTTGGTGATCTGTTCCTGATCAGTACGGGAAATCTGAAGAGAAGAAAAACACGAACCATTCTTACGGTCCTCGGCGTTATGATCGGGACCGCTTCCGTCGTGATCATGTTAAGTCTCGGGATAGGTCTTGATGCGCTTACAACAGAGATGTATGAAAAGAGCGGTTCCATGACGGAGATCACGGTATATCCTTCCAGCCAGACAAAAAGCGGCGCGGAAACAGGAGCGAAGCAGCTCTACCTTACGGATAAAATCCTGGAAGATCTGAAAAAACTTCCTCATGTGAAAAGTGTTTCTCCCTATCTTTCCACAAATGTCATCATCAAACAGGGGCAATGGATCTTAAACACAAGCCTGGTCGGGGTAAGCCGCGCCTATCTGAACGATATCCCGCTTTCAGGCGGAAAAAAATACGGCAACGCATCCAATGGACTTTCGCTGATCTACGGCAACATGGTGCTGACGCAGTTTACAAATGAGAAAACCGGGAAAGGCTATTATGACAATAACATTCTTCCGGATGTGAATTTTACCGGAAGTCCGTTATTTGTGGTCTTTGACACGGAAGCTTATTTCAATTCCAAAAATCCTGCCGGGGGCGCTTCCCAAAATCCGGGAGGAATGGGGAATACCTCATCCGGAGGAGCATCGGGTGATACAGGCGCGCCGGTCAAAGCACCGAAGAAATATCTCCTTCCTGCGGAAGGAGTTGTAGAAGGCGGAATTGAAGATTACAATCAATACGGATACAGTGTTTACTGCGATGTGGATCTTTTAAAACCGATGCTGAAAAAAATTTACCACGGCAGAACGATCCCGGGGCAGCCGACCAACAAAAAAGGGAAGCCGTATGCCTATTTCTGTTATGATCAGGCGATCGTGAGCGCCGACAACATGAAAAATGTCACCGCGCTTCAGAAAGAGATCACGGATCTCGGTTACCAGGCGAATTCCAATATGGAGTGGCTGGAACAGAGCAAAAAACAGTCCAAAATCATACAGGCTGTGCTGGGCGGGATAGGTGCCGTGGCACTGCTGGTTGCTGCGATCGGGATTGCGAATACGATGATGATGTCGATCTACGAGAGAACCCGTGAGATCGGAATCATGAAGGTCTTGGGCTGTGATATGAAACGGATCCGTGATATGTTTCTGATCGAGTCGGGACTGATCGGACTGATAGGCGGAGTGGTCGGACTTATCATAAGCTGCATCGCCTCCTTTGTTTTAAACAGTCTCGGCGCTGCGAAAGGGATGATGGGAATAGAAGGAGATATCTCACGAATTCCGGTCTGGCTTGCCGGTGCGGCGGTCCTGTTCGCTGTTTTTGTGGGGATGGCGTCAGGGTTTCTTCCGGCAAAGAGGGCCATGAAACTCAGCCCGCTTTCCGCTCTGAGAAACGAATAGAACAGAAAGCGGAATGAGCGGGGACAAAGGAAGCGGAAACAGAAAAGGAAAAAAAGACAACGGAAATAAAAGACAGCGGAAATAAAAAAGGCAGCGATAGAGAAATTAAAATAATTTCCGGGATCAAAAGCAGGTGATGCATGAATTCATTCGATCTGATTTATGAACAGGTAAAAAAGGTACCGAAAGGGTATGTTGCAACATACGGGCAGATTGCCGCACTCGCGGGAAACCGGAGATGGGCGCGCGTGGTCGGGTATGCCCTTCATGTCAATCCGGATCCCGAACACATTCCCTGTTATCGGATCGTGACAAAGGACGGCGGTGTATCAAAGGCATTTGCGTTCGGCGGAAAAAACAGGCAGATCGAACTTTTGAAAGCGGACGGCGTCCGGTTTCAAAACGGTCATGTCATTATGGAAAAATATCAATGGGAAATCCAGGAGATTGGCGGGGTATATTCCTGCCGGGATATGGTCAGGGCGTGTAAACGCCGCTGATCTGCAAAACGGCGGTTCCGTGGACCTCCATAATACCGGCCGTTTTCCGGTTCTTTATTGAAAGGACAACATGCGCGGTAAGGAGTTTCCATTTAATACCGGTCGTAAAAAGAGCTATTGAAAGATCATCGGGATGCTTCTATACTGGGGAAAATGAAGCATCTTCCGGAGGAGAAATTTTATGCGTTTTCCGGAATGTCTGCGTTAAGTTCATCTGCAAAAGAACAGGAGAACGGATTTCACTCCGAAAAAGAATCATTCATGGAAAAAATAGAGAAAGAGGGTTTTATTTATTCGGCAATCGGCGCGGTCTTCTGGGGGCTTTCCGGTACCTGCAGCCAGTATCTTTTTGCCCATGCTTCTCTGGATGCATCCTGGCTTACCTGTGTCCGGATGACAGGCGCCGGGATCCTGCTTTTAGGGATCCTTTTCGCTGCCGGATTTGTTGTGCCGCAGTCTGCTGTGCCGTTTTCTTCCCGGAAACATGGAATTGCGGGAATCCTTTTTTCGGAAGATCTTTTCCCTCTGATTCTGTTTGCAATAGCCGGATTCCTGCTCTGTCAGTACTCCTATCTTTCCGCAATTCAATACTCGAATTCCGGAACTGCAACGGTACTTCAGAATCTGAGCATTGCTTTTATTACACTGATCGTGGACATCCGCACCAAAACAAGACCGGACAGAAAGCAAATCTTTTGTATTTTACTTGCCCTGGCCGGGGTGTTTCTGATTGCTACAAACGGAAACCCGGCAGGGATGGTAATTTCCCCGAAAGGTCTTTTCTGGGGAATGGGAGCGGCACTCGGCGTGGTGAGCTATACGCTGCTGTCGGAAAAGCTGGTGAAAAAATGGGGGAGCGCCCTGATCAGCGGATACGGATTCCTGATCGGCGGAATTGTGCTGTGTATTGCTGCACGGGTATGGACGGTTCGGGTTACGCTTGACCTGACGGATATTCTGATGATTGCAGTGATCATAGTTTTCGGTACGGTCGGTGCCTTTACACTTTTCATGCAGGGGATCAGCAGGATAGGTCCGGTCAAAGCGACCCTGATCGGATGTCTGGAACCTGTTACGGCAACCGTTCTTGCCGTTGTATGGCTGCATTCTGTTTTCACGGCAGCGGATATTCTGGGATTTATCTGTATTCTGACAACGGTTTTTCTGTTTACCGTGGAAAAATCCAAATAAGAAAATGAGGATACAGACGGAGGGTGTATGGATCATTCCAATAAATTTTTTCATTCGTTCAGGGAATCCAGTTTTGTCCTGCCGCTTCCGGATCGGTTTACGGATCCTTCAGAACCCGGTTTTGTATGCCCGGATGATGCGGTCATCTGTGATGCCATAGTTGTCTATGCGGCATCGCTGAAATATTCCATCGGTTTTATCAGCAGAAATACGCCCGTTCGTTTTTCCATGAACGGAAAAATCTATTGCGTGAACCAGGGAAAGGAACGGGATAATATCTACGGGGGTTCCATCTACCGTGTGACTTGCGTTTCAGAATCGTAGGAACAAAAAAAGATCGCACAGAACATAAAAAAGCCGGCGGAATTTTCAGGTTCCGCCGGCTTTGGCGTTCAGTGCGTCTGATAATTGCATCTGATGATTGTGTCAAATTACTGTGCCAAAGAAAAGGTGCTGTCTGCTGAATTGACGTCATCGACAAAGAATTCAGGACCGGTAATGCTGCCTTTATCCTTTACCGGCTCCGCATCGGAAACAGAAGTATATTTTTTACCGCTGTATTTCAGCGAGACCGTTTCTGTTTTTGCTCCGCCTCCGGAACGGGTAAGGATGAGATCATGATATCCGTTTGTCAGGCTGTCGGAAACAATGACCGGTGTATGGATAAGAGTGAAACTCTGGAGCACACGCATACTCTCCCCGGCGGAAAGCCACAGAGCGGAATCACCGCCTGTCCCGGAAGTATAGGGACCGGAGATCACGGCCAGGATCTCTTTTGTGCCGTCATCGTTTAAATCTACATAGCTGTACCGGTAATGGGTGGAAGAAAGATCGCTGTCCGGAATCTGATAGTAATCAATAATTGCCTTTTCCACTTCCGGATTCTTTACGGATTCCGCAGCAGCAGATGGAGAGGAAGAAAGAGTCCCGGACGCAGGCACAACTCCGGCAGCTGTATCGGAACCTTCCGGTACGGCGGAGCGGACCTTTGCCGAATTTTCAGAAACGGCAGCCGGCAGATCGGCGGCCTGGGCTTCCGGAGAAGCGGCAGCAAGGGTCTGGGGAGCAGCAGCGGCAGCGGCGGCAGCAGGGGATTCCGAAGCGGGAACAGCAGCGGCGGCAACAGCCCCCGGAGCGGCAGCAGAAACAGTTGTTATGGAAGCAACCGTACTTTCTGCGCTGTTTTCCCGGAGCTGAACAGGGGAGTCTTTGAAATGGCGGAGATACAGACTCCCCGTGGATAAAACAACCACCACGATGGCAGCTGCAGCCGCTGTGCTGATCAGCTGCGGAAGATGCTTCCGTGAAAAGATA
>Ga0183097_10341_pt1 | contig 108270 bp, 103 predicted proteins | sample BioMet8_FD_128883 | JGI IMG/M metagenome (GOLD analysis project Ga0183097, IMG submission 128883) | Microbial communities from bioreactor (seeded with sewage sludge) at Lawrence Berkeley National Lab, California, USA - Biofuel... | ecosystem: Engineered > Bioreactor > Anaerobic > Unclassified ... | reverse complement strand
TTATAAATAGATTAATATATTACTATTAATGTATTATATTATACAAAAAACTTGAAGAAGTTTTGTTTTATCAGAGTTCTTTAGGAACTATAACGATACGTCCTTTCAACTAAATTGCAAAAGAACCGATTGAGTTTACAGTTTCTGTGGTTATTACTAGAACTGATTTACAATATTTATCTTATTCCTAAGCCGGCTTGGCAATAAATATTTTATTTCAAAATTTGGTTTACATTATTTCAATGGTTAATGTAGACCGGAAATTCTTTCACACAAATCTTATTATCCTAATGACGCATCATAAAAAAGTAAGCAGGTCAGTACCTTCAGCCGATAACATTATAGAAGCATAATAAAAAGGCTCAGATAAATTAGTTTATCTGAGCCTTTATACTTTTCGAAGCTTTATTTTTTAAAGTTGTTCTTCTACATTATCTTCTTCCAGTCCTTCTTGATCAGAATTGATAGCAGTACTATCAGACGCTAATCCGTCAATAGAATCATTCTTTGCAGAAGGATATGAAGATTGACATTGATAGTTTTTAGTGATCGGTTGTTTTGGTTTAGGGAACTTAGCTCTATATTTAGATAATCGAGTATCAGCGAGCACTTTCTCCATGAAATAACCAAATATTGGTAAGGCAGTCTTGCTTCCTTCTCCTAATTTACCTGTTCTAAAGTGAATGCTTCGATGTTCGCCTCCAACCCATGCACCACCTACTAAGTTCGGAGTTACACCAACGAACCATGCATCAGAGTGGTTAGATGATGTACCGGTTTTACCTCCAAAATCGGTGTTGTATTTAAATACATCAAAAGACCATAAATTCTGAGTTGTTCCCATTGGTTCAGTAAGTCCTCCTTGAAGCATTTGCTGCATCAGGAATGCTGTCTCATAAGGAATGGCTTGCTTCTGTTCTGGTGTATAACTATATAGAACCTTACCGCTACGATCTTCAATACGTGTTACCAATACAGGATCGTGGGTCATACCATCATTCACAACAGTACAGTAAGAATTAACTAGTTCTAATAAAGAAACGTCTGAAGCTCCCAGACTTGTTGCCGGTATATTGTGCAGTGGAGTTTTAATACCCATTGCATGTGCTGTCTTGATAATTTCAGCAATACCTACTTCTTTTGCAATTTGTACTGCAATACTATTAATAGATCTTGCAAATGCAGCTTTTAGTGTCAATGTCTGACCTGAATAGTTTCCGTTTGCATTACGTGGAGTCCATTTTTTAAGTTCTCCTTTTTCCATAACTTCCCATTCAAGATATTGATCAACCCGTTCATCGCAAGGAGACATTCCTTTATTGAAAGCAGTAGCATAATCAAATAGTTTGAAAGTTGATCCCGGTTGGCGCTTTGAAAGTACTTTGTCATATTTCCAGGAATTGAAATCAATGTCGCCTACCCAAGCTCTTACAAATCCATTTTGAGGCTCCATAGCCACAAAGCCTGTGTGCATAAACCTTTCCATATAACGGATAGAATCCATTGTACTAATATTCATTTCTTTAGTTCCAGTCTTATAATCGAAGACCTTAACTTTATGAGGTTTGTTAAGATAATAATTAATAGAATCTGGTCTGTTAGGATATTTTTGTTCCAGGATTTTATATGTATCGGTTTTCTTTGCCAAATCTTCAATAAATCCAACGATTTCTTTATGATTCTGATCTTGCCATGGGTTCTCAGTTCCCCAATGGCTGTCAAAGTTACGCTGTACTATACGCATTTGTTTGTCTACAGCTTCTTCAGCGTACTTTTGCATTCTGGTATCTAAAGTTGTGTATATTTTCAGTCCGTCAGAATATAAGTCAATATCATTTTCTTTGCACCAGTTTTTAAGAGATTCAGCGACAGCGTCTCTAAAATAAAGAGCTTGTCCACCATAATTCTGCTCAATGCTATAATTCAGTTTGATTGGAATTCGTTTCAAAGAATCGAACTCAGCTTTACTGATTAAGCGATGAGTTAATAAGTTTTCTAATACTACGTTACGTCTTTTAAGACTATTTTTTGGATTTAAACGAGGATTATAGGTGGTTGTAGCCTTAAGTAAACCTACCAATGTTGCAGCTTGTTCTATTGTCAGATTTCTAGGAGTAGTATTAAAATAGGTTTTGCAGGCTGTCTTTATTCCATAAGCATTGCTACCAAAATCAACAGTGTTGAGATACATGGTAAGAATCTCTTTTTTGGAATAAAAGATTTCAATTTTAACTGCTGTAATCCATTCTTTCGATTTCATAATAAGCAGTTTAAAACCAGGAATATTCCCTATAAGTCCTCTTGAATATTGGGAGCGCACTTTAAATAAATTTTTCACGAGTTGCTGAGTAATAGTGCTGGCACCCCGAGCATTGCCGTGAGCCATATCCTTAACAGCTGCAAAAACTCCTTTTAAGTCGACTCCAAAGTGTTCGTAAAAACGTTCATCTTCAGTACTGATTAGTGTCTTAATTAAAATTGGCGAGATTTCTTCATATTCAACAGGAGTTCTATTTTCCCTAAAATATTTACTGATAAGCTTGCCATCTGCGCTATAAATTTCCGAGGCGACACTTTGGTTCGGATTATTTATGCTCGACATACTAGGAGATTTTCCAAACAACCAAAGGAAGTTTATATCTACCATGAATAAATAAAGAGAAAACAAAAGAATTAAGGAACAAAAAACGATTACAATTTTCTTATACCAGGGAGAATTCTGGTATAATGATTTGTATTTAGTTCCTAAAAATTTACATTTGGATTTGAAGAAAACAAAGGCGGATTTACCGCGAGAAGCCAAATTCCTGAAATCAAAGTTTGCCATCTAAGTATGATTCAATTGTAACTGTTTATAGACAAAAGTAAAAGCCTTACTTTTGCCTTTTATTCTCTAAAAAAGATGCGGCAAAAGTACTAAATTTGTTTTGTATAAAATGAATTGTAACAATAAAAATCACATCAAATTAAGGAATCTTATTAAAATTGTTAACATGTTGTATTTTAAAGTATTGATAATTAGAGTTTTTATGATTGTTTTTATGCTATCTAAATTAGAAATAATTAGACTAAATCTATATAACTCAAACTGCAGCTCTTTTTTTTGAAATAATCTGTCGTTTTCAACTTATTTTTATAGCTTTGTTCTATTGAAAAGTATCCCTAATAAATTAATATGTAGATTATAATGATTAAAAATGAGAAGAAGAGAGTTGCTTTGCTCTCCGTATTAGCAGCGATATTTTTGACTGGATTTAAGATGATTATCGGTATTCTTACAGGTAGTTTAGGTATACTTTCTGAAGCGTTGCATTCAACTCTTGATCTTATAGCAGCTGTAATTACATTTTTTTCGGTCAGTATTTCTGATAAACCGGCTGATAAAGAACATAACTACGGGCATGGTAAGGTTGAGAATTTCTCAGCCTTGATTGAAACTTTATTGCTTCTGATCACTTGTATCTGGATTATCTATGAAGCTATTAATCGATTGGTTACTGGAGAAACAGAAATAAAAGTAAATATCTGGAGTTATATAGTAGTTATTACAGCGATTATAATAGATGTAACTCGTTCAAGAGCTTTATCAAAGGTTGCTAAGAAACATAACAGTCAGGCTCTGGAGGCAGATGCCTTGCATTTTTCTACTGATGTATGGAGTTCTTCCGTAGTGCTACTTGGACTAATATGCGCAAACTTTGGCTTTTTCTTTGCTGATTCAATAGCTGCACTATTTGTTGCAATACTGGTTGTCTCTGTTTCTTTAAAATTAGGTAAAAAGTCTATTGATGTTTTACTTGATACGGCTCCTCAAGAAAAAGTTCACATGGTGGAAGTGTTATTATCTGCTACACCTGAAGTAATATCTTATCATGATCTTAAAATTCGTTCTGCTGGAGCAAATACCTTTATAAAAGTCAATGTTCATCTTCAACCAGATTTATCTTTAAAGCAAGTACATGAAATTTGTGATAAGATAGAAATTGAAATTGGTAACCTTATTAAAAGAAGTGAGGTATACATTCATGCGGAGCCAGAAGAGAATGTTCAGGTAAATGTTCAGTAGGTATAAGGAAATACCCTCTGAATTATTTTATAGGAATAAAAATAGTGTTATAAATATTCGTACTCTATCTTTCATTTGTTTTCTTGATCTCTATCTGATCAATTTTCCAGATATTATTTTCTTTTTTTAATGAAACATATAAAAACTTATTCCAGTAAGCTTTATCTTTTGATTCCACATTGCCTCTAAAGAATTTTCCTTTAATTATAACTTTCTCGTCATTGATTTTAAAGGTTTCAATAATATCTATACCATTCATTGGCTCAACATCCATAATCCATCGATATATATTGAAAAAGTCACAACCAATATTTCTGTAATCTTCCAAATTGGGGAATTTATCGTTTAATTCATCAAATTTTATTTTATTGATTTCCTTAATACAAGTTTGATACGAAGCTACTTCATGGATTATAAGACTATCTGAAAAGTTGTACTGCCGTAGGTTCTTAATATATTTATCCATATTAAGAGTTGTCATTCCTAGTGAATCTGCTGCAAATATGGGCTGGTATTCTTCAATTTGTCCACTCTCGATAACATCAAAGTACCATTTGTAGAAATTGATCACAACAGAATCCGGACTTGTTTGTGCAAGTGCTTTTAGTGGAAGTGATAAAAGAACAAATATTAAAAAATAATTCTTCATACAGATTCTTTTTTATATTGCGAATATAATAATTTCTGTTGAAATCTTTATTTGTTTAGCAATTAAAAAGTTAAAGAAATACTTCCTGTTCCATCACGCATAAGTAATTTGAGTTCTTTACCTGCCTTTTTATCGAATCTGACTGATGCTATAGTACAAACAATAGCAGATGTGAAAAATAAAGTTGCTGCAACCGCACTAATGGCACTTGTATTAATATTGCTGTCTTTTTCATTCCAAAAGTCGAAATTACTGAAAGCAATTAACATAAATCCCATGCTGGCAGCAAACGAACCTAAAGCTCCGTATTCGTAATATGCTGATTTTCGCATATAATCACTGGATTTGATTAAAATACTTTTCGTATTTACATCCATTGTTGTCTGTATACTGTCCTTGACTTCTACTATTGAATTATTCTTTTCCTCATTATTGGGATTAATTATCTGTTGAGAGAATATATTAGTAGAAAACAAGAGTAATATTGCTATTAAAGTGTGTTTCATAATCTTTATAGCTTAAATTAATATGTATAGGAAATACAGGCTGAAGTTCCATTTGCAGAGATCTTTAGTTGTTTTCCGGCTTTTAACTTGTAATTGATAGATATAATAGTACATACTATAGATGATGTGAGGAATATACCACTTATTACATAATACAAATCTTTATTATTGTTAGAGTCTGGAGTTTCATTAGAATTTGAACCTGCAGAAGATAGAATAATACTTGCAGCTAACGACCCAAGAGCAAAATATCTATAATTAGCAGATTTTTCTAAGTAAACTCCACATTTATACAAATGGTTTTCAGTTGTTTCAGGTAAAGAAATATTTAGTGAATTACCAATTTCTATGTTAGAATACTTATTAAAAGTGCTTATCTCATTCTCCTTGTTATATATATCCTGGGAGAATATTCTCATTGAGAATACTAACAAAAACATTATTAAGTAAGTTTTCATGATTTGATGTTGTTAATTTGTTATTCTATTGTTAATTAATAACATAAATATGAATGCAATAGTTTTTGCAAAGAGTGTGATTTATAATTCCTAAAATCAAACCTATTTATAAATTTATTTGTTATATTCATATTGTAATATGATAAACTTATATCAGTCTGATTTTACTTAAATATTCTACTTTATTATAAAATGTAAATATGGTTCTACAATTGATTTTTGTGTTAGTTGCTATTCTTGTTGGCGCACGACTAGGAGGTATTGGACTTGGAGTTATGGGAGGAGTGGGGTTAGCTATCCTAACTTTTGTTTTTGGATTACAACCAACAGCACCTCCAATTGATGTGATGTTAATGATTGCTGCAGTAATCTCTGCTGCTTCTTGTATGCAGGCTGCCGGTGGACTTGACTACATGGTGAAAGCTGCTGAACATGTGTTGCGTAAAAATCCATCCAAGGTTGTTTGGCTGAGCCCAATAGTAACTTATCTTTTTACAATTGTAGCAGGAACAGGACACGTTGCATATTCTGTTTTACCTGTTATAGCTGAAGTTGCCACTGAAACCAAAATAAGGCCGGAACGTCCTTTGAGTATTGCAGTTATAGCATCTCAACAAGCTATTACAGCAAGTCCTATTTCAGCGGCTACAGTTGCACTTCTCGGATTATTGTCGGGATATAACATCTCTTTATTTGATATCCTGAAAATAACTATTCCTGCTACTTTAGTAGGGGTGCTTGTTGGTGCATTTTATTCGTTGTATGTAGGCAAAGAGCTTGAAGATGATCCTGAATTTCAGAAAAGAATAGCAGAAGGTGAATTTGAAACAAAAAAGATACATACAAAAGAGGTTGAGAATAACCGAAATGCAATAATCTCTGTTTTGATTTTTATTCTTGCAACACTTTTTATTGTGCTGTTTGGTTCATTTGATGGTCTAAGACCTTCATTTAATGTTGATGGTGAAATGGTAAAACTTAGTATGTCGTCTATCATAGAAATACTAATGTTGTCAGCTGCAGCTTTGATTCTCCTATTTACCAAAACGGATGGTATAAAAGCCACACAGGGATCAGTATTCCCTGCTGGGATGCAGGCTGTAATTGCTATATTTGGTATTGCTTGGATGGGAGATACTTTTTTGGAGGGCAACCTTCCTGAATTGACAGCTTCTATTAAGGATATTGTTACTGCAACTCCATGGCTTTTTGGATTTGCACTTTTTGTAATGTCCATTCTTTTATATAGTCAGGCTGCAACAGTCAGAGCACTTATGCCACTTGGTATTGCATTGGCTATTTCACCGTACATGCTTATTGCATTGTTTCCGGCAGTAAACGGTTACTTTTTTATTCCAAATTATCCAACAGTTGTAGCAGCTATTAATTTTGACCGAACAGGAACTACCCGTATCGGTAAATATGTACTGAATCATTCATTTATGATGCCAGGTCTTATTTCTACGGCAGTAGCAGTAGGAATGGGATTGTTGATGATTCAATTCTTTTCCTAAGATTTAATTATTTAATAACTAAATGTTTTATTGTTATGAAAGCAGTTAAAAGATTTCAATTTCTTGTTCTTTGTGTGTTGCTATCAGCAATAAGTGTAATGGCTCAAAAGCCTAACATTCACATTTTAGCAACTGGAGGTACAATTGCGGGAACCGGTACTTCGGGTACCAAAACAAATTATACGGCGGGGCAGGTAGCTATTGGTGCACTACTTGATGCCGTTCCTGATATTAATAATGTAGCTAATGTAACAGGTGAGCAAATTGTAAGAATTGGCTCACAAGATATGTCTGACGATGTGTGGCTTACTCTTGCGAAGCGGATTAATATATTACTTGCCGATAGCAAAGTTGATGGTATTGTAATTACTCACGGAACTGATACCATGGAAGAAACCGCTTATTTCTTAAATCTTGTTGTACATTCTGATAAACCGGTTGTGTTGGTTGGGGCAATGCGTCCTTCTACTGCTATTAGTGCAGATGGACCGTTGAATTTATATAATGCTGTAATTACCGCTTCGGCTAAAGAATCAAAAGGTAAAGGGGTAATGGTAGTTATGAATGGACTGATTCTTGGAGCTGGAGATGTTTTAAAAACAAACACAATAAGTGTTGAGACTTTCCAATCTCCTAATTGTGGCCCATTAGGTTATGTATTTAATAGTAAAGTATTCTTTAATCGTGTTTCTGTAAAAAAGCATACTACAAATTCTGAATTTTCTGTTGATAATCTTAATAAGTTGCCAAAAGTAGGTATTATCTACAGTTATTCAAATGTTGAACCTGAAGCTGTAAATGCATTAATTGCATCTGGATATAAAGGAATTGTTCATGCAGGTGTGGGAAATGGTAACATTCATAAGAATATTTTCCCTGAACTAATCAGAGCCAGAAAAGCAGGTATTCAGGTTGTTCGTTCTTCAAGAGTTCCTACAGGACCAAGCACATTGGATGCAGAAGTAAATGATGCTGAATATGGGTTTGTAGCCTCTCAGGAATTAAATCCTCAGAAATCAAGAGTTCTGTTGATGTTGGCGTTAACAAGGACTAATGACTGGAAGCAGATCCAAACTTATTTTAATGAATATTGATATGAAAAAGTATATACTATTCTTGGGAGTCCTGTTATGTATGGCTGGAGTCCGTGCACAACAAGATGGTGAGATGCGTTCCTCTAAAAGTTTATTTGAAGAGGTAACTAATATCAAGAAGAGAACAGACAGGTTTAACTTCTTTCTAAATATGAATGGAAGCTTTGATAATCAATTTATTGAGGATACACATCAAATGAGTAAATTCAATATGAGACAACTGCGTATTGAGGCAAAAGGTAAAATTAACGATTGGCTTTCATATAGATGGCGACAGCGTTTGAATCGACCAAATACCGGTAGTGGTAATATTGATAATTTGCCAACTTCTATTGATGTTGCAGGTATTGGAGTGAAGTTAACAGATAAGTTTTCGATGTTTATCGGAAAACAATGTGCAGCTTACGGAGGTGTTGAATTTGACCTTAATCCGATTGAAATATACGAGTATAGTGATATGATTGAAAATATGAGTAATTTCCTTACTGGAGTAAACTTTGCATATAATTTCAATGATAATCATCAGTTGCAGTTTCAGGTATTAAACAGCTTGAATAATAGCTTTGCAAATACTTACGATGTAGGTACAACCGGAACAGTACAAAGTCAGGCACCGCTTGTATACACGTTGAACTGGAACGGTAGTTTCTTTGATAATGCATTCAAAACCAGATGGTCGGCATCTTTGATGAATGAAGCAAAAGGAAAGAATATGTATTACTACGCGTTAGGAAATGAACTAACTCAAGGCAAATTCAACATGTTTTTCGATTTTATGTATTCCAATGAAGAGCTTGATCGTAATGGAATTATGAGTAAAATTACAAATTCAAGTAGATATGGAAATGCCGTTAATGCGCAATATTTATCATTAGTTACAAAACTGAATTATCGGTTTGCTCCAAAATGGAATGTTTTCCTTGAAGGAATGTACGAAACTGCTTCACTAAAGAAAGATCTGAGATATCAGATGGGACCTGTAGAATTTGCAAAAGGCAAATATCGAACTTCTTACGGTTATTTTGCTGGATTAGAATATTACCCCATGGAATCTAATTTGCATTTCTTCTTAACCTATGTGGGACGTGCGTACGAATATACAAATAGAGCGAGGTCGCTAATGACTACAGGATTTGATGATAATACAAACCGGCTCTCTTTAGGATTTATTTATCAATTACAAATGTTTTAGTAGTAAAATTATCCAATATAAAAACAGAAGAGGCAGCCAAAGTTGACTGTCTCTTCTGTTTTTATATTACCATGTTTGCAATAGGCTTTATATTTCTTATTGATTTAATAAAATCATCTTGTTCTTTTAAAGTTGCTATTTTTACTACATAAGTTTGTTGCTGAACGCTTTCTTTATCTTCTTCATTTATATATTTAATAATGAAAGGGTATTGCAAACATTCGCATGGCAGTAATTTTATAATGAAGTCTTTCTCTGGATTTATTTTTCCATCATTGGGATCTGAAATGCTAACACCTGAATTACTGTCGTATTTTTCCGGATAAGAATAACTGTTCTTGAATGTGCATACAAGTGTATCAGATTTCATTCTATAATCACCAATATCATACCGTACACTGTCTGAGCCCACACATTGAAATTGAAGCAGACTTTTGCCATTTGCTGAAAGAAAAATATATCCCCAGTTGCAATCGCCAGGGAGCATATTCTCCTCATTACAATAACCTTCATTTTTAGCCTCCACAAATTGTACGAATATTCCTGCATACTCTCTTTGTTCTTTATAATAAGAATATGCGTTTTTAACGGGGAATTGTTCTGAATAAGATTTTAGAATGCTGTCTACTAATGATTTTACAGCCTCTTTATCTTTGTAAATAATGTATAGGCTTAAGCTATCTTTAATTATTTTCAAAGTGTTATTTCTAACTTCATTATATTGCTTAATAGAAATCTTCTGATTCCCAATAGAAGATAGCTCAAATTGAAAGATGGCAGAAGGAATTGCCCTGAAAAGTTTCTTTTTAGTAATTTTTGCTGGACTAATTTTTTGCAATGATGAATTCATTGCAGCAACATGTTGATCCATGAACAAATGATAGTTGTTAGCCATCCGACCTTTCACTTCTGTTATATGATTTGTACAGCCACATAACAGAAGTGCTATTATAACAATTGATATTTTGAATATACAATTAGTTTTCATGATAGTATGAAGTTGTACATATTGAATAACAATGTGTTACTCTAAAAAGTTTACTCTCTATTATCATGAGATTAACTTGTTAAAGTTATAATTCATCGTTATCACCTCCTTGGATGATGCGAATTATTATTCTGAGTATTTGGCAGAGGCTCATTGTATGTAGTTAAGCTGGTAACAATGTTATTATCAAACCAAACAATATAATATTGAGTTGAAGTTGTTGTACCTCCAAGCGGATCAATATATCTCCATGATTCTTCTGCTCCCTGGAATTGTCTGTCACTAGGCTCTCCTAAAATCTTTAAAACCTCATTCTTTGTCATTCCTTGTTCTATAAGCATTATATTATGCCCGAAGTTCAGAACTTTGCATGATGATAAAATAATTGTCAAACAAAAGAATAAAATAATTTTTTTCATAATAGTTTGTTTTTAATCTATGTGTAGTTTTTGTAATCTTCTAGAATTCTGCATTTTAAGGCTTAGTTATTGTTGTCAAAATTTAAACGCTAAAAATGCATGACAAAATAAGTAATAATTTCTCAAATAATGAGCAATTATATATAAGTATTTTTCTAGTTATTTTGTTTTAGATATGAGTTTTATAAATTACTCATTCTTAAATATATTATTAGACTTGTTTGTTCGGTAATTTATTTGAAGATGATTTGTTGTTTTGCAAGAGAAGTTCTGAATTTTAGATGTATCTGAATTTGTTTTTGATATACATCTAACCATTGTTTTGATGTACATCTAAGCATTCTTTTAATATACATCTAAATACCCCTTTGATGTATATCAAAATATAATTCTTTCTTGTTTTATTCTTTTTATCTCTTTATTCGTTAGAACTTCAAAAAAAAGTAGTTAGCGTTTAACAATAATCAATACTTGTGTGTTTTATATATAGTTTTATTAATGATTAAATAAAGAACTATGAAAAAAGTATTTTTTCTGTTGGCAGTAGCCATTTTTACTGCAATGAGTTTTGCTCAGGAACGGGAAAAAACTTTAAAGCAGTATGGATATTGGGATAACTGGTTTTTACAGTTGCAGATGGGAGGGCAATATACATTTAGTGAATGCCAGACTTACTCTTCTTTCTCCGGTAAGTTGAGCCCAACGGCAGCTTTAAATGTAGGAAAATTCTTTTCTCCGGAAATTGGTTCTCGTTTTCAAATTGGAGGATGGACTTCGAAGAATAATATTGTCGGAGCTCTTTATAATGTTACTTATATTAATGCAAACTTAGATGTGTTGTTTAATATGAGTAATATATTCAGATCATATAGAGAAAATAGAGGATTCAATCTTGTAGGTATCCTCGGAGTTGGCTTTGTGCATACTTTTAAAAATCAGAATGTATTTGTATCAACGCAGTTCGAACCTCAGCAACATACTTTGAAATCATCGAATAGTGGCTCTATACGGTTAGGATTACAAGCCGACATTCGTCTTAGTGATGCCTGGAGTTTTAATATAGAAGCAAATGGTAACCTACTACGCGATGATTTTAATGGTCAGGAGAAATGGAAAACTTACAATGATGCAACTTTGAATTTCTTGGCAGGCTTTACTTATCGTTTTAAAAATAGAGGTTTTGCCCTGATTGATCCTGCTGATCCCATTTTAATTCAGTCTTTGAATGAACGGAATAATGAGTTGCGAGGAGAGATTCAAATATTGAATAATCAGAATAAAGAGCTTAGAGAACAATTGGAAGGCTATAAGGTGCGCTATGAAAATAAGCAGATTACAGAAACTGAAAAGAATACCTTTGTTGATAATGAATCTGCACTGAAAGATACAGTGCTGATTTCTGTGATTGTATTTCGGACTGGAAAATCTACAATTGAAACAGATCAGGAGTTTAATCTTTATACAGTAGCACAATATATGATGAAATATCGTGAAAAACAGGTTACAATAGCAAGTTATACAGATGTAAAAGCAAGTACAGCTGATATTAATTTGCAGGTAAGTAAAAAACGCGCTGCAGCTGTTATTAAAGTGTTGAGTGAAAAATATAATATTCCTGCAAATCGTTTTATAATAATAAACTTCAGTGGCAATAAACAATCTGTACCAATTAATAACATCTGGAATAAAATAAGCGTTTATACTTTTAAATAAATAAAAAAGAGCATTAATATTTAATCAAGCTAGCTTAGTTAATTTGAGCTAGCTTGATTTTTATTATATTTGTGTCCTGTAAGAAAATTATTATTGAGAAATATGTTAATGGTTTATTCATTCTTACTTGCTGTATATCTACGGCATAAAATAGTAATAGATGAAACAATCCCGAAGTAAACTCGGTTCCTGTTAATAACAAGATTTTCAAAGATATTTTTGTATCCTAAAATGCTTAAACTGTATTTATTTAAAAATGAAATATGAAATGAAAAATGCGACTCTACTTTTATTATTCTTCTTTTTAACTTTCTCTGGAAAAGCTGCTATAACTACAAGCAAAAAAGCTAATAATTGCAGTGCTTACCTTTTTGTCTATTTCACTGGCAATAATGGAGATGAAGAATCTGTTCGTTATGCCATTAGTGACGATGGATATAATTACAAAGCTTTGAACAACAATAAGCCAGTGATCAATTCAAAAACTATCAGTTCTACTGGAGGTGTGCGTGATCCGCATATATTGCGTGGGGAAGATGGAAAGACTTTTTATATGGTACTTACAGATATGGTGGCAGCTAATGGCTGGAGCTCTAACAGAGCAATGATATTGCTTAAATCTACCGATCTCATTAATTGGAAATCTAGTGTAGTTAATATTCAGAAAAAATATAAAGGACAGGAAGATCTGCTTCGGGTTTGGGCGCCGCAAACTATCTATGATAAAAAGGCTGGTAAGTATATGGTGTACTGGTCAATGAAGTATGGCGAAAATCCGGATGTTATTTATTATGCATATGCTAATAAAAATTTTACAGATATTGAAGGAGCTCCAAAATCTTTGTTTATTCCTCAAAACAAACTTTCATGTATTGATGGTGATATTATCTATAAAGATGGATTATATCATTTATTTTATAAAACAGAAGGACACGGCAATGGTATAAAGAAAGCAACAACTTCTTCTCTTACCTCTGGAAAATGGACAGAATCAAGTGACTATAAACAACAGACTAAAGAATCTGTAGAAGGATCCGGAATATTCAAGCTGATAAATTCTGATAAATATATTCTCATGTATGATGTGTACATGAAAGGCAAGTATCAGTTTACCGAAAGTACCGATTTAGATCACTTTAAAGTTATTGATAATAATATCTCCATGAATTTTCATCCTCGTCACGGAACCATTATTCCTATAACTAAAAAGGAAAAAGATGCTTTGATTGCGAAATGGGGTATAACGGAAAGCAAACAATCTAATCCTATAATTCCGGGATTCCATGCCGATCCTGAAGTTCTTTATTCACACAAGACAGGTAAATATTATATTTATCCAACAACAGATGGAGTGCCAGGATGGGGTGGACATTCATTTAATGTTTTCTCATCAACAAATTTGAAAGATTGGAAAGATGAAGGAACAATTATTGATGTAAAAACAGATCAGGTAAAGTGGGCTGATGGTAATGCTTGGGCGCCTTGTATTGAAGAGAAACTCATTGGTGGAAAATATAAATACTTCTTTTACTTTAGTGCTAATAGCAAAGAAGCAAATAGAAAACAAATAGGTGTTGCTACGTCTGATTCTCCTACTGGACCTTTCACTGATTTTGGACATCCTATCGTTACAACATCACCTGTAGGAAAAGGTCAGCAAATTGATGTGGATGTATTCACAGATCCAAAATCGGGTAAGAGTTATCTATATTGGGGTAATGGTTATATGGCAGTAGCTGAGCTCAACGATGATATGACATCACTTAAAGAAGGTACTACAAAAGTATTAACTCCTCAAGGTGGAACATTGGAAAATTATGCTTTTCGTGAAGCTTCTTACGTATTTTATAGAAATGGACTTTATTATTTCCTTTGGTCGGTTGATGATACCGGTTCACCTAATTATCACGTAGCGTATGGAACCAGTACTTCACCTACTGGTCCGATAGAGGTGGCTAAAGATCCTATCGTTTTAATACAAGATGCAAAGAATGAAATTTACGGTCCGGCACATAATTCAATTTTAAATATCCCAGGGAGTGACGAATGGTATATAGTTTATCATCGTATCAATAAGAATTATCTGAATAAAGAGAGTGGACCTGGATACCATCGGGAAGTTTGTATTGATAGGCTTATGTTTAATGAAGACGGAACAATAAAGCGTGTAATACCTACTAATTAAGATTGCAAATAAACTTTATTAGGTCTGCAATAAGATATGAAGGAGTTGAACTTATATAAGTTTGGCTCCTTTTTTAGTATAAAATTTCATCTCTGTGTACTATATTCTATTGTATAATGCAGGGTAGTGATTTACTTTTGTTGAAAGATAACTAACTTTGTTAATGAATATAAGAATTATGAAATCTGCACATCTACTTTTTTGCGTAGTCTTATTATGTGTTGCTGGAAATTTGCATGCACAAGATCCCCGTGAACGCAATTATTATTATGAGATATTACAACCTAGTCATGAACCAAAACCAACTGTGAATAGTTTTGCAACTAATAAAATCAAGGAAAGCCTCAATCGAGGGTTGACTGCAGTTCTGGCTACTGATGGTAAAGGTGTTTATCTTAGTTGGCGACTTTTGGAACAAGATGGAAATGATGTGTCTTTTCATCTTTATCGTAATTTAAATGGAAAAATACAGCGATTAACAAAGAAGCCATTAACTGCTACTTGTGATTTTACAGACAAGACCTTTACTGTGGGAAAAGCTCAATATTGGATTAGTGTTCTGGATAAAAATGGAAAAGAAAAATCATTATCAGATAAACTGGATGTTGATTTTCCTTCTTTGAAGAATTATCATTCAATCAAGCTTAACCGCTCTGTGAAAGTAGGGAAAGTTGCAGTTGCTGATTTGAATGGAGATGGAACTTACGATTACATAATCCGCACACCGGATATGAATGTTGATCCGGGTATGCCTGGAAATCTGGATGGAAAAACGTTTCAGATTGAAGCTTATCTCAATGATGGAACTTTCTTGTGGTCAAAAGACTTAGGACAAGGTATAGAACCTGGTATTTGGTATTCACCATTTGTAGCTTACGATTTTAATGGCGATGGAAAAGCTGAGATCGCTCTAAAAACAGCACCGGATAATGTTAAGCGAAACGAAAAGGGACGTGTTGATTCAGGAGAAGAATATTTGAGCATTCTTGATGGTATGACTGGTAAAGAGATAACAAGAGTGGATTGGCCGGAAAGAAATTTTAGCTATGGTAACTTAGTTCGCCAGAATCGCAACCAGATAGGTATGGCTTTTCTGGATGGTAAAACACCTTATATCCTGGCTTGTCGTGGCACGTATAAACTAATGGTGGTTGATGCATGGCAACTTAATGGTAATAAACTTGAACGTGCATGGCGTTGGAATGGTGATGAAGAAAATCCTGTAGTACGTAGCATGGGATCTCATAATATGGTTTGCGGTGATGTTGATGGAGATGGGCGTGATGAAATATTATTAGGTTCCTGCATGCTTGATGATAATGGAACTTTATTGTGGTCGGCTGGTTTGGGACATCCTGACAAATGTTATTTAACTGATATTGATCCAAATCGACCTGGAATGGAAGTTTTTCTTGCTTTGGAGCCTTGGCAAGACAATGGCAGAGGTGTTTGTGTGGTAGATGCTAAAACGGGAAAACAGGTATGGAACATCGGACATAAAACATTTCATGTTGGCGATGGAATGGTTGCTGATATTGATCCTGCTCATAAAGGTTTGGAATGTTTTGCCTCGGAAGATAAAAAAGGTGGAAGCAGTGATAAATACTTATTATCTGCTGATGGTAAATCTTTGGGCAAAAATGAAGATGTTCCTTCATGTCGCAACTGGATATGGTGGAATGCAGATCTTGCCAGAGAAACATTTAAAGGTGATGATAACCGCTGGGGAGCAAGTTCTTCTTCTAATGGTAGATCTTTAAGTGTAACAGAATTGAAAGGCAAAACACTAACTGAAGGTATTGAGGGCGATATTCAACTTATTGGAGATTTATATGGTGACTGGCGTGAGGAGATCGTTACTTCATTACCGGGCGAGCTTCGTATATATACAACTAATATACCAGCGAAAGATCGCAGAGTAACTTTAATGCAGGATGGTGTTTACCGTAGTTATGTTGCTCACCGCTCTATGGGTTATCCGCAAGCACCTGTTCCTTCATATTATTTAGGTGAATAGTTTAATAGTTACTTTACAATGAAAAATAGATTATTTTGGATTTTCAGTTTTTGTTTGGTCCCTTTTATTTCATCGGCTCAAACTAAACAGTTGTCGGCTTTAAATGCCCGACAATTTAATAAATTCTGGAGTGTGGAATCTGAGTCGCCAGATTACAAGATAACTTTCCTGGGCGATACTGTGGAAATTCTTTCACCGAAAGGACTTACTCTGTGGCGCAAGGAAAAGATGAATGGTGAAACTACCATAGAATATGATGCATGTGTCATGGATGAAGGTAAAAAAGGAGATCGATTAAGTGACTTGAATTGTTTCTGGATGGCGTCCGATCCTAAATACCCGAATGATATCCTGAAAAGAAAGAGCTGGCGTAATGGTATCTTTATGAATTGCTATTCTTTGCAGCTCTACTATTTGGGATACGGAGGAAATTGTAATTCTACGACACGTTTCCGCAGATATAATGGAGATGAACGAGGTATAAAGGATAAAGCTTTTCAACCGGCTATTTTGCGTGAATATACTGATGCAGAACATTTGCTTAAACCTAATAAATGGTATCATATTAAAATTATGAGCAAAGGTAATAAGGTGAGTTATTACGTGAATGGCAAACGTTTGGTTGACATCCGTGATGCTAATCCTCTTACCTCCGGCTGGTTTGGTTTCCGTACAACTTTATCCCGTACTCGTATTACAAATTTCCAGTATACTTGTAATAATGTCGAAAAGGAACCTGTAAGTCTGAAGTGGATAGGCGATGTACCATCAGTTAATACTCCGGTAAGCTTTGGGGTTCCATTTACTCAAGGTAGTCTAACTCAGAATAAAACTGTCACTCTTTTTTCAGCTGATGGAAAACAGCTCTCGGCAGATATGTGGCCATTGGCTTATTGGCCTGATGGTTCAATAAAGTGGGGTGGGGTATCAGCTGTTATACCTGCTTCAACTAATCAGTTAAAACTGCAGATTAATGAAGCATCAAAGAAAAGAACTAAGTTAATGCCTGTTGTTAGTAAAAACAATGCTTTTGAGATAAATACAGGTGTAATTAAAGCTGTATTTCCTAAGACTGGTGAATATTTATTGGACGGTCTTTGGTGTGGTGATGTTAAGGTAGGAGGTAGAGCTTATTTGATTTGCCAGACACAGGATAAACCCTTGGCCGAAAATACAGATCAAATTCATTTTACTAACTATCAGAGTGAAATAAAGAAGGTTGATATTGAACAGAATGGTGCTGTACGAACAGTTGTGAAGATAGAAGGAGTGCATAAAACTAATGGTCGTGAGTTATTGCCTTTTACTATCCGTTTTTATCTATATAAAGGCAGTGGTCAGATAAAAATGGTACATTCCTTTGTTTATGATGGCGATCAGTGTAAAGATTATATTCACTCTCTTGGCGTACGCTTTGAAGTACCAATGCGTGAAGCCGTGTATAACCGTCATATTGCATTTTCGGGAGCTGAAGATGGGGTATGGAGTGAACCTGTACAGCCGTTGGTTGGAAGACGTGCCCTGATTTTAAATGGAGATAATACTCTTCAGCAACAACAGATGGAAGGCAAACGTATTCCTGAATATGAAAAGTTTGATTCAGAAAACCGCGATTTGCTTGATAAGTGGGCGTCATGGGACGGCTTTCGCTTGTCTCAATTAAATGCTGATGCTTTTAGTATCCGTAAACGTGCAACAGATGATAATCCCTGGATAGGAACTTTCTCTGGAACTCGTTCCAATGGATATGTATTTGCAGGAGATGTCAGCGGCGGGTTAGGAGTTTGTCTGCACGATTTTTGGCAGTCTTATCCATCTTCTCTCGAGGTAGACAATGCACGCAAAGACACAGCAGCAATCACAATGTGGTTATGGAGTCCTGAAGCAGAAGCAATGGATTTGCGTCATTACGATAAAGTGGCCCATGATCTGAATGCGAGTTATGAAGATGTGCAGGAGGGATTAAGTACACCTTATGGTATTGCACGTACGCATACACTGACAATTGTTCCTCAACCGGCATATCCCGGTAAAGCAGGTATTGCAAAAATAGCAAAAGTTCTGTCGGCTGATTCGCCTTTAATGTGTTCTCCTGAGTACTTGCAACGACAAGAAGCTTTTGGAGTATGGAGTTTACCCGATAATAGTACTCCTTTTCGTGCTAATATTGAAGATAGATTGAATGGATATATTGACTTTTACCAAAAAGCTATAGAACAGAATAAATGGTACGGCTTTTGGAATTACGGAGATGTAATGCATGCTTACGATCCTGTTCGGCATGAATGGAGGTATGATGTAGGAGGATTTGCCTGGGACAATACTGAATTAGGCTCAAATATGTGGTTATGGTATAATTTCCTGCGTACCGGACGTGCTGATATATGGAAGATGGCTAAAGCAATGACACGTCATACAGACGAGGTTGATGTTTATCATATAGGAGAAAACGCAGGACTAGGAAGTCGTCATAATGTAAGTCACTGGGGATGCGGAGCGAAAGAAGCACGTATAAGTCAGGCTGCCTGGAATCGCTTTTATTACTATCTGACAACCGACGAACGTTGCGGCGATTTGATGAAAGAAGTTAAAGATGCTGAGCAGAAACTTTATACATTAGATCCAATGCGTTTGGCAGAACCTCGTAGTCTTTATCCTTGTACTGCTCCGGCTCGTTTACGAATTGGTCCGGATTGGTTGGCGTATGCAGGCAATTGGATGACGGAGTGGGAACGTACGCGAAATACTACTTACCGGGATAGGATTCTTACCGGAATGAAAAGTATTGCATCTTTAAAGCATGGACTGTTTTCCGGACCGAAAGCTTTAGGATTTGATCCTGCTACAGGAATGATAACCTTTGAAGGTGACTCGGCAATGCAAAATACAAATCACCTGATGACTATAATGGGTGGCTTTGAGATTATGAATGAATTGCAAAGAATGGTAAATATGCCCGAATGGAACAAGGTCTGGCTGGATCATGCTGCAAATTATAAGAAAAAAGCTGCAGAGATCAGTAATAATCATTTCCGAATTTCCCGATTGTTAGGCTATGCTGCTTATTATATGCAGAAGCCGGATATGGGTAAAGAGGCCTGGAATGATTTATTACGTTGGGGAAAGAACAAAACATTACCACCCCTCAAGACTTCCCGCATTTTGCCACCGGAAGTGCCTGCTCCAATTGATGAGATTCCATTTGTGAGTACCAATGATGTGGCCACATGGAGTTTGGATGCCATTTATTTGTTAGAGACATGCCCGTTTGGCGAGTAAGACAAGTAAATAGATTATAGTAATTATAAAAACAAAACGAATCAGATGCTAATCTGGTTCGTTTTGTTTTTATAATGTTTTATTAGATTTTCCAATAAAAATCCACATCATCAGATTAATTGTACTGATAATGTATTTCTACTCTTATTCCTAACTTAGTTTAGTACTGACTGGAACTGATAAGTGTATTTTATTTATTCCACCTCTTAAATTTAGGGAATGCTTCTTTCATCAGAACAATAGCTTCTTCCCTGGTAATAGGTTTCTCAAGCCCTTTATTAAACTCGTCCAAAAACTCTACGCAATGAAGAATCATTTCATCCATTGTGCAATCCTCTGTAAATTTTCCTTGCTGGAAACAATAAGTGCAATAATCATTGTTGTGACTTCCGTCTGCATTTGTTCCAAGTAGCTCATCGGATGGCATAGGCATCCCGCAGCTTTGACATACTCTTTCCATACTAGTTGATATTAAAGTTTAATTGCAAATATAGCAATTCTCTCTATAAAGTATTTCTGTATAGAATCTTTCTTTATTATAGATACAAGTTTTATACTTTCTTAATTTTTGGAAAAAGTAATCTTGTTATTCCATGCACATTCTTTTAAAGAATAACGGTATACTTATTTATGGAGAATAACATATCTCCCATAAAAAATAAAAATCTCAAAATGATCTAGCAATCTAGCAGGGAGTGCTTAACATGTTGACTGTTAGTTCTATATAGGTGCTAGATATAGACGGGTATATCTAGCACTTGATCTAGCAATCTAGCGCTTTGTCTAGTCTAAGAATGAGGAAGATTGGGTAAAAATAAAAATCGCAAATAGCTAATAATAAGCTATTTGCGATTTTGCTTTGTGATTCCGAAGCGATCATGTAACTAATATGTATATTATTAATAATCAAATATTTATATAATAAATTAAATTAAATCGTAACACATACGTAGCAAATTTGCTATTATTCTTGTTTATTCTATCGAAAAATCAAATATTGGAAGATAGGCTCCCGATCCGTTAGCTCCATTATACATAAAACAGTATTCTCCAGGAGAAGCATTTTTAATTGTTACTTCATATATTCCATTTTTTATCTGCTTAGATGTAATATCAGATAAAGCATCGTCCGCTACTCCCATCTCCATACCAGCATAAACATTTATTTTTGCTACTCGCAATTCTCTCGAATTTCCTTTTGGATTTAATTTAGCTATTATAAAATCCTTAGGAGAATATGAATTAATAAACATCCAGTTTTGCATCATTTCAGAAGCGTTAATAATTTTATTGCTTGCGAAATAGAAATAGAATTTAGTTTCTTTAGATGTTTTATTTAAAGATGAACCCCCTCTGTATATTGTTTTAACAGAAGAATTAGCTATTCCCATCGTAAGTGCTGAGCCTAATGTATTCGTTTTTGTTTTACTATATTTGATAGGCTCTATTTTAATCAAGCTATTTCCATTAGCGTAATATATTCCTACTGTGTCTTTTTGAGCATATATAGATATACTTGCTATAAATAATAATGTTGTAAATACAATCTTTTTCATTATTAAGCAATTAGTAGTTTTCCAATTTTACGCTGCCAATAACTTTAGCAATGCCTGAAATTTCATCCCATTTAATATATATAGGTCTATAAGTGGGGTTGTCGCTGACGGCTATTAAACCGTCCTCGTCGTCATATATCCTTTTTATTAAAAGACCATCTTTGGCCGAACTGATTAGATGAGGCTTACCCCAGTTAATTTCTTTTCTATCGTTAACTTTCTTAACAGCTATAATATCTCCGCTATTATAAGTTGGCTCCATACTTTTACCTCTTACATGTAACATGAATGATGAAGTCTCCAGCTCTCTTATATTATATCTAGCTTCAATATCTTTTTCTTCTATGCAAAAAGCATCGTTACCAAATCCTGCGGCTGCTTCAATTTTGTATAAAGGTATTCCATTTTCATTTTTACTTAAACTTATATCTCCTTGGCCATGCATTAACCAATTTGCGCTAAGCTCAAATGTTCTAGTAAATGACTCAATAAATTCATAGCTAATCTTTCTACTGCCATTCATATAGTTATTAACAGTCTTCTGCCCCATACCTATAAGTTTAGCTAGATCATTTTCACTATATCCTTTATTTGTACAAAATTCTTTAATTCTTTGAATAACAACGTTCTCCATGTCTACGTAATTTGTAATATATCTAAATAGAACAAATGTTCTTAAAAACAATTTAATCTGCTTTGTTGGTTAGAACAAATGTTCTATATTTGCATAGTCAATAAATAAATAAATAAAGTAAAGGCATAAAAATAGCTGTCTCAGTATGAACCGAAACTTATATATGCACATTTAAATCGGGGACTAAAGTACGTTATTTTTATCTCTCGTGCAAGTGATTTATAAATAAATAAATAAATAAGTATGAAAAAGAAAAAGACGCTACCTGTAAAATCCACACTTCTATCCATGAAAGTAGGAGATGAAAAGGAATTTCCAAAAGATCAGAAGTATTCTGTACGCACAACTGCTACAGACCTTAAAAAAATGCAAGGCGTAGTTTTTAAAGTAACAATGCCAGAAGAAAATGTTATTGTAAAACGCATAAAGTAATCCTGTTATGAATATTGCAGAAATAAACAAGTTAGCAAAAGCTGTTGCTCCGGCTATAACTGAAGCTGTAAAACAACAGCATGATGAAATACTTACCGTTAAAACTGCTGCAACTTTACTCGGAACAACAGTATACGGAATTCACAAAAGGTGTCAAAGAGGTACTATGCCTTACAAAAAAGTTTCAGGCCGTCTTTACTTCTCTAAAAATGCACTACTTAAATACTATCTAGGATGAAAAAGTATATACCATTATGCGCAATCCTATTTATTGTAATAGTGTTATTGTTCGCCGGGAAAGCTGATTTTAACCAAGAAGTTATATATAACATGCCAGATAAAGTTTATAAACAAGTTCTAACCGATCTAGGCGGTTGTGCTTCTGAAAGTGAAATAGTGAAAGCATATACAACTAATCAGAGTTACTACGACTCACTAAAGTAATCTCTATGCAAGAAAAAGAATTTGTTTGCAACGGCCGAAGTAGTTGTAAGAACTGTACAGCAATAGGAGAGTGCCCGCTAGATCATCAACATTGTGACTATTGTGGCGAACCTCTCGAAGATGGTTCTGGTATTGAGATAGAGTCTGAATATGGAATAATTACTGTTTGTCCTGATTGCTACACATTAAACCTGTTAGGTTTTAAAGAATTTATTGAAGAAGAATTTTAAATACATAAAACCATGAGTGAAGAAAAAACGCATTGGAAAAAACAATTTAATTACGACTATCTAGGCTCTTATAGCTTGCCGGAAGGGAAAGACGTTGTTCTAACCATTGCAGAAATGAAGAGAGAAAAAGTAGTCGGAGCAAACGGCAAGAAAGAAGAATGTTTCGTTTGCTATTTTGTCGAAAAAGCTGATTGGATTAAACCGATGATTTTAAACCGAACTAACTGCAAGGTTATTGAAAAGCTTTATAGAACTCCTTTTATAGAGGACTGGAAAGGCCATAGAATACAAATAGGTTCTTCTCGAGTAGATGCATTCGGAGAAAAAACTGATGCACTTAGAGTTAGAACGATTATTCCTAAAGACGTAAACGAGAAACCAACAGTTCAAACGGGTTCGGCTGTCTGGAATAACATCTTATCGGCTATAAAAGGCGGTTATAAAATCAATCAAATAACCGATAAATATTCACTTTCACAAGAACAAATTAAAGCACTTCAATCATGTTAACGCCGGAAGAAAAAGAATTTATTTGGAAAGAAAAAAGGAGAGGGAAAATAACTGCTTCTACTCTTCCTGACTTAATGACAAAAGGAAGAGGCGAGCTGTTCGGTCAAAAGTCTTTAGCAGCATTGTACCCTATTCGATATGAACGTCGTACGGGTACAACAAGAGAAAGTACTAATAATAAAAACTTCGACTGGGGACATGAGAATGAACCGCTTGCTATCGAATGGATAAGAACGCAATTAATCAATGAAATTAAATCCTGTTCGGATGATTTCGAAGAGATTGTATTTAATGAACCTTTCCCGGGATTTGGAGATAGCCCTGACTTTTATGTGTACGGACCAGATGGTAAAACTATCATTGCCTTAGGAGAAATTAAGTGTCCTATTTCTCAGGCTAAAATCGAAGAACTTCAATTCTTAAATAGTATTGATAAATCAACAGAATACTACTGGCAGTTTCTAGGGCACTTTATCGGAAAGCCCAGCGTTAATACGCTCTATTATGTGATATATGACGGCTATCTGAATGATGGTCGAATACTCGAAATGAAACGAGAAGATCATATTGCAGAAATACAAGAGCTTACAGAACGTATAAAATTGGCCCATAACTTAATTAACGATTCGCTAGAATTAGATAAAGATTTCCCGGAGCTATTGGCAGAAATGAAGGCGGAAGAGTTGGTAAAACAAGCAGAAGAAAAGCAAGTCGAAACTCCAAAGAAAAGACGTTCATGCAAGGCTAAAGAAGAGCCAACAAAGAGCGAAAAACCTAAAAGTAAACCGCTCACAATTGAAGAAATACAGGCTGAATTAAATAAAATCGGCACGCCTGATCCGCTGGACACAAAAGCGCTTAATAAACAGAGATTATTAAATAAGAAATTGAAACAATTAATTAGAAAACAAACAAAATGATGCACACTTGGTTTGAAAGCAAAATCCGCTACGATAAAGTAATGGAAAACGGGGTTAATAAGAAAGTTACTGAACCGTATTTATTTGATGCTCTTAGTTTCACTGAAGCAGAAGCGCGTACTATCGAAGAACTTCATCCTTTCATTTCTGGCGAGTTCACAATCACAAATATTAATCGAGCAAGTTATAGCGAATTCTTCCCTTCTGAAACAGGAGATAGATACTTTAAATGTAGACTCGCATTTATTACGGTTGATGAAAAAAGCGCAAAAGAGAAAAAGACACGCACTAACGTTCTGGTACAAGCTGACAACTTGCAAGAGGCAAAGGATAGACTTGTAGAAGGCATGAAGGGAACGATGGCAGATTATGTTATCGAAATGGTTAAAGAAACTGATATAATGGATGTCTATCCTTATTCTTCTGAGCCAGAAAAGGGCGAAAATAAGGAATCTTAGTTTATAAATCAATTTTAATAAAACGTCTGAAAAGGATTGGACGACATGAGGGTAGATAAATGAAGCTACCCTTATAATCCGGGGCGCATGGTGTAAACGAGGTTCGATTCCTAACGCTCCACAAATTAAATTATTAAACATGGCAAAATACAAAAATAAAAAGTACAAAGGTTACGATTCTATTCGAGAATATAACCGCTCTAATGTCCTCAAATTGATGGAAAAACAAGGGTTGATCTCAAACTTACAAGAACAAGTAAAGTACGAACTTATCCCGGCTCAATATGAGTACTTTCAAGTGCAAGGCGTTAGAAAATTGCTTAACAAGAAAAAGTTAGTAGAACGCTCTGTTTGCTACTATGCAGACTTTCAGTATATACAGAATGGTGAGTTGGTTGTTGAGGATTCAAAAGGCGTTAGAACGAAAGAATATATCATAAAGCGTAAACTCATGCGACAGGTGCACGGAGTTAAAATAAAGGAAGTGTAGAATGGCAAAACGAGTAAAACCACCACCTATTATGATCAGTTTTGATTTCTCAGATTGCGGCGAATGTATTCGAGGCGTACAATGTAAAGAACACCCAACTTTATTCTATTGCGATAAGTCGCTTACGCCACAACCGAATTGCCTTGAAAGAAAAATAGCATGCGTATATTATATGATAAAAAATAATGAAAGAGACTTTATACTTTAGCCACGATTGCAACGCAAGAAACGACAGTAAACTACAACGGTTACAAATGAAACTCGGGCTTGCTGGAGTTGGTTGTTTCTGGTGCATTATTGAAATGCTATACGAGGAAAACGGACGTATTTCCGTTGATGAATGCGAACGCATTGCGTTTGAATTGCGTACGCAATGCGAACTCATAAAAAGCGTAATAAATGACTTTAATTTATTCGTAATTAAGGATGGCTTTTTCTACTCAAAAAGCGTGTTAAGACGACTTGAAAAACGGCGTATTAAGTCTGAAAAAGCTAAAAAATCCGCTTCGGCTAGATGGACTAAAGATGTTGATATTGAAGTGAATAGTGAAGGCGATAAAAGCGAATGCAATGCGAACGCATCGGATAATGATGCGAATGCAATGCTAAAAAGAAAAATAAAAGAAAAAGAAAATAATAATATATCTCTCCCTCTAGCGCGCGTGAATGTCTCTGAAAATCTTTTAGAGGTCAGTTTACAGGAATGCTATAATAATCTTTTGGCAAATCAAAGCTGGTATGAGTGCTTTTGTATGAATAACCATATCAACGTAGAAGATTTTAAATTGAGCTTAAAGGCCTTTTTTGTAAAACTCTCAAACGAAGGTGAGATAACTAAAACGCCCAAAGATGCGATGAGCCATTTTTCAAGATGGTACGATGGAATGCAGTCGACAGACCGGAAGAGAAATAAGTCAAGTTCAAAAATACTCATTCCGTCGAATTTAGATAAAGAAGCAACTCTTTTAAACAAATTGAAATCATGATAAACGATTTAATTAAAACCTCAATGGATAGCCTTAAAGCTATTAACGTAAAGACAGAACGGAATCTTCAAACGTTTTGCTTTGGAGATAAAAAGACCTGCATGTATTACTTTGAAATGGTTTTCCGCGAAGTTGATAAAACAAACTCATTTTGTTGGCTCCCTGAATATGAAAAAATAATCGACTGGATGCAAGACACCAATGGCAAAGGTCTATTTCTTCATGGGGATTGTGGCCGTGGAAAATCAACGATACTTTGCTCTGTTATGCCAGTGCTATTTCACATGTTTTTCAAAAAGACGATTATTCCAGTACATGCAGATTTTCTAGTAAGCGAATATATGCGACTTGTAAAAAACGGCTTTTGCAATATGATTGACGAGTTAGGAGTGGAGGAACAAGTAACTAATTACGGCGAACCATTCGAACCGTTCAACAAGATAATAAATGCTGCAGAAGCAAGTACAAAGCTTTTATTCATAACAACAAATCTGACCCCTAAGCAGCTTTTAGATCGATATGGAGAGAGAACCTTAGATCGAATAGCTAGACTTTGTAAATCGATTGAATTTAAAGGTGATAGTTTAAGAAAGTAACTCAATATTCTAATTATGGCATACAAAAAGAAAAAAGCTAAAAAGATATTCGCTCGGCTTGATCGAGATGCTTACGAGCGATTGACTCACATAATGAAAGAATACAATTTTAGGTCTGAATATCAGATATTGCAGTATATCGTTGCTGCTTTTTTGAGGGTCGCTGATCCTGAAAATGATCCGGAAAAGGACGAGCCTTTACAGGATGAAATTATAGACATGTTTAGTGACCTATCGCAAGCAGAACGGCACTTTGAATTTGTAAAACCTAAACGTAAAATTCCTCAAAGTAAAATAGACGAGGCTAACGGACAATTAAGAATATGGCGAGATTAAAGAAATTAGTAAATCAAAATTATATCGGAGAAGCCGCAACTAGTGTACTCCCGGTAAATGAGAAAAATAGGTCTTATATTGACAGGTTTGTAACGATCAACTATCAGCGTTTATCTGATAAGTTTAGAAAGCTAGGCAATGCGATAAATTCGAATGCGCTTGATTCAGTTGATAAGCTAGATGAGGTTATTCTTTCGCTTTATACCGATCAAGAATTGAGCTTTAAAAGTCAAGAGCAAGCAAATGAGTATTTATCTAGTAAGTTCACTGAAAAAGCGATTCGGGTTGTTGTTAAGAAACCTGTAAAGGATAGTGTTGAGTGTGAAGATAGCGAAGAAGACATAATTCAAATATAACCAGATATGAGCCATTTTCAAATAGGACAATATTATACTATTGACGATGTATTGCTTCGATGTGTAAAAATATACAGCGAAAAACTTATTGGATTTCAATGCGTTGACGAATTAGATAATAACATAATTGTTCGTAAAAATGGCCTTATTAAAGATTATGGATTTAGATTAATCTCAGATCGTCTTCATTTAGTTAGCCCAACAAATAAACCTGTTCAACAAAATTTATTCAGATAAAATTATGAAACATTTAATTAGTAAGAAAGTAAGTTATGAATAAAGCAAAACAATACATTGAAACCGCCACGTCTGAAAAAGTCCGCAGTCGTGGGCTGATTAAAAAAGTGGCAACCGAAGCGGCCAAGATCGCCCGGGATGAAACCATTGAAAAGGCTGTAGAAGTACACAAGAGCACTTGCCCGTCTAGATCAAGTCGAGGATGCGCAAGCTATACGCATCGAGCCGAAACAAAGAACACCAAATGCGACGGTAATTGCGCTAGAGTAAAGTACTTTTTAAACGGATTAAATAAATTAGAAGCATGAACGAACCAAAGTATCATTATTCGCCTCACTTCCATGGATTCGCTATTTATGAGAAAGAATCGGAAGGTTCTTATAAGAAAGTCGATTATAAGATGAGTAAAGAAGAGGCCCGAAAAGAAGTGTATCGCCTCAATGGATGGGAATATAAACCTAAAAAGAAAACAGCATGAAAGGAAAAGCGCTTGTTCTACCATTGAAAGCTCAATGGTATGAAATGATAGAGAGTGGTATTAAACAAGAAGAATACAGGGAAATCAAAGAGTATTGGATAAAAAAATTCATAGAGCATCAATTAGGAAAAATTCCATTTGTAAGCAACAATACAAGGTTTAAGGAGTTTGATCTTGTTGAATTCCACTACGGATATACGAGCCGAGTAATGTTGTTTGAACTGGAGTCTATTAAAATTGGAGTTGGAAATCCTGAATGGGGTGCACCAAAAGAAAATGTCTTTATTTTAAAATTAGGAAAAAGAATAAAATAGTAATGGAAATATCAGGAACTATTATCGCTGTACTGCCTGTTCAATCTGGAACAGGCAGAAACGGAACAGAATGGAAGAAACAAGAGTATGTAATCCAAACAAATGACCAATACCCGAAAAAGTGTTGCTTTTCGCTTTGGAATGATAAAGTAGATTCGTTTGGAATACAAGTAGGACAAGATTTAGACGTGTCGTTTAATATCGATTGTAGAGAGTGGAATGGTAAGTGGTTTAATGATGTTCGGGCCTTTAATGTTGTTCAAAGGAATGTGAATCGACAGGTTCCGGTTAATCAGAATCCGCCTGCTGAGTTATTTAATCCGAGTGAGGGTAAAGACGATTTGCCTTTTTGATATATATTGCCGTAATTAATTCTTTTGCTAATTTTGTAAATAAAAGGTTTCTCTTGTTAAGGATTTACGAATGTATAAATTAAAACATTTATAAAATAAACAAATCTGTAACTGAAAGTGTTTTCTTAAATAATAGATGTAAGAGCTGATAGTAAATTTAGCTTGTTATAATTAACAGATAGATATTAATATTTATTTTATTGCAATTTAGTTGAATAATTAATTGATTTTTTGTTATATTTGCAGCCAATATATAAGTTAAGTATCACTAATATATAAATAAAATGGCCATTGTTATGGAAGGCTTTCATGGCACAGATAAATCAAAAGTTAAAAGTATATTAGATACAGGGTTAATCCCTTCTATTGGCGATAATGAATGGTTAGGAGATGGGGGTTATTTTTTTGTAAATGGAATTAATGAAGATCCAGCTTCCCAAGCTGAAAAGTGGGCTATTGCAGAATCATGGGATAAAAATGAAAAAAAATATAAATACCTGTATTTTGCTGTTTTAAAAGGTAAAATAGTTGTTGATGAAAAGAACTTTTTAGATTTAACAACTGGTGAAGGAGTAGCAATTTTAGATTATGTTCAGCAACGATGTATTGATAAATTAAAAGATAAGAGACTAAAATTTATTGATGGCTTCTTAATAAACTTTGCCAGAGGTGAAAAAATTTTTGATGTAAAGGTTGCTAAAGGTAATTTTTATATAAAGTTTGAGGAAGAAAGAATACTCTTTATATCTAGAAGAATTCCAAATTGCACGATATGCGCAATTTATAATCCAGCTGAAAATATAATAGATATGGAACAAATCAAAAATGGGAGAATTAAGCAATGAAATTAGATGAAAAATTAAAGCAAAAGATTGATTCGTATTTTGAAAATATATCTGCGGATGAATTATACAATATTCTTACTAAAAAATATGGATTTGTTGATAATATAGATAAACCCATTTATGAACATAAATCTTTTGATCTTTACGATAATGAAAATTTTTATGTAAAATTGGATCATGTTGTATATTTTAAAAATTTGTTTTATCAACAAAATATAGAGAATAATAATTCAATATTTAAATTTGAAATTCCATTAGTCCATTGTAGTGGTGCAGTGGATGAAAATGAAGGATATTCATTAGCTGCTTAAATTTATGAAGATTCAACTTAAGAACTGGAAAGTAAAAAATCTTTCATTTAAAATAAATGAATATTTAGATGGTGAAAGTAAAGAAAAAAACAACTTGGATCTATCAGTAGGGGATACACTTATTGAAGGTAAAACTAAAGAATTTGGTATTGGATTTTTAATGAATATAGAAGATGAAGAGTTTAATATTCATTTAGAAATGATTTTTTTATTTGAAACAGATGATGTTCTAAATGAAGAATTTATGTCTTCTAGCTTTGTGAAGATAAATGCTCCTGCGATAGCTTTTCCTTATGTTAGATCTTTTGTTTCTAATATAACATTACAGTCTGGATTTTCACCTGTAATATTGCCTTCAATAAACTTTGTAGAACTTGCTAAAGAAAAAAAACTAAAAGAAAAAAGTGAATAGTCTGTTGAGTAATATGAAGTAAATTTTAGATTATTAATTTATAATTTCTATAAAAATGCTGCTATGAATATAAGATCATATCTTAATATTCATAGCAGCATTTTTATATTTATATATATGAGATACCATATTATAATGTACACTTAATTGAAATGAGCCGCAATCCAATATATATCAAACTAATCAATTCAAAGCGTTGGAAAGAACTTAGGATAAAGAAGCTTAAAGCTAATCCTGTTTGCCAAGAATGCGAATCGAAAGGTGTTACTACGCTTGCCACAGAAGTGCATCACGTTCGACCTGTTGAGTCTGTACCGAATGATGACGCAATGAAACGTCTTATGTTTAGTTATTCTAATCTAATGAGTTTGTGTCATGCGTGCCACTCTGAGATACATAGAGCTGCTTTTAGTCATTCAAAAGCATCTATACAGGCAAACAACAAGCGAACAACACAACGCTTCTTTGATTCGTTCCTGAAATAGCCTTATAAATCACATTTTTTCCGAATGTTTACAACCCGTCACCCTCGACCAAGAGGGGGCGGGTTTTTTCTTTTTGCCTCAAAGTGTCCGAAACCCACACTACCTAGTTTTTACACGCGTGAATTGTTTACCTTTCGTGGGGGTAAGCTTTTTTAGCCATCTTACAAACCTACAAAATCCATAAAACCCCTTATTTATTAGCCTTTCATAATCAAAAGCCACCAATCAGGCGCGAAAAAACATAGTATAAAAATGAATAAAAACTATGTCAGATCGCAAAAGAATTGAGGCAAAAATAAAGAAGGCATTAAAAGAGCAAGGAACTTATACCCCTGCTCTTGATATGATTATTACGTCTTGCGCTTGCTCGTATTGCGTAATGATAAGTGCATATAGTGACATAGAGGATAATGATGTTACGGGTGTTGAGTTATCACGAGAAGAGCATGAAACAAAGAAAGCAAATCCGGCGTGCCGTGTTTTTTTTGATGCTCACGAGTCAACTAGAAAGGCGCTTAGAGAATTAGGACTTACTTTATCTACTTTGGTTTCAAGCGAGGACGACGAAGTTTCTGACATGATAGGTGCAGTTAATGAAGTAAGGGATGGTAGATAAGAAGCTAGTCGAATTAAAGGAAAGTACAGCGTTAAGACTCTCACAGATCGACGTTGATTCTTATAACTTATCTGATGCAGATAAGCGACTAGAGTCTTATGTAAAATCCTGTATTGCTAACCATGAAGATCACAACCTATATGAACTTTTAGCACTAGTTCGTTTTTTTGCTTTCTTAGATAAATTCGACTTTAGAATAAATGAAGTAAAAGCATTTATTGTATTTTATGAGCGTTTAAAGTTTTCTGGTACAGCTGGGCGCAGATGTTACAAATTAACTCCTATACAAGTTTTTCAGTTCGCTAATATCTTAGGCTTTTATCATAAAGGAACTAACCGGAGAGTAATACGCGAAGCTCTTTTGTTTGTTCCTCGTAAGTTCTCAAAGACTACAAGCGTTTCGGCTTTATCTGTGTTCGATTTGCTTTTCGGTGATGCAAATGCACAAAGTTATGTTGCTGCAAATTCATATTCACAAGCCCAAATTTGTTTTGGTGAAATCTCTGGGGTTTTAAAATCGCTTGATCCTAAGTTGCGCCGCTTTAAGATAAATAGAGAGGTTATTTTTAATAAGATGAAAGGCAAAAGTTCTTTCTCTAGGTGTCTAGCGTCTAAGGCGGACACATTGGACGGCCTTAATGCTTCTATGGTTATTGTTGACGAATTCGCACAAGCTGATAGTGCGGCATTGAAAAACGTATTAACCTCTTCAATGGGGGCAAGATTAAACCCTTTAACCGTAGTAATTACAACAGCCTCAGACAAGCAAGACACGCCTTTTGTTGATATGCTTAAAAACTATAAGGCTATTCTAAGAGGAGAGCTTGAAAACGATTCTACTTTCGCACATATATTTCAACCGGACGAAGGAGACGAGGAAGGCGATCCGCATACATGGTATAAAGTGCATCCACATTTAGGCATAATTGTATTTGAAGAATTTTACGAACAAGAATATCAAAAAGCATTGATTAGTGCACCTGATGCGCTAGAGTTTCGCACTAAGATGCTAAATATTTTTGCTTCTGATAAAACAAAAACATGGATTAAGGCGGAAGAAATAGAAGCGTTGGCAAAACATATTGATATTGATAAAATACAAGGCAGACCGCCGTGTATGGTTGCGGTTGACTTATCAGTATGCGACGACTTTTCAGCTGTTACTTACACAATCTATTCCGAAACCTTGCGAAGCTTTCACATTCATACAGATTACTATTTCCCTGCCGGAGCTTTAAAAGATCACCCTAACCGTGAACTTTATGAAAAGTGGGTAGAACAAGGCTTTTTAATGCTATGCGATGACGATGTGATAGACTACAAAAAGATCGTAAATGATATTCTAGCAAGAAATCAAAACTTATTAATACTTGGAATTGGCTACGACCCTTATAGGTCGTTGGAGTTTGTGAATATGCTTTCTGCTGCTGGAGCTAGTAAGGTATTAAAACCAGTCGGGCAAACATACGGAAACTTCACAAGTCCTGTAGAATCATTTGAATTGGCTGTAAAAACACAAAAAGTCAGCTTTAACGATAATCCGATAAATTATTTCTGTTTCGGAAATGCCGTAATAGACGAGGATAGAAACGAAAATAGAAAACCAATAAAACGAAGCCACAACGAAAAAATAGATGGTGTAATAACCGCTTTAATGACGTTTTGGCTATTCAATAATGTAGAGAGATAAGATAATGAGAAATCCATTTAAAAAACGTCAACAGGTAGTGCAAGAAATTGTACAAGACGTACAAGAAGAAACACAGCAAAGAGGTTATTTTGATACAGTAGTAACGGCTGATGTTACAGTGAGCAACGTTAGCACTCCGGCAGTATCTACAGTTACAGGGCCTGAAACAGCGATGAAGCTTGCTACGGTGTATCGATGCACTAGTATTCTTAGCGGGAGTATTGCCGCTTTACCGCTTCAAATGAAACGAAAAAAGAATGGTTATTTTTCTGTTTATGAAGGAAGCAAAGCAAATTACTTGCTTACGAAAAGATCAAACAGGCGACAAAACTCATTTGAATTGATGCGTAACGCGATTATTCAAACTGTTTGCACTGGTAATGCTTATATTCTACCTAAATATTTCATGGGAGAATTAAGTGAGCTTGTTTTGCTTTCTCCCGGATCGGTTAGCTATGATAAGGTTATAGACCTCTATTTGGTGAGCGACCCTATAAACAATATCTATGAAACATTTGAATCGGAGGAAATTATCCACCTTAAAAATATGAGTTTAGATGGGGGATATACCGGAGTTTCTACGATTTATTATGCTAGTAGGGTACTAGGAATTTCGGCTAGTGCTGACGCTCAGAGTCTTGATTCGTTCCAGCCGGGAGCGACGACAAAGGGTTTTGTGTCTGGAGAAGCTACAACAACAAAGGGTTTTGGAGAATTTCAAGATCAACAATTAAAAACAGTAGGCGATAGGGTGCAGGATGAATTAGCGTCAGGCAAAAAAATATTCTGGCTTCCGGATAGTATGAAATTTAATCAACTTGGGATGTCTCCGGCAGACGTAAAGTTGCTAGAGACAAAAGAATTTGGAGTGCTCGAAATATGCCGTTTTTATGGTGTTCACCCCGATAAGGTTTTTGCTGGACAATCAAGGAATTATAAAGCATCAGAAATGAGCCAAGTTCTTTTTATGGCAGACACATTACAGCCACTTTTGCGACAAATCGAAAGCGAATTTTCTGCTAAACTTATCCCCGAATCACTTGCTGATAACTATAAGATTGAGTTTGACATAGAAGCAATGTATCAGACCGATTTAGTTAGCGAAGCTGCATATATGGAGAAAACAATCCAGAACGGCGTGTACACAACGAATGAATGGAGAAAACGCAAAGGCCAAGCTCCAATACAAGGCGGTGATGTAGCAATGATTAGCTGTAATGTTGCGCCGATTGACTCGGCAAAAATCAGAGGTGAAAAAACAGAGCCACCAAAAACGCAATAAAAAATATAATGTAAACGATCTAATTAATCGAAGATGGAAATAAGAAGTTATGACGGGCAAGCAGCCCCTAAATTGGTAGAAGAAAGAACGATTGAAGGCTACGCAGTAGTTTTCAATCACGAAAGCCGGGTGCTTTTCGATCCGATCAAGAAAAGAACGTTTGTAGAGGTTATTAAAAACGGGGCTATCACGGAAGATCTACTCAAAAGATCAGATGTAAAAGCTTTAAACGAGCACAACAAAGAAAGATTATTAGCCCGCTCAATCAATGGAATAGGTTCATTAAGCTTAACTATAGACGACTACGGTTTAAAGTATCGTTTCGAAGCTCCAAACACTACAGAAGGAAATTATGCTGTTGAAATGATTAAGAGAGGCGATGTTTTCGGCTCTTCTTTCGCTTATTGGACGCCAGAGAAAAATGTAACCTATACAAAAAAGTCAGACGGTACGCTTTTAAGAACAGTAAATGTAATCGAAAAAATTAGAGATGTTTCCCCGGTAAGTGATCCGGCCTACTTCGGCACAGATGTAGAAGTTAGAAGTCTAGATTTGTTTTTCGAGGAAGAAAGACACGATGAGAGTTACAAAGAAGATGTTATTAATTTACGTAAATTAATTTAAAATAGTATGAGAAAAGAACAAATCAAAATGCGAAACCGCATTAAGGAAATCGATGCTAGAATAACAACCCTAGCCGATACTTTGGAAACAGAAAAGAGAAGTCTAACAGCGGACGAAACAGCAGAGCGTGATGCACTTGTTTCTGAGAAACAGATTTTACAACTTCGCTACGAAAGACTTAATCGTGGAGAAATGCCTACAGAACAGGAAATTTCAAACGAAAGAGCTTTTGATAGTATAGTAACTTCAATCGTAAGGCGGCGCGACCTTGGAGAAGAATATGCAACTCTTGTTAAAGACAATACGATTGAAATTCCATTTACTCGTGCATTTCAGGATACAACTTCGGCAGCCCCTATCATTCCGTTGACCATAGGTGATGTTGTGCAACCCCTTGAAAAAGGTCTTATTCTTGGCAGTGTTGGATGTAAGATGCAGTACGGTTTAACGGGTGATTGGATACTCCCTGTTGTTGCAGGTGTTGAAGCTACTATCGAGGATGAAAACGCAGAAGTAGCAGATCAAACAATTGATATTACTTCGTTAAAGCCAGTTCCTAAACGTGTTTCTATAGCTATCCCTGTTTCTAACAGCGCAATAGATCAGAGCAATAACATGTTGCTTGAAATCGTAAGAACTCAGCTTACTATGGGATTAACTCGCCTTCTTAACCGTTGGATGTTTAACCCATCTAAGATTACAGATAAAGCTTCTAATGGTTGTTTTGTCGCTCCAAAGGCTACAATGGTAACAGATGCTTATTCTTATAAGGATGTAGTAGCACTTAAGGGCAGAGTCATGAAAAAAGGTGTTCAGTTTGACGGAACAGCCGCTTACGTTTGTACGGCCTCGACTTATGCAGATTTGGAGGCTACACCTCGCGCTGCTGGTGGTGAAAGAATGATTATCGAAGATGGTAAGATTAACGGATTCCCTGTATTCGTTACTGAATACGTGGATGATAAGATGCTCGGATTTGGCGTATTTTCTTACGAACTCGTAGGTCAGTTCGGACAGATGCGCTTGGTTGTTGATCCTTACACAGGAGCTAAGAAGAATCTTACTTACTTCATTCTTAACACTAACTTTGATATGTTATCAGTTCGTGCAGAAGCATTTGGAGTATGTAATGTTTCTACAATAGCAGCAATAGCTTCCGATCCTACTTCTGTAGAATTGAAGTCAGCCGCCAATGTTCCGGCTACATTTGATATTAATGTGACTGGCGTTGTTCTTACAACCGCAATTAGTGCAGCATTAACCGGAACAGATGCGGGTAAATTTTCTCTGAGTGCAGCTTCACTTGCTAAAGATGCGAACGGAAAAGTAAATAGTAAACTTACTATTACTTATACTCCTACAGCAGCAGGTAAGCACTTCGCAACTCTTACACTGAGCGCAACAGGGGCAACCTCGGTTACTGTTGACTTGGCTGGTATTTGCAAGTAACATTCTCTTTAGTTCTTCAAATCAAAAGGGGTCTTGGTGTTGCGCCTTGATCCCTTTTAAAATATTACAACTATGTACATAACTGTAGAAGATTTAAAGAAGCATCTAAATATAGACTTTTCGGACGACGACGAATATCTAATAAGTCTTATCGAGGTTGCGCAGGCAAGTATCGAAATGTATGTCAGCACTTCACTATCAGATTATGAAATAAGTTCGGGTAAACTAAACCCTATGTTGGTGCACGCAATTAAGATATTAGCAGGAACATTTTACGCAAATCGTGAAGCGGTTGCATTTGCAGAACCTAGACCAATTCCTTACACACTTGATTATCTAGTAAAACCTTTCAGAAAATACACATAGTTATGCAGGCCGGATTATTAAGAGAAAAATTAGTGTTCAAAGAATCGGTAGATGTTGTTACACCGTCGGGATTCAAGAAAAAAGATTTCAGGGATATATTAACAGCTAGAGCGTATAAGAAAAGAAGTTCAGGAGCTGAAAAACTACAAGCTAAAGAGTTGTTTAATTCTGTTTCATTGACCTTTTTATTACGCTATAATCCTCTGATTAAAGATACTCAAATCGTAACGTATAACGGAAACGATTATACTATATCATTCTTAGACAGGAATACTAAAGATAGTACATTAGAAATAATCTTAAATAAAAAAGACAAATGAGTAATCCAAGAATAGGTGCGCATATAATCGATATAAATAGAATCTATTCAGCTGTAAATGAATTACAGAATATAGATAAAGATAAAGCGATAAAAGCAGGACTTAAACAAGGCGCTTTTGTGTTCTTAGCTGGTGGAAAAAGACGTTTAAGGGATCGAATGAAAAGCGGTAAAAATGGAGTAACAGGAAATCTTGTTAGCTCTTTTAGGGTAAGAGTAAAACGGACTAAATTAGGAGCTTTAGCTGGATTTAATAGCACGCAAGGTTTTGGAAAGAATGGAGGCAAAGGCTATCATGCCCATTTGGTTGACCGAGGAACAACTCTAAGGGCTAATAAAAAAAATGCGAATCGTGGAATTATGCCGGGGAACTTCTTTTGGACTGATACGATTGCAAATGATGATTCTAAAGCGCTAGATAAAGTTTATAAAGGTGTTGAAAGAGCTGTTTTACGAATTCAAAACAGGAGGTAATAATGAGTGCTAAATTTAAAGCCGGAACACTTATACGGAATATTTTAAAAGCAGACACCGAAATTTTTAGCATTGTTGGCGAGAATATTTTCCCACTCGTAGCACCAAAAGAGACTGTAGGAGATATAATATTATATCAACGCGACGAGTATTCCAAAGAATATACAAATATGGGCGTTGCTAATGAAAAATGCAAAGTTTATGTAGAAGCAATTAGCGATGATTACGATAAATCACAAAGCCTTGCAGAGCTTATAAATGCAACTCTTGAAGGCAAACACGAAGGGATCGTAATAAGACTTGAAGATTCTACAGAAGATTATGCAGATGGCAAATATTTGCAAGTGTTACTATTCTCAGTCAATTAATTAACAATTTAATATTTATAAGTTATGGAATATGATTCAAATACAGATTTGCAGAAAGGCGATTTACTTTTCGTCTTTATAGACGGTAAACCTGTAGCGTTTTCGTCTAGTTGTGGGTTAAATATATCTAAGGACACTATTGACACAGCGAATAAAATGTCTGGCGGGTGGGCAACTTCTCAGGGCGGTAAAAAAAGTTGGTCTATGAGTACCGAGGCTCTATTGACAAGAAAAGCTGGTGCGCTTTCATTTGATACCTTGTTTTCGGCTCTTAATGCTACGGATCCTGTAGAAGTTGTTTATGGACTTGCAAATGATTCTTTTGAACTATCGGCCGGATGGTATACAGGAAAGGCTCACATCACAAAGTTGGAACAAAAAGCCGATAATGGAGCGAATTGTACTTGCTCAACTGAGTTTACTGGAACAGGAGCATTAACGCCAACTACAGTAGTTCCAACTATAGCAGTTAAAGCCGCACAAAGCTATGTTGCTGGATCAGGATTTAAACAGCTTGTATTTACTGTAAATGGAATAGAAATGACTTCTGGCGGTTTGTGGGAGGTTACAACTCCGAAGAGTGGTGTAGGTGTAACTAAGAACGGTGAGATATTTGCTGATGCTGGAACTACAGCCGGAACAATCGCGGTGAAGGTCACTTATGCGGGCGTTTCTTCTGCAATCGTTAACATTACTATCACGGTTTAATAATCCGTATTTATCAATCTAAAGGGCAGGCAGTTTTTGCCCGCCCTTTTCTATTTATAACAGTATGAAATTTAATATAAAGCTCACAATTCAAAGTATAATCAGGTTTGAACAGCTACTAGGAAAGCCTTTTTCTAAAATCGACTACACAGTGGAGAACGATTTAAAGCATTTGCTTTATTGCCTTGTGCTGTGTAATAATGACGTGAATTTTACATACGATCAATTCATAACACTATGCGAAAATGAAAAGCAATTTAAAGACCTTGTTCGTGAATTTGAGGAGTTAAGCAAAACTTTTGCTCAGTTTCAAAATAAGCCAGAAGGGCAGGATCATCCTTCACATGGAAGCAATGATATGTATATAAAAGATTTAGCCGCAACCCTAATTGTTGGCGCTGGCATTGATACCGATTTTGTGATGAATAAAATGTGTTTATATGATATTGAAATGTACATAGAGGCATACGAGCGCAAGAAAAAAGAGCAAATCGAAAATGATCGCCTCTGGACTTTTCTTACTATTCTTCCTCATGTAGACGGTAAAAAAATAAAAGCCCCTGCCGATTTATATCCGCTTCCGTGGGAGATCGAAAGCATTGCATCAAAAGCAGCTAATGAGCTTGAAAGAGGTGTGAATACTTTAGATAGATTTTTAAACGGTGAAATAAAATTCAATTAGAATATGGCAAATCTAAGTTTTTCAGTAGCAATCAATCTACTGACAGAGAATTTCAAGAAAGGAGCAAGCACTATACAACAGTCGTTAAAGGCTATGCAGATGCGGGTATTAACCTTTGTGGCTGCAATCTCTGGCGTAGGACTAAGCCTAGGAAGTTTCATAAGCCAGCTAATCTCGACTGCACGAGAAACGAGTAAGGTTACTACAGCGCTAAAAAATGTTTCAGGCAGCACAGCTAATTATGTAACCAATCAAAAGTTCTTACTAGAGCTATCAAAGAAATACGGCGTAGAGGTTTTAGCGTTAACAGACAATTATGCTAAGTTCACAGCCGCCGCAAGCAATGCAGGTGTGAGATTGGCAGATCAGAAAAAGATATTCGATTCTGTTTCCCGTGCCTGTATCGCTTTTGGTATGAGTGCAGATGATACAAACCTTTCTTTCTTGGCTATTACTCAGATGATGTCAAAAGGAAAGATCAGCTCAGAGGAATTACGCCGACAGTTGGGCGAACGTATGCCTATTGCCATGGCTGCAATGGCTAAAGCGGCTGGCGTTCCAATCCAGAAACTCGACAAGCTATTACAGAAAGGCGAATTATTGAGTGCGGATATACTTCCCAAGTTCGCAGATGCACTTACTAGTATGATTCCGAATGTCAATACGGATAACATCGAAACGAGTTTGAATCGTTTAAAAAATGTTTTTACTGAGTTTACAAAAAACACCGGAATTCAATCAGCATTAAAAAGCGGGATAGATGGAATAACAAGCTTAATCCAATCAGCTTCATTAAATATAAAGTCGATTATAGCTTCTTTAGTTGCCGCTCTTATTGGCGTATCTCTTGGCCGTTTATTTAACTGGATTGGTGTAGAATTAGCAAAAGCTCAAAAAACAGCAATGTATGCAGCCGCAAAAGCTGCAAAAGCTGCTGGAGTCGCATTTGATGAAGCGGCTTGGAAAGCTCAGTCTGGTGCTGCAACTATGAAGATGGCATTTCAAAAGGCTGGAATCGCAATTAAATCGGCTTTAATATCAGCGTTACCAACAGCTATATTTATCATTATATCTGAAATTGTCGCTAGAATAGTAGAGGTAAAAGCTGAAACAGAAAAGATCAAAAGTATTTTTTCGGATTACAAGAGTGAGGCAAACTCAGTAACTCATACACCTGAAATTATTCAATTACAAGTGTTACAGAGTATATTAAATGATACTACAAAAAGTACACAAGAGAGACAATTTGCACTAAATAAAATAAACTCTCTGCTCGGTACAAATGCAGCATTTGAAAATGGTTCATTGAATGCAAATTTAAAGATAAATTCAGTTATTAGTCAAAGAATAAAATTATTAGAAGCAACCGCAAAAGTAGATTTCTATACCCGAAAGAAGATTGAAGCTCAGGATCAAATAAACAATATTTTTAATAAATATGGAGGGTCGAAAGGATATGAAAAAGCAACTAGAGAGCAGACAAGATTTGAAGCAAAAAGAAATCCTATAGATAGTTACTTTAACAAATATAATAGCACTCATCAGGACAGAGATACTGTAAATCAGCTGGTGAAAATTATTCAAGACGCTAGTGCACAAATAAGGACGAATATAGGGTTAGTACCAGATGAAAAAATAGTATCTCCATACACTCCCGAAAAGAAAGAGAAGAAACATAAAGAAACAGAACTAGAAAAAGCGCAAGAAAAATACAGAGAGGATTTAGCGGAATTAGATGCAAAACTAAAATTAAACCTAATTTCATCTGACGACTACGATAAAGCATTCGATGAACTCAATAAAAACGCTTTGATTCAGGCTATGGCTCTTAAAGACAATGCGGCTAAAGACACTAAGTATTTAAGCGATTTGCAGGAAAATGTAGCGCATCCACGATATAACGAGAAACAAGCAAAATTAAATGTAGCTACTAAAGATTACTCTTCCGCAAAATTTGAACTGGACAGTAAGCGTGCGGCTGGCGATACTGTAATGACTCAAAAAGAGTATGATTCTGCTTTAAATGAATTGATAAAATCGACTCTGGAACTTACAGGCAGCATAATGGGTGCTGATGCAAAGGCAACAGAATTATACAATCAACTGCTAATAGACAAAAGGCCTGTTGAGATTCCTAAACTAAAAGAACGTGACACAACATTTGATTACAAACGATCAAAAGTTGATATAGCAGAGGATAAACGAGATAATGCAAAAGAGAATACCGAAATAATTAAATCGGCAATAGGCGGAAAATCTGACGAGTTATCAAAAGACATAGAAGCTAAAAAATTAAGCTTAGAGGAATTACAAAGTAAATATGAAAATATTGCTCCTGAAATGGTTAAGGCTCTTAACGACGCAATGGGAAATGTCACTACGCTTGAAGATGCTCTAAAAATATCTACAGTTAAACAAGATATAGAAGATTTAAGCAAAGAAATTCGAAAAGGTATTTTTAGCGGAGTTAAAGATGTTGCGAGCTCTGCTGATAGAATGGTTTCTTCTTTTCAGAATATCAGGCAAGTATTTAACGATGTTGATTCTTCCGGATGGGAAAGAATTATGGCAGTGTGGGATGCTCTGATTAATACCGTTGATGGTTTTATGTCTATTCTTAATATGATAGACAATATTACGCAATTAATTGATAAAATGGCGAAAGCAAAGGAGACGGAAGCAGCAATAGATACAGCTACTACAGCTGCAAAAGTTACAAATGCAGGATCGCAAGTCGCGGCTGAAAGTGCTGCTATTGCAGCCACTGCGACAGCAAAAGTTGCAGCGTCCTCCGCTGTTACGGAAGCATCAACAATCCAAATGGCGGCAGAGAGTACGGCCGCTTATGCTGGAATTCCTTTCGTCGGCTTAGGATTAGCCTCTGCACAAATTGCAGCTATGCAAGCTCTTATCGCCGCTGCTGCAATTCCCAAATTCGAGAGCGGAGGTATTGTCGGCGGCAATTCCTTCACAGGCGATAAGATACTAGCTAGAATTAATAGCGGCGAAATGATTCTTAATAAAGGACAGCAAAACACACTTTATGGGCTTCTAAATAGTAATAAGGAAGTTGGGACACTTCAAACTGGAATCAAAGTAAGAGGCTCGGATTTATTCCTCACTTTGAAAAATTATCAAAAACAAACCGGAAAGAAATTATAATATGAGCTACAATACAATATATACAGTGCCTTTTAAGTCGTACAATAATACGACTTATCAGGTAGATATTCAGCAAGAAGGATTTACCGGAGAAGCAGTAGAACTAATCGGGGGCACTAGTCCGTTTACTGTTACTATAGATGATGAGGATTTTCTATACACGCCTATACGGTTTAGTTCGGCAAAGTTAAAAGTAGTGGGAGACGATTATTTGCAAAACCTGCTATCGACCAATTACCAACAGTATAGAGTTTTATTAAAGTGTGAAGGTGTAGTTCTTTGGCGAGGGTTTATAAAGCCAGAGATGTACACGCAGGACTATACGAGTGTTAAATTTGAACTATCTGTAGAATGTCTTTCCGCTATGTCTACACTCGAATTTCTTGATTATAAAAAAGAGAGCGATAGCTATGTTTTTATAACTCTTTGGAACTTACTTAAAAAATGCGTAAGTGCTGCAAATGCAGAATACACTTATATCTATATACCACATGTTTATTCTACAGATCTAGATACTTACGACTCATTAACTAATGTACTCGAAAATATGAAAGTGAGTGAACAAAATTTCTTTGATGAAGAAGGTAAAGCTCTTAAATTGAAAGATGTTTTGGAAGAACTTTGCAAACTTCTAAATTGGACGTGTGTAGATTGGAAGGGTGATTTATATTTCGTTGACATAGATCATAAAGGACAATATTACGAATATACGGGTGATTTTACTTCTTATCAAATGGTTTCTTTCTCGGAGGCTAATATACAGGATATTGGTTTTGCAGGATCGGATAACACACTAGATGGTTTGGGCGGTTATAGTAAGGCCAGTGTTAAGACTAGCAATTATAATGTTTCTGATATATTCCCAACTGAGGATTTCGACAAACTAAGTTCTATGCAGTCTCCATCTAATATAATAGATGGAGACAATATTAGTGTAAAAAGATTCTATTTCCCTTCTGTTTATAAACTATATCATTATAGCGACTATGTCGGTGTTCCAGAGGTTTCAGAATCTATAGCTAGTATGGCCGTTGATGTGAATAGCTTATTAGGAGCTATGCCTGTAAAGGTTCAAAGCTATAAAAAAAGTGATAATATAACTAATTACAATTTTGAAGAAGCTATACAGGTAAGACGAATGGGTTCAACTATAGACCCCATATCTAATAATAAAGTTGAGCTCGGGAGATTTCCAATACTTGAATTTAAGTCTAAGCTACCTGTTGCGTCTTATGCATCTGCAGCTATTGCAGTAAGTTGCTCTATACGCCTTATTAAACGTCAAGATATGGCTTATTTTGATGATACTTTTGAATCTCTTAATTCTAATATGTCTATTTATTGCCAGCTATCGATTGGAGATAAGTATTGGGATGGATTTAATAAAATATGGACTACTGATGCGAGTAAAGGTCTTTTTATGCTTGTATTTAATAAAGATGAATTATCTAAAGGAGGTTATGTAAATAACATGTCTACCAAGACTCTCGAAATGCCTTATAGCGGAGTAGATGGACACATGATTATATTGCCTGAAATACCTCTATCTGGAGAACTCAAATTTAAAATGTTTGCTATTGACACTCTTACTTTTAGTCAAATTACAGGATATTATATAAAGGGATTAAAAGTATCATATAAAAAACTTGACTCGCTAGAAGATAAAACTAGCGAAAAGTCAGATCGAATATATTCTAACGTTGTAAATTCTTCATTCGTTAATGAATTAGATGAAATAGAATTTAAAATGTCTAGCTGGAACAATGATGATGTTTGTTTTGCTAAAGTTTTGTTAGGGTCTGGATTCCTTAAAGATAATCTTTATTGCTCTATTTATAATTCGCTTGTTAGACCAGAAGAAAATTTGATAAGAAGAATAATAGATCAATATAGCGCCACCAAAATAAAACTTAATCAAGTATTAATATATAGTCCGCTTATAACTCCTGTATCTCTATTGTCTGACAATTATATGACTAATAAAAGATTTATTAATACAGGCGGAGAGATCGATTTTGAAGCGGATCGTTTTGAAGTTAAGATGATTGAAGCATGACGACAATAATAGAAAATAAATCTATACCAGCAACCCCGCGTAGCAAAAATTTAAAAGGTACTTCTGTGTCTGGATATTCCGGAAATGGAAGTACATCTGTTGTTATAGGCGGTCAATCAGATTCAACACAAATAATAAAAAAGGACGAAACAATAGCGGCGTCGGATAAGAATGTTTTTTCTGCTTTAAGAACGCTTCTCGAGGTTAATAAATCTATTTTAAATAAGATTATAAAAATAGGAAACTCCGAGGCTTTAACCGATGAAAATACACTTTCTTCGCTTAGAATATTAAGCGAAATAGACGAGGCTATATCAAATCATGATTTGGAATTAGACGAGAAGTATATTTCTAAGATAAATAAAGATACAGCTCAGAAACTAATAACATTTTTAGAAGGCATAAAGCTTGGTGACAAAGCCTTATTAGACATTATCCGATCAGTTGATTCTTCAATTGAATTAGACACGAATGTATATTCTGCTGCAAAAACACTTTCTAAGTTCTTAAAGAAGGATGAAGCAGATACAGCCTTAGAACTGCTTACTTTTTTAAAAGGAATAATCGTAAAAGGCGGTGCTACTGCAGATTATATGCATGTGCTTGAAACCTTATCGGCAAAACTTGTTGATGCTTCTAAGGGTGCATTTACAGAGGTAGAGGTAACCAACCAAGTGACTTCTTTAAATCTGATTGTTAAGCAGCTTGCAACTATGTACGATCTTAGTATAGACCATGTAGCTACACTTTTTCAAACTGTTGTTAAGGACTCTGTTTCGAGTGATTCGTTTGTATCTGGTTTTGCTGGTAACGGCATGAAGATATACAAGGCAATCAATGGTGACTGGAATATGGAGATTGACAACTTAACAGTTAGGAAAATATTCTCCATATTCGAGCTTGTTGTTCAAAAGATAGTGCATCAAGGCGGGATGGTTATTCGTTCGGCAGCTGGCGGAAAGCTTACTAAAGTTGTTGATGGCGGTTCGTACTGGCGATGCGAACACGACAGTACGAACGACTTTGTTGCAGGCGACCAGATACTTTGTCAGACTTTTACCGGAAGTGAAATAAAAAGATATTGGAGATTAGTCACTTCTGCCGGAGCTGGTTATTTTAATCTCTCGAAAGCCGATTGTGAGACTAATAGCGCAGCACCAGAGGCGAGCGATGAAGTAGTTGTACTGGGTAATAGAACTGTAACGGCCAGACAATCTGCACAGATAGATTGTGCGGTTGGTGATACAGCTCCTTATCGGGATGACTATGAAGGTATTAACAGCTATTCATTAGATGGTAAGTTGATAACAAGAGTTGGGAACTTATCAGGGATTGTAGATGCTGTTTTTGGGGCTTTGTCGGGCTCTGGTATGTACGGTAAGAATGTACGTCTTAAAGGTGATTTTATTTTGGAATCAACTGGAAAAAGCGTATCTACTGAATTATCTGACGTTAAGACTTCAATTACGACTGTTCAAACAACTATTTCTGTTTTGGATGGACGCATAACTGCATCCGTAACAGAGACAAAGAGCTATGCTGATTCGGTTGTAGCTATTGCAAAGAAGGCTGCTATTGATGATGCTGCAACTAAATATACTACTAAAAGTGATTTTAGTGCACAGGTCAATATATTGTCTACTCAGATAACCACGAAGGTATCACAGAGTGATTTCAATGCGTTAGGTCAAAGAGTGACAAACACTGAGACTACCATATCTCAGCAAGCTGGGCAAATAGCATTAAAGGCAGATTCTTCGACAGTTGATTCCCTTGCTACTCGTGTTGCATCTGCTGAATTAAAGATAACTTCGACAGCTATTATTTCTACAGTTCAAAGTACAATTAATTCCGCAAAAGATTCGGCAATTTCAACGGCTGCAGCAGCAGCTGCAACAGATGCTACAAATAAGGTAAATGCCATTAAAATTGGTGGAAGAAACCTGTTATATAAAAGTTTAAAAGCTATATGGGGTATTGCTACAACCAGTGATTTTTTAACATTTAGTTGTAATGCACCACAAGGATCATCAACAGGTGTTAGAATGGATATAAAGAACTCTATGGAATTGAATACTAGATATACCTTATCATATAAAATTAAGATTCTAAGTGGTGGTTTATATCATATCGGTGGACATGACGGGGGCTTTGGGAATTGTTATAATTTACGTGTTAATGATGTTTTATTAACAGATAATTTTAGCTCTGGCAATGCATACACACCTAGTGTACCATATACAGCAGTAAATTCAATATTAAAAATATCATACGAACTTCAAATAGCTGCTACACCAACAGACTATTTTTATATCCAACCAAATAGAGGTGCTACATTTGAAGCGATATCATATATTCTATATGATATAAAATTTGAAAAAGGGAATAAAGCAACAGATTGGACACCAGCACCGGAAGACGTAACAGCAGATGCTCAAGCTAAAGCAAATACTGCAGAATCGAATGCAAAAGGATATGCTGATAGTACTTTCACAACTAAGTCAGACTTTGCAGCACAAGTAACCATTTTATCAAATCAAATAAATCTTAAAGTTGCTCAGACCGATTTTAATGCACTAGGACAGCGAGTAAGTTCTTCAGAAACAAATATAACATCACTCTCTGGAGCCATTTCTTTAAAGGCTTCTCAGTCTGATTTGACAGCATTAACTAATAGAGTATCAACTGCTGAATTATCAATTACTCCATCAGCTATCATTAGTACTGTCCAAAGTTCTATTAATTCTGCTAAAGATTCGGCAATTTCAACGGCTGCAGCGGATGCAACATCTAAAGCAAACACAGCACAAGCGAATGCAATTAATACAGCATCCACAGATGCAACAACAAAAGTAAATGCAGTTCAAGTAGGTGGAAGAAATTTTATTAGAAACTCCGCTAATTGGGTAAATCTTAATTCTTGGACATCTAATGGTTCAACAATGTCAATTGTTACGATCGATGGAGCTAGCTGTATGAGATTAGTTGGAGCTAATGGTGCAACTCAATTAATTGGAAAACAATTAAAACCAAACACAGAATATACTTTCAGTGCTTACATGAGATCAACACAGAATCTTGGCGGTGGTGGTGATAATCAATTACACGTTCAAGTTTGGAGAGATGAAGATACTGGAAATGTTCATCAAGATATTGATGTATCAGCAGATACTTCATTAACAGCAAATGTATGGAAATTAGCCACACATACCTTCAAAACACCAAATAGTGCAGGATTATGCTATTGTAGGCTATATTTTTACCCATTATCATCCGGCACTGTTGATATTAGATATTGCAAATTAGAGGCTGGAAACAAAGCTACTGACTGGACACCTGCACCTGAAGATGTTGATGCTTCTATTGCCGCTGCACAAACTGCAGCAATTGCAGATGCCGCTAGCAAATACACAACTATTACAACGTACAACACCCAGATAACACAGCTAAATAATGCTATTTCTGCTAAAGCCGAAACATCAACTGTAAATACTTTAACTGGTCGTGTTGCAACAGCAGAGGGCAATATAACAGTAATGTCTGGTCAGATATCTAGCAAGGTTTCAACAACTGATTATAACGGTAGCAAAATAGCATCATTGATAACACAGACCCCTGCAGCTGTTTCGGTGTTGGCTCAAAATATACTGGTAGCCGGAGCTGTTACGTTTTCTATGTTTTCGAGTGATGCTCAGGGTAAAGTTAATACAGCACAGGCAACGGCTGATAAAGCAGTCAGTAATATTACTACTCTGCAAAACAGCCTTGGTGCAATGGCTTATCAAAGCATGGTGTCACTGGCGAAACTCGATAGTACAATAGTAGAAGGTGGATATATAAAAACGTCTCTGATTAATGCAGACGCTATTATAACCAATCAGCTTCTTGCTAGCAAGATTGCAGCAACGGATATAACAACAAGCAGGTTAACTGTAACATCTGGCGCAAAAATTGGTGCGTTTGCTGTAACGGATGGATTATCGTATGATAATGGAAGTGATAGCCTTATAATTGGACCAATGAACGCACGTATTGTTACTTATGACCCCTATGTTGATCAAGTGAATACAGCGGTTAATATTATGCAATTCAGTAAGTCGGACATGACCAATTCACTGAACCGTTCCAACTTTACGATTGGCAAAACAACCCACCTAGGAAGAGCAGCTTTCACAAAGAGAGGAACAACAATGAACTCAGCAGATGCTCAGGCTGCTACTGTCATCATAAACGGCGGGCTATTCCTTGATAAAATGGCTATTGATATTGATTATGGTTATCAGGAGATCACAAACATAAATCAATTGAATAGTATAACATACGATTCTCCACGTAGATTTATTATTGGCTTGAAATTAACGAGCTCGCAAAGCTTGACATGGGCTTTTCTCAACTCACTATCTGGAGATAATGGATTTGGTATTATGTACACCTTTATACACTTGTCAGGGGCTCAACTGGCAATACAGACAATTGGAGGTACCGCATACTTGAATAAACCGGATAAATCAATAACAATTCTGAGTTTGAAGTCATATAATAATCAGAGTGAGACTAGATGGGTACCCATTACACAGGCAACATGGTGGTAATATTAACATTTTAATTTATATATAAATATGAAAGTAAATTTTAGAAAAGTAGAAGTAAAAGATGTCGCAGGTAAAAACAGTGTCCTAGATATCAGCAAAGAGTTAGGCAACGGAATTTTTAATGAAACAGCTGATCTGGGCGAGCTTGAAACGGCACGAGAGATTTATAAGAATGGTGAAGTTGAGATTGAAAATCCTCAGCAAGCAGCAATGCTTAGCAAATATGTAAGGACAGGATTTAAAGCCTTCATACAAGAAGCTCTTTGCCCTGTGTTAGACAACTTATTTAATAACAATAAAAAAGACAAGTAAATGGAAATATCAGATGTAGTAAAAGTGAAAGAGTCTAGTACCACTAATTATAAGGCTGAGAACGGAAATTTAAAGTATTCAATAGCAAAGCAAGTAGAAGAAAATACCCTTAAATCCATTGTATGTTCTGTAAACAAAGAAATAAGCAACGAAGATGGCACTAAGGATGATCAATATTTGGGAATTGCTCAACTAAGTGCAAATCAGGACGGAACAAGAAGTCTTATTTATTCTCTTAAAGAAGATTGTACGGATAAAGTTCAGATAATTGCTGACTTTGATATAATTGTTACAGCAGTAAAGTAATTCGGCAAAACTATTTTAAATGATAAGAGGAATAAAACATGAAAGGAATGAGTGAATTAATAATCGTACTGATAATAACATTTGGAATTTTGCTTACACCGTTGTTTTTTATCGGGTTCGATTTTTGGGCTGGTACCAGAAAGGCTAAACAGCGTGGGGAAACAATAACGTCAGATAAATGGCAGAGAACCGTTGCCAAGATATCAAGGTATTACAATATGCTTCTTGCATTAACGGTTCTTGACTGTATGCAAATGGCTTGTATATGGTTTTTAGATAATTATTACGGTTATCATTTACCTATGTTCCCAATAATAACATTAGTAGGTGCTTTCGTGGTTGGTGCAATTGAAGTTAAAAGCATATTTGAAAAAGCGGAAGACAAGGCTAAAAAGGACGTATCCGACGTAGCTGTATTGGTTTCAGAGATTATGAAGAGTAAAACAGATCCGGCCGAGATTGCAAAATCTGTTGTTGAATACATGAATAAGCCTAATGGACAATAAAGTAATACAATTAGTAAAGCAGAGTGGTTACAAAGATGTAGCTGCTCTGCTTGCCTTCATTGAAGTCGAGACAGGGGGCAAAGGTTTTGATGAAGCTACAGGAAAGATACTTATCCAGTTTGAACCGTCATGGTTTAGAAAGAAAGCTCCTTACGCACCTTCAGGATTATGGAGCGTGAACAAAGTTGATGTGCAGTCAAGAGAGTGGGAAGCGTTTAACAATGCTTTTAAGAAAGACAAAGAGGCAGCTATGGAGAGTACTTCAATTGGACTAGGACAGATTATGGGGTTCAACTATACGAGCCTTGGATATACCTCTGTTGGTGATATGTGGGACGATGCAAAGAAAGGTATTGATAGACAGATTTACCAAATTATTCAATTTATAAAGTCGAATCGAAGCCTTCAAAACGCATTAACAGAAAGGAATTGGGATAAGGTGTCTTGTATCTACAATGGATCAGGATATAAAGAACTAGCCAAAAGAATACCGCGTGAGCCTTATAATATTTCATTAGAAAAAGCTTATAAAAAATATTCAAACTTATGAAAAAACTATTATTGCTATTGTTTGCATTCGTTCTTGCGAGTTGTGCAGGGACTAAGACTGTATATGTGCCCGTTCAATCGGTTAAGATCGAATATAAAGACAGGATTAAGTCAGACAGTATACATGTGTTAGATAGTGTTTTCTTCGCAGTGAAAGGGGATACAGTTTTTAAGGAAAAGTATCGAACGATATACAAAGATAGGTTGCTACGAGATAGTATATTTAAAAACGATACTATTCGTGTACCTTATCCAGTTGAGAAGATAGTAACTACAAATAAATTGAATTGGTATCAGAAAATGGCTGTATGGTTATTCAGTGCGGTTCTATTGGGTGTATTCGGCTATATTATTGTCTGGATAATTAAGAAAAGATTGTAGATGTCTTAAAGTTCAATATCCTTGTGTATCAATATATTAATGTTGGTTTTGCTGAGTTTACATTTATGAGTTTACAATATTTTTTTAAAAATATATATTAAAAAATACAATATTGGGGAAAATTTATATATATTTGCATCAAAAGAATATCTCTGTTGGCGCAGAGATAAACTTAAATTCGGTGATGTATCAAAAAATAACACATGGCAAAATTACAAAAAACGGCTAATATAGCCAAAAGGAAGCGTATAATAAACGCTAAAGAATGTGAATATGATCTTCGTGAGGTTTTAGGAGGCCTTTTTAATGCTTTCCAGAATGCTGTACGTAATTATGAGAAAGAAATAGTTCAAACTCCGTTTAGTGCTAGATGCAGAGGGTTTGAAGCATCTCTTTTAAACTCAAAGTTAATTCAAAGTGTTCAATCTATTTTTAATGAAAATTGGACATTTGGAAAATATAAAAGATTTATGTTAAGGATAAATGGGTATATAATTTTATTCAAAAAATTAAATGGGAAAGATATGCCGATGAATATTCCGACGCGCTTTTCTTCATCTATTCAAAATCAAGAACAGGGTAATTTGTTTGATATGTTTGACGATGGAACAGAACCTATTTTGTTTTTTGGATACAATAAGAATCGTTTTGGCGAAATCATAAATCCTAAGTTGGTTTATATTGATGAAAGTAAGGTAAAATGGACTATTTCAGAATCAGATATTTCTACTCCTGATATATCAATAAATGTTCAAAAACCGGCTACTCGTCTTTCTGTTCGCCAAAACATAAAAATGAAAGAAGGGACAAATAATTAATTATTAATATAACACATCACCGAATTTTTTTTAAATAATATATATATAAAGAACGATTATGGAAATCAATTACAAGCAGTTAATATTCGCTCGTGAATACAGAGGGTACTCGCAGACAGAACTTGCTTCTAAGATCCCTGGATTATCACAATCTAATTTATCTAAATATGAAAAAGGAATTGGGGTATTATCTTTTGATGTATTAATTCGAATTATCGATTTATTAGGATTCCCAATCACATTTTACGAAAAAAAAATTTCCAATATTGCAGAAAATGCACATTATCGCAGAAAAAAGGGAATGACTAAAAGCGAACGTTCGAATATTGAATTTTCTAATAAATTATTAGGCTATATAGTAGATCAAATGGCAGATTCTATTGAATTCCCTAATATGTCTATTCGTTTAATAAACATTGAAGATGGTTATAGTCCTGAGACTATTGCTCAATACACAAGAAAGTATTTAGGTTTAAAAGATGAACCTATTAGAGATATTTTTTCTCTATTAGAGAATAATGGTGTCATCGTGATAGAATTGGATTACGATGTCGATTTGTTTGATGGGGTTTCATATGTGACAGATGAAGGATATTATGTTATTATAGTTAATAAGAATTTTAGTAATGATCATAAAAGATTTACTCTAGCGCATGAATTGGGGCATATAATTATGCATACTTCAGATGATTTCATAATTTCTGATGAAAGAGATAAGGAAAGCGAAGCTAATAGATTTGCTTCTGAGTTTCTAATGCCATCAGATTTTATTACTAACTCTTTACGCGGATTGAAATTAAGCTATTTGGTGGAGCTGAAAAGATACTGGTTAACTTCTATGTCTTCATTAATACGTAGAGCGAGAGACTTAAAATGTATTACAAATGACAAATATCAGTACTATAATATTGAGTTAAGTCGAAGAGGGTATAAAAGGAAAGAGCCAGTGGATGTATACATAGATAGACCAAAGCTTTACTACGAGGCTTATCGATTACATAAAGATGAACTTGAATATTCTGATAAAGAAATCGCATCTGCTTTTTGTTTACCAATTGATGTTATAAGTAAATTTTGCATATTTCCATCATCCAATTTAAAGTTGAAACTAAGTATATAAATTATTACTTTGTAATAATTATTTAATTTGAGTTTTGTAATTTTATAATAAAATAGAAAAATGTCTAATGTAATTGCGAATTTTACCTATGAGGTGGAAGATAAATCGGAAGAAATAATTATAGTATCGGCAAGAATTGAGAAAAAAGGGAATTTGTATTACTGGTATACAAGTCATCTTACAAAGCCACAAGATTCGGATTTAATAGGTCTTTATCACCCTTCTAAAACAGAATCCACATTTGAAGGGGCTAAAAAGTGGCTAAATTCTTATATTGATATGATGAAACGTTCTAAAGTTGTTGTACTTAATACAAATTACTAACATGCAATAAAGGGCACCTGAATTAACTGTCTTTTATTGGTTATTTAAAGATTATTACTATCTTTAATATGTAGACGTTTTCAATGAAATATTAGGTGTATCCCTGTTACGTTTATTGCGTAGCAGGGATTTTTATTTCTATTTTATCTTATCGCCAACATTCTTCATATACTTTTCTACAGAAGTATTAAGCACTTTAGCATATATCTGTGTAGTCTTTACATTCGTATGCCCTAGCATCCGGCTAACAACTTCCAACGGAACGTCATTAGCGAGCGTTACAGTCGTTGCGAATGTATGCCTAGCAATATGAGACGTTAAAGTTTTGCTTATTCCACACAATGCGCCTAATGTTTTTAAATGAGTATTATATCTTTGAAGTGAAATCGTAGGAAGCTTGTAATCATACCTTTTTAATATTTCTATAGCCGGATCAAGAAGCATGACGAAAAAGCCTGTATCAGTCTTTTTACGTTTGCCTTCAATGAATAACCTGCCATCACTACTAATTACGTCAGAACTATAGTTGAAAGCCAATATATCAGAGTAAGCCATCCCGGTATAACAGCCAAATAAAAACAAATCTCTTATCTCCGACATGTGAGAATCTAAGGTCTTTGTTTTTAATTTCTCTATATCTTCAATTCTCAAAAATTCTCTTTCGGCGCTTTTTCCTGACTGGACGTGAAACTTATCGTAGGGGTTTTCTTTTATGTATCCTTTTTCCCACGCTTCACGAACATACGGTTTTAGCCGTTTATGTATATTGAATATAGTTGCTTGGCACTTATCTACTCCGTCGGTTCTAATATAATCATCAAAAGCTTTTAGCATAGTAGGGGATAGGTCTTTAAAACTTTGTATCTTCCCGAACTTAACCAACATGTTATATGTGACTAAATGCTGCTTTCTAGTTGATTCCTCTAAATCTCTTTTTTGTATTTGTTCGAACATAAAGTCTAAAAACGATCCGGCATTTTCCGAACCTTTTAGATACACGTCGAATTTTTCAAATGTGAATGATTCGCCAGATTCGCATATTTGCATAACAAGCTTTCTAATCTTGCTCATTATGCTGTCTAATTGCAAATTAAGCTCTGCGCTATCCGACCTGCCTATAACTAACTTTTTATCGTTCCATTGCTTCTTATACAACTTTATTCCAGTAGGTACGTATCTACGCTTTCTTTCATAATACACCTCGATATAAACTGGTGCGTCTTTTAAATCTGTAGCTTCATTTTTGAAGTCAAAACTAAATTTTAATGCAGGATATTTCATACTATTTTTGTTTTAATGATTCCGTAACACAATAATTAGAATCATGTAACACATTAGTAACACAAACGCACCAAAAAACACTCTTATTGTCCATCTTAGACTATTCATATTTTAAATTCAAAATAGCCTGAAAGTCCTATTGATAGGCTATATCGTTGATAAACAACAAAAAAGGCAGTCAAATATGACTGCCTCTCAGTGATTCCGAAGCGATTCGAACGCTTGACCCACGCCTTAGAAGGGCGTTGCTCTATCCAGCTGAGCTACGGAACCATCCTTAATTGCGCTGCAAAGGTAAGGCTTTTTGTGAAATATCAAAAGGTTTTGGACACTTTTTTCGTTTAAAGTGCATTATTTTTTTTAGGTTTGATCGATATTCCAGCAATAATTAAGACTAAGTGAAGCCTAAAATAGCTGTCAATAAATTAGTTAGCTGCATATTCTTTCTCTGTTTTATGACTAAGAAAAAAAATCATTTTTTGAGTCTTTTATATATCTTCATCTAGTCTAATTTCTTTGATTTTCTTTAATTCGATCATTTATGGTAGATATATATATAAAAATAAAAGCAGATTATTCCAATTATAATTAAGGAATAACCTGCTTATATTTTTATGATATGATGAGATTATTAATTTCTCATCCTTTTCTCAATTACTTTTTATTTGCTTTCTTAAATGCTTTGTGTTGGAATGCATCAAGATTCAGAACTCTTTTAAAGAATTTCTCATAAACTTCTTTATTTGAATTCTCGCTAATAATTATCTTGCCATTAGTAAGTGAAGCTTTATCAAGGTCGGCTTCTGTGATTTTGCCATTGCTTATTGCATTAGACAAGTCTAACTGGAATAATGCAGTGTAATCTGCTGCAGTGTTTAACTGAACGCTGTCTTTTGCAGAAGCTTTAAACTTCAAGTCTTTGTTTACAACAAAAGCAATAGGAGTTACAATTCCTGAAGCATTGGTATAATTACCCGCAAGATAGAATACTGGAGCAGTGCCGGCATCTTTTTTGTCAGATTGAATCTGAATAGATATTTTGTCGTATAATCCAGCCGGAAGAGTTACGTCACCAAGCAATGAATTTGCACTGAACAAATCAGCTAATTTTGAGTTTTTAAATTTTAGATCCAGGCTGAATTCTGTAGCCAATGTATCACCTTGCTCTTTTGTTGCTGTAAGATGAACTCTGGAAACATACATTTGGCAAGTGTCCCATTTTAAGGTAGCTGTTTTTAAAGCTTTGGTACCAATGCCGAATGAATAAGTGTTGTTTACTGCCTGAAGCTGAACTCCAAGTGATTTGCTTACACTTTCAGTCATAATCTCTGAATCATTTTTTTGGCATGAGGAAAGCGAGAGTCCTGCAGCTGCCAGCATTAGCACGAAAATTTTAAGGTTTTCATAAAAATAAATTTATTTAGTTAAGAATTACACATTCAAGCCTGATGTTTATTGAAGTTATATTTAATTAACTTAACATTAGTTCACAGCTTTTTAATTATTGCAAAAATAGGATTAATTCTTAAAAAACAAAATATTTATCAAAACTTTATTTACTTCTTACACAGTGCTTTAAAGTCGCAAAACTCGCATTTATTTACGAACTTAGTTTGGTTGAATGGCTGCTCGGAATTGAATATATCCGATAGCAATTGGGTTAGCAATTGCCTGAACTCTTCTTCGTATGGAGTAAAATCTTCCACAAAAGTTTTATTGTTCCGCAGACCAATTTCTATGTATGGTTTGTAATCTGCCGATGCTGCCTGATGAATATAGAGTAGAGAAGGAGCTACTTTCTGTTTCTGTTGGCGAGTCATTATGGCAGCGTAGAGAAATGTCTGGAAAATATAGTTGGGACGATTCTCTGCCGGAGTGAATAATGCAGCAATATCTGCAGCGGCTTTCGGCATACCACCGGTTTTGTAATCTACAATTCTTAATGTGCCGTCTTTGCTGTCCATGCGGTCAATGGTTCCTCCTATTCTTGAAAGGATCTCTCCTTTAGCTGTTGGGATACTTATGTCTTCACTCACCTTTTTCTCCATATCTACCAGGGTAAATGGAGCGTACTCTTTGTCATTGCGAAGCAGCTGACGAATATATGAAGCTATAACTTTAGAGTTAACCAACTGCACGCCGTTGTATTCGGGCTTCTCGTCAAGCGGCACCTGGAAGAATTCTTCTTTGAATGCTCTGTCTACATATCCCTGAAGCTTCACATCGTTGTGGAGTAGTTGCTCTATCTGTTCTTTGTTTACTACATTACCGTGCGCTTTGAAATCACCATATATAAGTTCTGCCGAACGATGGAAGATGGTTCCGAACATGGCTGAATCTATTTCCGAACTAACTTCTGGCTTCGGTTTCAGTTTGGCAACGTATGTATAGTAGAATTTAAGCTGGCAGTCCATGTAAGTGTTTAGCGCAGAAGGAGAGAATTGTGCCCTCTTATTGCAACGCACATCATAAAAGTTCTGCAGGCGCTTCATTACCTCCGGTGTTTTTACAATGATAATTTCTTTGGCTGTTTGCGGAGATTGTCCCGCTTCCAGATATTCGCGGGCAATTTCGTGCGGCCATTCAATAAGGAATTGCAGCATGAAGCGCGACCACTCGCCACGGTTTAGTCCGTCTGAAGCTGTGTTGTACATCAATGTTATGTTCTCGGCACGTTGCATCAGTCGGTAGAAATAGTATGCATATACCGCATTTTTGTGTTCAATGGTGGTCATCCCGAATGCTTTGCGTAGATTATATGGAATGAATGATGAATCGCCGCTACCTTTAGGCAGCTGACCTTCATTAAGCGACATCATCACCAGATTTTTAAAGTCGAGGTTACGGGTTTCAAGCACACCCATTACCTGCATACCGATGGCTGGTTCTCCGTGAAAGGGGATGTTTGAGGCAGACAAAACCTTGTTCAGCAAACGCTTGAAGGTTCCTGTCTGAACAATCAGGTCGCCTTTGTCGATCATACTGCCAAGGCGGTTGATTAGCGTATATGCTTTGAAGAGAGATTCACGATAAAGTTGATTAAATACATCATCGCTCTCTTTTTCCTTGTTGTATATGGTAGCAACTTCTCTGAGCGCTTCGGAAAGATAACGGCACAAATCCATATTGCTTAGTTGCGGAGTGAAAAGCATTCCCAGAAAATCGTCCTGCTTTAACTCGGAAGGAAGAGGATAAAAACGATTCTTTTCAGTAAGATCCTTTTCAAGTTCATTGGCTTTGGACGACAGCTGACGAGTATATGGGTGTTTCAGTACGGCCTGAACGGCAGCGTAGGCATATCTTCCCGTGTCGGTTCGGAAACCTTCAGTCTGCAGTTCCAGCAGAGCGGTGATGAAACTGTGCACGGGAGTCTGAGCCAAAGGAAATCCCATGGTTATGTTCACATGCTGAACGCTGTCGGGTATGGAATGCAGCACGGGGAGTAGCAATGCCTCGTTGCAAAGAACCACAGCACTATCCGATTCTTTTCCGGTAACATTACCGCGAATCCATTCCGGCAGGAAGCGCGCCTGAGCGTTTTCGGTAGAAGATGCAACAAAGCGCACCTTCTTTGGCTGAATCATCTTGTTGAAAGTCACTCCGCTAAGGGCAGAAGGAAACTCTTTCAGGTTGCGGCGGATGAATTCTCCCGCTTCATGATTCTTTTCATTGGTGTAGAATTTATCGTAATCCCAATAGAAAAGAGCTTTTCCGGTATCGCGAAGTAACTGGAAGAACTTTGTTTCTACCTTATTCAGCACGTTGAATCCCACAAACACATAAGTATCATATTTCATTTGCAACGCATCAAGCTGCTCAATTACCGAACGGTAGAGCATTCCTTCATAGGCAATTTGCTGATTAGCCAGTTCTTCTTTGTATCGGTGGTAGATATTTCCGAGCACGTCCCACAGAGAGATAAATTTTTCTTTTAAGGCAGTACGCTTCTCGATGGAGAAGTTCTGAAAAAATTGACGGATGGCTGCTTCCTGATCCTCATTAAGAAAATCGAAATCGTCCATTATGTTCTTTAAGTCCTGCAGGTTGCTGAATAACTTATCTGCATCCACCAGATTCTTATCGGCATCGTCAAAGTCGCTAATAAGCAGTTCTCCCCAGAAATAGAAATCGTCCAGCGTTTCCTCGCTCTTAGTCTCCTCGCGGAATATTTTATAAAGTTCGCAAACAAGCTTAATGGAGTCGCCAAGCTTCAAGGGGTTCTCTCTTCTTTGAGCCGATAACTGCTGAAACAGTTCGCTGATACTGAGATAAGCCGGCGACCAGATAGGACGTTCTGCCTCTTCGGCGAGGTGTTCATTGAAAAATAATCCGGCGCGCTTGTTTGGGAAAATAACAGCTACACGGGAGAGGTCTGCTCCATGCCTTTTATATAAGTCTTTTGCGACGATACTTAAGAATGTTTCCATTGTTTGCTTCTTTGTTTGCTCTACACTTTTTCTATATAAAGTGTAGACTATTTAGTTGTAAGGTGTACACCTTATTTTGTTTTGCTCTATTGTTAATTATGAATATTCGGTCGGATCTTAACTTAACTCTCGCTGAGTTTTGCCTTAACTCCCGTTTTATATTCTATTAAATTCCAATCTATAATGGGTATTGCTAGCTTTTGCTTTGTAAAAATCAACATTGAATCCGTTTTTTATAACTAAAGTTTTAAACTCTTCAATATCTTTTTCTTCTGTTTTGCAGCCAAAGATTACTTCTTTAAGTGCTTCTTTTTTGAATTTAATAGCTCCTTTTTTTTGTTTATAAATTCGCACTTCTCTTTCATATTCCCAATCAGTCGATTTTGATTTTAACATACTAAATATAAATTCTTCTTGCTCTTTTAGGAAATCTCCTTCAGGATATTCTTCTAAATACTTCACTTTTATAGGTAATGTGAAAAGATCAGGATCAGATAATAGATCAAATTTTAAGCAAACACCTTTATGAGAATCTGCGTAATGAGACCACATTAAAATATTGTTATTCAATTCTGAGAAACAACAAATACCATGCATAGAAAGTACCTTTTGGATGCTTTCATTAACTAATTTGTTAAAATGAGGATTATTTATTTGTATGGTTTTACTAATAATTCCCTTTTTTAATGGTATATTGGGAAACATTGATTCAATTAATTCAGCATCTTGCTTATTCGATTTGGAAAGCATTTTACAATCAAACGGGTCATTAAAAATGCTAGGATCAGAAAACCAGAGCTCCTTATCATTAATTATTTTCATTGTATTTTCATTATTTAATGGTCGATATTTATATAAATATTGCATTAAATAATTGTCTTTTATAAGATCTAAAATAATATCCTTATCAATATCCTTTTGAAATTTATTCATATGTCTATAATCATGAATGATTAAAATTCTACCTTTTCCAGTTCCTCATCATACACATACCATAGGTATCCGCAGATGTTCTTATAACCCATTTCAGCAAGTAAGGAAATATATCCCTTAACCTGCTCATTGTATTTCTTATTTTTCTTACCAAATTTGAAATCTACCACCACAACCTCGTCGTCATTCATCATAACACGGTCGGGACGGCGGACTTCTAGCGTGCCTTTTTCCTTATAGATGATAGCACATTCGTTGAATAACCGATATGCTCCCGAATACCATTCCTGAACCATGGGGTGAGAGAGAGCCTTCTCTGCTGTTTTGCGAATCTCTTTCTCCGTTTTGCTGTCGGGTATTACTCCTTCAAAGAGCAATCGCTCAATGGCAGGTTGCACATCTTCCTTGGTTTCAATGGCCGAGAACAGTGTGTGAAGCAGTTGTCCCTGGTTAATGTATTTGCTGTCGCCCTCGCCCGTATCGTCTCCTTTGATGAAGTCTGCCGATCGGTTCGACTGCCGGAACTCAATATTGTGCAAGTGCGACTCAATCTGTACCGGAACACTGCTGGGGGGAGTAGTAAGCTTGTTGGTGGTAGCTTTCTGCTCCTTGACTTCCGACGGACAAAGTGTGCCGAATTCGTAAGGCGAGTCCTCGTCCCACTCAATGGATTCTGCTACAGCAACCGATCGTAATGCTCTGCCCAGCAATTCGGACACGGTATTCTTCAGATCTTTCTTTCCCCATACAATCAGATTCGTTTCAGCGCGGGTAAAGGCTACATAAAGCAGGTTCAGGTTATCTACCCAAAGCTGAAGGCGTTCGTTCAGATAATCTTCTTTATAGATAGATTCCGCCATAGCCGAAGAATAGTTCACCGGAACCAGATCGAGCTCGTTGAATGGCGGTACGGTGGGTGAGCACCACACCAGCTGATTATTCGTTTCGTTTTCCAGTTTCCAGTCGCAGAACGGAAGCAGCACGGTGTGAAACTCCAGTCCTTTGGATTTATGGATAGACATGATTCGTATCCCTTCAATTTCGCCCGACGGAATAGTCTTGCCGCACAGGCGTTCTTCCCAGAAAGTAATGAAAGAGTCGGGGTCGGACGAATTGTTTTGCAGGTATTCCACTACTGCATCGTAGAACGAGAACAGGTAAGCATCCTGATTCTCTATCTTTTCCATCTCGAAAATGCGGAACAGTTCTTCTATCAGTTCGTAAAGAGGCATCAAAGGCAATGCTTCTCTTCCGGAAACGAATTCCGCAGGCAGATAATTGTCTATCTCGCTAAGCAGCAAAGTATTCAGATCTACTCCTTGTTTCAAAACCTCATTCTGATAAGAAGCCGCCAGCTGTGCTTTCGCGATGGTATTCTCCGGATTGGAAAGATAGCGTAGCGCATCAAGTATCATGCATATAGCCAGCGAAGCATCCAGTCGGAAAGCCTCATCGGACACAATGCGATAGGGGAGATTCTCCTCGAAGAAGCTTGCTATCTGAGGGATAGTCTTGTTCTTGCGCACAAGGATGGTAATATCATTTAGTTTCACTCCTTGCTGAATAAGGTCGTTCACCTCTTCGGCAAGAGATTCCATGGTGTATTGCACGTAATCTTTCCTCTCCTCTGGTGGAGTATCTTTATCATCACCGGCAAGGAACGATATTTTTACGTAGCCCTTATCTTCTTTCTTGGGAGATTCCTGTTTAACATCGCAATATGCATCCTTCAAGCTGTAGCATTCTTCGTTCTGCTGCTCAAAATAAACATCGCACAGATAGTTACATGCTGCGGTAAACAGACTATTGTTGAACCGGATTATGTTCGCTTCACTTCGGCGATTGGTTGTCAGTGTTTTCACGCGAACCGGAAAACTTTCCATCTTGTCACGCAATCCGTTCAGGATACCCCAGTCGCCGTTACGCCAGCGGTAAATAGACTGCTTAACATCTCCCACGATGAGGCTGTCAGCTCCTTGAGAAAGACCTTCGAGCAACAATAACTTAAAATTATCCCATTGCATACGCGAAGTATCCTGGAATTCGTCAATCATTACATTGCGAATGCTTGTCCCAATCTTCTCGAAAACGAAAGATGAATCGCCGTCTTGTACCAACCTATGAAGCAATGCATTGGTATCCGACAGCAGGAAACGGTTATTTTCCTTATTAAGAGAACGCACTTCCTCGTCAATGTTTGCCAAAAGTCGCACTTTATTTACGTGTTGCAAGGAGAGGCGGCAAGAATTCACAATGGTACTATTCTTTACGCGATACTCTTCTGCAGTCTGTAATAGAGGAATAAGCTCTTCATGGGCCAGTTCAATAATAAGATTTTTTTGGGGTGAAGTTTTGGTTGCCCAGTTATCTTCGCTCTCCAAACACTTCTCTACAGTAATGTTACGCACATCATTGCTCAAAACACCATTATTAATCTTATTGAAATAGCTGCCAATTCCTCGCGCACCGTTCTTTAAGTCGAGAGGGGTAAGCCCATGCTCTTCGAGTAATCCGTTAAACTGATCGGCAAAACCTTTCATCTGATCCAAAGCCTCCTCTTGAATAGCCTGAAGCTCTTTTTTGTAATTGCCTATATAATTAGGATTTTTTAGTTTGGCTCGCAAACCACTTCCTTTTTCAATATATCCTTCATCGAAAATGTTTCGACCGAAGTTCTTTACTTCGCCCGAAACATTCCAACGCTTATCGTCTTTTATACGTTCATCAATATAATCGAGCAGCCACGCAAGTACTTCCGAAGTGGGTTTAAGCTTCTCAATCATGGAATCGACAGCATCGCTAAGCACTTCTGTATTGTTTAGCTCAATATTCAGATTCGGACTAAGTTCCAGTTCCCTCGCTAGATTGCGCATAACCGACTGGAAAAATGAGTCGATAGTCTCAACCCTGAACCGGCTATAGTCGTGAATCATATAGTTAAGCGCCGTACCTGCTGCTTTTCTCACTCCAGCCTCGGGCATATTCAGCTCTGTGCAAACCTTATCAAGGTAAGCGGCAGAATCTTTATCGGCAGTCCATATACCGTAAAGCTGGCTAAGGATACGTTCTTTCATTTCAGAAGTAGCCTTATTGGTAAATGTAACTGCAAGAATCTGCTGATAAGCCCTTGGATTTTGTATCAGCAATTTAATATATTCCACCGCCAGGGTAAACGTTTTCCCCGATCCGGCAGAGGCTTTATATACTAGTAGTTCTGGTGAAACACTCATTGTAAATGTTTTTATTTATGCAAATATTAAATATTAGTACTGCATTTAAGAACAAAAATACGACTAAATTAAAATAAATACGAATAAATTAGAACAAATACGACCAAATAAGAATACTAAAAAATATAAATGCTTGACATCTAGTGCTATGAAAAGTCTAAGTGTTCTAATTTAGTGTAACATTAGAACATGGTAATAATGGGAGTACTTGTAAGATGTTATGGTAGTATTCGTGTTATTTTAATTAATAAAATCCTATCAAAGATGATGAACTCTCTGAAAAAGAAAAAAGGATTTTAAGCAGATCTTCGATTTATCTGGTTAAAATCCTTCGAGATATTAAGAAAATATCTATTAAACTCTAAAACTATTTTTATAGGTTTTAATGTTGTTTATCCCTGAATATCCTGATACATGAATCGTTTGATGCTCTTCTTTGCTGTTTTTTCAAACTCTTCAGGATGCAATTTTACTTTGCTTATCTGAGAATAACCCGGTAACTGCTGATTCAATGAAGCACGATTTGTTTCCATCGCTTTTTCGATATCCTCATTGCTTAGTCCGTTGGCAAAAGCATCATCGTAATCAGGATATATTAATGCCACAAGCTTTTCATTTTGCATAACAATAATTGATTCTGAAACATAAGGCATGTTGTTAAGTACAGATTCAATTTCTTCAGGATAGATATTTTGTCCGGAAGCATTCATAAGGAGATTCTTGCAGCGTCCCTTAATGCTAATGTTACCTTCTTTGTCCATCACGGCCATATCACCTGTGTGCAGCCAGCCGTTCTCGTCGATAACACCTTTAGTAGCCTCTTCATTTTTATAATATCCCAGCATCATATTCTCCCCTTTGCAGATAAGTTCGCCGGGAGTGCTTTCCGGATTTTCAGATACAACGGCAACCTCCATACGAGAAGCAGCTTTTCCGCAACACTTTTGCTTTAAGTCCGACCAATGACTGGATGCAATGATCGGAGCGCATTCCGTCATACCGTATGCAATGGTATATGGGAAATTGATTGTTCTCAGTAAAGATTCAATTCCTCCGTTCAGAGGTGCACCGCCAATGATTATTTCGTCAAAGTTGCCGCCAAAGGCATCCATAGCTTCCTGTCTGATGGATGCTTTTAGCTTCTCATTTACGATAGGTACCTGAAGCAGGATTTTGTTTACTCTGTTGTCAAATCTTGGAAGAATGTTTTTCTTTATGATCTTTTCTACGATAAGTGGCACACAGGAAATCAGTTTTGGTTTAATTTCCGAGAATGATTGTGCAATAATCTTAGGTGATGGCATACGGGTAAGGTAATATACGTGCGCTCCGGCACAAATACCATAAAGGAAATCGTATACCATTCCAAAGATATGTCCCATTGGCAGAATTCCCACCAAATTATCTCCCGGACCAATCGGGTGCTTTTCCCAGCAATACTCCACGTTTGATGTAAGACTGCGGTATGGTAGCATAACTCCCTTTGAGAAACCTGTCGTGCCTGATGTATAATTGATTACAGCAAGTTCTTCGGGGCTGTCTTTTCGGTAAGATATATCGTGTGGACGGAAATTGCGCGGATATTTTTTGCCGTAAAGGGCATTAAGATGCTCGTGTGCATAGCTTAACTTCTCAGATCGTGAAACAACAAGTTCAAATGTATTGAGCACAATAATACCTTCCAGATTAGGCATAAGCTCTTCATTCAGATTTTCCCATACCTGATCGCCCACAAACATAAAGCGAGCTTCGGAATGGTTAACTATATTGTGTATATTATCTGCCTTGAATTCGTGAAGGACTGGAACGGCAACGCCTCCATAAGTAATTGTTGCCAGTACGGCTACTGCCCAAAAAGAACTGTTTCTGCCGCATACGGCAACTTTATCTCCCTTTTTTATACCGGCTTCTTCAAATAGAAGGTGAATTTTTGCTATTTTTCTTGCTACGTCTTTATATTGAAATGTCTCTCCGTTGTAGTCTGTCAGGGCGTTTAAATCCCAATTGTTGATGATGCTTTGTTCTATGTATTTTATAAAGCAGTCTTGTTGTTTCATAAATCTAGTTGCACAAATGATTTGTTTTTGTGCAAATGTAAGCAGCAGAGCCTTTATAAGGAAAAAAACTAATAAGTTTTAGGGTAAATTAACGAGAATATGAAACTCAATGAAACTTACCTGATATGTGTTCTATATCTACCTTTATCACCTGAATTCGTGTAATTGCCTGATTGATATATTTTTCCCCGGTTTCAATGTGCTCTGGAGAGTATTTTTTCAATAATAATATCATAGCGTAACGAATTTCTTCTTCAGAGCTTACAAAGCTTGCTTTACCAAATGCCATGCTGCTTTTGTAATTTGTAGTGAATTTCTCAGCAATAACTTCGGCATTCTGAACTACGCAAAAGCTCACTTTATTATTTTCTTTTAGGCTACGAAGCTTTTCACCTTCAGTGGCACAATGGAAGTAGATGTGGTTTTCTTCAACAACATAGTTGAGTGGTACGCCATATCCGTAATTGTTTTGCCCGCACATAGATAAAATACCGTATGATCCACTTTCAAGAACTTCTTTAGCTTGTTGCGAATCCATTTCTCTCTCTTTTCTTCTTATTTCAGCAAACATCTTTTTTCTTTTTAGTTAGGCAAAAGTAAATATATAAAGTATTAGAACAAATATCCCGATGCTTAAAATAGCACCGGGATACATAAAAACTGGTTAGGGGATAAAAATTGTTATATTGATTAATTAGAGTATTTTATGCAAGGAATGCTGCAATATCTTCATCAACACTACTAATTCCACCAATTCCAAAGTTTTCTACCAATACTTTTGTTACGTTTGGTGAAAGGAATGCAGGAAGAGTAGGACCAAGGTGAATCTTTTTCACTCCCAAATGAAGCAGTGCAAGCAATACGATAACTGCCTTCTGTTCGTACCATGCGATGTTGTATATGATTGGAAGATCGTTTATATCTTCAAGTTCAAATACTTCTTTCAACTTCATTGCGATTACAGCCAGTGAGTAACTGTCGTTACATTGTCCGGCATCGAGCACGCGAGGAATTCCGTTGATATCACCCAGAGGAAGTTTGTTATAACGATACTTAGCACAACCGGCAGTAAGGATCACTGTGTCTTTAGGCAATTTTTCTGCAAACTCAGTATAGTAGCTGCGGCTCTTCATTCTTCCGTCGCAACCTGCCATTACAAAGAATTTGCTGATAGCTCCACTCTTAACGGCATCCACAACTTTATCTGCCAAAGCAAGAACTTGAGCGTGTGCAAATCCGCCCACAATCTTTCCACTCTCAATTTCTGTAGGAGGCTGACAGGTTTTAGCATGTGCTATAATTGCAGAGAAATCTTTTGGCTGACCATTTACACGTGCCGGAATGTGGGTAGCTCCTTCAAGGCCGCTGGCTCCTGTTGTGTAAATACGATCTTTGTATGTAGCATTCTTAGTAGGAGGAACAATACAGTTAGTTGTAAAGAGCACCGGTCCGTTGAATGTTTCGAATTCTTCTTTTTGTTTCCACCATGCGTTACCATAGTTACCTACAAGGTGCTTGTATTTCTTCAATTCAGGATAGTAGTGTGCAGGAAGCATTTCGCTGTGAGTGTACACATCAACGCCTGTTCCTTCAGTTTGTTGAAGTAGTTCTTCAAGATCTTTGAGGTCGTGTCCGCTGATAAGGATACCAGGATTCTTGCCTACGCCGATGTTTACTTCAGATAATTCCGGATTTCCGTAGTGACCGGTGTTGGCTGCATCAAGCTGTGCCATAGCAGTAACACCATATTTTCCTGTTTCCAGAGTTAAAGCGATTAACTCGTTTGCACTGATATCGTTTCTTGTGATTTCTGCAAGGGCGTGTTGCATAAATGCAAAGAGGTCTGCATTTTCATTGTCCAGATTCCATGCATGTTCCACGTAAGCAGCCATACCTTTAATACCATAATGTACAAGTTCTTTCAATGAACGGATGTCTTCATCCTGATTACGAAGTACACCTACAGTCTTAGATTTTTCTTCGAATTCACTTTCGTTACCATCCCATGTACATTCATCCGGAGGATTTGGAAGAGAAACCTGCTTAGCCAGCTCTTTCTTTAAAGCAAGTCCGCTCTTTATTTTTTCTATAATAGCCTGCTTGTCGAAGTTTGCATTGGTAATGGTCATAAATAATCCGTCGAATACAAACTTATCGGCTTCAGAAGAAGGAGTGCCAGCCTTGCGCAATTCCTGATTGTAAACCGCAACACCACGTACTACAAACAAAAGAAGGTCTTGCATATTAGCTACTTCGGGAGTTTTACCACAAACACCACTCAAAGTACACCCGGTACCTTTTGAAGCTTCCTGACATTGAAAACAGAACATACTCATAATCTTATTACTTTTAGAAGTTAATTACTAATTTTTGATGTGACAAAGATATGAGGTAGTGTAGAGGAAATTCTGTAACCAATGTTACAACAGTGAAAATTTATTTTTTTATTTCATAGATAAACGATTAATTGTGCTTATCAGATTCTATTAATTCTTTAATTTCGTTGATATGTAAATTAAGATGGTCGAGATAACCGGTAATCATCTCTTGCAATGAAACTTTATTTCCCTCGAAGTCTGTCCAGGAGTTTTTTAAAGCTAAGAAATCGACCTGGTTAATGATTTGAATAATGTGCAGATTATAGAATTTCCAAAGCTGAATTAGGTTATTCCAATTGGATTCTTGATAATTCTGAATAGTAATCCAAAGATCATTATCTTGTCTATAGTCAGGAAACACAAGTTCTTTATTATATTGAAGACGTACCATGCGCTGATGATTATTTGAAGCAGAATCTACCAAGTGCCCCAGTATTTGCATAATGTTTCGGTTTTGCTTGTTTCGTCTCTCAGTGATAACTTCCTTATTCAGGGAAGTTAATTGGGGCTCCCAAATCTCTATGATTTGAGTTATCCCCTTAGTAATTTTAATAAAATCTGTTTTCATACTTAATGGAGATTTAGATAATTACTTTCTTGTATAACAGATATTTTATTGAATAAGTTTTTTAAGTTTTTCCGGATTAAGAATAGTGATATGTTTCCTGTCAACAGATATAAGTCCTTCGTCCTGCATGTGCGCAAGTTCCCTTGCCAATGACGGACGAGATACGCCAAAATAATCAGCCATTTCCTGTTGCGAACGGTCCATTATAATTTTATTGCCAGCCGAAGCAGACAGCCGAAGAATGTAAGAAGCAAGTTTTTGCTTGATACTTTTAAACGAGAGAAAGAATAACTTATCCGAGAGAGTTTTGGCATAATTTGCCGATGTATTTAGATAGTTTTCCAGGAACAGTTTGTTGCGTTGAAAAAGCAACAACACACTTTCCTTGGGAATAAACAAGGCATCGACTTCTTCGTTGGCAGTTACTTCTACCGGATATTTATTTTCTGTTCCGAAAAGAAATAAAGGAGCCAAAGCTCGTGGTGCGCCAATATCTTCAATCTTTATCAGTTTACCGGAGTAATCAATCATTTCGCCCCTGACACTTCCCTTTAAAAGAATAATCAGCCTATTACATGGGTCGCCCTGAAAGGCAAGAATATCTCCCTTTTTAAAATTCTTTATATGATAATTTATTCCCTCGAAATTATTTGTGAGTTCTTCAGGAGTAGTTCCGTTGAATAGTGGATTTTTTAGTAGTATGCTGATCATTTGTTTCTGTATAATAATAGTTCTCTGAATGAAAAACTTTACTACAAATATACAAATATTACGCTTGGTTGTACTTTAACCCAACTATTTTTCTCTTTTCTTCTAATATACTAAACTACGGGCTGCTGATTTTTTGCGACTCTCCTGAAATGATAAACCAAAATAAATATGGCTGTAATGAATGCCAGAAAATCTGATGTTACCATACTCCACCACACTCCAGTTGTTCCAAAAAGCTGAGGGAAAAACAGCAGACAGGGAAGCAAGTAAAGGAGTTGTCGTGAAAGCGACATGAATATGCTAATTTTTGCCTGCCCTATACTCTGGAAAAAGTTGGAGATTACAATCTGACTTCCCACGAAAGGGAATGCCAGGACAGAGATACGCAAACCGGTTGCAGCAATATGTATCAGTGTCTGTTCGCTTGTAAACATGGAAGATATGGTGTTGGGGAAGAATACACAGGAAATGAAACCTATCATATTGATGGATACTCCCGAAATAATGCCCAACTTTAATGTACGTGTTACTCTATTTTGTAGATTGGCTCCATAATTATATCCAACGATTGGTTGCATACCCATGGTGAGTCCCATAATAATCATCACGAAAAGCATAAGCACGCGGTTTATAATGCCATACGCTCCAATCGCCATGTCGCCGCCGCTTTTTTGCAGGATATTATTTATTACGATAACTATTCCGCATGCGCATACATTCATCAGGAACGGAGCCATACCAATGGAAAAGATATTCTTTACAATCCGGATTCTCACTACGTGAAAGCCTTTCTGGAAGTGAACATAGTTTTCTTTGTTCATAAAATGATGAAGCACCCATACCATCCCGATGAATTGTGAGATGATGGTGGCCAGAGCGGCACCACGGATTCCCCAACGGAAATGGAAAATAAAGATGGGAGCTATGATTATATTAGCAACAACGGTAATCATGGACGAAAGCATGGCTTTCTTTGGATAACCGGTGGCACGCATTACGTTATTCAGACTTATCATTGTGTATGATATTGGTGTACCCCAAAGGATTACCTGCATAAAGTCACGTGCATAAGGCAGCGTTGTTGCACTTGCTCCGAAGAAGATAAGGATTGGGTCAAGAAACAAAAGGAATAGTCCGCCGAAAAGAACGGAGTTAATAATGCAAAGCATAAGTACAGTTCCCAGTACCTCTGTGGCTCCGGCAAGATCTTTCTGCCCAAGACGGATGGAAGAGATGGTTGCTCCTCCGGTTCCCACCAGCGTACAGAACGCAATAACAAGGTTCATCAGCGGGAAGGATATGGCAAGACCAGAAATAGCAATTGCACCCACACCGTGGCCAATGAATATACTGTCTATAATGTTATACAATGAAGTTACCGTCATCCCTATAATAGCGGGGATTGAATACTGAAGCAATAATTTACCAATGCTCTCGGTTCCGAGAATGTGAGGGTTGTTCTTAACAGACATAAACGACTTTACATTTTTTTAAGTGCCGCAAAGGTACGAATTATTTGTCGCATTCAACTATTATTCGGACCTTTGCAACGCAAAAATTATATATAGATAATGAAAGAAAGTAAAACGATTGCAGCTCTTTTTGATTTTGATGGTGTAGTAATGGACACAGAAACTCAGTATAGTATATTCTGGGGTGAGCAGGGACGTAAATATCGTCCGGATCTTCCAAACTTCGATCGAATCATTAAAGGACAAACATTGGTTCAGATTTATGATAAATATTTCGAAGGTATGGAGAAAGAAAAGGAGCAAATCAGCAAAGACTTGTTGCTTTTTGAAGAAAACATGGTATACGATTATATTCCCGGAGTACTCGATTTTATTGAAGATCTGAAGAAGAATGATGTTAAGATGGCAGTTGTAACCAGTTCGGATATCAAGAAGATGGAGAATGTGTATCGTGCTCACCCTGAAGTTTTGGATATCTTCGATTCAATTGTTACTGCAGATCTCTTTAAACAATCAAAACCAAATCCGGAATGCTTCCTTTTAGGTGCCAAAATTCTTGGATCTACTCCCGAAAATAGTTTTGTTTTCGAGGATTCTTTCCATGGCCTTCAGGCAGGAAATGCTGCCGGATCAACAGTTATCGGACTTGCAACTACAAATCCTCGCGAAGCAATTCAGGATAAAGCCGATTATGTAATTGATGATTTTAAAGGTTTCACCTTCGATAAATTAATGTCTGTAAGAGGATAATTTATTCAAAAGAATCATATTCTTTTTTAGACCCCCATATAAAGGTGCGTTTGATGTACATCTAAGCATGCGTTTGATGTATATCAAACACACCTTTTGATGTACATCAAACGAAAAATATTCCACCTGTAAATAAAAATCTCTCCCTTTATATTTAATATTGTAGCTCGTAACATTGTTAAATACCCGATTAAATAAAAAATCAACTTTTAACTGCTTTGATTCTTACTTCCTTTTTTATAAAATGAACTTTTAATGTGATAAATGGTTTATTTTAATAGATTTCTTTTCTCTCTTAACTTTTAGCTGTACATTTGCAGCAATTTTTAAAAAATTTATAATTATGGCTGGATATATTAATGAAGATACCAGAAAGGTGACAACTCACCGTCTGATTGAAATGAAACAAAAAGGAGAGAAAATTTCAATGCTTACTGCCTATGACTACACTATGGCTCAGATTGTTGACGGTGCAGGAATGGATGTAATATTGGTAGGAGACTCCGCTTCAAATACTATGGCCGGTAATGTAACCACTTTACCTATTACATTAGATCAGATGATATACCATGGTAAATCAGTTGTTCGTGGCGTAAAACGTGCTATGGTTGTTGTCGATATGCCTTTTGGCTCTTATCAAGGTAATTCTTTTGAAGGACTTGCTTCGGCAATTCGTATAATGAAGGAATCTCATGCCGATGCTTTAAAGCTTGAAGGTGGTGAAGAGATTCTTGACTCTGTACATAAAATCCTTTCTGCCGGTATTCCTATTATGGGACACCTGGGATTGATGCCTCAATCAATAAATAAATACGGTACATATACAGTTCGCGCCAAGGATGATTTTGAAGCCGAAAAACTGGTTCGTGATGCTCACTTGCTTGAAGAAGCCGGATGCTTCGCTTTGGTGCTTGAAAAGATTCCTGCTACACTGGCAGAACGCGTAGCTAAAGAATTGACTATTCCTGTTATAGGTATTGGTGCTGGTGGTAAAGTTGATGGTCAGGTGCTTGTAATTCAGGATATGCTCGGAATGAGCAAAGGATTCAGTCCTAAGTTCCTTCGTCGCTATGCCGATCTTCATACAATAATGACCGATGCTATCGGACAATACGTGGCAGACGTAAAGAGCACTGACTTCCCTAACGAAAAAGAACAATACTAATATTCCTTTTCGTATGTATACAGTTTCTACTGCAAAGTTGTGGACATCAAATTTTGTGTGGGCTTACATCAGCAATTTCCTGCTTTTCGTATCCCTCTATATGTTTCTGCCTATACTCCCCATGTATATGGTGGCAAAGTTTCCTTCTACAACCTTGGGCGAGGCCGGAATTGTGCTGGCTCTTTTTGCCGGGGCAATGTTTCTTGTCGGCCCCTTTTATAGTTATATAATAGATACATATAAGCGCAAAGATGTTTGTATGTTCTCTTTTCTGACTGTAATTGCCATTGTTGGAGGCTATTCATTGATAGGCTGTCTTTTCTGGATGGCTGTACTTAGAATTATACAGGGAGCTTTATTTGGTATTACAACTGCAACAAGCAGTACTGTTGCTATTGATATCACTTCAACAACCCGTAGAAGTGAAGGAAACATTCATTTCAATTGGGCCGGACGCCTGGGAATGGCTTTTGGCCCTATGATTGGACTGTTGCTTTTTAGTTTTTCTGATCTGCAAACAGTTCTTTATGCATCTATAGCTTCTGGCTTTGCCGGTTTTCTCTGTATGGCAATAATCAAAGTTCCCTTCCGTGCCCCGATAGGCGCCAAAGCTTTTTCTACAGATCGTTTTCTTCTTTCCCGCGGATGGGTAACATCTGGCAATCTGGTTCTGATTTCTATAATTTTTGGAATGCTGATATCTACGATCAATGTGTATGCAGCTTCTATTAATTTGCAGTACGTCACTATTCGTTTCTTCGGTGCAATTGGTTTTGGATTTATTCTTGCAATGATAGCCAACCGTGTTGTCTTCGTTGCGGCCGATTTCCGTGCAAGGATAGTAAGTGGGCTGATTCTGATAATTCTATCATTGTTATTGTTGATTACTCATTACAATGAGATATCTCTGATAACTTCAGGTGTATTGATTGGATTGGGATTTGGTTTGGCAGCTTCGGACTTTTTGGTATTGTTCGTAAATTTGTCCGAGCATTGTCAGCGTGGAACTGCGAATACAAATTATCTGCTGGCCTGGGAAGTTGGTGTAGGTATTGGAGTTGCTTTAGGATGTAATTTGGTAGAATCAGGCTCTTATATGATTGTATTTCAGGTAGGAATAATCTTCGCTGTAATTGCTTTATTATACTTCTTGCTATTTACAACAAAACACTTTGTGAAAAATAAAAAGAGGTAATTATAAAGAATACGTATAAGAAATCTAAGTTCGGAATAAAACAATAAAAAGAAAAATAAAAAAACCGCGGAGTTAATTCTTCGCGGTTTTTGTTGTTTTAGGAGTCATTTCGCCTTTGATGTATAGTCTTACTAACTCAACTTTGGCGTTACTTCTAACTGTAATACTTTTCCTGAATTCGCCAGGATATTTACCTGCGCCGTTATAAGTTACCAGAATAGTACCTTTTTTGCCCGGCATAATTGGTTCCTTGGTGTAATCAGGGATTGTACATCCGCATGAAGCTACAGCCTGGTTAATAACTAAAGGTGCATCTCCTGTGTTTGTGAAGGAGAATTCGCATCTTACTTTCGGACTGTCTTCAGAGAATGTACCGAAATCATGAGTTGTTTTGTCGAACGTAATCTCTGCCTGCTTTTGAGCAGAAGCATACGTAACCCCTACAAATAGGAGCATCAGTAAAAATAATGTCTTTTTCATCCTTGAATTTCATTTTTATGACATGCAAATTTAATAGTTATTCATCAATAATTACTATGTTTGTACATGAATTAACAAACTTAAAAACTATATAGCAGTGGTATACAAAAAAATAATACTTTCGTTGCTTACAGTCTTTACACTTCTTACTGCTTGTAAATGTCATCAAGAGTTGTCACTTTCGGGACTTAGGTGCAAAGATTTCGATGCAAACGTAAATGGGCAGATTACGAAACTGTATGTTTTAAAAAACACTCATGGCATGGAAGTATGTATCACTAATTATGGTGCAAGAGTTGTTTCTATTATGGCCCCAGATAGGAACGGGAGAATGGAAGACGTGGTATGTGGTTTCTCAAACATAAAAGACTATATTTCTCAGAAACAAAATTTTGGAGCAACTATTGGTCGTTATGCAGGCCGCATTCTTAATTCTACTTTCAAAATTGATTCGGTTCAATACAAATTAAAACCAAATACCGGCATTCATTCTGCTCATGGTGGCGATCCTGGCTTTGCTGCAAAAATCTGGCAAGCAGAACAAGTTGCCGGGAATGTGCTTCGTCTTAAATATCTGTCAGTAAACGGTGAAAATGGTTTCCCCGGAAATCTTAATGTTACAGTTATTTATACCTTGACTAATAATAACGAACTTGATATTGATTATACTGCAACAGTTACTGATAGCCCTACAGTTGTGAATCTTACCCATCATTCTTTTTTCAATATTTCCGGTAACCTGAATACTACTGTAGAAAAACAACTACTTTATGTTAATGCAAATGGCTATACTCCATATGATTCACTGAAATGTGTTACAGGAGAAATAGCTCCTGTTGCCGGTACTCCATTCGACTTTACTTCTCCACATTCTATAGGCGAGCGCATTAATGCAAACAACTCTCAACTTCAAGTAACAGGTGGATACGATCATACCTTTGTACTTAATACTCATGGGAAAGATACTTGTCTTGCTGCTAAATTAAAAGATCCTCAAAGTGGGAGAGTGCTTGAAGTTTATACAGACGAACCGGGATTACATGTATATACTGCCAATGGATTAAAAGGAAAACTTGTTGGTAAAGGTGGTATAGCTTATCAAACTAGAAATTCAATCTGTCTGGAAACGCTTCATTTTGCAGATAGTCCCAATAAACCTCAATTCCCAACTACAGTGCTTCGTCCTAGTCAGAAATATCGAAGCCATTGTATTTATCGCTTTATTACTGAGTAGGTAAAAAATGATTAAAATTGAATGTTTGTTCACTTATTGGTTAATAAATATTAAATTAAGGTGTTTTACTTATAAGTATTAAAATATTTAACATACATTTGTTCTCGGTGATTGTTATAAATAGTAATAACTAAAATTATTATTTTAATAAATGCTTTTAAATTATAACTAAAATTGGTATATTTTTAATTATCAATAAGTTATAAGTCTCTTTTTTTGTATTAACTAAACTTGAATTTTTGACAAGCTTAAATCTTTTGTTTTTTAACAGTTTTAAATAAAAAGCAAAGAAATGAAACCTACAGAGGATTTAAAACATGATCATCAGGCTATTGAAACTGTTCTCAGAATTTTAACAAAAATATCTGATAATGCAAAGAATGCTCATAAACCTGAATTAGATGATTTAGATAAAATCATAGACTTCCTTCGATTATTTGCCGATAAATTTCATCATGGAAAAGAAGAGACTATTTACTTCCCAGCTCTTGTAGAAGAGGGAATGTCTAATGAAAATAGTCCGGTCGCAGTAATGCGATTTGAACATGAAGTTGGCAGAGGATATATTAAAGATATTGCTTCAGCAATTGAATTGATGAAAAGCGGTGATGAGTCAGCTGTGAACAAGTTTATAGAATCTGTAGAGAATTACGTAACATTAATGGAAAATCATATTCAAAAGGAAAATAATATTCTTTTTCCAATGGGTGATAAGTTGATACCTTCTGTTAAACAACCCTTTCTATACAAAGACTTTGTTTTTATAGAAGGAAAATTATTTGGTCAGGATGCTCACAAATATTTTCACGACTTATTGCGCCAATTAGAAAATAAGTATTTAACCTGAATTTATTGGTAAACTTTCATCTAAACATCTAATTCAATCTTATAACTTTTAAATTATTATTATGAAGAAAACAGTCAAAAACAATGTCTATTGGGTTGGCAAAAATGATTGGGAAATGCGTAAGTATCCGGGCTACGAGTACTCTACGTACAGAGGAACCAGATATAATTCTTTTTTAATAAAGGAAGAAAAAACTGTTTTAATAGATACGGTAATAATGTCGTATAGCAGTGAATTTATTAATAATTTGGCAAAAGAAATAGATTTGACGTCTATAGATTATATTGTTTGTACTCAAGCGGAAGGAGATCATAGTGGTGCACTACCTGAATTAATGAAGCTAATTCCTAATACTCCTATTTATTGCACTCAGAATGGAAAAGATGCACTAGTAGGTCATTATTTTCAGGACTGGAATTTTGTAACTGTCAAAACAGGTGACAGTTTACCTGTTGGTAATGGAAAGGAATTGCTTTTTGTTGATTTTCCTGTTTCTTCTTACCCTGATACCATGTTTTGCTATCTGACTAAAGATCATATACTTTTTAGCAGCGGTTTGTTTGGACAACATTTTAGTTCGGAAGTTTTGTTTAATGATTTGGTAGATCAATGTGAATTGAACTTCGAGACCATTAAATTCTTTGCCAATACACTTACACCATTTAGTAAAGTGATTACATCTAAGATTAATGACTATATAAGAAAAAATATACCTCTTGAAATGATTTGTCCTAGTCATGGTATTATTTGGAGAGATAACCCTTTGCAGATAGTTACAAAATATTTAATGTGGGCAAATAGTTATAATGAAAACCAGATAACGATTATTTATGATACGATGTATAATGCCACCAGATCTGTGGCAGAAAAGATTGCAGAAGGAATCTATTCTGCTGATACGCATGTGAATGTTAAACTATTCAATGCTTCAGTAAATAACAGATGTGATTTGGTTACGGAAGTATTCCGTTCTAAGGGGATATTGATAGGTTCGCCTTGTCTTAACAATGGTATTCTTCCATCTGTATCAGGATTCCTTGATGAAATGAAAGGTTTAAAATTTAAGAATAAAAAGGCCGCTGCCTTTGGTTGCTATGGTTTGAAAGGATCTTCTATTAAAATTATAGATAGTAAATTAAAAGAGGCTGGCTTTGATACCATAATGGATCCGATAAATTTTAAATGGTCTCTTACTGAAGAAGCTTTAGAAGCAAGCAGAAATTACGGTTGGCTTTATTGGGATTTATTAAGTAGATTTGACTAAACCCAATTATAAAACAAACAAGGCTGCCTTAAAGATAAAATGCAATCAGACAGATGGCAAATTATTTTTAAGACGGCCTTGTTTTTATTAGTATTACCGCTTAATCAGCTTTATCTTTTTGAGAAATCAGGATTCTTTTTCTTTCCGCTTTTTGATATCAGGAGAACAGGGAATACATACTCTGCCATCCATGATTCTGAATATCCAAGTTTCTCTCTGTACTTTCTAACGCTTCTACATGCATTGTAAACTTCATCCTTTTTCCAGTCATCCTTAGTAAGAATCTTGTGAATGGTTTGTTGTGTTACAGTATAAAGTGCTTTTCTAAGGAAATTAGGCATAGCAATCTTAAATTTCATCTGATCACTGATCACCACTAACAAGTCATTTGAAAAGCCTTGAAAAGTAAAAAGAAATGATTGTGCATCATTTTGTTTTTTACAGTTAGCTTTCAAAGATGCATCGACTTCTTTAAAGAATTGCTCACTTAAACCATAGCCCTGCATCAACATTTTACGGGATTGCGATCTTTCTGCAACTCCCAGACGTCCGTTTTGTGTCTGGATTTTTAATGTTCGTTTAAACATAGCCATATCTGGTAATGCATTGATATTGGTAATTCCCAGATTGATAGCCATTGTTGACTGATAATACACACGAATAAGTGTAAAATAGTATTCAATTCTAGACTGAACAAGTTCTGTTTGTTCTTCTTTCGATTTTTTTAAATTTGGAAAAAATTTCATAGGTCAATTTTAATTTGGGAACTAAGATAAGCAGATCGTACTTATGAATAACTATTTTCACTATTATTTTTTCAAATTTTATGTTTTTTGTATTAGGGATTACTCTAGTTTGTTAGATATAAGTTCTTTATTTGACTTAATCTTTAGAGTAATCCCTTAGTAATTTATCTGAGCTTATTTGTTTGTTAAGTTTGATTCTTTACAAAAAAAAAGTCAGAAGCTTAATTTTGCGCCAACAAAATAGCTCCTTGGCAAGATGGGCCCATACACAAAATCGGAATCGCGATTTTTTCCTTTATCCTGGTCGGACTGGTATGCATCGAAAATATTTTGTACACCTGCATTTACCTGAAGCGCTATTTGCTGATAAACCGGGAATGTATAACTAAGCTTGATGTTCATATCAAAGAAATCGGGCGTAGAAACATTTATGTCTTTTTCAATATATCCGGCAGCATGAGGTACCAGCATACTTCCTGTATAAGTGCCAGAAAGTGCCATTTCAAATCTTTTTATAGGAGTTAATTTTGCCGTGAAGTAACCATAAGTATCGGGTGTGCGGAGCATTTTCTTTGAGCCTAAATCCTCTGATGCACTCCAGTTTTCTACTTCTTTGTATCTACTTCTCTGAAAAGTAGCACTTGCCTCTACTTGAAGTAAAGACGAAAAAGCAAGTTCACCTTCTGCAGTTAATCCCATTACTTTTGCTCCCTCTCCATTAGTTCTTTCTTTCAGAATTGTTCCTTCCTCATTTGTTCCTATGTCATTGAGAACAAAAACGTTTTTTAGATTTGTATAGAATCCTTCAATTCTGAAGTTTACGGGAGTTTCTCCTAATGTGTGATACAAATCCATAGAAGCGCTTAAGCTTTGCGACTTTTCCGGTTTTAAATCAGGATCTGAGCTTATAACAGATATCTCACCGCCAACAGCTGAAACATGTAAATCTTCATCGTAAACTTGTGGGGCTCGGAATCCGGTTGAATAACTTAGGCGGAAATTTATGTCTTTTACCGGATTGTATCTCAAGGTAATGCGGGGACTGAATATGGCATTATCTATCATGTTGTGTTTATCTAATCGTCCGCCAACTAGGAAACTCCACATATCATTCTTCCATTCATTCTGCATAAAGAGGCTTTCAGTATGTACCGTTTGTTTTATATTACGATTATATCCAAGAATCTCGTCATGCAGTTTGTCGTATGTGTATTCTGTCCCTCCGGTGAATTGTGCAGGCATGAACAGACACTTTTCCCAATTATAAGTATATTGTCCACCAGCCATGTAAGTAAAATCGTTCGTATTGCCATATCCCCGCAGATCTTTACCGGTACCCGAATAACTTGTTCTGATAATGCTTTGCATGGAAGTGTAAATGTTCAGCTTATGTTTGTAATTGGGTGAAAATAAATCATAATTAATGCCGCCACCATTTATTGAATGGTCGGCCATTTCTGCAACTTCGGCTTCGTGAGGCTGAAGATCAAGATTATCTCCGCCTCGTCGATGATCAGTAATGTTATGATATTCCAATGACAATTTTGAATAATTGCTTGTTTTAAGATATGTACGCATGCCGATTGTTTTATTACTCATCTCGGTAATGTCTGTAAAACCATCGGCATCATGATCATATCCGTCGCGATACCTGCTTTGTCCAAAGATATATAAGCCTGCTTTATGATCATCGGTAACCAATGATGCATTCAAACTTGTGTAATTATCGAATGCATTTGTTCCACCTATAGATGTGAAATCATGAGAGAACTCTGCTGAATTTCGGGTAGGCTCTTTTGTGATAATGTTTATTGTTCCGGCTATAGCTGATGAACCAAAAAGTGCAGATCCACCTCCTTTGGATACTTCAACACGTTCAATCATATTCTGAGGAATCTGTTCCAATCCGTATACCCCGGCCAATGAACTGTAAATAGGTCGCGAGTCGATCAATATTTGTGTATAAGAACTCTCCATACCATTGATTCTAACTTGCTCGGAACCACAGGTATGACAATTGTTCTCTACGCGTACACCAGATTGAAAACTTAATCCCTGAGCCAGGCAGACGGAATGTGTATCTTCAAACAATTTTGTATTCAGAATATTCACCAAGGAAGGTGCAAGACGTTTTGTAGTTTCGTTTCTGTTACTGCTTATCACGACTTCGTCAAGCGAAATTAAATCCGGAGTCAATGCAACGTCCATCTCAATAGTTTTTTTCATTATAATGGACACTTCTTTTGTTACAGTCTTGTAACCAACCGACTTAAACTCTAGAGTCCAATTGCCTTCTGGCAAATTCTCTAGTAGGAAATGACCCGAAACATCGGATGTTGTTCCTATTGTAGTACCTTTTATTGATATATTTATATATGGTATATGTTCTTTGCTTTTCGCATCAGTGATATGCCCAAAGATGCTTGCATCAGTAGGCGTTCCTGTTGGCTCCATACCCATACATGGCAGTAGGGTACAGATAAAACAGGAAATTAATAATAGATATCTTTTCATTATAATTTCTTATTTTAAAATGTACAAAATGAGAGTAGCACACCTTGAATGGGTGCGCATAATTTGTTCCTATTTTAAAATAAGTATGGCGGTGCCCGTAAAGAGTAGGAGTAGAGGGCTACTTTTCTAACCTTAAAGATTCTGGCTACAGTTTCGCACGGACGAACAATCTGATGAACCTTAAGATGAAAAACAGACGTTTCAATAAAGGGTAGAATATGAAACTGGCAGATAGCACAATCACAGGAGGAGTCACTGCAATGATGGGCAGCACTGCTTTCTCCCTTTTCATGAGTATGGAAACTCTTCACAATTCCCATCGGAGCAATTGTGAAAAGTAACAGCCATGCAATGATTGCTTGTCTTCTCAGATACAATTTCATGTTGCAAAACTAGTTAAAAAAGATCTACTACAGATACATAATGTAAATTATTTATGGATAGTAATTAGCCATTTAGTTTATTTTATACAATTCTAATAGTGACTTAAATAATCTCTCAGATTATTCACCAATGGATTTATTTTATTGGCCATTCATCTGAATTTATTGGCCAATTATTTTTATTTATTGGTCAATAAAAAGTGGGTTATACTGGGGATATAACCAAAACCAAGTCGAGACAAGGTGCTAGATCGCTAGATCACTGCTAGATCAAATTTAATTTGATCTAGCGGTTTTATTTTGTTTATTTTTAGGTAGTTATATGGGTGGTGCTAGATTGCTAGATCAATTTTGTATTTTAATATATTGTAGTGGCGATTATACATAAAAAAACCGACCGGTAATGCAGAAACATTCCGGTCGGCCATCACATTACAAATTGAAAATTTAACTGGTTAGGTTTTATATTTATAAAATGTGATATGTATTTGCAATGCTTAAATTGGGTTTGATTCTTATTTATTCGAATAGAGATTTGGCAATACCCATTTCAAGTCCGCGTAATTCAGCCAATCCTCTAAGGCGACCGATACAAGAATATCCCGGATTAGTTTTCTTCTTCAGATCATCAATCATCTGATGTCCATGATCCGGTCTCATTGCGATAGAAACCTTACGTTCTTGTTCTAGTTCAAGTAATGCTTTCATAACGTGATACATGTCTACATTACCCTCCAGGTGATTTGCTTCATAGAAGTTTCCTTCCTCATCACGTTGAGTGCTACGGAAATGCACAAAGTTTACACGATCTCCGAAACGTTTCATAATTCCTACTAAATCATTATGAGCAGCTACACCAAAAGAACCTGTACATAAACATAGACCGTTTGAGTTGTTTGGAACAGCATCAATCAGCTTCTGGAAATCATCGCCTGTGCTAAGAATACGAGGTAAACCAAGAATAGATTGAGGAGGATCGTCTGGGTGAATAACCAGATAAACACCAGCTTCATCTGCAACAGGAGTAATTTCTCTTAAGAAATAGATTAAGTTTTCACGAAGTTTCTCTGCATCAATGTCTTTATAGCGGTCGAGTGCCTCCTGGAATTGTGCAAGTGTAAAGCTCTCTTCAGAACCCGGTAAACCAGCTATAATATTACGTTCCAATGTATGTTTGTCTTCATCGGTCATCTCTTCGAAACGTGCTTTAGCTTTTGCTTTTTCTTCTGCTGAATATTCATTTTCAGCACCCGGACGTTTCAAAAGGAACAAGTCGAAAGCAACAAAAGCAGCTCTTTCGAAGCGAAGTGCTTTAGAACCGTCGGGCATGGTGTAAGCCAAATCGGTACGAGTCCAGTCGAGTACCGGCATGAAATTGTAAGTCACAATATTAATGCCACACTTTCCTAAGTTACGAAGAGACTCTTTATAATTATCAATGTATTTCTGAAAATCTCCAGTCTGCGTCTTTATGTGTTCGTGCACAGGAACACTCTCAACAACAGACCAAGTAAGGCCTACAGATTCAATAAGTTCCTTGCGCTTCATAATTTCTTCTACAGTCCATACTTCTCCGTTAGGAATATGGTGTAAAGCATTCACTATTCCGGTAGCTCCGGCCTGTTTGATATCCCAGAGGGAAACTGGATCGTTAGGACCGTACCAACGCCATGTTTGTTCGCATAAATACATAATTTCAGTATTTTAAAGTTTAAATTATATTAGATGGTAAAAGCATTAAATCCACCATCAACAACAGCTACAGTTCCGGTTACGAATTTTGAAGCATCGCTGATAAGGTAGTGTACGGTTCCGAATAAATCTTCCGGTTCACCAAAGCGGTTAAAAGGAGTATGCGCCATTACGCTTTTTGCACGATCAGAAAGAGATCCATCAGGATTAAGCATCAATGCTCTGTTTTGAGTGGTTAGGAAAAATCCTGGAGCCACAGCATTCATACGGATACCGTTTCCAAATTTAATAGCAAGTTCTCCAGCCATATACTGAGTGAAGTTGTTTACTGCAGCTTTTGCTACACCATATCCGGCAACTCTGGTAAGTGGACGAAGTGAAGATTCTGAAGAGAAGTTTAGGATTACTCCTTCTTTTTGCTTTGCCATCTCGTCTGCAAATACCATAGTAGGCAATACTGTTCCAAACAGATTAAGGTCTACTACTGTTTTCATTGCATCTATATTCAGATCAAAGATTGTTTGGCTAGGAGCAATTGTGGCGCCTGGCATATTTCCTCCGGCTGCATTTATTAAAATATCAATTTTACCGTAATTTTTTAGAACCTGTTTCTTGCAATCTTCTAACATTGCTTTATCTGTAACATCAGCCTGCGCAAACATTGCCTGTCCGCCTTGCTTCTTTATTTCGCTAACCAGTGCATCGCCTTCTTCCTGGCTTCTGCCAATAATCACGATTTTAGCTCCTTGCTGAGCTAAGTACATAGATATACCTCTACCTAAAACACCATATCCACCTGTGATGATGATTACTTTACCAGAAATGTTAAATAAATTTTCCATCTTTTTGTTTTTAAAAGTTGTATATAAATTGCTATTGTTCGTTATAATAATCCACATTTTCCTTCATCAGGATATCAATCGGCATAAAATTTTCTTTTTGCGGTCTTTTTTTGAGTATTAAATATTCGCATAAAGATTTTATTCCATTATAACCCTGAAGTTGCGGCCTTTGAGCTATCAGTGCAGTTATATAGCCTTCTCTTAATGCATTTGCATTTTCTTCAATTACATCATATCCTACAACTATCAGGTTGTGGATGTCTCTGACTTTTATGTAATTAGCAAGTTTGTGACATGTAGAGTTGAAAACTATTATTCCTTTTATATTGTTTTGACTCTCAAAGAATGCATCAAGTACACTGAAGTTGAATACAGAACTGCCTATCTTTAAATCCACATAATGAACTTTTCCTGTGTAGCCTACAGTATTTAGATAGCTATTAAATCCGGCTTCTCTGTTAATACTTTGATTGGAATTCTGATCTCCGCTGTGAATCATCCTTGATACCAGTATATTTGTGTCTTTACCAATTGAATTTAGTAATATTTTTGCACCTATAACACCACTGTCAAAGGAATTGGTACCAAAATATGCAAGCTGGTTTTGCCCTGAGATATTTGAGTCAATATAATTATAGGGAATGTTCAATTCATCTAGTTTCTCGGAAATACTAATTACAGAATTTGCAAACAGTGAAGCAATTAGAACTGCATCAAAACTTCCTTGAAAAAGTTCATCTACAGTTTTATTTAAAGAATTGTTGTCGTATTGGTCAAAATATAGTTTCTGAATATGTACCCCATAATCTTCAAACTCATTGCCAGCCTTGTCGATCCCTTTAGAAATACTTTCCCAATATTCCCCTTTTTTGAAAGAGGGGATTATGGCTACTATTTTATATTGTTTTTTTGAAGCTAAAGATCTTGCTATCAAATTTGGCTGATAATTAACCATCTTAAGTACAGCGTTCACTTTCTTAAGATTCTCTTCAGAAACGCGTCCACGGTTATGAAGTACTCTGTCGACAGTCCCGGCAGAAACTCCAGCCATTTTGGCTATATCTTTAATTCTTATATTTTCTGTATCGTTTATCATTGTTGTTGATAGCAATGGCTTATTGATGTTGTCGATGCAAATTTAAGACTAAAGATTTGAATATGCAATATGTGTGTTCGAACACACATATTAGTGTTTTCTATTTAAAGCGTTGATTTATAGTGTTTTTTCTTAATTTTTAAAGATGTTAATTTTATATTTATTGTATGTTATCAAACATCAAAATTGTGTATTAGTTATCTGTTATATATAAAACGCTTATTATCAAATACATTGCATTTTTATTTATCAATATTGTTATATTATATGTGTTTAGATTTTATTCTGTTTTTCTCTTAAATATTTTTATTTTTCATGCATAATATGTATATTTAGCTGTTAATTTTATGTACGGAGTTTATCACGAACTCAACTGTTCCTTTATTCTTTGATTATTTTCTGATTTAATATATATTGAATCTTTTTTTCAGCATTAATAATTATGGATATAAGAATCAGATACTCTCACAAGCTAATATTAATCATTCTTCTAGGAGTGATTGCGGGTAGTGGATGTCTGTTTCTTTACTTGCTAAGAGTGCAAGATTACCTGGGAGATAGTCCGGCAGCTTGTGTCAATTGTCATGTAATGGGGCCATATTATGCTACCTGGCAACATAGTTCTCACAATAGGGGGACTACCTGTAATGATTGCCACGTTCCTCACGAAAATATAGCAAAAAAATATTTCTTCAAGGCAAATGATGGCCTCAGACACACATATAAGTTTTTAACCAACAGTGAGAGGCAGACTATTCAGGCAATTCCGTCAAGTGCAGAAGTTATTATGAATAACTGTATCCGTTGCCACACTCAATTAAATACTGAATTTGTAAAAACCGGTAGAGTCGATTACATGATGACCCAGGTTGGAGAAGGTAAAGCTTGTTGGGATTGTCATCGGCAAGTTACTCATGGAGGAACAAACAGTCTCTCTTCAACACCTTATGCGCTGGTTCCTTATCCGAAATCGCCTGTACCCGAATGGTTGAAGAAAATAATGAAATAGTCAGAAAAATATAAAGATATAGGATATGGAAAAGAAACTGAAAGCATGGCAAGGATGGTTGTTGTTTGGAGGGACAATGGTCATTGTTTTTGTGTTAGGATTGATAGTTGCATCCTTAATGGAACACAGAGCAGAGGTGGTTAGTATCTATAATAACAGGAAAGTAGATATAAAAGGCATCGAGGCCAGGAATGAAATCTTTAGAGATAATTATCCGCGGGAGTATCAAACGTGGTCAGAGACCACAGATACGAGTTTTAAGAGTGAGTTTAATGGTAACCAAGCTGTGGATGTTTTAGAGCAACGCCCCGAAATGGTGATTCTTTGGGCTGGATATGCTTTTTCAAAAGAATATAAAAGTCCGAGAGGACATATGCATGCGATTGAAGATATCAGAGAAACTCTCAGAACCGGAGCACCTAAAACGGATAAAGATGGTCCTCAGCCTTCTACTTGCTGGACATGTAAAAGTCCGGATGTTCCTCGTATGATGGAATCAATAGGAGTAAATGCGTTCTATAATAACAAATGGTCTGCTTTTGGCAGTGAAATAGTTAATCCAATAGGCTGTTCCGATTGCCATGAATCAAAAACCATGAATCTGCATATAAGTCGCCCTGCTTTGCGTGAGGCTTTTGCTCGTCAGGAGAGGGATATTGATAAAGCAACTCCTCAAGAAATGAGATCATTGGTTTGTGCTCAATGTCACGTTGAGTATTATTTCAAGAAAGATGGCAATTATCTTACATTTCCTTGGGATAAAGGAATGACTGTAGAAAAAATTGAAGAATATTACGATAAAGCTAACTACTTTGATTATAAGAATGCTTTAAGCAGAGCTCCAATACTAAAAGCTCAGCATCCTGATTTTGAAATATTCCAATTGGGTATTCATGGACAGAGAGGTGTTTCTTGTGCCGACTGTCATATGCCGTATGAAAATGAAGGAGGTATTAAATATAGTGACCATCATATTCAAAGTCCTTTAGCATCCATAGACAGAACCTGTCAGGTTTGTCACCGCGAAACAGAAGAAACTCTTCGCAATAATGTGTATGAAAGACAAAGAAAATGCAATGAAATACGTACTTGTTTGGAAAAAGAACTAGCCAAAGCGCACATTGAAGCTAAATTTGCATGGGATAAAGGAGCCACAGAAGTGCAGATGAAAGAGGCTTTGAACTTAATTCGTCAGGCTCAATGGAGATGGGATTTTTCAGTTGCATCGCATGGAGCTGCATTTCATGCTCCTCAGGAAGTTCAGCGCATGTTGAGTCATGGAATAGACAGAGCATTGCAAGCTCGTTTGGCTATTGCTAAAGTTTTGGCAAAGAATGGTTACGCTGCAGATGTACCAATGCCTGATATTTCTACAAAAGCAAAAGCTCAGAAATATATTGGTTTGGATATACCAAAAGAACAAAAAGCAAAAAAAGAATTTCTTAAAACGATTGTTCCACGCTGGATTGAGAAAGCAAAAGCTAACGGACGTTTTTCAAAGATTTAATATAAAGATTAAAGTTGAATGAAATTAAAGTAACCACTATCATCATTAAATGTTGATAGTGGTTATCTTTGTGTAAGAATTGAACAAATATTAGTATATGTGGAAACAACCTTGGGGATTTAAAGAAGGATATTCAATCTGTATCGGATTATTTATTACAGGCACATTGCTCCAGATGTCAATTGGAAAAATAAACCTTGATGCTCTTGCCTATCCTGCTAATCTGATTTCAGGAATTGGATATTTTTTATTGCTTACGGTATTATATCTTAAATACAAGAAATCATCTTATATAGTTAGCTGGCTTAGTAGTTATCAGGCAGCCATATCTTCCATGTCGTCTATGGTATTTATGATTGTTTTGATGGGGCTTATCAGGCAGACTCCCGGTTATATTTCAATGGAAGGAAACTTCATTGGATTCTCTCAGATGCTTTCTGCATGGTCTTTCGCACTATTATTTCTTTGGATGATTACTATTTTATCAATGACGATAATTAGAAGATTGAATCATTTTAAATGGAGAGATACATCTTTTATGTTGAATCATGTTGGTTTGTTATTGGCGCTGGTTGGTTCTATTTTAGGAAGTGCAGATATTCAAAAACTCGAAATGACTACAATGGCTGGAAGGCCGGAATGGCGTGCTTTAAATGAACGAAAAGAAGTTGTTGAATTGCCTTTAGCTATTGAATTACATAAATTTTCAATTAAGGAGTATCCACCTAAATTAATGCTTATCGACAACGAAACAGGCGCATCCCTTTCTCAAGGAAAGCCTGCCACCTTTTTAGTAGAGCCAGGCCTTGGAACAAGTCAGTTGCTTGACTGGACTATTTCAGTAAAAAAGTATCTTCCATATGCTGCAAGTGTGCCATCAGGAGATACACTTCGGTATGTTGAATTTCATTCTTTTGGAGCAACAAATGCTCTTTATGCGAAAGCAACAAATCATAAAACAGGCATATCTCGTGAAGGGTGGGTGAGTTGTGGAAACTTTATGTTTCCTTATAACGCAATAAAGTTGGATGATAAAGTGAGTCTGATAATGCCGGAACTGGAACCACAACGTTTTTATTCAGATGTAACGGTGTATTTAGAATCTAAGAAAGTTAATGATGCTATAATTGAGGTGAATAAGCCTTTTGAAATTGATGGATGGAAAATCTATCAATTAAGTTATGATGAATCAAAAGGCAGATGGAGTGAGGTTAGCATATTTCAGTTAGTAAAAGATCCATGGTTACCAGTAGTGTATACAGGAATATTAATGATGGTAATTGGAGCAATATGTATGTTTACTATGGCTAAAAAGAATAAGGAGGATAAAGTATGAGTTGGGAATATTTTTCGTTGTTTGCCATAGTATCTCTTTGTTTCTGGAGTTTTGGCGCGTATGCTGCCTGGAGAGAGAAAAAACCGGTATTCGTTCACGGATTTACAATAGTGGGATTAGCAGTCTTCTTTACATTTATCGTAGGAATGTGGATTTCACTTGAACGTCCTCCAATGCGAACGATGGGAGAAACTCGTTTGTGGTATTCATTCTTCCTTCCACTGGTTGGGATTATCACATATAGCCGATGGAAATATAAGTGGATTCTTAGTTTTAGTACTATTCTTTCATTAATATTTATTTGCATCAATATACTAAAACCCGAAATACACAATAAAACATTGATGCCTGCATTACAAAGCCCTTGGTTTGCACCACATGTTATCGTATATATGTTCGCTTATGCAATGCTGGGTGCTGCCGCAATAATGGCTATTTATCTTCTTTGGAAGAAGAAACAAAAAATATCTCCTATGGAGATGGATTTGTGTGATAATTTGGCTAATGTTGGATTATCATTCTTAACTCTTGGTTTACTATCCGGAGCCTTGTGGGCAAAAGAAGCTTGGGGACACTATTGGAGTTGGGATCCGAAAGAAACTTGGGCAGCTGCAACATGGTTAAGTTATTTATGCTACATTCATTTCCGTCTTCATAAAAGGAATGAATACCGAAAAGCGCTTGTTATACTTCTAGTGTCTTTTGTTCTCTTGCAAATGTGTTGGTATGGAATTAATTATTTGCCATCAGCACAAGGAGCAAGTATTCATACCTACAATATGAGATAGATAATCAGTGGTTGTTAATTGAATAGATTTCTCTATTTCAATTATTCTTCAAGGATGGTTTTAAATTCATTCCAACCTGCAACAGTTTTGGCTTGTGCTGAAATTCCAGTTGGAACATATAATTTGCAGGTACTTTTAGGTACTCCGTAGAATGTAAAAGGGGTGATCTTGGGTGGAACTGTAGCTTTACAATGTATTTCTTTTAATCCCGAACATTCCTGAAAGGCACCATAATCAATAAGAGTAATACTGGCCGGAAGAGAAAGGAATGTTAGTTTTGAGCAACCATAAAATGCATTAGTACCAATAGATGTAACCCCTTCTGGAATTATTATAGCAGTGAGGCCTGTGCAATCTGAAAAAGCCTTTAGACCAATTGCTGTTATGTTTTCAGGAAGGATTATTGTTTTTAGATTATCTTTGGAATAGAAGGCTTCTTCAGGAACTTCGTCATTTGAAACCTCGATTTTATCATCATATAAGGAACTTATAAAAACTCCTCCTTTTACTATACTTGCTTTTGACATATCGAGTACTGTTAATTTTGCCATATTTCGAATCGTTGTAATATCAGTTCCGTTTATTTTTCCTTTGAGAGTTAAGTTTGTAATGAGACCTTTTTTATCTCCAAGAAGTGAATTTAAATTTCCGGCAGAAACTTTTATAGTATCAGATACAATATTCTGCGCTTCTCCTTTAAAGCATGATGACAGAAATATTACAACTAATATGATTTTAGAAATAACACTTGCTTTCATGACTACTTAAATAAAGACTATCTATTCTTTCTCTCTAATTAAAAACAAGTCATAATAGAAATGGTTTGAATTATAATACATAATATTGACTTGTTGTGAAGGAAATATATAGACTGTTGTGCGATAATTTAGTCTTTGAATATAAGTGTAAATATTTAGACATTAATGTTTTAGAAGTTGCTATATAATAAAGACAAAAATAAGTTGTAAAAATTGTTGTTTTGTGTAAAAAAAATAAATATATTTGTAACGTCTTTTTTTATAAAGCGTTAAAGGTTATTTAATTAATATTGCTGAATATGATTGTTTATATAGCAATTGATCGTGATAAATAATTTTATCCCCACGCTTAAAAATAAAAAACGCCTGATTGGGGACTAAAGGCATAAACTATTTTATATGAAAAAACTTTTTTTATTAGCTGCTATTTTACTAGGATGTAATTCCCTTGTAAATGCACAAAGTTCTCAAACAAATGCAACTCCTGTTTCATGGAACGCAAAGGCTGGTCTGAATATTAGTAACTGGACAGGTGAAGGTACAGATGGACTTGATGCCAAAATTGGTTTTAAACTTGGCATTGGCATGGAATATGCGTTAGATAATACATGGTCTTTACAGCCATCTTTATTGTTATCATCAAAAGGAACGAAAGCATCAGGAGATGTTAATGGATACAGTGCTAAAGTAACTGTTAACCAAATGTATCTTGAATTACCGGTTAATCTGCAGGCAAGAATGCCGATTTCTAACAATACTAATTTTGTTATTGCAGCCGGTCCATATTTTGCTTACGGTGTAGGTGGAAAATCAACAGGCAAGGTTAGTGCCAATGGTCAAACTGAATCGGGTGATACAGATACATTCGGTAGTGATGGCCTCAAAAGATTTGATGCCGGATTAGGTTTTGGCGTTTCATTGGAATTTAATAAAGTTATCATTGGACTCGAAAGTCAGCTTGGATTAACAAAATTAGGAGATGGTGATAATGCTCCAAAGAATATTAACTTTGGAATAACTGCTGGCTATAAGTTCTAATACAAAATATTGTATACAAGCCTTTGCTTGTAAAGAAGTTATCTAAATCGTTGAAAAAAACTGCCCCTGCAATGTTTATTTCTTTATAGCATTGCAGGGGATTTTATTTTTAATGCTTAATATGGCATTCAGAATATAATTCAAAATTATTGCTGAAAGAGCGCAATTTTATTGGCCAATCATTTTAATTTATTGACCAAAGAATTTAAATCATTGGCCAATAAATATCCTGACGACCACAAGTTAAATTCTATCGATTGAAGCGAATGTTCGTTTTATGCTTGCTGTGTATTTTACTTTTGGGTAACCAATAAGAAGGAATATGCCTTCACGACTTTTGTGCTTAATGCCATATTTCTCTCTAAATAATTTGGCTGCTTTCCCGTTTTGGATAAATGGGTGTACCGCACCGTTAAAGCAGGTACCCAAACCTAATGACTCGGCAGCAAGCATGGCGTATGTTGCAGCTATGAGCGGATCAGCCGGATCGCTATAGGGAGTTGCGTAAAAATATAGTGCAACTGGCGCATCATAATTTACAATATTTTCACCGTTCTTCATGTAATCGGTATAGGCGTAAACACAGGGGCGGACAAATCCCTTAAATAGTTCTGTATTAGCTTTTCCCCAGATTGGCCTCATTAGAGTGAGAAACCATTTGGAAACAAACCATTTCATGTTTTCCAGATAATGACAGAAGTCTTTTGCAAATGCTGAAACTTTTTCTTTGCTGTCGAATACTAATACATGTACGTCCGAAGGTGGTAAGCCCATTGGCGCCGTTTGAGCAGCTTCTAATATTTTATCTATTAGTTCACTTTCAACGGGAGCATCTTTAAACTCACGGATACTCCGGCGACGGTACAATAAATTCAGCATTGTTTTATATGATGTTGCTTCTTCTTTGGAAGGCATATCTATTAAATCATCGGTTGAAGTACATCTACCTTCAATGGTGATCGCTCTTTGCGGACAGATCATCATGCAATGTCCACAAGCTAAGCAACCGAACAATGGTTTATCTGACTGCTTTACTTTTCCGTTTTCAATAGCCAGACTAAAATCTTTGCAAACAGAAACACATAGTCCGCAGCCATTGCAAAGGTCTTTGTTTATTATTATTTGGCCACACTCTTTAGTTCTCGATGTTGGGATAGCCATGATCTAAAATATTATTATTTAGACTTTTTGTTGATATATAGCTGTAAATATAGATATTAAATCGAAAATAGAATAATCTTTTGTTTGTTTATTTAAATCAAAATATTCTATTTGAATTTAAACGATAATTGCTTGTATCCTCGAGAGTCTATTTCTTCCCAAGGATTAGAGACACTCAGTCCCAACAAGCGGATAGAGTGATTAGTAAGATCAACGCCTTTAAGTAGTTCTTTGGCTAAAGGCAGAATTTCTTTTAAAGTTGTGAGCGGATGATCTTCGCTAATACTACGCGTTTTCTGAGTGAAGTCATTGAACTTTATTTTTAGTGTAAGAGTGTAGCCTTTAAAACCAGATTTTTCTAATCTTTGTATAAGCTCTTGAGCAACATGATATAACTCTATTATAATAGAACTTTTTATTTCTAAATCGTGTTCGAATGTTGTTTCACATCCTACCGATTTGCGTTCCCTTTCCGGCTCTACAGGGCGAGGGTCTATGCCATGAGCAAAGTTATAATAGAGCATTCCTGCTTTCCCAAATTGTAGGGTCAGAAAATCCGGAGTACTCATTCGAAGCAATGCACCATTATGTATGCCTAGTGCATGCATTTTCTTTGCTGTCACTTTACCAACTCCCCAGAAAGATTCGATTGGTAGTTTGTCTATAAACTCTTGTGCTTTTTGAGGATGAATGGTGCACAGGCCATCTGGTTTACGATGTTCTGATGCTACTTTTGCCAGAAATTTATTGTAAGAAACTCCGGCTGATGCTGTGAGCCCGGTTTCTTCTTTTATGCGTTGCTTAATTTCTTTGGCAATATCGACGGCCAAATCAATGCCTTTTTTGTTTTCAGTCACGTCCAGAAATGCTTCATCGAGCGAGATTGGTTCTATGATGTCTGTGTATTCGTGAAAAATCTGATGTATTTGTGCAGAAACAGACTTGTAAACAGCCATGCGCAATGGAGCGAATATTAGTTCGGAGCAAAGCTTTTTAGCCTTTACGGATGACATGGCAGAATGAATGCCATATCGACGGGCTTCATAACTAGCTGTAGCTACAACACCACGTTCTTCTTCATGGCCCACAGCAAGAGGTTTGCCTCTCCACTCAGGATGGTCCCTTTGCTCAACTGAGGCATAAAAGGCATCCATGTCAATATGGATTATTTTTCGCTCTTCTATAGTCATTCTATGAACAAAGATAATAGATATAATCGGCATTTTATTGCCGATAAGTTGGAATTTTGAATATATGAGTGTGGAGGAGAATACTTAAGTTATTTCACAGCAATTCGAATAAAATTAATTATTTCTCTACCAAAAGCTGTTATATCCATAAAGGTAAAATCTACACTCTCTCTTAACTTTGCTCTTGTACTGCAAATGTGCATATATCTTTTCCTTGATGCTAAATAGACAAACTCTGTATCAAAGAGAAAATGATTAATCTGAGTTTTTAGCAGAAGATCTTTGCCTTTACGATTCATTCCTTTGAATCCTCTACGTACATCACTATATCTGATTCCCAAAACTATCCAGTTTAATATTCTTGTTAAGACGGAAATATAGGTGCGTATCGTATTAAGATCAATGTTTGGATAATAACTGTTGGTTCTTGTTGCTACAACAATATCATAACCCTCTTCAAGTTTTTCGAAAACTGCCCTCATGCTTTCTTTGTCATACGGAAAATCCCAGTCTATATATATCATCAGGGAAGAGCAGGCGTATTCAGCTCCCTTTCTAACGGCATAACCTTTTCCTCTATGTTCCGTATAACTGATTAACTGGGCTTTAGGCATGATAGTTTTGAACTTTTCTATTTCTGCTTCGTCCATATTTATAGATGAGCCGTCATTAACTACAATGATATGAAAAACCTTATCCGGGAAATATTTAAATACTTGCTTAATGTTTTCATGCATTGTTTCTTGCCAATTTGTTGGTGGGTTATAACAAGGCAATACAATATCTATCTCATTATTATCATTTGGAACCAACATACGATCTTCTTCGGCTCTTGGAATTCCTTCTTTCAAACAGAAATTAAGAAAACACAGCTCGTAGGTAATCTTAATCCAGATAATGAAACATGGTAAAGCTTTCAGAGCAAATGGAAAAATGAATGTTTTTCTTACTTCAACAGGAAACAAGTCGCTGCTTGAAAGTCCTGTCAGGAAAAAAGCAAAGATTAGAAGAGTTAGATTAAGTGAGGTTGTTTGCGAAGGTGTTTTTACGTACCAAAGAGCTATTCCTATCATTGCAATAATGTACGTGCCAGATTCACTTGCGGTACTAAACAATACAACAAACAGTAATGTTGAAGCTAAAATCATTAGCTTAAAACTCTGAGAACGGTATTGTTTTACGCGTAAGAATGGCAAACAGAATAGTATAATACCTGGAATAATTAGCCAAAGGTCAGAGTAAGTACTACAACCGCTTATTTTTCTGACCATACCCAGTAATGATATATTTTGATAATAAGCGAACTGGTTCAGGCTATTCTTTTCAATAAGATCAATTATCCATGAATGATATTGTGTTAGTACATAGTTCGGTGAAGTGTAAAGCATTGGGAAAAAGAACATAATTACACTCCAAAACAGGCAAGAAGACAGAAACCTTTTTTTATTTCTTGAAAAAGGAATAAAAGCTAGTCCCATGATTCCATATAATTTGGTAAAAGTCCCCAGCATAATAAAAAATGCTGCCCAGAAATCCGTTTTGTGCTCTATCAGAAAAAAAGAGAAAATAAGAATAGCAGCTATTCCCACATTGAACTGCTGCGAAGCCAAAGAGTTAAATAACTCCATAACACAGAAAAGGTATACGAATAAGTGTTCGTTTCTGCTAAGTGGTAACCTTTTTATTGCATAAAATAAAAACCAGGTACTAAGTGTTACCCATAAAATAACACCTATTATATCCGGTACGAGAGCAAAAGGGAAAATTACAGAGCTGAAAAATACTCCATAATGAGTAACATCAGAGTATTCTTTGGGGTAATGTTCATAAAGAGGCAATTGATGAATAGCATGCCAGAACAGATTCTTAAATATACTGAAGTTATTATAAGATCCTCTGGTATATTTTAAAACTCCGCATACTATAGATGTAATAATCCATACTAGAAATATAAAACGATAATCTCTAAATAAGAGATTGTTAATAAATGAAGGTTCTCTTCTATTCATAGTATTTAATAACAGTAGATTTATCTTAATTATTAAAACAGATTCAAAAAAGAAAAAGAATTATCCTTCCCGGACTTCATATTATGCTATTAAGGATGTGTATTACATCTGCACGATTTAATAGTGTCTGTTAAGCCGCTTTGTTTTTGCGTTTGCTTTTCCAAATCTCAATAATAGCAGGAAGTATAGAGATAATTACAATCGAAATGATCATAATCTCTAAGTTCTTTTGAACGATTTCCAGGCTTCCTAGAAAATAGCCAATATAGGTTATTAATGTAACCCAAACAACTCCTCCAATAATGTTATAATGAGCAAAATGACGATAACTCATGTGTCCCATACCTGCAACAAATGGAGCAAATGTGCGTACTATTGGAACAAATCTAGCTAAAATAATTGTTTTACCACCATGTTTTTCATAAAAAGCATGAGTCTGTTCTAAATATTTTTGTTTAAAAATCTTAGAATTTGGGTTACTGAAAAGCCTGGTCCCAAAGTATCGGCCTATAACGTAGTTGGACGCATCTCCCAAAACGGCTGCAATAATTAGCATAAGAACCAGTAAATGTATGTTCATGTGGTTGGTAGAAACTGTAGCTAATGTTCCTGCAACAAATAATAAAGAGTCACCAGGTAAAAAAGGAGTTACAACAAATCCTGTTTCAAGAAAAATAAGGAAAAAAAGAATTGCATAAATCCAAGTGCCGTATTGCTCTATAAGTAGGGGTAATTGATCATCAATATGAAGAACAAAGTCTAAAATAAACTGAAAATATTCCATTGATATAATTTTAAGTGATTCTGGTACAAAAATAGGAATAAATTCTTAAGCATTCAATACTAAAAGCGTATTTAAACAATTTAAATTCTAAATAACTATCCATTGTATAAAATATTAATACTATTTTACAAAACAGACTGCTTTTTATTTTCGAGGATTACATCTCAAGAATAAGAATAATAAAAGGGAATATTCATAATCAGAACATTCCCTCTATATAATTAAAATTGATTTTATTACTTAAAACTGACTTCTACACTAGCTCCTTTATGGATAGGTATTTCTATGAATTTTTCTTTGCTGAATTTTTTATTAATCCCTTTTCCTTTAACTTGTACAGTTGTTACACTTTCCGGAACTTTTAGTTTATATGTTCCTCCGTAGGCCGATTTAATAGTAGCAAATGTGGGCTTCCCGTTTTTCCAGGATACATCTATAGTAGCTCCTCCACGTGCTTTTAAGCCGTTGAAAGTTCCTTCATCCCAACTAGTTGGAATAGCTGGTAAAAGATTGATAAATCCTTCGTGACTTTGAAGTAACATTTCCATTATTCCGGCTGCACCTCCAAAGTTCCCGTCAATCTGGAAAGGAGGATGTGCACAAAATAAATTAGGGAATGTCCCTCCGCCTCTTTTGCTTGGTGTTTCAGGTTGATAACTTGGAGTAAGCAGGCTTTTAAATAACTTGTAAGCACGATTACCGTCACCTAATCTCGACCAGAAATTCATTTTCCATGCACGCGACCATCCTGTTGCTTCGTCGCCTCTTCGATTAAGGGTTACTTTACATGCTTCTGCCAGTTCTGGAGTCTTGCTTAGTGTTATCTGATTTCCAGGATGTAAACCATAAAGGTGAGATACATGACGGTGGTGAATATCTGTTTCCTTATAATCTTCAAGCCATTCCATCAGATAACCATCTTTACTGATCTGGAATGGAGGTAGCTTAAGTGAAGCAGCACTAAGCTGCTTGCGATATTCTTCATCGCATCCTAGAATTTGAGATGCTTTTATTACATTTGAGAAAAGTTCCCTAACTAGTTCGTTATCCATGGTAGGTCCCATACAAATACTGACCGGTTCTGAGCCTTCCTTTGTATAAAAACTATTTTCCGGTGATGAACTGGGAGCTGTAACTAGCCAACCATGAGTTGGTTCTTCAATCATGGTAGAGAGAAAAAATTCTGATGCACCTTTTAATATTGGATATATCTGTTTCAAATAAGATTGTCCATCTTCCGTTTTATTATCTCCCAAAAACTCATAATGGTCCCACAAATGAGCACAAAGCCATGCGCCGCCAGTGTTGGTTGCTCCCCATGATGGGTGTTCGCCAGGAGCAGTATAGTTCCATACGTTAGTCATCATGTGTGCAACCCATCCTTTTGCTTTATCTCCATAAAAAGCTTTAGCTGATTTCTCGCCAGAATCTGTTAAATTGCTTGTCAGGCTCAGAAGTGGATGGTATAAATCGGATAAATTTCCTGGTTCCATTAACCAATAATTCATCTGTATATTGATGTTCAGATGATAATCACCATTCCACGGAGTACTGATAGTATTAGCCCATAATCCCTGTAAGTTGGGTGGGAGAGTACCGGGACGCGTACTACTGATAAACAAGTAACGTCCGTATTGCATATAAAGTGCTGCCAGTGCAGGATCATCATCTAATTGGAATAAACGGATGCGTTCATCGGTTGTTAATTGTAATTTATGTTGGTAATTTGCCGACATAGAGTTGACATTACCAATGTTTAATTTTACACGATTGAAATATGATGCATAATCAGCTATATGGTCGTTTTTAATTTTATTGTATGAAATTGCAAATGCTTTATTCATTAATGAATCTACTGATGTTTTATATTGTTGTCCTCCAATTTTAAAATCAGTGCCTGCGGATATGTATAATTCAACGCTGTTGGCATTCTTAATTTCCAGTCCATCATCTTTTACAGAAACAGAACCTCCGTGTGTTTTTGCCCGGAGTTTAGCTGTAAAAGATACTCCATCTTTTCCATCTACACCACTGTCTAATACTCCTTCCATTACTAATTGATTCTTTTCTGCTCTTACTTTCGCTCTTTCCGGGCGGTTCAGCATTGCTTTGAACGAAACGGCACCAATTACATTGGGAGAACTGATTCTGATAACCATTACATCTTTAGTTCTGGATACAAAATATTCACGAATATATTCAATTCCATCTTTATAAAAATGTGTTTTGGAAAAAGCGTTATTCAAATCTAGTTCCCGTTCGTAAGAATCTGGCCTATTGTAATCTGGCGAGTTCTTTTTTGCTTCTTTTTTATAAGTATAATCAATTACAAGGTTTCCCAGCATTTGATAACTACCATAGGTGCCTCCTTTTTCAGGTTTTACAGGAACAAAGTGCTTATACATAACGTCTTGAGCTTCTTCATTTTTCCCTTGCAACAATAGGGCTCTGATTTGAGGTAAATAGGTTGCAGCTTCCGGATTGTTATAATTAGCCTCCGAACCCGACCACATCGTAATATCATTGAGAACAATAAGTTCCTTTTCTATACCTCCGTCCGGCATCATGCCTAATCGTCCGTTGCCAAGTGGCAGTGTTTCTTCCCATAATTTAGCTGGACTATTATAATGTAACCGAAGATTAGGATCAGCAATATCTCCACTTTTCTTTGCATTAACAGAAAAGCTTGTCGTAGAAAATAATGCCAAAAAGAAAATCAAAAATTTCGAGAATCCTTTTTTCATAATAAGTTGTTAGTTTAGGTTGATTGTTATATTTGTTAGTATTTAGCGCTACTAAACGATCAGAGTCTTTTAGAATACCATCAAGACCATTTGGAAGTCAAAATATTACTGAAAACAAGCAATAAAATGAGGCATAAAAATAATAAGTCCAACTATGGCAGCAGCAATAGCACATATTAAAACTGCACCCGCGGCAATATCTTTTACATCGCCTGCTATATTATTTTCTTGTGGAGAAACTAAATTTACCAACCGCTCAATGGAAGTATTAAATGCCTCTGCTGCAAAGACAATGCCAATACAAAGTACAATACTTATCCATTCAAAAGTGTTGATTTTAAAAATAATGCCGCAAATTATTACAGCAAAGGTTATAGAAGAATGTATCCATGCATTATGTTCTTTAAAAAGAAAGCTACCTATGCCTTTCCAGGCATAGGTGAAACTTTTTAATCTTTTTTTTATGCTGAATTTCTCCATAACATTAATTACGACTTATTTGCTTAACGCCCTTTACACCCTGAAGTTTTTTAATCAGAGCATCCAGACGGGAAGTATCGTCAATCGTAACTGAAAGTGTTCCCGAGAAAAGTCCGTCGTGTGAACTAACATTTATGGATCTCAGGTTAATATCCTTCTCTTTTGAAATGATAGAAGAAATATTAGTTACGATTCCTATATCATCGTGCCCTATGACTCTAAGGGTAATAGGATATTGTTTACCTACAGCTTTTCCGGCCCAGCGAGCTTTAACTATACGATAACCGAAACGATCCATCATCTGAGGTGCATTCGGACAATCTGCACGGTGGATTTTAATACCTCCGGATACTGTGACAAATCCAAATACATCATCACCATAGATAGGGTTACAACATTTTGCAAGTTTAAAATCCAGCCCCTTCAGATTTTGATCAATAACTAATACATCATCCTTTGCAGTTTTCTCATCAACAACAGTTTGAAGATTATATGTTTCTGCGCTTCTGTAAGGAACATCTTCATGACTTTCTGTTTCCTTCTTCAACATTTCGTTATATCTTTCGAGAACGTCGTTGATGTCTAGAGTTTCGTCTGCAATCTTAAGATAAAAGTCTGTAACGGTTTTGAATCCAGACTTTTTTATTAAGCGCATCATTACAGCTTCATCATATTCAAGCTTACGATTCTTGAACTTTCTTTGAAGAGTTTCTTTTGCAAATTCAGTTTGTTTGCCTGCTATCTCCTTCAATTCCTGACGAATTTTGTTACGTGCCTTCGAAGTTGTTACAATATTCAGCCAGTCTTGCTTTGGAAATTGTGTATTAGATGTTGTTATTTCAACTTGATCTCCACTGCTAAGAGTTTGTCTCAATTGAACATTTTTCCCATTAACTCTTGCGCCAATACATTTGCAGCCTAGTTTACTATGGATGTGAAATGCAAAATCAAGCACAGTTGCTCCTTTAGGAAGTTTAAACAAATCTCCTTTTGGGGTAAAGACAAAGACTTCGTCTTCGTAAAGGTCAAGTTTAAACCGATCCATTACTTTCATAGAATCGTCATCGGCATTTTCTAAAGCCTCGCGTACAGAAGAAAGCCATTCGTCTAGTCCACTTTCACCTTTAACGCCTTTATATTTCCAGTGTGCAGCTAGTCCTCGTTCTGCTATATCGTCCATACGGCGAGTTCTTATCTGCACTTCAACCCATTTGCCTTCAGGCCCCATAACTGTTATATGAAGTGATTCATATCCGTTACTTTTAGGTATAGATAACCAGTCGCGCAAACGTTTTGGATTAGGTTGATACATATCCGTAATGATGGAATACGCTTGCCAGCAATCTACCTTTTCACGATCAAAATCCGATTCAAGAATAATACGGATAGCAAACAAATCATAAATTCCTTCAAAAGGAGTTTTTTGTTTCATCATCTTATTCCAGATGGAATGAATAGACTTTGTTCGTCCCTTAATATCAAAGGTTAGTCCGGCATCTTCTAGTTTCTTTTTTATAGGCTCAATAAAAGTCTGGATATATTTATCACGAGAAGCTTTGGTTTCATTAAGCTTGTCTTTAATTTGATAATAAGTCTCTTTACGGGTATATTTCAGTGAAAGATCTTCTAATTCTGATTTTAATTTGTAAAGTCCTAATTTATGAGCAAGTGGAGCATATAGATATGCAGCTTCATTAGCTACTTTAAGGCGGTCTTCAGCATTAGGCGAGTTTTTTATCTGACGCATAATATTCACCCTGTCGGCTATCATAATTAGTATAACCCGCATGTCTTCTGCAAATGAAATCAGAAGATTACGAAAATTTTCCGATTCAATAGCTGGGCTTTTAGCATAAAGCTCACTGGTTTTAACTAAGCCTTTTATAATAACTGCCACATCTTCTCCATACATTTCACGTATAGATTCAATAGTGCAAAAATTACTTTTTACCATTTCATGGAGCATAATCCCTATAAGGCATGATCCTTTCATCCCAATTTCTTCCGAAACAATTATTGCAGTCTGCATATCCCTTATTATAGGGTTCATGTCAAAACTGTTTCGTTGCATACAATTGGCTTGAATAGCTTCGAAAAGGTGCTTCTTTAACGTCTGTATATCTTCCCGGCTTATGGTATCTCCTGCCGTATACAGTAATTTTCTATATAAAGAGCGTAGATTTGCTAACTCTTTATCTGTGAAAAATGAGGTATCTTCCATAACTTTTCAATTTCTGTCGTAAAAGTAGTTTTTTTCTTTCTTTTATGGGTTATGATAAATAACTTTTTGTACTTTTGGAAGTGAAATTAATACTTTGATACTTATGATTACAAATCAAGACAAAGAGCTACTCGCTAAAAAAGGTATTTCTGAAATTCAGATAGAAAGTCAACTTTTATGCTTCGCAAAAGGATTTCCTTATTTAAAGCTAGATTCAGCAGCATCTATAGGGAAAGGAATTCTGGAATTAGATGCTGAAACTCAAAAAGAATATCTTTCAGCATGGGAAGAGTATATAAAAGGGGATAAAACTATTGTGAAATTTGTTCCGGCATCAGGAGCAGCAAGTAGGATGTTTAAGAATCTTTTTGAGTTTTTGGAAGCTGATAATAATGGGCCAGTTACAACATTTGAGAAAGATTTTTTTGCTCATGTTGCTAATTTTGCTTTTTATGAAGATTTAAATGCAGTCTGCTTGAAAAATGAAAAGCAAGATATTCCATCATTAATTAATTCTGGAAATTATAAAGCTGTAGTAGCAAATCTTCTTAACGAAAGCGGATTAAACTACGGTTCTCTTCCAAAAGGCTTATTGAAATTTCATAAATACATAGATGGTGCAAGAACACCTATGGAAGAGCATTTGGCAGAAGGTGCAATGTATGCTTCTGGCAAATCGGGCAAGGTAAATGTACACTTTACTGTTTCAACAGAACATCGTAAGCTTTTTGAAGCATTAGTTGAGGAGAAAAAAGAGAAATATTCGAAGAATTTCAATGTGGAATATTGTGTTTCGTTTTCTGAACAGAAACCAAGTACAGATACTGTAGCTGCAGACAAGGATAATAAGCCTTTCCGTAATGAAGATGGAAGTCTGTTGTTTCGTCCGGGAGGTCATGGTGCACTAATTGAAAATTTGAATGATTTAGATGCTGACATTGTTTTTATTAAGAACATTGATAATGTTGTTCCGGATAAACTGAAAGAAGATACTATACTTTACAAAAAACTTATTGCGGGCGTTTTGGTTGCGTTGCAATCTCAAGCGTTTAAGTATCTTGAACTTTTGGATAGTGGTAAATACACAGCTGAACAAATTAGAGAAATAATACAGTTTGTACAGAAAAAATTGTTCTGCAAAAATCCGGAGACAAAAGTTTTGGAAGATGCGGATCTAGTTCTTTATCTTAAAAATAAGCTAAACCGTCCGATGAGAGTTTGTGGTATGGTTAAAAACGTGGGAGAACCAGGAGGCGGTCCTTTCCTTGCATATAACTCTGATGGAACTGTTTCTTTGCAAATACTAGAAAGTTCTCAGATTGATATGAGTGATTCTAAATCAAAAGATATGTTTGATAAAGGTACTCATTTCAATCCTGTAGATTTAGTTTGTTCAGTTCGTGATTATAAAGGACATAAATTCGATCTTACAAAATTTGTAGATCCTGCTACAGGATTTATTTCAAACAAATCTAAAAATGGAAAAGATCTGAAAGCTTTAGAATTACCAGGACTATGGAATGGGGCAATGAGCGATTGGAGTACTGTTTTTGTAGAAGTGCCTCTTTCTACTTTTAACCCAGTGAAAACTGTGAATGATTTACTTCGTCCTCAACATCAAAATGATTAGTTGAAATCGATAAGAAATAAAAGGCTGTTCAGAAAAAATATTCATATTATAAAGTATTAGTATTTTTTGGGACAGCCTTAATTGTTTGTTATATTATATCTTAATGTTTTTCTGTATTTAATTGTTGTGATGCTGTAGCTTCTTTAAGATTGTGCCTTCTCGTAAATATTTGAAGCTTAGATGTTAATAAGAAAGCAATTTACTGGAACTGTTTTTTGTATAATAAATATCTTTATTTCTATTGTAAAATTTAGATAAACCAAATAATTCCGATGAAGATATGGTTACTGTAGAATTATAATATCTAGTAGATTCGATCATAGCTTCTGCAACTCTTCTGGCATGAATAGGCCGATGTTCATGGAATAACCCTATTTTGCATAATGCTTTGCTTATTGCAAGTCCCATTATTTCACCCACACGTTTTTCATGCCTGTTTCCATAAAGTTGAGCTGGCCTTACAATGATGATTTTCTTGAAAGAAAGTTTTTTTATGGCATCTTCCAATTCACCTTTCATTCTTAGATAGAAAAAGATAGATTTACTATTGGCTCCGATAGATGAAATGAGAACATATTCTCCAACTCTGTTCATTGAAGCGATCTCTGCGAAATTATATTGATACGTAAAATCTACCTCAAATTGTTTTTCTTTGCTTTCTGCTTTTGAGACTGTAGTTCCAATGCATGAAAACAGCACATCCCCTTTAACCAGATCACTCCAGTCTTCCGGTTTCGAGAAGTTTATTAAATGCTCTTCGAGTTTTGAATTAGAGATGTTTAAAGATCTACGTCCAAACACCTTGATCTTTTCAAAATCCTGGTCGTTTAATAGTAAATCAACCAGTTGAGCTCCCACCAGTCCAGTTCCACCAATAACGATCGCTGTTTTCATAGTGTGTCTCATTTAGCTGCGAAAAATAAAGTTAATAAAAATAGTTGATTCTAATAGATTAACGTTCATTTATTTTTTCCGGTTTCTTAAAAATGTTTCATTAGGAACTAGTTGTTAACTGACAGAGGTATTTAAACTTATAATATTTGTAAAAATCCCATTAATATTGCAGATACAACTGTTGTATTTTTAAATATCTAATATTTATATATTTTGCTTATAATATAAGCTTTACTGACTACTTCAACAGTCCTTTAAATGTAAATTAAGTGAGTTTACTAGAGTATACAGCATCATTAATTTGGGGAAATTAAAAACTGGAGTATTCAAAAAAGGATTTAGTAAAGTGACTTTCGTAAAGTTCTGATATAGTAAAAGGTTCTCCTGTTATATCAGCACATAAATTTTGCAGTTGATGTATATAATGAATTTGCTTTTTTTTATACCAGATAGTATCATCTGATTTATGTATTTTGAGCTCTAAACTACCTTTAGAGTAATGATATATATCTTCTATGTAATCCACTTTAATAATATTACCTAAGTTGTCCTTTTGGTAATCACTATTTATATAGAATTTTAAATCAACTAATGAATCAATAAATAATTGAACAGGTTTTATTTCCTTTCTGGAAATCCAATTACAGTTGTTAATTTGCAAAGAATAAATTGTATTATTAACATATTCAATTTGTGTTACTCTTACAATTTTAGCTTTTGTAGATTCGTTTTCAAATATAACAAGGTTGCCAGGTCTGTATTCATCTATATCTTTCATGGTGTTTAGTTTTTAGCTAATTTGTAATTAACTTTATTTAAGTCAAATATATTTATATATTTCGAGAATAAAAAACTGTTTTTTGTAAAATCCGTATATTTAATGAATTGGATGCTTATGCGGACTGAAAAAATGTTTATCGTGGTGTTATTTCTTTATTGAATAGCCACACAAAACTCTAGATTATTCATTTTTTTGCGTAAATTAAATAATCGTCTTTGTTACTACTCAATTACTAAATCGGCTTTTGTTATTTCAAGAGTTATTTCTTATGAACCATATTAGCTTATTTATTGTTATAAACAATGGATAAGAAGCATTTGTTTAAAAAATAAATAGCTGATTATACTAGCATTAAATAAGAAAATCTAAAAGATAGAATTAGTTTGTTTTTAAATGTAATTCTACGATCGTTCTTATGTATAATAATCTATTAACCTACAAAATATTAAATTATGAAAGCAATAAAAGTTATTTTTTATTTAATGATTTTATTGATGATAGGTAGTTGTAAACCATTTAAAAGAAATTTGCCTATAGGAGCCTGGCAATTGGTTTATGCTAAACATATGGCAGCCGATTCTGTTATAACAGAATTCCCAGGCAATATTCAGGGTGCCCAGATTAAAATTTGGTCAGAAAAGAACTTCTTTTTTGCAGGTAGTAGAAAAGTTCTCCCTGATACGGTCACTGAAGATACTTATGGAGGAGGTACTTATAAATTAGTAGATAATAAATATCAGGAAACTGTATTATATCATTTTAATAAACTGGCTGAACATCAAATCTTTAATATGATATTAGAAATCAAACATGATACTCTTACCCAAACATGGCCCGTTGATCAAAATGGCAAAATTATCAGAGCTAATTATTATATTGAAAAATATGTAAGGATAAAATAATGAATTGTTATCTATTTACTTCTTAAACATATAGCTATGAAAATAAATCATATTTTTTACTTAATGATTTTATTAATCATTAGTAGTTGTGGCAGTAAAGAAGTTAAGCATCCTGAAGTAGGAGCATGGCAACTGCAATATTTTAAAAGAATTGCTTCAGATACAGTAGCATTTGAAATTGTAGGTTATGTTACAGGAACTGATGTGAAAGTTTGGTCAGGTAAAAACTTTATTTCTGTAGGCAGATTCAAGGAAGATAGTGTTTACAAAGATAACTATGCGGCTGGCACTTATAAATTGAATGGCGATCAATATGAGGAAACTATTCTATATCATGTCAATAAACAATATGTAGGTAAAACTATAAAAATGTTATTAGGTATAAGAGGGGATACTCTTATTCAAACTTGGCCTGTTGATAAAAACGGTCAAATAGATAAAAGTAATTATACAATTGAAAAGTATACAAGGATAAAGTAGTTTATATATTTTATACTCTTTCCCCTTACTATCTCTATAGGCATAAATCGGCTTATACCAGTTAAAGTTTACTTTTCTCATGAAAAATAATAAAAAAGTGCAGCATCATCTGCTACTTGCTACAAAAATGTATTCATTGTCTTGATTATTAATAGTTTATTTTAGTGGGAGATAAAAATGTGATACATTTTATCTCCCACTAAAAGCGTTTATCTGCTACTGCCGGTTTAACTTCATTATATATTATGTACGATAGAATTGCTGAATTGATATGTTTTTCGTTTTATAGCTTTGATTTAATCTCTTTATATGGATACAATTGTGTGGTTTTAGAAGCATACCCATCATAATTTTTAGTTTATTCTCTCCTAAATGTAAACTCTTATTCTTTTTGATAGGTTAATCTTTCATTGCCGGTTTTGTTTCTTTCCAACCTGTCCGGTCTTTTTGCAAACACTCACCGTCTTTTTTTAATCCTCCTAGATATCTTTGTGCATTCTTGTACAAAAGAATGTAATCTTTTGTACAGAACAAATCATTCTTTTGTACAGAAGAAAACAATGTTTTGTACAATAATAAATAATTTCTATTCGGAAGAAATAAAATCTCTCGTGGGATTCGTAGAAATACCCGGCCTGCTTTTTCAAACAAATGGAGTAACTACCCTGGTAGCTGATACGACCATTTGGTAGCAGATGATTTGTAAATAGTATTTATCTGCCACCAATCTAAATAGCTGATATATAATGAATAATACCTACTTGGTAGCAGATGGGGCAGATCAAAGCATGCATTTTCTTTTTTTTCGTGAGAATCTAACTAAAAGTAACTTTAAAGCTTTTCCAGCGTAATGTAAATCATAAAATTATTCGGCTGCTCTTTACGCGCGCACGTAAATATATAATGTATTAAGTAGGGATAAGCTTTTCCATGGCCCTTTGCGAAATTCAAAAAATATGTTCTACAACACAGTTGTAGTTCAGTGACTTAAGTCTTATCTGCAAAAAAAATAAGAAAAAAGAGTTAGATATATTTGGATTGGTAGTATTAAAGTTCTACTTTTGCACCCGCTTTGCAAGAGAGACAGAGCTTACGCAGTTGACATAATGTAAGATAACCGGTGCAT
>Ga0183097_10338_pt1 | contig 109090 bp, 91 predicted proteins | sample BioMet8_FD_128883 | JGI IMG/M metagenome (GOLD analysis project Ga0183097, IMG submission 128883) | Microbial communities from bioreactor (seeded with sewage sludge) at Lawrence Berkeley National Lab, California, USA - Biofuel... | ecosystem: Engineered > Bioreactor > Anaerobic > Unclassified ... | reverse complement strand
ACCTTCTTCACGTCATTATTGAGGGACTGCCTCACTATATCGGCTATCCTTGATGCGCCTGCGACGTGTGAACTCGAAGGTCCTCTCATCACAGGGCCGATCACGTCATTGAATATGCTGGGCGGTAGTTTTTTCATCGCACACACTCTCTTTCTACCAGCTTATGAAGCCGTTTTTCAATTTATCGTCCTCTTCGATTATGAGATGGTTAAAACCTGTAATGTGTACGTCACTGCATGAAATACGCGGGATGACAGCCCTTGTGTTCTGCAGATCGGTTTCACGCAGTACTGTGCCGCTGAATACTCCGCCGCAGATGCTTTTCTGGCAAAACGTTTCATCGATTCCTATAAGACCTCTGAAGTAGCGCTGGGCCAGTCTTGTCGATGTACCTGTACCGCACGGCGATATGTCTGCCTGTGCATCTCCGAAAATACACTGTCCGTAGTATTCGTTCTTCTCATTAGGGTGATTGTTGCAGAAAAGCAGCTGATCCATATAATTTATAGATTTATTCACGGGATGCTGTACTTTGATGGTTTCATTTGCTGAAGCAAGTATGGCTTGGCTCAGTTTGCGCAGTTTATTTATGTTGTCCCTTGAAATATTCATATTTATTGTGTCTGTATCAACCAGTGTAAAAAAATTGCCTCCAAAACCTATGTCCACGCTGATGTTTCCAATTCCCTGTACATTTATTTCAAGATCTTTGCAGTACAGAAAAGCAGGTACATTTTCGAATGAGATACATTTTATATTGCTGTTATTAATTTCAATAAAAACTGTAACGATGCCGCTTGGTGTTTCAAGCTTTATAACTGTTTCCGGTTCTTTCCGTGTTATCATTCCGGTTTCCAGAAGCACTTTTGCTACTGAAAAAGTTCCGGCGCCGCACATTGGCTGATATGTAAGGGCATCTATATAAAACAGCCCATAATCAGCTTCAGGGGAACAAGGCTCAGTGAGGACAGCTCCTACCAAAGAACTGAAGCCTCTTGGCTGCTGCATGATGCAGGTTCTTATACTGTCATAATGCTCCCGCATAAATTCCATTTTTTCTTCGACAGTAGTGCCCTTCAGAGGCGGGATGCCAGATATGACTACCCTTATCGGAGTTCCGGTCGTATGTGCATCTACGGCAAATACGGATTGCACATTGCGCATGCTGTTATTCCTCCCAGCTCTTTCCTCTATGCTGTCCAAATCTTCATGATCAATGTTTTTATCTGTATCACGCTAAGAAACCGGCAGATGATATATAAATGTTTTCTGCTGATTTCTTAGTGTGGTACACAATCCAATTATATTAATTATTGCATCAGTAAGTTTTTGATATTCAGAAGAACGAGAGACACAGACGGTACATAGGTGACTATCATAAGTACTACAATTACTGCGCCAAGAAGCGGGATGGCTGATTTTGATACATCCTCAAACGATACTTTCCCGATATTGACAGCGGAGAACAGGCATACCCCAACAGGTGGCGTAGCAAGTCCTATTGTAAGGTTTATGCATACTATCATTCCGGCAACAACAGGATTTACCCCCATCTGGCTGAGTGCAGGGGCCAGTATTGGTCCTACCAGCATGATAGCCGGTGCGCTGTCCATAAACATGCCTACGATAAGAAGCGCAAAGTTTATCAGCAAAAGCTTCATCCATAATGCAACATTCATGGCGAGCAGCGCTTCAGTAAGCCTTAAGGCAACCCTTTCGTTGGTAAGTACCCATCCGAAGGCGTAGCAGGTACCAACAAGCAGCATGACTGATCCGCTGTCTATCGCGCTTTCTATAAGGATCTTAGGTAATTGTCTCCATGAAATCGTCTTGTATATGAACATTGACAGGATAAATGCATACAATGCTGCCATTGCGGCGGCCTCTGTCGGCGTAAAAGCTCCTGAAATTATTCCGCCGAGAATGAAAACAGGCAGAGCAAGACATAGGGCAGATTCTTTTACCGCCTGAAGACGCCCTTTCCATGGAGTTTTCGGCAGACGCGGATAATTATTACGCCTGGCGTATATATACACTACAGACATCAACGCAAATGCCATCAATATACCAGGTACTATACCGGCTATAAAAAGGTCGCCTATAGGTACATGACTTACCGCCCCATAGAGGACAAACGCAAGACTCGGCGGAATGACCGGGGCCATTGTAGAGGCAACGGCCGTGAGTCCTGCGCTGAAATCGGCAGGATATCCTTCTTTTTTAAGCGAAGGGATCATTACAGATCCAACAGCAGAAGTGGCTGCCACAGCCGAGCCGGAAACGGCTCCGAAAAATGCGCAGACCATTATATCAACCATGGCGAGCCCGCCCCTTATATGTCCGACAAATGCCTGTGCAAGCTTGATCAGCCTGGCTGTTATGCCGCCATTGTTCATAAGGTTGCCTGCAAGAACGAAGAAAGGAAGGCACATCATGATAAATGAGTCCATCCCGCGTACGATCCTGGATGGAACTAAAAGCCATGAAACATCCCCGCCCATAACAAGGATATATGCAATGGTGGAGAGAATCAGAACAAATGATATCGGAACGCTTAAAAACAGCAGAGGGAAAAATGTGGCGAATAGGATCCAGCTCATTTCGTGCATGCCTCCCCAAAGATATCATTGATTTTATTTTCTCTGTATTTGCCGTAGCAAATAAGTTCAAGCAGCTGCACAATGGTATAGTAGAGCATCAGGGCGCCGCTGACAGGTACGGAGAGGTAAAGGATTCCTGCCGATACGGGAAATGAAGTTGCCGTCTGTCCGGCGCTGACAACTTCAATAGTCTGTTCGGCACCGTACACGGTAAGGATATAGACAGCTATTATTAGAAAAAGCTGGGCAAGCAGTTTTACTGCCAATTGGGCCTTGCCCTTAAGGTTGCTGACGAGGATGTCAACTCCTATGTGCAAATGGGTATGGGTAGCACATGCACAAGCAAGCATCGTGCTCCATATGAAAAAATACCTTCCCATTTCTTCAGCCCACTGGAATGAATAGGAAAAGAAATAACGCGATATAACCTGCATGCAGACTATAACAGACATACATGCAAATGTTGCAGCTGCGCCAAACGATGCAACCACATCAAGCTTGTCTTCAATGTATTGCAGTTTTTTTATTACGGGATCCATGTTACAACACAACCTTTCGGTCAGTATTCCAAATCTGCATAAATAATCGAGGACGGTCCCGCCGTGAGGCGGAACCGTCTTAAAACGACATGTACCTTAAGTTACTTTGTTTTATTGATCTGATCGACCATAGGCTTCCAATGCGGATATTTCTGGAAATATTTGGTATATACAGGCTGTACCGCTTTTTCCCACTCGGCACGGTCCTTCGGATATGTTACTTTGATCTTATTTTCCTTGGCAAGCTTCTTTGTGAGGTTCATTTCAGTGTTCCAGAACCATTCTCTCTGGTACTTGCCTGCTGCCACGGCTGAATCCTTAACGATCTTGCGTTCTGCAGGGGTGAGGCTGTTCCAGAGCTTTTCACTGGACAGCACGACTCCTGATGAATAGAAGTGCTGGATCATGCATACATATGGCTGAATGGCAAGGTAGCCTACGTTATTGGCAACATAAACGCCATTATCCTGTCCGCTGACAAGTCCGGTCTGGATACTGCTGTATATTTCCCCTGACGGGATCGGGGTGGGTACTGCACCAAGGGCCTTATACATGTCTGCGTTCATGTCGTTCATCATAGTGCGCAGTTTGAGCCCCTTCATATCAGCCAGTTTGTTGATAGGACGCTTGTTGTTTGTGATTTCGCGCCATCCGTCTTCAGCAAATGCGAGTGCCTTGATGTGGGAAGCATCGAATTCTTTGAGCAGCTTATCGCCTACAGGTCCCATCAGAACCTTATTTACGTGATTTGTATCGCGGAAAAGGAAAGGCATGTCAAGAAGCATAAGATCTTTGACAAAAGCTGACAGACTTCCTGTTGATGTCCATGCCATATCCAGGTTGCCAGAACGGACCATTTCGGCGGCTTCAACTTCGTCGGTTGTCATATCACCGGCATAAATTTCAACTTTAATTTTGCCGTTGCTGGCTTTTTCGACGAGATCCTTGAACTTGTGCGCTCCAATATCAAAATTACTGCCGGGCGGGAGGACGTGTGCAAGTTTTATTGTACGGGTTGCTGTCGCCGCATCTGACTGTGCCGGGGCCATCACGCAGAAAAACCCTGCTATTGCGATGGCAAACATTACTATAATTGCTGAATGAATACCGTTATGTTTCATTTTTATAATCTCCTTTGCTTTACAGTATATGTTTGTTTCTCAAGCTCTTTGCAGACCCTTTTAAAACTGCGGATTTGACCTCCTCCCTGTGCCGTATTTGTTTTTCTAAATAAGAAAGCCTTGATTAAATGGATCCGTAGGGTCAAGGAGGAGCTGATTGAATCCTGTTATCCATGCCTGTCCGGTTATTCGCGGGATGATTCCTTTAAATTCACCGACAGTTGTTTCTCCATCTATAGATCCTTTGAATTTTGTATTGAGTATGCTGCTGTTATTGATTATCTGTCCGGGTTTCATCTCCCCGCGTGCGTACAGTAAAGCCATTCGCGCCGATGTTCCTGTACCGCACGGGGAACGGTCTATAGCTGAATCCGCAAAAATACAAGTTTCTTTTGATTCCCATCCTTCCGGTATGCGTTCAGAAGCATCTGTAACTATTACGCCGTAAATGCCTTTCATTCCAGGGTTTACTGGGTGTACTACGTTAAGTTCCCTGTTCCCCCATTCCATAAGCCACATGGAATATTTTGCAATTTCTTTGCTGAATTCAGGCTTTACGCTTACGCCCAAATCTTTGGCCTCAACGAAAATATAAAAATCACCGCCGAATGACACGGCCACGTTAACTTCGCCGATATCCGGAATATTTACCTTGAGATTGTCCTTATAGAGGAATGAGGGGACATTCTGGAAAGAAACCTCTCTTACAATTCCATCCTTAACTGTTGCACGTGCAGTAACCCTGCCTGCAGGGGCATCGATCTTTACAGTATTTATTCCTTCTTCAGAGGGGACCATACCGGTCTCCAAAAGTACTTTGACGACCCCTATCGTACCATGTCCGCACATCGTGGCCTGTCCTGTCGTGTGCATATAAAGCACTCCGACATCGCCGTCTTCTGTAACAGGAGGGGTCAGTACAGTACCATACATGTCACGGTGACCGCGCGGCTCACGCATTAAAAATTCTCTTACGCCGCTTAGATTGCCCTCAAACCAGTTCATCTTTTCAATCATCGTACCGCCGGGAATTTTAGGAAGACCCGACACTACGACCCTTACCGGTTCGCCTGCGGTGTGAGCATCTATGGTGTTTATAATACAGGAAAATTGAAGCATGACAAATTGCCCCTCTTCTGTGATATACTTCAGTTATCTGCTATTCAGTTATCAGATAACTGATAAATGAATTTTAAGCTTATTGAATTTTTTGTCAAGTAAATAATTGAATATTTAATAATTATATTGTTTTTAATTTACTTGTGTTTTTTGTATAATTGATCCATATTTTGCATGCATCAACAATGCCGGTGTAAAATTGATAATTACAAATTATGCTGCTTAAAAAATGATTGCAGACAGGTTTAAATTTACATGACCTGAACATGATTCAGAAAAACAGAGGGATAAGGAAATGCAGCTCTATGCAGAGTAATAAATAATGCAATGAATTTAAAGCTTTATTTTATTAATGATAAATTCGGCAGCTGCTGCGCCGATTACCGTTCCGTGCGGAATTCTGATTATTTTTTAAATTGGAAGTATCTTGCTTGTATTAACAGGATGGCTGCAGTATATTTGGTGAAATATGATATCTGATGTAGAATGAGCTCCCTGATAATTAAATGGATTCTGATCATTAGCAAATATACGGAGCTGGCCTTGACATTCAATACTTTGCATGGAATGGATACAGATTGCTTTCTGTTATATAAATGCCGTTTCGCCATGGAATTGCGGTAAAATGCGGATTTGTCAAATTAAACTGTTTGTGTTTTTTGAATATCAGTTTATATTTATGCTCCATGCGCTGAAAATGGAGTATAATATAAAACTCTCTCCGGCATATTTATAAGAAATATTGTACTGGGGCGCTGTGCGGCGTTAGATATCGAATACACGGGTATAATTCTATCCAGTTAGGAATGATCTGCAATGAACCTTCGAAGGGATAATTTATCACAGCTTGTGCTGGAAAATATTGAGGCGTCTATTCGTGACGGGAAATTCAAGCCTGGATGCATGCTTCCGTCTGAAAAAGATATGTCGGATATGTATAATGTAGGCAAATCAAGCGTCAGGGAAGCAATAAAAATGCTTCAGGTACTTGGTGTTGTAGATTCATTCCAGGGGAGAGGCACATACCTGCGCGAATCCATAGGCCCTCAAATCCTCAAGCCTATTCTGTACGATATGATGCTTCAGCGTTCCAATGCGGAGGAACTTTATGAGTTCCGCCTGATGTTCGATATCGCATATATCAGCATAGCGATTCAAAAGGCAACAGATCTTGAAAAACAGCTTGCCAGAGAAAAATTTTATGAATACAGAGAACTGTGCCGGCTGCATGCCCCTGAAGCCGACAGGGTAGATCTGGAGTTTCACAGAGTTATTCTTGATGCGACCAAAAACCAGTTCATAATTAAAATAGGGAATTTGATAATGGACCTTTGTCATTCGTACATGCAGAAAGGCAATGCCATTTTTGATGATACAGTTATGGACAATCACGAAAAGCTTATGGAAATGTTCTGCTCCGGAGACTTGGAGGGCTTGCCTGAAGTTGTAGTCAATTCACTTGTTGTATTCAGGAATATTATTGATACTGATTTTGACAGTGAAAAAGCCGAGCTTTTGCAGCTGAAAAATCAATAATACCGGAATTCAATAAACAGCCTGATTTTTATGTTATTGCTGTTTTTACAATCATAATATGCTGAATTCTATGCACTGCTGAAATGCATAAAGCCTCGCATCCCAAAGCCAGTATAGCGGAAAAATCCATAACAATAATGTCTGAAATGCTTTAAACCTCAAAGGCACTGTTTTTGTATATGTGCTGGAAAACCGGATTGGCTAAAAATTGCGGACAGTTATGCCAATATTCCGGTTCAGTTTAAATATAAATTCAGTATATTAAAAACAGTGCCGTAAATGTAAAGTAATGGTGATTTTTACAGAAGTTTAATTTTAAGGTTTTATAAAAGTTTGCCTGAAAAGTTAAAAGAATTTTTTCTCAATATTTCTGCTTGTAATATCTACCTGACTGATATATCACAAACACTCCGTATGATGAATTCAGAACTAAATATCATTTGAAACCATATTATTATGCAAAAACAAATTTAATTAATATTTAAAATTTAGGCCTATATTTTTTTATTTTACCGGGAAATAATTAAAATTTTAAGCTTGATTTTTGGAGAACATATGATTATTATATCCGCCTTGGAGACTCATTTTCTGGGAGGGAAATAATAAACATGAAGTATCTCAATTGGTTGTTAGTATTTGTGCCAATAACATTGGCGGCAAAATTCGGCCTGCATTTAAGCGATGGCCCTCTGTTTATATTATGTTGTCTGGGCATAATCCCTCTGGCCGGGGTACTGGGAGACGCAACAGAACAAATAAGCTTTTATACAGGGCCAAAGATAGGCGGGTTTTTGAATGCAACTATGGGCAATGTGCCTGAGCTGCTCATAAGCGGATTTGCTGTAAAGGCAGGTTTATATTCCCTGGTCCTTGCCAGTCTGGCCGGATCGATACTGGGGAACATACTGCTAGTTATGGGGATGAGCATTATTATCGGCGGGCTGAAATACAAGTTTTTGCCATTTAATAAGAATATAACGCAGAATAATTTTACACTGCTCAGCTTTGCCATATTCAGTATATCCATACCCTTCGCCTTTAAGCTGGTAAACGGCGGCGACAGCCCGGCCTTATCCACATTCAGCCTTACACTTGCTGTGATAATGGTTTCTTTATACATACTAGGGCTTGTCTTTTCATTGATAACACACAGGGACATATTTACCGACGAACCGCCGCGCAAAAATATTTTTAAAGATACTGATGTGGAATCCGAATTGGAAGAGGAGAAGCCTGAATGGAGTTTCAATAAGAGCCTGACAGTAATGATTGGGTGCACCGTTCTGGTTGCAGTAATGAGTGAAATACTTGTCTCCACAGTTGAAGGCGCAGCCGAACAGCTTGGCCTAGGGGAAGCTTTTATAGGCATTATTCTGATCCCTATCCTCGGCAATGTTGCTGAGCACGCTTCCTCAGTAATGATGGCCTACAAGGGTAAATTAAATATCAGTATTGAAATTGCAATCGGGTCCAGCATGCAGATAGCTGTTTTTGTCACTCCGCTCATTGTGATTCTGAGTGCAGTTCTGGGCGATACTATGGAGTATGTGTATACGCCGATGGAGCTCCTCGGGATAATAATAAGCATAATGGTGGCCGGGGTAGTTTTTTCTGACAATAAGGTAAACTGGTTCGAAGGGGCCCAGCTGACCGCTGCTTATGTGATACTCAGCGGGGCGTTCCTTATGTTCGGTATCGACTGATACTTAAGTAAAATATATAAGTCACCAAGGTATTTTGTGCAGGAGACTTACACAGATTGAACTGTATGGATCAACGCTGATTTATAATAACAATTTATATACTGGCGGATTGAACATACCAGATCTGCCGCATCATGCAATTAAGTGCTTTTATATTTAAGGATGTCAAGCTGCCGCCCTGATTTAAAAACAATATTTTGGACGGCAGCTTGTTTTTTGACTTAATCATTCCTGTGACAGGAAAAACATCACGGCAGACTGACAGGATACCTTTAACATGGGATATTGCATTAAAATATATGTTTACATATATTAATACAATTTAACTTTGTTTTAATTAAGATTAATACATTAAATACGCACCTGGACTGTTAAAAAGCATTATTCACTTTTATTGCGTGATTTTAAGAAAAGCATATCAATAATAATTTGTTAAAATCTATTAAAATTAATGCAATTAAGTTGCACATAATGTTTAAAATTTAAATATTAATGTTATTTGTCAATATAATGATATTTATTACAAGAATATTGAAGATCAACATTGGTTTTACAATATAAAAATATACAATTGTCGTGAACTAAAAAGAACAAAATCTATACAACATCAATGTCCGCCATTAGACTAACCTGAAAGATATTTATTTCAAAACTATTGGCAGGTGTAAACAGTGAAAAACTATGTAAAAAAGTTGTGTACCGCAATTATCGTTATACTGGTGATCGCTTTTGCTTCGTCGGCATTTGCAGCCCCTCTTCCTGCAGATAAACGCATTGTTGTTGATCAGCTTGGAAGAAGCGTTGTGATTCCTAAGAAGGTGACAAGGGTCGTGTGCCTTATGCATCATGCCCTTGATATCACGCTCGAACTTCAGGCAGGAGACCGCCTCGTAGGTGTTATGAAGGATTGGGAGGGGCTCCTCTTTCCCGGGATAAAGGATATTTATCCGCCTATAACAAAGCTTCCGCAGGTAGGAACTCTTACGGAAGTTAATATGGAAGAACTGATCAAGTTAAATCCTGACCTGGTTATAGTTACTCATTATTTCCCGTCGGCCACCATCAATAAAATAGAGGCAGCCGGTATTCCAGTCGTGGCGGTCTCATTGTATGTTGCGGATTTTGAACAGGCTTCGCGCCTCAATCCTAAGCTTAAGGATCCAGACAAAGCTTATACGATAGGTATGAGAATGGGCATCAATCTGCTTGGTGAAATTTACGGAAAAGAGGATATGGCCAGAAAACTCAACAATTTTGTGGCTGAAAAGCGCTCTATAGTAGGCGACAAGCTGCTTGATATTCCTGACAGCAAACGTGTTACCTGTTATATGGCCAATCCCAACCTTTACACATACGGAAGCGGCAAATATGTGGGTGTAATAATGGCGAGAGCCGGCGGAATCAACGTCGCAAGAGATATACAGGGGTACAAAGCGGTAAATATGGAGCAGATAATAAAGTGGGACCCTGAAGTCATATTCGTTCAGGATCGCTATGCAGATCAGGTATATCCGCAGGTGACAAAGGATCCTCTTTGGAAAAACATCAAGGCCGTAAAGACAAAGAGGGTTTATGTCACACCTGAATATGTTAAGCCGTGGGGCCATCCGTGCCCTGAATCAATGGCCCTTGGAGAGCTTTGGATGGCCAAGAAGCTTTATCCGAAACGTTTTAAGGATGTAGATATATCAAAGATTGTTCAGGAATTTTATAAAACATTCTACGGTGTGCCATATAAGGGCGGAAATTAGTATTACTGCCGTTTAAGTGCTGAATGGACAGGCCGCATCAACAGAACGGCCTGTCCATTCAAAGGTGAGATCATAAATGAATATTAAAGACAGTGAAAGAAAAATTTTTATGACGGAAGTTTGCCTGGCACTCACAGTTCCGGCATCATTCATTTTCTCCTTTATGCTGGGCCGTTACGGCATTCCTATAGATGTTTTGGGTAAAATGCTGATTTCGACAGTGTTCCCAATTGAAAAAACATGGCCCGACACGATGGAAACGGTTTTTTTCCAGATACGCCTTCCACGTATATGTGCTGCTTTTTTTATAGGCGCCGCACTTTCTGTTTCTGGGGCCGTCTTTCAGGGGATATTCAAAAATCCTCTTGTCGCGCCTGATATACTGGGTGTTTCATACGGAGCCGGATTCGGTGCCGCTCTTGCCATCCTATATACCAACGGCAACCACTATCTTCAGATTTCTGCAATATTTTTCGGTATGCTCTCAGTTTGCATAGCTTACGGCATGGCTAAACTTTTCAGAGGTGCCCCTGTGCTGGTCCTTGTTCTGTCAGGGATTATAGTAGGTGCCTTCTTTCAGGCCCTCATATCGTGCCTGAAATATATAGCTGATCCATATGATAAGCTTCCTTCAATAATTTTCTGGCTTATGGGTTCCCTGTCACGGATCACATCGTCAGACCTTATATGGGCCGTGCCTGCTTTTTGTATCGGTATTGGAATACTCATCCTCTGCAGATGGCGAATAAACCTGCTGTCAATGGGAGAGGACGAGGCCAAGTCCCTTGGAGTCAATACTAAAATAGAACGGGCAGCCATAATTTCTGTGTGTACGGTTCTTACATGCGTGGCAGTGTGTCTGGCCGGGACAGTAAGCTGGGTAGGCCTGGTCATACCGCATATGGGAAGGCTGCTTGTCGGATCTGATTACCGCAAGCTGATTCCTGCCTGCATTTCCCTTGGCGGAACATATCTTATCCTCATAGATAATATATCGAGGACTCTTACAACTAATGAGATCCCGCTTGGAATATTGACGGCACTTATAGGTGCACCTTTCTTTGCGCTACTTCTTACCAGAAAGAGAGCGGGATGGCAGGGATGAAGATAGAAGTAAAAAATATATCATTCAAATATGACAAGGATGATGATATTTTTAAAAATATATCGCTTGATATTGAAAATGGCGGGATACTGTCTTTGCTTGGGCCCAACGGAGCTGGGAAATCGACGCTTATCAGATGTCTTGCCAGAACTCTTTGCATCAAGTCAGATGAAATATATATCGATGGTTTGAATTACCGTAACCTCTCCAATCGGCAGTTTGCAAGGAAAGTCGCATATATTCCGCAGAATGATACCCCGATATTCCCATTCAAAGTCTGTGATCTTGTTGCGATGGGGCGGACGCCGCATAAGGATTTTTTTGCTTTGCCTGACAAAGCCGATTACAGGATGGTCCACATGGTGCTTGAAGAACTTGGGCTAAGCAGGCTTGAGTATAAGACCTGCACTGACCTGAGCGGAGGCGAACGCCAGATGATATCTTTCGCAACAGCCATGGTACAGGAACCCGAGGTACTTCTGCTTGACGAACCAACCTCGCATCTTGATTTCGGCAATCAGATCAAAGTACTGGAAATAATAAAGGGGCTGTCGGAGAAGGGGATAAGCATAATTATGGCGACGCATGCACCGGAACAGGCATTTCTTATCGGCGGCAACGTCGCTATCATGAAAAATGGTACGGTGCTTGCGTTTGGTTCCCCTGAGGATGTTATAACGGAAAAAAATATAAGCAGCGCTTTTGGTGTCTCTGCAAAAATAATCGATGTAGATGCAGAAAAAAAAATCAAAACCTGCGCCGTACTGCTTAAATAGATGTACTGAGGCAGGTTGTAGTCCTATGCATACAGATAAATGCCGGATGTAAAAAATGGTATATGCCTGCCGTGAAAAAGCCTTGGAATTGTCTGTCAGGAAATAAATGAAGAGCCATGTGGATAACGCAGGGCTCTTCTTGTTTTATCATTATTTTGTCTGATAAAAGGCTAAATACTCATTTCTTCCTTAACCTGTCTGAATGCATTTATGACATAATCCAAATCTTCTTTTGTATGCCGTGCGGAAACCTGGGTGCGTATTCTTGCCTTTCCCTTGGGTACTACTGGAAAGAAGAAACCTGTTGCATATACTCCTTTTTCCAGCAGCCTGGATGCAAATTCAGCTGCTTTTGCCGCATCGTACATCATTATTGGAACTATAGGATGAGAGCCTGGAAGGATATCAAAACCAAGTTCATTCATCATGCTCCTGAAATACAAAGTGTTTTCCTGCAGTTTTTTACGGTGTTCATCAGATTCTTCAAGCATACTGACAGCTTCAAGCGAAGCTGCTGCAATTGCCGGTGCGAGCGTGTTGGAAAATAGGTACGGTCTGCTGCGCTGGCGCAGAAGCTCAACGATTTCTTTTCTTGCACTCACGTATCCGCCTGAAGCCCCTCCAAGCGCTTTGCCTAGCGTACCTGTTATGATATCTACACGGCCGTCTACGCCGCAGTATTCCGGGGTGCCTCTCCCGTTTTTGCCCATAAAACCTACGGCATGACTGTCGTCAACCATAACCAGGGCATCGAATTCTTCGGCCAGGTCGCAGATGGTTTTAAGATTGGCGATATATCCGTCCATTGAAAATACCCCGTCTGTAGCGATGATTTTTATTGGTGCTTTTCCAGCTGCTTTTAACTGGGCCAGCAGGTCGCCCATATCGTTGTTTTTGTAACGGAACTTTTTTGCCCTGCAAAGACGTATCCCGTCTATTATGCTTGCGTGGTTCAGTTCATCGCTTATCACTGCGTCCTCTTCTCCAAGCAGTGGTTCGAAGACTCCGCCGTTTGCATCAAAACAAGATGAAAAAAGTATGGTGTCATCTGTGCCAAGAAAACGGCTTATCGCTGCCTCAAGATCTTTATGCACCTGCTGGGTCCCGCAGATAAATCGTACCGATGCAAGGCCGTAGCCCCATTTGTCATATGCATCCTTCGCCGCTTTGATAAGACGCTTGTCATCAGCGAGACCAAGATAATTGTTCGAACACATATTTATAACGCCTGTATTTGTTGTTGTATCGATGATGTTTTTCTGCGGAGAGGTGATTATCCTCTCATATTTGTAAAGCCCATGTTCCCTTATATCTTTAATAACTCCCGCAATTTTTGCTATTGCACTTTTCATAATGGCAGTCCTCCAACTATAGATTTTGCCAGTCAAGTATAACTTTTCCTGACTGCCCGCTCTTCATTGCGGCAAATCCAAGTTCATAGTCCCTTACGTCGAATCGGTGTGTGATTACCTGGCTTATATCAAGGCCGCTCTGAAGCATCGTAGTCATCTTGTACCACGTCTCGTACATCTCACGTCCATAAACTCCCTTAAGCGTAAGACCGTGAAAAATGACCTTGTCCCAGTCGATCAGCGTGCCAGGCTTAAGAAGGCCGAGTATTGCGATTCGCCCGCCGTTATACATATGATCTATCATTCCTGAGAAAGCCTGAGGACTTCCTGACATTTCAAGCCCCACATCGAAGCCTTCCCTCATACCTATTTCCTTCATTACGTCTTTGAGGTTTTCTTCCGCCGCATTGACAGTCCGTGTAGCTCCCATCTTTTTTGCGAGTGCAAGCCTGTATTCATTCAGGTCGGTCACAACTACATTGCGTGCTCCTACATGCCTGCATATGGCAGCCGCCATCATGCCTATAGGTCCGGCACCTGTTATCAGGACGTCTTCGCCTATAAGGTTGAATTGAAGCGATGTGTGTGTGGCGTTGCCAAGCGGGTCGAAACATGAAACTATATCATCTGGGATTTCCGGTGCACATCTCCATACATTTGTTGCCGGAATAGAGAGATACTGGGCGAAAGCACCGTCCCTGTTGACCCCTACCCCTATAGTGTTGGGACAGTAATGCCTTCGACCGGCAAGACAGTTGCGGCATGTCCCGCATACTATGTGGCCTTCGCCCGATACGCGCTCTCCAAGTTGCCAGCCTCCCACATGAGTGCCTAGTTTTACTATTTCGCCTACAAACTCGTGGCCTATAATCATTGGGGTCTTTATAGTTTTTTGAGACCATTCATCCCAATTATAGATATGGAGGTCAGTCCCGCATATCGATGTTTTTTTTATTTTTATCAGCACATCATTTGGTCCGACTTCAGGAATATCCGCTTCACGCATCCAAAGCCCAGGTTCAGGTTTTTCCTTGACAAGAGCTATCATTTTTTTTGACATGATCTGTCTCCCTTCAGGATTATTATTTTTTATATTTCGGGGGCGGTATAGAGAAAAGCAATTTCAAAAAATTTGTTCATGTACAACAATAACACAAGAGGTAAAAAAATCAAGAAGCAAAATAATATAATTTATAAAAGCGATATTCCATTATATTGTCCTGCCGCTTTTTGCTTTATACATTAAATATAGGCGTTTCAGAGTGTTTTAAGTGTAATAAGGAATGCAAGTTAATTCGATGCATACATTAATCGTACGGTATGCATGGCTGGTTGTCAAAAACCTCTCCAGAGCAGTGTAGAATAAGATTATGCATTATAAAAATTTTTGGACGCAGTTTAAGATAATTTGTACACAGGACAAAAGATGGAGTCATTGGGCCTTTTAATAAGTGACTTATAAAATTTGACTTTACAGTACTCATTATTCATAAGTAACAGGCATTGATATCAATGCCTGTTACTTATGAGCCGAATTTAGTGATAAGAGCTTCAACATAACGTGATTTTATCTGCGCCTGCGCAAGAGTCCTTGTAAGTCCGGGCATTTTCAAAATGGCGCCCAGAACCCCTGCAAGCAGCCGATGGCTGAACATGACCTTATTGTCGAAAATGAGTTCCTGCAGTAACCCGCGCTCCGTAGCCATCAGTACCACACGGTGTGTCGTGTCGAGAGGAGTTATCATCCTGTTCGGACGCGGTTCCATCATGAGGGCATCAGCAGGGCAATGCGGGACACATACGCCGCAGCCTATGCATTTCTCAGGGATCACGCGTGCTTTTTTAGTCCCGTTCTCGTCAGTCATCTCTATTGCCGAAACAGGACATATATCCTTGCATTTTCCGCACCCAATGCATGCTTTAACATCAGTGTGCGTAATGAAGTTCGAACAGATAGTCTGTGCTATGCCGAACCGCTTTATGGCAAGCAATGCTTCGCAGCAGCAAGAACAGCAGTTGCATATAAAATTTACGTTTTTACGTACATTTTCGCCAAACTGTACCAAATTATGTGCATATGCCTCCATTAGCAGGTCTTTGCATTCTGACGCATCAATCTGGCGGGCGTGGCCGTGTTTGATAAGTGTAGCCGCTGTAGTATTAAATGTCATGCAGATGTCCATCGGCGCATCGCAGACAGTACCGGCATGCAGTGCCTTGTGACGGCAGTAGCACATGCTTACCCCTATGTGTGAGGCGGTATCTATAACATTTGTTGCACGTTCATAGTCCAGTACGTGAAGCACATATTCATCGGGGATCTGTGGTTCCTGCGGGAAGATCCGTCCCATCTGCGTTTCGCCCCTGCATACAAGATCGCGCATAAAATCTTCCTCAACTGTGATATATTGCCGGAAAAGTTCACTTAGGGCTATCTGGTCTATGTCACCGCGTATACGCATCAGCGAAAATTCAAAAAAACCGGCCATTGGAGGCGGAACCGCATAAACCTGTTCCCCGTTCTGTTCTATATCGACCAGTATGGCTCTTGATGCAAGTCTGTCAAGAATATTATGAGCGTCTTTCTCTGGTAGTTTCCATATTGCTGCCGCCTGTTTGACCGTAAACGGTTTTATAGGAAGCTGTGCCATAAGCCCGGCTTCATCCTCGGTCATCAGTATCTTTAAGATATCAAAAAGAAGCTTTTCGGCCGGTGCGCCCTGCGGAAACCTGTTCAGCCTTTCAGTGAGCCGCGAATACGGGGAACCATGCGTATGATTATGTGCCATTTATTCTGCCTCCGGAAATATAATTCGTGGAAAACAAGATGCGCTTTCAATGATCTGTTTTAGTATACAACCTTCTTGTATTTTATAATAACTAAAATGATAATAAATTATGTATCCGGCTGACGCATTGTAAAAAAACGAAAAGCCATATATTTATAGGCAGCAGCAGTGCTGTCGTTTATAGATCCAGCTTCATGTCACCAGGTTTTATCAGTCCCATTTTGCGCATTATTTCAGCGATTGCAAGAGTTGTTACTGCAGGCAGGATGAAATGCATAAGAGCTATTTGAACAAGTACCGCGGCACTGCTGCCCATTGCATCGATTGCCCCGAACTGACCGACAAAACCGCTTGTTCCCATTCCTGCTCCTGACGGCACATTTTCCATCTTGAATACAAGTGTCGAAACAGGGCCGAGTATAAAACTTGCAAGCGTTGGAGGCACCCATATCAACGGGTGTCTGACTATATTCGGCATCTGCAGCATTGAAGTCCCTATCCCCTGCGAAAGCAGGCCTGAAACGCCGTTTTCGCGGAAACTCATAACTGCGAACCCTACCATCTGTGTCGAACATCCGACTGCAGATGCTCCTGCGGCAAGTCCAGAAAGATTCAATGCTACTGCAATGGCTGCGCTTGAAATAGGAAGCGTAAGTATCATACCCATTATTGCTGAAACAATAGCGCCCATCGGTCCCGGCTGGAGATCGGTCGCATTCATTATTATCATGCCCAGCCCTGTCATTATTGCGCTTACAGTAGGCCCGGCCAGTTTTGCAACAGCCATTCCGGATATGATGGTTCCTGCGGGTGTTGCTATGATATCGATCTTTGTTTCCTTGGATATTATCTTACCGGTTTCTGCCGCTATCACAGCTCCGAGAAAAGAACCTACCGGGCCGCCCCACGTGTTTCCTGCAAATCCTACTGCCGCGCATGAGAATACTACCATTGCGGGTGCATGCAGCGCCTGTGCTATTGCAACAGCTATTGCCGGGCCGACCATTGAACTTGCGAGTCCGCCAAATTCAACAAGGAGCGGAATGCCAGCCTTGCTGCCTATGGTCTTAAGTATGAGTCCGGTTATCAATGATGCGAAGAGGCCTACTCCCATGGCCCCTAAAGCATCCACAAAATAACGTTTGAAAGAAAATTCTACGCCCTTGCGTTCAAGAAATGCCGAAAAAGAATTTTTGCCGCTTCCGCTCAATTATATTATCTCCTTCACGTATTTATTATAATATTGGTTTTTTATCAAATATCAGATAGGGAAAACATTATGAAGTAGCATTATAATCAGCTTTCCTTCCATACACAACATGATTGCCGCAGGTAAATGACAATATCTGACATATATGATATTTTAAACGGTAAATTTAAAGATGGAAATTTTCAGAGGAGGGATTTTATCATGACAATAGCAAGTATACTGAATAATGTCATAGGGCCGGTTATGCCTGGATGCTCAAGTTCGCACACAGCGGGACCGTACCATATAGCACGCATCTGCCGAAGCCTTATGGGAGAATTGCCGGAAGAAGTGTCATTCATATTCGAACCTGGCTCTTCGATTGCGGAAGTCTATCGTGAACAGTGCAGCGACCTTGCTTTGATAATGGGAATACTGGATCTTCCTCTGACTGATCCTAAATTTAAACTTGCCCGTGAAATATTTGCCTCATTTGGTATAAACATAAAATTTGAGTCGGAAAGTTTTCCTGAATCATGCCATCCCAACAGCATAAAGATAAGAGCTAAATCAAAGGACGGCTCTTTGTTTACGGCTGTTGCTGATTCAACTGGCGGAGGGGCGCTGATTTTCCGCAGCATAAACGGCTGGCCGGCAGTTTTAACAGGGGATGCCTATTGTTTTGCAGCGGAGAGTACTGATCCTTCGGTAAAAGAAATACTGCTGAAGCTTGGCACCGTTTCATCGGAGACATCAGGCGGCAAAAATTTTTTTCTGCTTACATCATCGGTCCCTGTTTCAGATGAAATCAGAAGTATTGTGAAAAATGCCGATGGAGTTACAGGCTGCTGGTATGCCGAGCCGGTATTCTTCCCGTTAAGGGGGACTCGCTTGTTTACTTCTGCTTCGGGAATGGTCAGGTATGCCGAGGAGCATTGCATAACGCTCGGGGAAGCGGCTCTGGATTATGAAGCGGAACTGCTGGGGCTACCGAAAGATAAGCTCGATGCCGAGATGGAAAGGCGTCTCCAGGTTATGATAGATTCAGTCGAACTGGGTCTGTCTGACAGCAGCCCTGAAATGTTTTTGCTCCATCCGTCGGCTTCCAAGATAATGAAAGCGGAAAAAGAAGGACGCCTCGCTCTGGGCGGTATCCATACAAGAGCTGCTGCACGGGCCATGGCAGCCATGCAGGTCAACAGCGGACAGGGGATAGTGTGCGCAGCTCCGACAGGAGGTTCATCAGGAGTGATGCCTGGGATAATGGTGACAATGCTTGAAGATATGAAAAAATCAAGAAAAGATGTTTTACGTTCGATGTGGGCTGCAGGTGCGATAGGACTGATACTTGCGACCCGCGGAACGTTCGCAGCGGAGGTGTGCGGTTGTCAGGTGGAAATAGGCGCTGCGGGCGCTATGGGGGCCGGGGCTGTTGTGGAAGCCGCCGGCGGCTCAGCCGGGCAGGCCGCCGATGCAGCTGCGATAATGTTCCAGAATGCCATGGGACTTGTATGCGATCTTGTCCAGGCAACAGTGGAAATCCCGTGTCATACAAGAAACGGTTCATTTGCCTCTCAGTCGTTTATATGTGCCGACATGATATTGGGCGGTTATTATAATCCGGTATCGCTCGATGACACTATAGATGCAGTATACGCAACTGGCAAAATGCTGCCGCTGCAGCTTAGATGCACATCACAGGGCGGAATGGCGGTTACTCCGAGCGCACTTTCCATCCCCCGCATAAGGTAGAAGAATCACTGCTGTCGGGCAGATTATTTTATATCTGCGCTGTATCGGAATTTAGACAGGTACATTCTGCGCAGCCTGGAATATTATTTTCCTGCCCGGCGTTTGTTTTCGAAGAAGCCTTGGTATTAAATGTTATGAGTTGCTTGTTCTTTGATCTATCCTGTAATTTCTGTAATAGAGGATAAGATCGCACAAAACAAGGGCAGTGTTGATTGTATATGGAATAAACATATAACTGCCGTCGTTGCGCAGTAGAATACGCAGGTCTCCTGCCATATAACCAAGAAGAACTATGAGCATGAAAGAAAGGCTTTTCCCCTTTCTGGTCCTGCTCGTCCATGACTTGTAAATGGAAGCCGGCCATGCCGCAGCGAAACATATAAGCATAAGTGATTCAAGTATATTGTCCCAGAACATTTTTATCTCCCCATTGCATACATACTTTACTGATACGGTTTTGTGAAGCTATTGCATCAGCTGTTGATTTTTCAAGTTTTTAATTATATATACAGGAATGCCGCCTAACATCCGCAGTATCGTTTTATCATGATATAGTGCGTTGTGCCTGATGTGCTATATCCGGCAGAAGTTCCCATATCAGTTCGCGCTTTTCTTCAAGGTTTTCCAGCGCTTCGAAGGAGATTGTCCATATCTCGCATGGATTTGCATTCCTTACAAGCTGCGGGCCATATTTTTGAAGCTCATTTGCAAGGCGGACAGCCTCATTTTCTCTTTCAACAGCGAATACCAGCCAGTTCACGCTGTCCTGTTCCTGTGTATCCCTGTCCACGTAACCAGGTATTATCATACGTCTCAAATTGATGAGCCATATATGAAATTTACCTATCGTTTCAAGTATATCGTCCATAGACTGGCCTGGAAAGACGAAAAGGAACCTGTCAGCGTTTATAAGTCCGATAGCGTCATTGGGGTGTCCCTTAAAATCCCTGTACTGCATGAAATCATAGTGACAGAGATAGAGCAGGTCAATGTCAAAAATACCTGGTTCAGGAGAATTTTTTTGATACCATGCGTACAATTTCTCAGGTTTTACTGCATCTGCAGACCTGTCTTCTATGAGCATCATCGGAAAATCCTTTTCCATTTGCTTCCATACCGGTGATTTAGTGTACTCCCATTCGATGCTGCCATTGTTAACAGAAAATATTTCTTTTCTGACAAGTTTGGGATGTATCTTGAGCGAAATATCAGACAGGAAATTTTTTATGCCCCAGCGCTGCGTATGTGCATTGTCAATCAGCATCCTGAGTTTTGTTATCGCAACGCTCCTTGATGGCACGGCCGGCTGCCTGCCGGCTTCCTTTTCAATAAACAGACTGTCTTTCAGGCTTTCGTATATTTCAATGCCCTTTGCAGTAAGACTGTATATTCCATTTGAGTCTTCAAGCAGGCCGTTTTTTACCATATCCTGCAAGCATCCGACATCCTCTCCAGCCCGAATTAAAAGTTCTGCTGTCCAGCACGGATTGTCTGAGTCGAACCTGGTTATTATGTTTTCACACATTGTATTATCTCCCCGGCGGCAAATTATATAACATGGCAGACTATTACTGGATATGCGCTTATATCAGTGTATAAACCCTAACATATTTACTGTAGACTTTGTAATTAGCATAGTTTGCCTTTATCATACAAACCTGCACGGATATGCAGTTATATAGCAGTTATATATATAATATACATCATACATGCTGCTGACGGCAAAAATTAAAATGTCTTGACTCTGATATAATGGCGGAATAGAATATCCTGTATTCCACTATATATGAGAGGAGGAGAATGCTCTGAACCCTATTGTCAGCCTTCCGGAGCCGTTGAACTTAGGGCTTCACGCCTTGGGAAAACTTGCAGAAAACCCGCAGACATGTTTTTCTACCCAGCAGATCGCAGCAGCTATCGGTACAACTGAACCGCATCTTTCAAAAGTTCTCCAGCGTCTCAAAAATGGCGGCCTTATAAAATCCGTGCGCGGTCCGGGCGGCGGGTACAAGCTTGGCTGTGTCCCAAAAGAAACGCCGCTGCGCGACATATTCGTATTGCTGGGCGGTCCCTTTGAATCTAAAGGCTGCGGTCTTGAGGGCTGTAAAAACCGTGTATGCTTCATAGGCGCGATGATGGATGAACTCACGCATGCTTTCCTGCGCTACCTTGAATCGCGGACACTTGCCGATTTCACAAGATACTATGAAGGCGCCATCCCTGTGGAAATAGAAATTTCAGTTATTACGCCCAGTTTAGGGCAGAAACATCCGAACTTCGCGCATTTAAAACATATAAGGAAGGATTGAAATTAATTTTGAAAACGATCATGTTTATCTTTTGCTTGCTGTTGCTGGCCATATTTGCTGCCCCTAAAAAAGCGTCAGCAGACGGCTTTGCGATTTATGAATGGTCCGCTGCCGGCGCAGCAATGGGTGAAGCGTACATGTTTGCGGAAGACGACCCATCTGTTCTTGCATATAACCCGGCAGGTATTACAAGGCTGAGCGGCAAATGGATTTCAGGAGGACTCTCCTATATTAACCCAAGGGGCCTTGTCGACTTCAACGGTGCGTGGCATGGCGGCGAGACATGGAGCAATACTGAAGCTCCAGGTTATGTTCCGAATCTTTATTATGTCCAGCAGCAGAACGACAGGTTATGGTGGGGGATAGGGATATTCTCGCGTTTCGGGAATTCAACGGAATACGAGCCTACATTTCCGGGACGCTATAACAGCTACCTTGCTAAAATCGAAGGACTTACCATCCAGCCTACAATAGCCTATAAAGTTACGCCTAAACTTTCTGTCTCTGCAGGTGCGGACATAAACTACATAAAACTTGATATGAAAAGGAAAGTTTCATCCGGCATATCCGGTGCCGATCTTGACTTTGAACTAAGCGGGGACAGCATAGCATTGGGGTGGCTTATAGCCCTGAACTATGATTTTACTGATAAAACATCTTTTGCCGCTGTATACCGTTCCAAGATAACCCAGAATATGGATGCTGATGCTTATCTGAATTACCCGGAAATTCTAGGCGGTACCAAACTAAGCACAGGAGCTCACGGAACCGTTACGCTGCCTGACAGCATCACGCTTGGGCTCGGGCATAAATTTAATGACCGGACGCGCGTTGAAGTCGGTGCCGTGTATACCAAGTGGAGCACTTACGACAAGCTTGATATTATCTTTGACAAATATCTTCCTGAAACTGTAGATATAAAGGACTGGAAAAATGTATGGCGCTATCATATCGGTATTGAGCATAAAATAAACGACCACTGGAGCATCCTTGGCGGGTATGCGTATGACAACAGCCCGATGCCTGATGAATATATGGATTTCCAGGTTCCTACAGGCGACAGACAGACAGCAAGCATAGGATTCAAGTATCGCAACAATAACTCGGAAATTACGTTTGCTTACGGTTATATGTGGATAAAGGACCGTGTGATACCCGGGAGCAAATATAGCCCATATCCGAGCGATTACGCCGATGTCTACAATAATGATGCACATATTTTGGGTATAGGCTACACAATACATCTTAATTAATTACGTATGTTACCCAAATGATTGCGGAGCGGTTTCGCCGAAAGGTGAAGCCGCTTTTTCATTATTTAGAAATTGTTTGATTTGAACATACACTCTTGATAATTTTAAATATTAGCGTAAGCTATAGTCATATGGCGTTTTCTGTTGCCGTATGTCCTGTTCTATATAAAAATATAAAGTATTTCTACGGGAGGAACTTCTCAATGGCAACGCAGGGGTATTTTTCAGATCTGGAAAGCTTCAAAGAACTTAATTCTATTCCTATACGGACGATTATAGAAACTGCTTTCTACGGGAACAACGTTCAACAGGTAGGTGATTTATGCCAGGCTTATGAGCTTGCCAAAAAAAGTCCTGGAACGATAGAACTGACTGATATCCCCGTGTACCGTCCTCTTGATCTTGGTCTTCCCGAAAATTCAAATGCGCTGCTTTTTAACGATGGCGCAGTTTACGGCCGCTGCGCAGCGGCACGCAGGATCATAGGTGATCCGGATGTATCCCTCCAGTCACTCGCCGCGCTGCTTCGTGAGGCCGTACATAACTCACGTTTCCGCAAATTTTATTCCGCTGAAGCTATTATCGGCCTGGACGAAGACTTTATGGTCAAAGCCAATATTATGGTACCTGAAGGTTTCGAAAACAATATTTACAGCTGGATGCTAAATTTTCAATATATGAATGCTGAATACAGCGAGCGTTATGCAAAATCACGAAAAATATCAAAAGAAGGTGACATACTGGTTTTTTCCGACCCGTACTGGTCACATCCTGATTATCCCCTTGGCCTCTCGTTATTCTCGCCGGAGCAGAACTGCGCAGCAATACTAGGGATGAGATATTTTGGAGAATTTAAAAAAGGGACTCTCACGCTTGCGTGGGGCACTGCCGCCAGAAACGGGTATGCCTCTTGCCATGGCGGACTGAAACGCTACGAACTTAAAGACGGCAGCAGCAGGAGGTATGTACTTGCTGCGTTCGGGCTTTCCGGCTCAGGCAAATCCACAATAACCCATGCAAAGCACGGAGGCAAATATAATGTTACGGTTCTTCACGATGATGCTTTCGTTATTAATGTTAAGGAAAAATATGCGATAGCCCTTGAGCCTTCATACTTCGACAAGATGCAGGATTACCCGGTAGGCTGCCCGGACAATAAATTTTTGCTAACTCTACAGAACTGCGGGGTAGTCCGCACCAAGGAAGGAAAACTTACCCCTGTCGGGGAAGACATACGCAACGGCAACGGGCGTGCTGTTAAGTCGCGTTTCTGGTCCCCCAACAGGATTGACCGCATAAATGAACCTTTAAACGCAATATGCTGGCTTATGAAAGATCAGACTCTCCCTCCTGTGCTAAAGATCACCGGGAGTTCGCTGGCTTCTGTCATGGGAGCCACATTGGCAACCCGCCGTTCTTCGGCGGAGCGCCTTGCGCCTGGAGTTGATCCTGATGCTCTTGTAATAGAATGTTATGCAAATCCTTTCAGGACATATCCTCTTGTTGTTGATTATAAACGCTTCCGTGACCTGTTTGACGACGGCGTTAGCTGTTATATCCTCAATACAGGATATTTCATGGATAAAAAAGTAGATAAAAATACAACTCTTAAAATACTTGAAGCCATAGTCGAGGGTACGGCGGACTTTGTAACATTCGGCGGCATCCCGGGTATGGAAATGTTAAAAATCCCGGGGTACGATGTAGATTTTTCCAACTGGACATATAAGCAGCAATTTATCAATAGGATGAACGACAGGCTCCAGTTCCTGAAATCGCGTGAATCCGAAAAAGGCGGAGTCGATGCGCTTCCGCATGAAGCCATCAGCGCTATTGAAACCGTGATTAAAAGCCTGAAAAAATAAACATACCCGTCGATTTGTGCAGTTTGATGCGGACACGATCTGTAATTTGCAGCTATACTGAAGAATTAGCCTGCAATTTGCTGCTATGCTGTTATATTTATGATATTCTGTACGCAGTGTCCGTAATCATGATGGCTGACATAAGGGGGTGCTCTGATGAAGATAAGTTCCTTTGGTGTTGAAGAGTGGATGAATAAATATGAAGACGGTGCAGCATACAATATCGCCGAGACATGCGTCGATTCTCTGAAGGTCGGGGATCTGCTCGGAATGGCAGGCGAGGGTGAAGATTTTTTTAAGAGGCTGTGCGAAACAAAACTCACATACGGTGCGATCCAGGGTTCTGAAAACCTGAGGCAGGAAATTACAGGACTTTATCACTCAAAGAAAAATATTGATAATGTGATTATTACAAACGGTGGAATTGCGGCTAATTTCCTGTCCATATTCTCATTGGTTGAGCCCGGTGATGAAGTAGTTGTCATTTATCCGACTTACCAGCAGCTCTACTCTCTCCCTGAGGCTTTCGGAGCCAAGGTCAGGCGTCTTCGCACTTTGCCGGATGACGGGTTCCTGCCCGATATTCAAAAACTGCGCACCCTTGTCAAATCCGACACTAAAGCAATAATTATGAATACCCCCAACAACCCCACCGGTGCGTGCTTCGGCGCGGGGCTTATGAAAGAGATAATTAAAATTGCGGACAGGGTCGGTGCATGGGTGATATGTGACGAAGTCTACAGGGGGCTCGAACATAAGGGCAGTTACTCCGAACCGTCAATAGCCGATTTGTATGAAAGAGGAATAAGCACGTCAAGCATGTCAAAGGTTTATTCATTGGCAGGTTTGCGTCTTGGATGGATTACAGCCGATGAAAAATTCATTGCAGAGTGCTTCAGGCACAGGGACTATAACATAATAAGCTGCGGCATGATAGATGATGCACTTGCCCTTATCGCTCTGAAGAACAAAGAAAAGATACTCAGGCGCAATATTGAAATCCTTACTGAAAATAAGAAGATACTTTCCAGTTGGGTGGAAGGTACCGACGGCGTCAGTTTTGTAGAGCCTGAATCAGGGACTACAGCGCTTATAAAGTATGATGCCGAAATGGAATCTGAAGATTTTTGCCGCAGGATGTACTGTTACAACGGAGCTTTTGTCGTGCCGGGGAGCTGCTTTGAATTTGAGAATCATTTCAGGATAGGTTATGCCCCGCAGAAAGAAACTCTTGTAAAAGGTCTTGCTGCAATAAGCGAGTTTTTAGGAACTCTATAATATTTTTCAGTGCTGTAAAAGATCCGGCCCTTTATCTGGCCGGATCTTTTTATATTTACAATTCGTTTGATTTATCTATCTGGCGTCGGCAGCTGCCTGTTTATCAGGAACGGACGACCATGCTCTGGAAAATGAAAGAAAAACAGCAAATGAAACTATAACTCCAGGCAATAACGGATGTATGGCACCGATGATTCCCGGAGCTGAAAAACCTGAGATTTTAACTGATGTCGGTGCATAAGCCAATATATACCATGCTGTTGTTCCTGCAAACCCACCGAGAGACGATAGAAGCGCCGCACGCCCCCCAGCCTTTGGCCCCTGTATGAGCAGGGCGAGGTAAGGGACGATTATCGCGCATGCAAGAAGTGTCCAGCTTGTTGCGCAGATAATGGCTATTATCGAGGAGCTCCTAAGCGCGAAAAGCCCGCTGCACAGAGTGCAGATAACCACAACAGCCCTCCAAGACCAGCCTGTAAGCTGTTTTTTGAAAACATCCCTTCCGAGACTTCCGCTTGCTATATGCAGAAGTGCAGATGCAGTTGAAAGCGATGCAGATACTATTGCAAGCGCGAACAGTTGCTGTCCGAATGCCGGAAGCAGGCGGTTCACAAGCATTGGCATCACCGTATCAGGATTTGTTATTCCGGGCCCAAGCAAAAGCCTTGAGAGCGCACTTGCAAAATACGCTCCGCCAACTACTACCGACAGTGCGAGCATAGCAAGCGGCGCCGCCTTTTTTGTTTCGGCCATGCTTTTTAATGCGAAGTGGCGCTGTATGAGCTGTGGCTGTGCCCAAATCCCGACAGAAGTTACAAGCGTAAGGAAAATTATGTTTAGCCCCGGAGCTCCGCTGCTCAAAGCCATAAATCCGTTGTTTGCACTTTCCGTGGGCGGAAGAGCGGCAAGAGCCTTTATCCCGGCTATCGGGCCGCCTATTTCGTACAGCAGCGCGATAAGAAGCATTCCTACGCCTATTATCATAAGAAGTCCCTGGAAAGCCTCGGTGTACAATACCCCTCTGAGTCCGCCCCATAGAACGCTCATGCCCACTATGGCCACAAGGCATATCAGAGCTGCATTTGCCGAAACCGGCAGAACTCCGGCTATCATTACGGCAGCTCCCTTAAAAACAGCGGAGCCGTATATAATAAGAAGTACTGTCGATATAATGCCTATGAAAGTCTGTATATGGGGCGAATCAAAAGCCTTGGACAGAAGTTCGGCCGGAGTCCTTGAGTCCAGTTTCCTCTGCCAGAGCCTTGTCGGCCATGCAAGGTAACGATATACGAACCATGTCCCGAGCCATACGTTTCCTGCGGCAATAAGCAGCATCTGCATGCCGAAGATATAGCACAGCCCCCCGAAACCTACGAGTGCAACTGCTGATATGTATGTAGCCACATAAGCCAGGGCCTGTATTACTACGCTTACTTTCCCCGGAAGCAGAGCATCTCTGCTCTTCGAATATTTTGCTATGGCTATCAGTAATAAAGCGTATCCTATCCATAAAGGGGCGAACGAGAACATATTATTTCGCGAGCCTCACTATTTTGATTACCGACCACCCTGTGCTCCATAAAAGAGCTGCACCAGAAAAAAGCACCCACATATCCGCTGATTCGAACATTTGCATTTCCTCCTTTTTATCATGCACTTGATTCTATTTTTAAAACTTGTGCGTATCACAGCTTAGACAAAAAATTTATCCATTTTTTCCGGACATAAAAAAGGACCGCCGGCCCTCGGGTCGGCGGTCCTTGAAGTGTCGGTCTAAGTTAATGTGCTACGCTTATAAACCGTGCTCCGCAGAAAACACCAATTGCCCCGAGGCATAATGGCAGCGAGGATAAGAGTAAGAATAATCATAAGCATAAATTGCGAACATTGCTGTTTCCTGCATTTCCAAGAGCCTCCTTTTAGACAGGGCAATATATTTTTATCTTGCGGCAGATACTACAGCCACTTTGCCGATGTGTCAAGCATTATTTTTTTAAATCAAACCGAGTATGCATATAATTTGTTTTCTGTGCCTTTAGAGACTGTTTGCTGTTGTGAACAGAAAATTGATGGTAGAATAATATCCAGTGTAGAAAATACTTTACACCATCCGGGAGGAACAGGAATATGCGTTTGGTCGGAACAGTTTCAAGAGGCATAAGGCTTCCTGTTGTTACCAGTGGAGCTGACATAGTTAATATAATAGCTGACAGTATAATATCGGCATCCGAATCTGCGGGTGATAAATTTAATTTCCATGACAGGGACATCGTAGGCGTTACTGAATCATTGCTTGCACGGTCACAGGGAAATTATGTGACTATTGATGATATATCTGAAGATATCAGCAAAAAAATCCCTTCAGGCGATGTGGCACTGATATTTCCTATTATGAGCCGCAACCGTTTCTATCAGATACTCAGAGGTATTGTCCGAGGTGTCAGCGGTAAGGTCCATATTATTTTTTCGTATCCATCCGATGAGGTAGGCAATAAGGTAATCGACCCGATAAATTATTATCTTAAAAACAGCGAGATATCGGGCGACTGTTTCAGTGAAAATGAATATTACAGGATTTTCGGAGAGTACCGGCATCCTTTTACCGGCGTGGATTATATAAGCCTTTATAAAAATATTGACCCTGAACGTGTCTCTGTCCATTTCGCCAATAACCCGCTGGCTGCTCTTAAATTTGCAAAAAATGTTATAGTTGCCAGTATCCATACCCGCAAGCTCCATAGGGATATCCTTGAAAAAGCCGGAGCGAACGTGCTGTCTCTTGATGAAGTCTGCAGTTCACCTGTTAGGGATGGGGCAGGTTATAATGAACAATACGGTCTGCTAGGATCAAATTATACCAATGATAACTCAGTAAAGCTTTTTCCAAGAAATTGCGATCAATTTGTAAATGAACTTCAGCATGAACTTATAAAACGCACCGGCAAAAAACCGGAGGTGCTTGTATACGGTGACGGCGCATTCAAAGATCCCGCCTGCGGCATATGGGAGCTTGCGGACCCGGTGGTTTCTCCGGGATATACGGACGGGCTCAAAGGTATCCCTAAGGAAATTAAATTCAAATATGTTGCGGACAATGCAGGTGGCAAAGATCCTGCTGAGGCTGTAAAGGAAGCTATAAGATCAAAAAAGGATATCGACAGTTCCGAACAATGTACCTTGGGAACAACTCCAAGGAACCTGACCGATCTGATAGGATCGCTGTGTGACCTTACATCAGGTTCGGGCGATAAGGGTACCCCGGTAATATTCATTCAGGGGTATTTTGATAGTTACCTCGATGACTGAAATAGAAGATATAATCCCGTTCAGCGGAATAGATCCCAGAGGCCGCCTGAAGTTCGGTACGCTTCTTGATATATTTCAGAAAATAGCGGACATCGACGCATCCAAATACAACCTTTCAGTGAGCCAGACCAGAGAGCATAATATTACGTGGGTCCTCCGTAAATATCGTGTAGACCTTGGAAGATATCCGGTTAAGGAGGATATGTCCTTAAAGATAAAAACATATGCCGAGCCCTACCGCAATCTGTTTTCTCTGCGTTCATTCAAATTGAGGAACTTCCACGGTGATTTTCTAGGTTCTGCATATACGTGGTGGGTTTTGCTGGATTTTATAAAGCAGCGTCCTCTGCGTCTTGATAAATGCGAGCTTATGTCGGGTTTTATGGAGCGTATATCTGAAACCCTGCCGGAAGATGTAAGGGTACCTGAGGTTGAAAATGCGCAGATAGAAGAGAAGTGGAAAGTCCGCTGGCAGGATCTTGATGTCAACGACCATACTAACCATGCAGTATATTTTAACTGGGCCCTTGACACAGTGCCTGATGATATACCTGATAAAATGGCTCCAATGCATGTGGAAGGTGAATTTCTGCACCCGATACCGCGGACCCGTGTCCGTTGTCTTACAGAAGAAATCCCATCTGAAAACGGAAGGAGCTTCCTGCATTCGCTCAGACATTATGATGAAGATACAGAGTATGCAAGACTCAGTTCTTTCTGGCAGTGATTAAAACGTACTGCAGTTTTAAAATTACAGCGGATTATTTGCCTTAATAAGAATCAGACCGAAGGCTGTTTCAATAAACATCCTTCGGCCCGTGAGGTTATTCTATAAAGCTTGCAATATCATCGATATCTCTGCGGTTTTTATTTCGTATGGCATCGTTTCCGGGATATCCCAGCGCTATTATTACCCTCACTGTATATTCATCAGGTATATTCAAAAGTGGTTTAACATCGCTGTCTTCAAAAGTTCCCATTATACACGTCGAAAGCCCGATTTCTGATGCCTGGAGGGTCAGATACGCGGTTGCCATGGCTGTATCTCCCTGCGCGAAGCGCTTGCAGTCCCATCTTTCTAGCACCCTTGGCATAAGTTTAGGACATTTTTCTTCGCTCACAGCAATAAGTACAGGTGCTTTGTCGGCAAATAGATTGCCTCCTATTATCTGCACTAGTTTGCACAGTTTGTCTTTGGTTTCTTTCTCGGTAACAACGGTAAAATGCCAGGGCTGGCTGTTGCATGCCGATGGGGCAAGCCTTGCTGCGTCCAGACACTTGATGATATCCTCTTTGTTTACAGGTTTCCCGTCATATTCTCTGCAGCTTTGGCGTTTCAGTATCAGTTCTTTGAAATCTTTCATTGCCATCCCACCTTTTTATATTAAATCCAAGCGTTCCCATTTTCCGAACTTCAGATATATTATACCAATAAATATTGAAGCCACAGAAGCAAGAGGAGCTGCGAACCCTATAGTGAAAAGAGTTGCCCCCGGGAGCCTGCTGAACAGCCACGTAGCAGGTACCCTTATAAGAAAAGCAGCAAGGAGATTGTTCCCCATGCTGAAGTAAGTATGCCCGCAGCCGTTGAAAAAACCGTTCAGACAGAAAACAAAGCATACTAAAATGCAATCCAGGCTGAAAGACCTGAGATACAAAGCTGTGACGGCTATCAGTTCTCTTTCGGGAGTAAACATCCTGATTATTTCCCTTGGATATAATAGCAAAGCGCCAAAAGAAATTATCCCGAATACCAGCGATACGGATATTCCAACATGCAGGCATTTTTTAGCACGGTCAGGCCTGCCTGCTCCCATATTCTGTGCTACCATTGCAGAAATAGCAGCTGAAAAAGCCTGCGGAGGCAGCATCGTAAAACCGTTTAGCTTCGCTGATACTCCTATCGCTGCTGAGCCCAGCACACCGCTCATTTGGTTTACCGTCGCCATTATGAACATGAATGAGACCGTAGTCAGTGACATCTGCAGCGACATAGGCAGTCCAAGTATAAGCAGGATCTTAAGTTTCTGAGTGTTTACGCGGAAGCTTGACAGCTTGAAATCAAATCTGAAATTTCTGCGTTTCAAATAGACTACAGCCAGCAGTGCACTGAGTCCCTGTGAGAGTATGGTTGCAAGCGCAGCCCCTGCCGGCCCCATGCCGAACACTGCAACGAGAAGCAGGTCTCCTGCTATGTTGCAGACGCATGCTATTGCAACAAATATGAGAGGACTCTTTGAATTGCCGAAACCACGGAGCATTGCGCTGAGTGCGTTATATGCAAACATGAACGCTATCCCGAGCACGCTGATAAAAATGTAGTCCTCTGTTTGTGCAAAAGCTTCAGGAGGCGTTCTAAGCAGCATAGTTACAGGATGTACCAGCATAAGCAGGCATATGGTCAATGCCAGGCTTATTGCACCGAAAAGAGTAAACATCGTTCCAATAGTTTCTGTTATATCTTTGTTCTGTTTTGCTCCGAAATAGCGCCCTATAAGGATTGTCCCGCCCATTGACAGCCCGATGATCAGCCCGTTGATCAGGAACATAAACTGGCTGCCTATGGCTACCGCAGACAGTCCTGCCGCATTTGTGAACTGTCCTACTATTACAGTGTCGGCTGTTCCGTAAAGCGCCTGCAGAAGGTTTGCTGCCATATACGGCAGCGCAAAACGGATCAGCTGAGGGGTTATGTTGCCTTTTGTAAGATTTTGTTCTTCAGTCATGAATGTAGTTGTCACCTTATCGTATGGAATATTCTTTTTCTTTTTTGTTAAGATCGGTCATAAATATATATAGAAACGGCAGACATGTCAGAAAACTGAATAAGTCAGCCAGAGGCTGCGCTATCTGTACTCCCCGCAACCCCAGTATCCCGGGCAGTATAAAAATCAAAGGCAGAAAATATACCCCCTGGCGGTTGCATGCAAGGAAAGTGGCTCTTGCGGCATAGCCTGTTGACTGCAGCAGCATGTTTGTAGGCATGAATACAGGCTGAAACAGCAAAGCCAGACATTGGAGGCGCATTGCTGCTGTGCCTATTGCAATTACATCACGATCTTCTTTCAGAAACAGGGCTATTGTTTCCGGGGCGAATACAAATCCAATCAGTGCCATTGAGGCCATCATAATAAAACCAGTTTTTACTGTAAACCAGAAAGATGCTTTTACACGTTCATAGTCTGCAGCACCGTAGTTATACCCTGCAACAGGCATGAATCCATGCCCCAGTCCTATCATCAGAGAGAGTATAAGCATGAATATTCGTCCCACTATTGCCATTGCCGCAACAGCTGAGTCGCCGTATGAAGCGGCGCTGAGATTGAGTGCCACTGCAGCAGTGCATGCAAGCCCCTGCCGGAATAATGAAGGGCACCCAAGTGATATTATATTTATATATTCCATGGCATTTGCGGAGATATTTTTTATTCTGATATCCATGAGGCTTATTTTCCTTATGAAGAAGGAAAGAAGGATGCAGAAACTAAGACATTGGCTTATAAGCGTTGCTATCGCTGCGCCTGAAATTCCCATTCCCAGCACAAATATGAATATGGGATCCAGTATTATATTCAAAATTCCTCCTGAAACGAGTCCGATCATTGAGAAAGCGGCTTTTCCTTCAGATCTTAATGCGTTGTTCATTACAAAGGAAGCGCACATTACAGGAGCTCCGAACAGTATGTATTTTGCATAACTCTGTGAAAAAGGGAGGATAGTAGGGGTAGATCCGAGCCCTATCATAAATTTATCCAAAAATAACAGGCCTGATATCGTGAGCAGGCTGCCGAGGGTCAAAGCCGCAAAAAAAGATGTAGATGCATATCTGCTTGCCGCAGATGTATCATGAGCACCAAGTTTTCTTGAAATCATGCTCCCTGCACCTGTGCCGAGAGTAAATCCTATAGACTGGATTATTGCCATGAGTGAAAATACTATTCCGACGGCGCCGCTTGCGCTTGTCCCAAGCCTGGATACGAAAAAAGTGTCAGCTGTGTTATAAAGCGCTGTTACCAGCATGCTGACTGTAGCAGGGACTGCAAGTGAAATAATAAGTGCAGGCACTGGTTCGGTCGTCATTTTTCTGTGCTGGGCTTCATCCCTGGTTATTGTTATTTCCTGTTCCATAAGGCTCACCGTTGGTTTCATGGTAATTGACCATAGATTTTAAAAGTAACATTTTCAAGGCTATCACTGTTTTGAAAGATTATCAACATAAAAGAATACGTAAATCTCAAAACTTGACACAAAATAAATCCATGTTAATATAATCTATTATCGGATTATCCAAAATAGAATTATTGTCAGAGGTATATGCAATGCTGCATACAAAAGACTATAAACAATTAATAAAACTTTTTTTCTGTTTTGTTGTGCCGTCCGTTAGCTCACAACTTTTGAGCGGCATATACACAATAGTGGATGGCTTTTTTGTTGGGATGGGTACTGGTGAAGCAGGTCTTGCCGCAGTTGGCCTCGCATATCCGTTTACCGTTTTTGTAACTGCTGTGGGTGCCGGAATCGGGGTCGGAGGAGGGGCTCTTATCTCAATAAGCACAGGTCGCCGCCGGGAAAAATTGGCTGAACGTGTGCTTGGTTCAATGTCGTTTTTAATATTGTGTGCATCTCTTGTAACTTCGTTTGTTCTGGGCTTTGGTGCTGAATATTTTTTGTCCCTTTATGATGTCTCAGCAAAAGTTGCAGGAATGTCCTATATTTATGCATTGATCCTGCTGATAGGTTCTCCGGCCCAGATCTTTACAATGGGATTTTTAGGAGCAGTACGTAATGACGGATATCCGCGCAAGGCTATGTACATAATGATATCCGGTTTTATCGCAAATATAATACTGGACTGGCTGCTGGTTATTGTCTTCCCGCTTGGTACAGCAGGTGCGGCAGCTGCGACATTGGCTTCACAGACTCTTACAGCTGTGCCTCTGGCGTTTCATTTTATAGGCGGACACTCAAAGGTCAGGCTTAAAATGCGCTGTTTAAAACCGAGTGTGGCAATATGCAAGAATATTATACGGATGGGTTTTTCTCCTTTTGGGGTACAGGTCGCCGCAGCGCTTACCATGATAATGCATAACTGGCAATCTCTTGCCTACGGCGGAGATACAGGAGTTGCCGCTTATGCAGTCGTAGGCTATATAGTCCCGGTAGGTGTCATGCTGCAGGAAGGTATAGCAGAAGGCATACAGCCGCTTATAAGCTATTACTACGGCGCCAATCTGCATGCAAGGAGAAGGCTGACTGCAAGGATGGGATTTTCATCGGCTATAGTCATAGGGATTATTTGTTCAGCACTGATTTTTGTATTCAGGACTTTTGTCCCGTCATTTTTTTCTATGAAAGGAGAGGCTGCAGCAATAGCTGTCAGGGGATTACTGCTTTCAGTTCCGATGTTCCCGTTTCTGGGCCTTGCAAAAGTGGGGGCTTCTTACTTTCAATCTGTCGGAAGGATGAAGCTTGCATCAGGCTTGACATATGCCGATCCGTTTTTCCTTTTACCGCTCTTCCTGTGGATGCTCCCGGAATTTTGGGGACTTGACGGAGTTTGGCTGGCTATGCCGTTTGCCAACATATTTCTTTGTATAGCATTTATAATAATGTGGAAAAGGGAGTCCAGTGCAAGAATTCCCCGTGTCACGGGACTTTTTTTATGATCCACAAAGGATGAGACTTGATGGAAAAAATAAGTCACAAACAACTTGAACAGCTTCTTAAGCTTTCTGACCTGTGGAGGCGCTATGATCAGGTTTATTCAGAGTGGGCCCAGCATCATGGTTTTTCGACAAATGCGATGACACTGATAGAGGAGATGCTTATCAGACCAGAAGGCGTTGAACCGGCGGAAATAGCAGATTACCTCGGTATAGCCCGTCAGACTATGACTGCCACGCTTGACACACTGGAAAATAAGGGCCTCATAACGCGTTTCCCGCATGTTAAAGACAGACGCAGAAAAGTGGTAAGATTTACTTCCGAAGGTCAAAAGACGGCACAGAAAATTGTGGAGAAACTGCACAGATGGGAGTTGGATGCTCTGTCAGCAATAGACGAAACTGACAGATCAGCTGCATTTACAACAGTAAAACATTTTTGCGATGAACTTGAAAAAGGGCTTATGCAAGAGCCTTTAGATTAATGTATATAATCGGAAGTCAACAAAAATTAGTATGTGGGAGTGGGCATAATGAAAACTAAATTCGATCATTTTAATTTCAATATACTTGATCTGGATAAAAGCATCAGATTCTACGAAGAAGCTTTGGGATTACGGGAGGTGCGCCGCAAAAACGGAGCTGGTTTTACCCTGGTATATCTCGGTGACGGAATGACAGATTTCAATCTCGAACTTACATATTTGTGTGATAGAACTGAACCGTATGATCTTGGCGAGATCGAATTCCACCTTGCATTTTCCGTAGATGATTATAATGCTGCCCACGAGCTTCATGAAAAAATGGGATGCATTTGTTATGAAAATAACGAAATGGGGATTTATTTTATAGAAGATCCTGACGGCTACTGGCTTGAAATAGTACCTGAAAAGAAATAGAGCTGATAAAAAAACATAGAAGGCAGAAGAGGCGCTATTAATTTTTTCATAGTGTCCGCTTGCTTTTATCCTATTCATACGAATAGGATACTTTGTTTTTCCCCTTGTTTTTTGAAATATACAGTGCCTGATCAGCGCACCTTGTGATCTGTTCGGCATCCATTGTTTTTGACCATTCAGCTATGCCCATGCTTAACGAAATGTTCATCTGCATGTTATTTTGTTCCGTGTCATATAAATTGTCGATATATAAAAGTTTCTTCTGTATTCTTTCAGCTATCAGGGCTGCATTTTTTTATTTGTTTCAGGCAGGATGACAGCAAATTCATCTCCACCGAACCTGAAGCACGTATCAAGATTCCTTATGCTTGATTTTAAAATATCAGCAACCGATTTTAAAACTTTATCACCTGTCAGATGCCCTAATTTGTCGTTTATATCTTTAAAATTGTCGATATCCAGTAACATAAGTGAAAATATTTTATCCGTATTGTGCACTTCATTTATCAGTTTTTTAAGATAATAGTCATAGTAGCGTTTGTTAAACAGTTTAGTAAGGTAATCGGTGTCAAGTTTTTTATTGTATTTGCGCAGTAGCTCATTAACAATAACAAATAATAATATGATAAACACAAACAGTATTACGGCTATGAATACTTTTATTTTCAGCAGCATATTCTGTACATACTCAGACGAAAAATCAACGCAGGCAAGACCTATTACTTTACCTGATTTATCCTTTATGGGAGCAATGCCTGTAATAAAATTGCCGGGAGTCTTGTCGTTGGCTATAGTTGTTGAAGTAGCTGTACCGCTGTTGTAAACATTAAGTTCAGCTCCTGACATTGTATCCCTGCTGCCCAAAGGCGAAAACAGCTGGCTTTTTGAGTCTTTGCCGTCCAGAATATAGGCTATCTCACTGTCTGAAATCTTTTTTTGCGTATATATAAATTCAGTTCCTATCTCGTCGTTTATTTTTTTGAAAACCGTTTGCATTTTATTGTAATATTTTTCATCGTAGGTTCCTTTTTTATAATTGGATACTGATGACAGTTTCTGGTAACTGTCTATATCTTTTTCGATGAATTTGGATATCGTGATTGCTATTGCCATAGCTTCATTGCCGGCCTGGGTTATGGTGTTATTCTCATAATTTATGTATAGAATATAAATGGGGGCGGCAAAAATACTCCACACTACTGCAACAGTAATGGAGAGAACAAGAAATCTGGCACTGAATGAATGTTTCAAGGTTGTCCACCCTTTGCTTAAAAGTCAAGTAATAATATTAATATAAAAATAAAATAATGGCAATACTAGTTTATTTTTTTGTTTTCAAGTATACATGAAAGCTCATGTAAAAGAAATATTAAATTTATATTTTAAAATGAATAATTCGCATTTGTATGTGTTATGAGCAAAAATAAGAGCTTTGCCCGATTTTATATGATGATTTTTTATAATTTATCCCTGATCAGGCTTATTTTAGTAATGACATGTATATTGTCCGGAATATTGCTGTGTTTAGGTAAGTAAATCAATAAAATAAATTGCATGAATAATTTAAAATTTTCAATAATAAATTTACAGTGCATTTAAATATGTGCAAATACAGTATTACACAATATTATCCGCTTAAGAGCTTCAAATTAATTTTTTAAGAAATTAACATGCAGTATAAAAATGACCGATAAGCTGTGTTTACCTGATAATAATAAGCTATTTTTTGCAAAAATAGTAGACAAATTAAGCTTAGCATGATAACTTCACTATATAATAACAACCTTATTATCTGCTTGTTTTATGCTTTATAATTCCGATCATTTCATATTAATAGGAGGGGTTCATATGGAGGCTTTTTGGAAATTTAACGGTATTGTGAACGGGATCGTTTGGGGGCCGTGGATGCTTACGCTGATTGTTGGCACAGGTATCTGGCTTACAGTTTGGCTTGGCTTTCCGCAAATACGCTATTTTGGACTTATGTTAAAAGAAGTGCTTGGAAGAATAAGGGAAAAGAGCAATGAGGAAGGCAGTATTTCATCTTTTGCAGCCATGGCTACCGCCCTTGCGGCAACTGTCGGGACGGGAAACATCGCCGGAGTGGCAACCGCACTGCATCTAGGAGGACCAGGCTCGCTTGTCTGGATGCTTATTTCAGCATTGTTCGGAATGACAACTAAATTTTCCGAAGTCACTCTTGCCGTCAGATACCGCGAAAAGGATGAAACAGGCGCATACAGGGGCGGTACCATGTATATACTTGAAAATGCTCTCGGCATGAAATGGCTTGCTGTTATTTTCGCGCTGTTTGCGTTCCTGGCGTCTTTCGGAATAGGCAATATGGTGCAGGCCAACTCGACAACTGAAGGTATATTTATGGCCTTTGGGATACCGCATATTTATACCGCTATTGCTATTGCCATAATAGTTGGACTGGTAATATGGGGCGGACTCACCAGCATAGCTACAGTAACAGTATATCTTGTCCCGTTCATGGCCATTTTCTATATTATTGGCGCAATTGCTGTTCTTATCATGCATATTGATGCAATTCCCGCTGCTTTTGCAATGGCGATAGAAGGGGCTTTTGGAAATCCGATGGCGCTGCCGGGAGCATTGGCTGGGTGGGCTGTCAAAACAGCAATCACACGCGGAATAGCCCGAGGAGTTTTCTCGAATGAAGCAGGCTTGGGCTCCGCACCTATGGTCCACTGCACGGCAAAGGTAGATCACCCTGTACGTCAGGGATTTTATGGCCTGTTCGAAGTTTTTATGGATACCATAGTTATATGCACCCTTACTGCAACAACCATACTTGTGACAGGTGTCCTGACTTCACAGCCAGAACTCACAGGGGCCCAGCTTTCGCTTGCTGCCTTCAGTTCAGTTCTTGGGACTGGCGGTACTATGATACTTTCACTTTCCTTGGCGCTTTTTGCCCTTTCGACGATTCTCGGCTGGTACTGGTATGGCGAAACAGCTCTTGTCTACATATGCAACGGGCCGTCGCTCATCAAGCCCTTCAAGATACTATGGATCGTTCTGGTAGTGCTGGGAGGCTGGGGCGGAGCAGGAATACTTGCAAATCTTTGGGATCTTTCCGATACGCTCAACGGACTTATGGCCGTACCTAACCTTATAGGTCTGCTGCTGCTGTCCAAAGAGCTGAAGAGACTGACAAATGATTTTGACAGTAAGATAAAATCAGGCGAGCTCAGGAAATAAAATTTACAGGCATAAGGTGTTTCCGTACATCCGCCTGTTTTTAGATATGCAGATGTCTCCGTGTTTGCTCATGTATCCTAAAATATCTGATGATCAATACCGATAAACTGAAACTGATAAAAAAATAATAAAAAGCTCTCCTGAAGAAATTAGCTGCGGAGAGCTTTTTTGTCCTGACAGATATTCAACTGCTTACATGTTTGATTAAAACAAACCTATCATCGGTCCGTTCGATGGTTTAATATGTTATTTCATTGATATGAGGTCGCAGAGAAGAGCCTGTCCTGTTTCACGTCTTCCGGCCCCAGGACCTATAAGCGTTACCTCACCAAGATTATCCGTCGTTATCGTTACTGCGTTGGTCGCCCCGCCGATTGACGCAAGTGGGTGTGAAAAAGGTATTTCCTTTGGCATTACATATAATGACAAGCCCTGCGGCAGTACGCTTATTCCAGCTATAAGCTTTACGCTGTAACCTGCGTCTCCTGCCTCTTTGATCTTTTCCTGCGTTACGGCAGTTATCCCATGGCATTCGATTTCAGAAACGGGGATATCTTTCCCGAATATTATCTTTGCAAGGATCGAGAGTTTGACGGCCGCGTCCCATCCCTCAACATCACCTGACGGGTCAGCTTCTGCATAGCCCAGGGAAGTTGCTTCCTCCAGAGCGTCCGGATATGTTGCCCCTTTTTCCATTTTAGTCAGAATAAAGTTTGTTGTGCCGTTCAGGATACCCTCTATTTTTTTTACTGAAGCTCCGGACATCCCGTCCTGAAGCATCCTAAGCAGCGGGGTGCCGCTCATTACGACCCCTTCATAGCGAAGTTTAGCGCCGCATTCTCTGGCGGTCCTATTAAGTTCGTCGAATGCCACTGAAATAGGTCCTTTATTGGTGGTCGTCACATTTATTCCGCGTGATAAAGCTTCCCTTATATGTGTAAGGCCAGGCTCGCCGGTTTTCAGGTTGGTAGGTGTTGCTTCGGCCAGCATGGTTGCATGTGATTTTTCAAGTAATTCACCAAAAGTACCTTTCGTTTGAGGAAGTCCATCAAATGAACGGCTTGAATGTATAGCGTCAAGTATCCTGCCGAGGTCTAGTCCGGACGGGTCAACAACTGTGCCTTTCATCAAATCTGTTATCATAGTTACCTTAAAGTCAAACCCGTAATTGTCCTTCAGCTCTGTCTGTTTTTCGTGAAGTATTTCCAGCAATGCCGTTCCGACATTTCCACATCCTGCAAGTGCGATATTATGCATTGTCAACCCTCCATTAAAACTTTGCTGAGCGATAAATGAGCTTCTGTCCAACTCATAATATCAGATCTGCAATATAATATCCGAAAAGTATATCACAAACATAAAAATAAAAAGGGGCAGGATAACTCAAACACTGTCTTCCTGCCCCTTGGTATTTATGCCTTCAGATTATTTTTCTGTCAGTCTATTGTGCTGTATAACGACGCCTCTTTGTGCGTTCTGTATCCCTGTCCCTCTCGCGAACAGTTTCAAGCCTGCGTTCGTGCTCCCTGCGCGGAGTTCTGCCTTCCGGGCGCTGACCTGTATTTTCCCGGTGTTCTGACCTGTCGGAAGACTGACGTTCGATTTTACGTGTAGATACAGCATTAAGCCCCTCCCGTGCGAGCCGTTCCTTCCGTGCTTCAAACAGAGCGGCTCCTTTTGCTGAAAGTTCGACAGTGGAGCTGTTATCGCGAAGTTTTATGTTGCCTACATCTTCTCTTCCAACACCTATACAGCGGCATATCATACCCAGTAACGGCCCTACTTCCCAGCCGTCTGCGCGTCCCTCTGCAAACTGTATTGCAATTCCGCCTGCTATTTCATTCCGGACACGGCCGTCTTTTCTTGAATATGGCTGTTTCTCTGTGCTTGAACGCCCTGTTTTCTGCTTGGGACTGCTTTCATGACGGTTTTTCTCTTTATTCATTTCAGCTTCGACATCACTGCGGATCGAATAGCCGGCCGGCTGGTCGCCGTATGCCTTTACAAGAAGTCCTGAAACAAGCATTGCAGCTTCATCGCGTGTAAGTATATCCTCTGCCCATGATTGGAATTCATCTGATTCCAGTGCATGGTCGAGAATAGCTTTCTCAAAGCGTATCCTTGCCTGTCCTTCTATTTCTGACGCATCCGGGGCCGGTATCCACTGCATTTTCATTTTTGAGCCTGCGTTTGCCGTCATAAATTTAAACTGTCTTGCCTCTCTTGCAGTCAGAAGCAGCATGTTGCTTCCTTCATGGCCTGCACGTCCTGTGCGTCCGCTTCGATGTACAAAAGATTCAAGATTCTGCGGCAGTCCGAACTGTATGACGTGGCTTACGGCCTCTATGTCAAGTCCCCTGGCCGCCACATCTGTTGCTACCAGTATCGTTACACGCCCGCCCCTCAGTGCGCCGAGGGCTGTGTTCCTTTCACGCTGGCTCATGTCGCCGTGAATGGCTCCAGCACGAAATCCTATGTCACATAGTTTGTCTGCTATTTCCTGGGTTTCAGCCCTTGTTCCGCAGAAAAGCAGCGCTCTGCTAGGTTCTTCCCAGATAAGCACGTTTACAAGGCCTTCGAAACGTCTGCGCGATGGTACTATATATGTCTTCTGGCTTATATCCTCGTGGGTTGTTATGTCTGAAACCAGAGATATCTTTTTGGGCGCATTCAGGTACTGCCTGGCCAGGGACATTACTTCAGGAGGCATCGTTGCGGAGAAAAGCCAAGTCCTCTCTATATGTTCCATTGACTGAAGTATTGCTTCCATTTCATCATGGAATCCCATGTCCAGCATGTGGTCGCCTTCATCCAGCACAACGCTGTGTATGGATGTCGTTTTGAAAGTGCCGCGCCTGATGTGGTCAAGGATTCGTCCCGGTGTCCCGACTATTACATTTGCTCCGTCACGCAGAGCCCTTATCTGGCGTTCCATGTCAAGACCGCCGACAAGAGTTGCAATACGTATCCCGCAGTCAGCGCCAAGCCATGCGAATTCACGGGCGGTCTGCTGGGCTAGTTCGCGTGTCGGAGACAGTATTATTATCTGGGGTTCCCTAATAGTCGAATCCATATTGTTGATAAGAGGCAGTGCAAATGCCAAGGTTTTGCCTGACCCTGTTCTTGCCTGCACTATTATATCGCTGTCGATGAGCGATTCATCTTCAAGCACGCGTACCTGTACGGGCATGGGCGTTTCAAAGCCCTTCCGCTCAAGCGCATGCAGCAATGCCGGTCGCAGATTGAAATCTGCGAAACTTATGTTTGTTTCCTGTATCATTATAAAATTACCTCCCCTTGGGCATATCAATGAGATTTGCCCTGTTACGCCGTTGCACGAAATCCCTACGTGTGGCACAACCCGAGTAAGGCAATCGTAAGTATTTCCCGTTATGACAGACCATAATAGTGATAAGGGCTTAATGCAACAGCGAAATGGCTTCTGTGAGCCAAAATATTAGAAAACATGAAACAAATAATGATCGGTCAGAAAATTAAATTATCTCATGCCAGCTGATATACAGCCGATACATTATGGACTAGATATGAAATTTGTCAAGTGATAACCAATCTTGAAATTATATTTTTGCGAAAAGCCAGCAAAAATACAGACATTTAGAAGCACGGCGCTATTAATGTTTGACAAACCGTAAAAAAGATGATAGGATACCACCTAATCTGCGGGAGAGGGAGGAAACGATATGTTGTTCAGAAATAGTATGAGTCAGAACATCATTATAATAATTATTAACGCGGCTCCCCCTTGCAGGATCAGCGTTTAACGCTGTACGTCCTAAGCAAGCGCAGGAGCCCTTCAAAAAGTGAAGGGCTCCTTTTTTTATGGTTTTATTTATAAGGAGGAATTGAAATGCAGAACAACAACGGAAGGACGATAGAGGTCAGGTGGCACGGACGCGGCGGACAGGGAGCTAAAAGCGCGTCGGCAATACTGGCGGAAGTTCTTTTCGACGGCGGTAAATATGTACAGGCTTTTCCTGAGTACGGCGCAGAGAGACAAGGAGCTCCAATGAGAGCTTACAACAGGGTCTCCGATCATCCGATACGCCGCCGCTGCAGCGTTAAGAACCCTAATATAGTTGTAGTCGTCGATCCAACTATGATAGAAAGTGCGAATCCATGCGAGGGATGTACAAAGGACGCCGTTTATCTTGTGAATACACATGAGAATGCCAACAAACTCCGTGAGAGGCTCAAGCTTTCAAAATCAGCAAAGGTGCTTGTTGTGGACGCTACTAAAATAACACTGGAAGAACTTGGTCAGAACAGGCCGAATGCCCCCCTGCTGGGAGCTCTTTCCCATGTTTTCCCAGAGGTTTCGGTTGAAGAATTTGCAGATCATTTCACTAAAAAAATGGGTCAGCTGCCGGCAAAGGTCCTTGAAGCAAACCGCCGTGCCATACTGCGCGGACGCGAGGAGGCTGTTTCAGCATGAGCAAACCTCAGACATGGCAGGATGTGCCGCCGGGCACCGTTGCGTGGGGAGCCTCTGCCCTTTCTGTTGAAACCGGACTGTGGAGGAGCATGCGCCCAGTTTTTGATTATGACAGGTGTATTTCATGCCTGAAATGCTGGGTCCAGTGTCCTGATATGTCTGTGAAAACAGATGACTCAGGAAGGGTATGTGACATCAATTTGTTTTTTTGCAAAGGATGCGGCGTATGCGCGTCAATTTGTCCTGTAGGTGCAATATCAATGTGCCCTGAAGCGGATTTTACCGATGAATCGGCAGAACATGGTGAAAATCCCGGAGATGTAGGCGCGCATGTTAAATAATAAAAGCAAAATAATGACATCCGGCAATCTGGCATTTGCCGAAGCAATGAGACAGATAAATCCTGACGTTGTGGCCGCTTATCCGATAACACCGTCGACTGAAATCCCGGTCAAATTTGCGGAATTCGTTGCAGACGGCAAAGTGGACTCGGAATACATAGCTGTCGAGAGCGAACATTCAGCCATCACTGCATGTGTTGGTGCTTCCGTAGCAGGCGGACGCGTGATGACAGCATCGAGTGCAAACGGCGTGGCTTTAATGCATGAAATATTTCCTATAGCTTCCGCTTTCCGTGCGCCGATAGTTTTCGGACTTGTCAACAGGAGCCTTGGAGCCCCTGTCAATATACACTGTGACCATTCCGACAGCATGCCTGAACGTGATTCAGGCTGGATACAGATATACTGTGAGGATGCCCAGGAGGTTTATGATTCTGTTCTCCTCGCAGTCAGGCTTGCAGAGCATAAAGATGTGCTTACGCCCGTTTTTGTATGTCAGGACGGATTCATAACAAGCCATTGCTATGAACCGGTCGAGTTTTTATCAGACGAGGCAGTCAGGAATTTTGTCGGCGAACGCACTCCTCAGCTTCCTTTGCTTGATGTTGACAATCCGGTCTCATACGGTTCATTTACTATGTCTGAATACTATTTTGAAATAAAAAGAAATCAGATGGAAGGAATGAACAATGTACTGCGTGTTTACGGTGAAATTTCCAAAGAACTTGCCGTCCAGACCGGACGTGAATATCAGCCAATAGACAGTTATAGGGCAGAGGATGCCGATTACCTGATAATTATTATGTCTTCCGCTGCCGGAGTAGTTAAAGACGTAGTGGACGAAATGCGGGAAAACGGTATAAAAGCGGGATGCCTGCGCATAAGGTTTTTCCGCCCTTTCCCCAGGGATGAGCTTGTAAAAATAGCTGCCGGCAAGCGCGGTATAGCAGTGCTTGACAGAAGCGCGAGCATAGGCGGGACGGCTCCTCTTGCATCTGAAGTCAAATCTGCCCTGTATGATCTTACAGACCACGTCCCTGTGCAGGAATACATATTCGGGCTTGGCGGCCGCGATTTTTATCCTGCGGATGCAGAAAAAGTGTTCCGCACGATGATTCATTCGGATTACAGCAGCAATGTCCGTTATATAGGGCTTCTTGATAAGGATGATAAAAATGGGCAAAATTAATCTTAAGGAATTGACAAAAAAACAGAACCCGATGACTGAGGGGCATCGTATGTGCCCTGGCTGCGGGGCTCCTACGGCGGTACGCCAGGCGCTTATGGCAATAGATGACCCGGTGGTCGTAGTAGGTGCGACCGGCTGTCTTGAGGTGTCGACAACAGTATATCCATACAGCGCATGGAGGGTCCCTTTCATGCATGTTGCTTTTGAAAACGCAGGGGCAGGGATATCCGGGATCGAAACTGCATACAGAGTACTTAAAAAAAGAGGAAAAACTGAGAAAAACATTAAATTTATAGCATTCGGGGGAGACGGCGGAACTTATGATATAGGGCTGCAGTCTCTTTCAGGAGCTCTTGAGCGAGGCCATGATTTTACGTATATTTGCTACAACAATCAGGGCTATATGAACACCGGAGCACAGAGAAGCAGCGCTACGCCGATAAATGCAAATGCCACTACGTCACCTGCAGGCGCATATATGTCAGGTAAACTGCAGCGTGCAAAAAATCTTACTGAAATAGTGGCGGCGCACAATATCCCTTATGTTGCACAGACAACACTGCATGACCCTGTCGATTTAATCTCGAAGGTAAAACGGGCTGTTGAAACACCGGGTCCGGCATTTGTCAATGTGCTGGTGCCATGTCCGCTTTTTTGGAAGATTAAACCATGCGATCAGGTTAAAGTATGCAAATTGGCGGCTGACACGCGTTTCTGGCCGGTATACGAAGTAATTGAAGGAAAGTATGTACTCTCATACAAGCCTTTAAAAAATCTCCCTATAGAGGATTTTCTTTCCGTACAGGGCAGATACTCCCATCTTTTCAGAAAGGGCAGCGAGAGAATGGATCTGATCGCACAAGCTCAGGCCGATATAGATACTGAATGGCGTAAACTCTTGCAAAAGACGGAGAATTATACCTGCTGAATCATAAAAACATCTGCCGCCGGCACTTGTGATGGCATACCTGAGGACATTGATTGCATAGTAATATGTAGCTTATAATAGTATGCTACAAACGGTTGCATAAACGGGGGCGGCGGCAGGATGAAAGTTACGATGCAGGATGTTGCAAAGGAAGCGGGAGTAGACAAGGCGACAGTCAGCCGTGTGCTTAAAGGCGATCACCGCATATCTGAAAAAACCAAGATGAATGTGATGGATGCGGTTAGAAACCTGGGATACCGCCTCGACAAAAATGCAAGGAATCTTTCCACGAACAGCAGCGCCCTCATTGGTTTAGTCGTGCCAGATTTTACAGCTCCGTGGTTTTCTGCTTTTATTGCAGGTCTCGACAGGGCACTTTCGAATTCAGAATATGAACTTATAATAAAATGTACTGACAGAAGCGGGAGCAGGGCCGCAAGAGAGCTAGGCAAACTCATTGACAGAAGAGTTGAAGGCATAATTTGGGGAGATGCTGAAAATGTCCCGTGCGGCGCTGATGTTCCCGTGATTACGCTTGGTTTTAAAATGGAAGACAGCTTCGCTATCCTTTACGCCTCTGAGTCGGATATTCCTGTTTTTGAGACCGGAGTACTTGCAGGAAGATTTATACTTAATATCATCTCCGCCAAGCCGATCCCGTCAAGGGAAATAATAATAAATACATCAAAGAAAGAAGCAGACTTGTAATGGCATTATGCAGGAGAGCAGGCCTGAAGATTGTTCTGTGCTGTGCGCTGGCAGTATTGTGCATTCTGCGGCAGGCCTCATCAGTGTCCGCTGCAGCTGACTTCGACCCGAACAATGTATATGGCCCGAGAATAGATAAGTTATGTATGGTCATAATAACGAATTCTGATGCGCAGATAATGGCGGCTGAAAAAGGCGAACTGGACATAATCAGCGATATAACACGACCGTCGGATATAGACAGGCTCAGCAGAAATCCGCACCTTAAGATGTCTCTTGCCAGAGGTTACCATGCCTTTTTCCTATTGCTCAATAATAAAGCGGCTCCATGGGATAATAAAATTGTACGCAGGGCGGCAGCTGAAGCTATTGACCGCAACAATATAGTAAGAACGATTTTTTCAGGATACTGCGAACCTATCAACAGCTGGCTCCCTCCTGTTTCTCCGTGGGCGCTGCCTGAAAGCACAAGGAATATTTTTGACCGCAGTGAAGCACGCAGCAGGCTCAAAAAACTGGGTTACAGGTGGAATATCTCGGGACGTCTGATATCACCGGATGGAAAACCTCTTGAAACTCTCAAGCTTTTGACGCCGCTGGCCAGCGTTGCTCCGACTACTGCCGAACTGGCCGAACAGATAGCAGATTTCCTCAGTGCTGTGGGATTCCCTGTGGAAGTTGAGCCTATGGATTTTTCAGCAATGATATCAAAGCTTGACCGCAAGGATTATTCCCTGGCCGTGCTTGCGTGGAGCATGGGGCGCAACCCAGACTCCCTCTATTCTTTCTATCACAGTTCGATGGATGTTGCAGGCGGTTACAATATGACCGGAATAAACGACAGGCCGCTTGACGCAATGCTCAAACGGCTGCGTTTTTCCAAAGACAAAAGATCGGCTGAAGCCGCCTCTTTGAAGGCGCAGAGGCTCCTTGCGGACCTTGTTCCATCAGTTCCTATATACAGCCGCTTTTCAGTGGCTGCCGTTTCTAAGGAATGGAAAAATATTTTTACTACGGATAAAATAACAGCCGACAACATGTGGACAGTAATGATGGCTGAACCTGTAAACGGCAGGATGAGGCCCATGCGGATGCTCCTGGCGGACGAGCCCAGAAACCTCAACCCATTTGTTGCCAGCAGTGCTTATTCATGGCAGGTTCTTGGCTTTATATATGAAAGCATGATAGGTACGAATCCTTTTACTTTAGAAGATATGCCGGATCTTGCTGCTGCATGGGAAATCAGGACTGTCGGTGCACCTGGCCGCCAACATACCGATCTGATATTCAGGATGAAACCAGGTATAAAATTTAATGACGGAAGCGTTTTAACATCCTACGATATGAAAGCTACGATAGATTTTCTGCGTAAAAACAGAATACCGCGTTTCTTTGATTCGGTAAAAGATGTCGCGTCCGTCGATGCTTTCGGTGACGGACGCCTTATAGTCCATATGAACGGCGTAAGCTACTGGTATCTTGATAACATAGGCGGCCTTCCGTGTTTGCCGCGAAAGGTAATAGATAAAATTAAAGACTGGCAGAACTGGGACCCGATGGACAGGCAGGGCAGGATGGGGCCTTATGGATTGGTCGGATCAGGTCCGTTCATCCTTGATGAATATAAACCGGGTGAATACCTTATGATGAAAAAAAACATTTATTTCAGAATGCTGCATAACAGCAGAAAGGATGCTGCTAAGTGAACAAATCATGGCTGCTGCGCAGGATATTTTCATCGCTTGCGGTCCTTGCCGCGGTCCTGGTACTGAATTTCCTGCTTTTCAGGATAATGCCCGGGGATGCCGTCAGCACGATAATAGACCCCAATTTTTCCCCTGAGGCAAAAAACAGGCTCCGTGCCCTCTATGGGCTTGACAGGCCATTGATCGAACAGTTTTTTATTTATATAAAACAGATGCTTACATTCAGATTCGGACTTTCCTTTCTGAGCAGAAAACCGGTCTGGGATGAATTGATGTCAAGGCTGCCAGGGACCCTTGCACTGATGTCCAGCTCAATGCTGCTTTCATCGGTGATAGGAATATGGCTTGGAGTAAAGGCGTCTCTTAACAGAGGAAGGTGGATCGAAAGGATGGTCCTGCGTGCAGGAGCAGTTACTGCGTCGTTTCCCGGCTTTTTTGTCCAGCTTGTCCTTCTTATGCTGCTTGCGCGCACATTTCCGTTATTCCCCCTGCGCGGGAGCATGTCCATCCCTCAGCCTGCGGGAACATCAGCGATTATCTTCGACTATATATGGCATATGACCCTGCCTGTCATTACTTTGACTCTTATGGGCTTCGGCGGCTGGGCGCTTTATGTCAGAAACCTGATGGTAAGGACTATGGGGGAAGATTTTGTGCTTATGGCCCGTGCACGCGGGCTTACTGAACGCCAGGTGGTTTACGGACATGCATTCCGCACCATACTGCCGCCTATAATTACCATAATGCTGATGTCAGTTCCTGGGCTTGTCTCCGGTGCTGTCATTACGGAGTCAGTGTTTTCGCTTAACGGTGTCGGAACTTTCCTTCTTGCGGCCGTATCGGGTCATGATTATCCGTCAGCCGGCGCAGCGTTCTATCTGCTTGCACTCATAACAGTGATCTGCAATTTTCTTGCGGATGTTGCATATGGCATCGTCGATCCGCGTGTAAGAATAGAGGCCGGCAATAAATGAATATAAAGATGTTTCTCGGCCGCAGGAGCATAATCGCCTTTATTTTTATATGCCTGACCGGTATTCTGGGGCCGGTGCTGATCCAAGGGAATCCGCAGGATACTGCAGGTGCGCCGTTTGCTTATCCTATATGGTGGAACAGCAGGAACCTTCCTGCATCGGCGGATTTTGCATTCAATGAGAAGGGGTGCGGTTTTGAATGGTCAAAGCTGCCTCCTGCAGTCTTTTCGCTTATGGGCACAATACATGCAGACCCTAAAGCGAATGTGAAAATAATATGGCGCACTCCGCGCCGAAAATATATCCTTGCCTCTCTTACAGGCCAATCTGTATACTGGCTTAATCTTGACGGGCGGGACATGATCTTTAAGCAGTTTCTCGGACTGCCTCTTATAGGAAAAAGCGTCGACTTTCTTTTCCCGTCAAAGGGCAGATACAGTCTTGAAATTGACGGCGCAAAATATGCGGATCTTAAACTTTCGCTTCCGGGACAGAGGCATGGGCTGCTTGGCACAGACCAGCGCGGGCGTGATGTTTTTGTTCTTCTTGTGTACGGTATACGTACCTCGCTGATAGTCGGGATAAGTGCAACTGTGATTGCAAGTTTTCTGGGCATGGGATTCGGTCTTGCCGCAGGTTATATAGGCGGGTGGACCGATACGCTGATAATGCGCGCGGTCGATGTCCTGCTCTCCATACCTACTCTGCCGATACTGATGGTCCTTGCCGGCATATGGGGCAAAGGCCTTTGGCAGATAGTACTTATACTTTCGATATTTTCATGGATGGGAACATCAAGATCGGTCAGGTCGCTTATTCTGACGGTCAGGGAAAGCCCTTGGATAGAGGGGTTGAAAGCACTGGGCGCGAAAAGAAGCTATATCCTCTGGCGGCATCTGGTACCTGAAACAGCTCCGATACTTCTTGCTAATATTGCACTGGGAGTCCCTGGTGCGATCTTGTCGGAGGCGGGTCTGGCTTTTCTGGGACTTTCAGATCCGCGTCTTATATCATGGGGCAGGATGCTGCATGAAGCACACTCTTTCGGCGCTTTCACGGAGGGGGCATGGTGGCTGCTGCTGCCGCCTGGTCTTGGAATAGTTCTGCTTTGCCTTATATTCATGGATATCGGGCGTTATCTTGAAGAACAGATAGACCCTAGACTTGGTGGGGGCGGCAGAGATGCTTGACGTTCGTGATCTGACGGTCAGATACAAAAGCCGCGGTAACTACATAGATGCTGTTCGCGGAGTATCGTTCACTATAGCAAAAGGAACTTTCGCAGGACTTGTGGGCGAATCAGGGAGCGGCAAAAGTTCTATTGTAACAGCAGCTCTCGGCCTACTGCCGGAAAGCGCTGAAGTGTCAGGGAAAATAGAGTTTGACGGGACGGATATCCTCTCTATGAATGAAGAAGAGAAACGCAGCCTGAGATGGAGGAAAATATCACTGGTTCCGCAGGGGGCGTTTAATTCTTTCACGCCTGTTATTACTATAGGGCATCATATTGCAGAGGTGCTGAAGCTGCATATGAATATGGACGCGAAATATGCTGAAGAAAGGACGGAACGGCTTCTTGAAGAAGTCGGACTGCCTGCCTCGGTGAAAAAAAGGTATCCCCACGAGCTTTCAGGAGGACAGAAACAGCGTGCTGCAATAGCCCTGGCTCTGGCATGTGATCCTTCGATGCTGTTTGCAGATGAACCGACCACCGCGCTTGATGTTATGACTCAGGCCGGCATACTGAAGCTTTTGAAGGAAATGCAGGAAGCAAAGAGACTGACTGTCCTATTTGTGACCCATGACCTGCAAATGGCTGCCACTATATGCGACAGACTGCTTGTAATGAAAGACGGATTTCTTGTAGAGGAAGGAAGCCCGCACGAAATAATAACAAACCCGAAGCACAGTCATACTAAAGATTTGGTAAACGCCATACTTTAAGGACGCGATATATTTTGTGCAAGCCGGCTGATTTTTGTAAAATGGTGGAAGGAATATAATGTCTGAAACTGAAAAAAATTCCTGTATAGTTAAGGCCTGTAACATTACGGTTGCTTTTAAATCCAAAAACGGAACCGTCCATACCGCCGTTGACGATATATCGTTTTATCTGGATAAAGGCAAATCGCTTGCCATAGCAGGAGAGTCGGGAAGCGGTAAAACAACGCTTCTGAGAGCGCTGCTTGGACTTGTTTCTTTAAAAACTGGCTCTGTCTCGCTTTTTGGAGCTGAAATAGCTGATCTCCGCAGCCGGGAACTCGGCATGGTAAGACGTATGTGCGGCTATGTCCCGCAGGATCCCTACGGAGCAATACCGCCCGGTCTGTCAGCTCTGAATGCGGTTATGGAGCCTGCCGTTATTGCGTGTTCGCATATATCCAAAGATGAAATGAGGGAGCGTGCAATAAAATTACTAGCAGAGCTCGGACTTGAAGGAGAGAGGATACTGAATTCACGTGCTGTTGGCCTTTCAGGCGGTCAGAGACAGCGTGTCGAGCTTGCGCGCGCCCTTATGCTCGGGCCTGAGCTGATGCTTTGCGATGAGCCTACTTCAATGCAGGATGCCTCTACGAGAGGCGAGATAATACAGGTGCTTGGAAAACGTGTGACAGCAGGGATGAGCCTGATATTTGTGACACATGACATGCTTCTTGCCGGCCGTGCTGCCGAATTTTTAATGGTCATGAAGGACGGTAAATTATGTGAGAAAGGAACAGCCGAAGAGATACTTAGAAAACCATCGCACCCGTATACGATTGCTTTGATGAATTCGATCCCCAGAATAAGGACTGAATAATGTAAAATACTCCAAATACATTAAATAAGGAGAGATGAATATGTCGGTAATGCGGGATTTCAAGAATTTTGCAATGCGCGGTAACGTGCTGGATATGGCGGTAGGCGTTATCATAGGAGCAGCTTTCGGGAAGATAGTATCATCTTTTGTTTCTGATATATTTATGCCGCCGATAGGGATGCTGCTTGGCGGTATAGATTTTTCAAATCTTTTTATAAATCTTACAAGCACGCCTGCAGCGACTCTGGCGGAAGCCAGGGCTGCAAATCTGCCTGTAATAAGTTACGGGATGTTCCTTGATGCGGTCATTTTTTTCATAATACAGGCGTGGGCCATCTTCATACTTGTGCGCTTCGCGAATAAGATTCTTCCCCAGCCTCCTGCACCGGCGCCTAAGCGCAGGTGTCCGTTCTGTTTTTCTGAGATTGATGACCGCGCCACACGCTGTCCGCACTGCACATCCAATCTATAGCACCCGGATTGTTGTGTGTGCGCTGTGAATTCATAAAAAGCAGCGCCGGAACGATCAGATATCCCGGCGCTGCTATGCAAGTACTGACAGGTTCAGTTTTTTTAATCCTTCTTCTTGATATGTTCCTGGATATCAGAGAGTGATACGCGCGTAAGCTCTGATTGGGGCAGAGTAGCCAGTATGTCCCATGCCATATCAAGGGAGTAGCCTATTTCACGCTCCTCCTCTTTCCCCTGCTTGAGGAACTGGTTTTCAAAGAGAAGCCCGAAAGCAAGTGAGGCTTTATCATTTTTTGAAAGTTCATCTTCCCCTACGACACTGGCCAGCGAACGTACCTCCTGAACGTGGCTGTACGAGGCAAAAAGCTGGCTGGAAACGTTAGGATGGTCTTCCCGTGTGAAGCCCTTCCCGATGCCGTCCTTCATCAGCCTGGATAGGCTTGTCAGTATATCTATAGGAGGATAAATGTTTTTTGCATCAAGTTCCCTTGACAGAACTATCTGTCCCTCGGTGATGAATCCGGTCAGGTCAGGGATAGGATGCGTAATATCGTCATTTGGCATTGTAAGTATCGGTATCTGCGTAACGCTTCCTTCTACTCCTCTTACAACTCCCGCACGTTCGTAAAGCGAAGCCAGGTCGCTGTATAGATACGCAGGGTATCCTTTCCGGCTTGGGACCTCGCCTGCCGCAACGCCGAGCTCACGCAGCGCTTCACAGTAACTGGTCATGTCAGTTATGATTACAAGCACATGCAGTCCAAGCTCGTAGGCCAGATATTCCGCTGTCGTCAGAGCCATTCTCGGTGTTGCGATACGCTCAATTACAGGATCATCTGCAAGGTTCAAAAATGTGACGATATTGTTGCTGTGTCCGCGCGATGAAAGCTCCTGCTGAAAAAATGCCGCATCATCGTGCTTTATGCCTATGCCTGCAAAAACAACGGCGAATTCCGCAGATCCCATAATTTTTGCCTGTGTCGCTATCTGGACAGCAAGCTGATTATGCGGAAGGCCGTTGCCTGAGAAAATAGGCAGCTTCTGTCCGCGTATAAGCGTCATGAGCGTATCAATCGCAGAAATCCCGGTATGTATAAAGTCCTTAGGATATTGGCGGGCCATCGGGTTCAAAGGCAATCCGTTGATGTTTTCCTTTTTGCCGCCGAAAATCTCCCCGCATCCGTCACGCGGCTCACCAAGACCGTTGAAAGTACGTCCAAGCATTTGCTTGGAAAGCCGCACCTCAAGCGGTTTTCCCAAAAAGCGCAGTTTCGTTGTGTTAGGCACGAGGTCGCCTGTTCCGGTAAATACCTGTACGAGCGTGGCTTTTTCGCTTAAGGATTTTACCTGCCCATGGCGGATCTTTCCCCTGTTGTCCCTGATGTCAACAAGCTCCCCGTAGCCGACGCCGGTTACATTCTCAACTAGCACGAACGGTCCGGTTATGTCTTTTACTCCGATATATTCAGGCTGTGCCATCGGCTACTTACCTCCAAGCTTTTTTGTTCGTTCAGACTCTACTCTTGCAAGGTGATCATCTATTCTCTGCCGCACCTGGGAAAACGCCTCTTTGTCCTCTGCGTCGAATTCACGCAGGTGTGTTATGGCGTTTATGGATTCATCCTCTTTTATCAGTGATATAGGAATACCTTTGCGCACAAGCTTGAGCCCCTTGTGGTAGAAATCCATTATTATATCCAGTATCTCAAAACCTTTAGACGGGGGAGAATAAGAATCCGACCCGAATGAATTCTGCTGGAGATACCCGTTTTTGATAAGGAATGCCGTAAAGGCCACAAGTCTCTGATCATCCGGAAGGACGTCTTCTCCTACGAGTTTTATGACCTGCTGTACTTTTGTATCCTCTGCGAGTATATGGCGTACCTCATCCCTTATGTCACCCCAGCGTGAGTCTACATTTGTACAGAACCATCCGTTGACCTCCTCCGCATATTCACTGTATGAATCTATCCATGATATAGCTGGATAATGCCGTGCATTAGCGAGGTTTTTATCAAGTCCCCAGAAGCATCTTATGAACCTTTTCGTGTGCCTTGTGACAGGTTCGGTAAAATCGCCTCCGGGAGGCGATACTGCACCTATTACAGATACGCTTCCTGTCTCGCCGTTCATTGTTACGACACGGCCTGCGCGCTCATAAAATTCAGCCAGACGCGTTGGCAGGTACGCAGGGAATCCTTCTTCAGCCGGAATTTCTTCAAGCCTGCCTGAGAGCTCACGCAGAGCTTCAGCCCATCTTGAGGTTGAGTCGGCCATTATGGCTACATCGTAACCCATGTCACGGAAATATTCGGCTATCGTTATTCCTGTGTAGATAGATGCCTCACGTGCAGCAACCGGCATGTTTGATGTATTTGCTATAAGTATAGTCCGTTCCATCAGCGGACGTCCCGAACGCGGATCTTCAAGAACCGGGAACTGTTCCAGAACGTCAGTCATCTCGTTCCCGCGCTCACCGCAGCCTATGTATATGACGACCTGGGCATCTCCCCATTTGGCGAGCTGGTGCTGCGTTACGGTCTTGCCGGTTCCGAACCCGCCTGGAATGCATGCAGTTCCGCCTTTTGCAATCGGGAAAAGCCCGTCTATAACGCGCTGTCCTGTTACCAGAGGCTCGTTAGGAAGCAGGCGGTCACGATATGGTCTTGGAGTACGCACAGGCCATCTCTGGATCATCGGGATAGCAACTTCACGTCCCAGAGCATCATCGATCTTTGCTACTATTTCTCCGCCTTTGTGCATGCCTTCCGGCATAATCCAATTTATCACACCTTCTACGTTCGGCGGAACCATTATTTTGTGAACGAGAAGAGGTGTTTCCTGAACAGTCGCAAGTATTGTCCCAGCAGTTACGAGATCTCCTTTTTTTGCAACAGGTGTTACATCCCATGTTTTTTCACGGCTTAGCATGCTTACAGACGTACCGGGTGAAATATAAATGCCTTCACTTTCAAGAAGAGCATCCAGCGGACGCCCTATTCCGTCAAAGAAACTGCCGATAAGGCCCGGGCCGATCTCAATTGAGAGCGGTTCTCCAAGGCCTGTTACAGGTTCATTTACACGAAGGCCGCCTGTGTCCTCATAAACCTGTATTGTGGCATTATCACCATCCATGTTTATTATTTCGCCCATAAGATGTATGGAGCCTACTGTAACGACCTCACGCATGGCGAAATCACGCATATTTGAAGCTTTTATAACAGGTCCGTTTACGTAGGACACGACTCCTTCTTTCTTTGTCGGAGCGTTGACAGTTTTTACCTCCAAATGTCATACCTCCTTAAAGCAGCGGCAGGAGCTGTCCGGCCAAATCATCAGCCATCTCCTGCGTTAAGCTCTGCCAGTCAGAGCTTACCTGCCTGCGGTTATCCTGTGTTGTTATCCAGCATCCGCCTAATATTGGAGCAGGTTCCGTGTCGAACGTAATTTTAATTCCCGGTTCAGTTTCTTTTACTTTTTCAATTACTTTATCAGCCAGGCCTGAGTCTACGGCAGCCAAACGAAGTTTAAGCGAGTCCGCGCCTTTAAGGGCCTGTGCCGCTTCAATGCATATCCCGGCCAGAATATTTGCGTAATCCTCGCGGTCTCTCAGGTGTGCAAGCTTATCCTGAAGTTTCATAAGCGCCTCAGAAATCAGCCTGTTCTGGAGCCTGAGTGTTTCGGTTGATTTTTCCCGTTCTGCAGAAAGCAGCTGCCTGCGGCGTATATCTTCCGCACGCTTGCGCGCATCCTGCAGTATGAGGTTTATTTCACGATGCAGTTTATCGGTTTCTTTTGCAAGCCATTCATCAGCCTCATGATGGGCGTCTGTAGCCATATCCTTTTTTTTGTCATCTGCACTGTTCAGAATGATGTCACGAAGTGTTTCTATCTTTTCATTTGAAATATCTTCCATTACATACTCACCCCAATAGCTTCCTGTACGTATCGGGTCAGGAAATCAGGACCCCTTTTAGTGCCGAATCTGTCTGGTATCTCTACAAGCAGCGGCAGTTCCCCGCGCTCACGCAGCTGCTGGATAATATCAGGTACAAGTTCCGCTGCTTTCTCTGTTATTGCAAGAATTGCGAGGTCAGGCTTTTTGAGTGCTTCGTCAATTGCTGCAAAAGCCTCTTCTTCGGTGTGAACAAGACAGCCGGTAATGCCGGCCAGCCTCATGCCGACCAGAGAATCATGGTTGTCGCTCACAAGAAAAGCTTTCATTGTAAACAGATTTCTCCTTTAAATTTTTCCGAGTATCAGAAGGGAAACGATTACACCGTAAATCGCTATACCTTCAGCCAGACCAAGATAAATAAGCGTAGTCCCGAGCATTTCAGGTTTTTCCCCTACCAGGCCAAGGGCGGCGGAGCCGACATTGGAGACTGCAAGACCGGCACCAAGGCAGGCAAGACCTGTTGATACAGCAGCTGCGATGAACCCCATACCTGCGCCAGAGCCAAGAGGTGCTGCTGCGGCTGCTGCGAAAGCAGGATGAGTGGTAAATGACAGGACGGCACCTGTCAGTACAAGAAAGGAAGATACTCCGAGACTTGAAAGATATACGGCCTTATTTCCTTTATAACCTCTGCGCTGCATAAGATATCCGATGGTCACCATTGCTGCTACAGTGCTGCAGCTAATCACAAGTCCAAACATTTAAAACACGCTCCTTTTTCATTTTTGCTTATTTATTTTGATTTGATAATTTTAATAAAATTAAGTCGCATTGCCTTGCTATAGCAGATCATTTATTTGCGGCTGTTGGTGCATATTTAGTACCTTCTTTTTTCCATGCCACTGGCTTGAAAGCACTGCCACCTCCCTTGTAGAATTTTCCGAAGAATTCATAATACTCCAGCCTAAGTGTCTGAATAAATACTATAAGGCCCTCAAGGCATACTATCACAATGTTTCCCACAACAAGTATTATCCCTTTCATAACGATCCCGCCAGGAAGCGTGCGGACCATCTCAGAGAGCATGATGACTGCCATTGAAAGGCCGACATGGTTCAGGGCAAAGGCTGCAAGCCTTACAAATGATGCGGTGTTCGACACGAATGACATAAGATTGTGCATGATCTCAAACAGGTTCAGAACAATAGACTCATGTTCACCTTTCTGACGAAGCAGGTAACGTGCCAGTATATCACGGAATATCATCAGTATGAGAAGTACCCCGATGCCGCCCCACATTATGTCTGCAGCAAGTTCAGATATTTGAGTCCCTGTCATATATATAGCCGCGAGCGCAGCTGTTGTCCAGTAAAGAAACAGGCCGGCCATTCCGCCTCCGTCAAAAAGCAGACGCCCAAAATCTCTGGCCCTGTACTGTTTTATCATATTGAGTATAAGCCCCAGACTTATCATGAAAACACCCAGACATATCGCTATTATCAGCAGCCTGTTGGTGTCATGCATAGGCGAGAGCCACAGTGAAGGGATTATGTCCTCCATACCGAAGATGCTTCCGTAAAGAGCGCCGAACACCATGGAGCTTGTTGCTGCCGCTTTCATGACCTGACCGAAAGAACGCTTCATCATTCCTTGTTTGACAAAATACATAGATCCAAGGAATATCATCAACCCATGACCTATATCGCCGAACATGAATCCGAAGAAAAGCACAAATGATATTGCTACTATCGGAGAAGGATCTATCTCACCGTATGACGGCAGACTGTACATTGCGACTATATCCTGGAATGCACGGAAGAATGCATTGTTCTGCAGCAGTGTCGGAACACGTATGCCGGAATATGTTATGTTCTTGGTGTCCTCTATAAGGATAGTGGTCGTAGGAGCTTCTTTTTCCACTGTTTTCTGAATATCAGAAAGAGTATCTTCCGGTATCCATCCGGAGAGGACAAACATCCCGCTTACTTCTCCGCGCCCCTTGCATACATCGTAAACCCTCTGCATAGTATAAAGCTGTGAAAAAAGCAGTTCGTATTCGCTGCGGTGCTCACGCAGCATATCTTTTGCCGCCTTGGCCAGTCCCTTGATCGCCCTGCCATGGTTTATTATCCGCTTGTTGACAAGAACAAGCGGGTCGTCGCCTTCCAACTCGGCTGATATGTCCTTCAGGGAAAATTCTTTGAAATAAACAGCTTCAAGCAGTTTCCTCGTAGATTCCTCGTATGGTTTGGCTGTTATAACAAGAATCCAAGTGTTCCCGTTGATAACCGTGAGTTTGTTTACTGCAATAGAGGATTCTTCACTGCTTTCTACGAGTCGCTGGTAATTTTCATTGAGAAGCCGTCCGAAAAATGCTATTGCAAATTCTCCTTCAGCCAGTTCCTTAGGGCTGAATCTGGTTGCCTCGAGCGCCTCTACAAAAAGTTTCGTGGCCCTAAGAAGCTCATCTTCCTCCATAAGGACATTACGCCTGTGTTCCCATACCTCAAGCCTTTTTGCCGTTTGTTCGACCTGGGCACGGGCTGCGGACAAAGTAAATTCATTTGTCAGCATAACAGGCGATGGTTCCGGTATCATTTCCCCCGCAACTTTCCATACTGCTGAGACTTTTGCCAAAAGCTCATCGTATGGGTTTTCCGTCTCTGTTGTTACTTTTGCACGGAGGGTCCTGTCGTTGACCAGAATATCCAGTGGCAGAGGCTGGAATCCTCCGGTAAGTACCATCTGACGCGCTACCGGCTCCATCTCTGAATGCGGTCCTATCATGGTCAGAGCAACCATTTTCATTACTGCCATATGGGTTCACCCCCGCTGATGATCGGTTTTACTAGGTACGATGCTGCAATTCTGCGTTCATAATCATAACGTACATCCTCAATGATCCGGATAACGTCATCCACTTCATGTGCCTTAAGTACAAAATAGCTCATTGCCGTATGGAAACCAGGCATGCCCTTCTGGAATATCGAAAGGGCCTTGAGATAGTTGAAACGCTTGATAGACATTTCAAGAGACAGTTCCTTATCTTCTTTTTTAAGTGCCTCCCTGAATATGTTGGCATAAACAGGGAATGAAGTCCCCAGCCTGTCAAGCCGCTCTTCCCATGTAGTTCCCTTCGCCATGTCGCGCAAATGATGAGTTTTTACCTTATATTTAACAGGCAGCATACGGCTCAGCGTTTCTTCAAGTGTCATATGATAATACCAGTTGCACCTGTGAAAATGGTAAAGGTTGAGCAGATCTATCCTGGATCCGAACAACGGTTCAAGCAGTTTTTTGTCCTGAGGCGGGATTTCCTTCAGATCGTTGTAGAGATCCATTTCCACAAGGTTATCTATGGCGAGCTCAAGCGAGAAAAGGGATTCCTCACCTTCTATAAGCCTTTTAACAGGCTCGTATGCCACACTGTAATATTTTGTTCCTCTTATCGCCTCAAGGGCTTCTTCATAATCCCTGCATTTCAGCAGTGCCTCATATGAGATTTTAGACCCAGGTGCGCTGAATAGGCGGTTCCTCATTTCGTCCCTGTCAAGTCTCTTTGATCTTATCCAGCGGAAAATGCTTTTAAGAGATTCTGATTCATACCTGCTGAACCAGTCTATAAAAAGCCTCCTTCTGGGGCCGGCCAGATACGACAGATATGACTCCGCGTCAGCAAGTATTGAAGAACGCACAGCATTTTCAAGGTCTATACGATGGACCTTTAACGGAGGCAATGTCTCAAGATGTTCTTTATATCCGTCCATCTGCTTGAGAAAATCAGCTATCTCGCCTGTGGATTTCAGGTTGAGCAGTGCCCAGTATTCATTTGCATTCAGCAGCTGGCTGAAAAGCACATGTGATTTAACACCTATTGCAATTGCCTGTCCCTGTGATGTCGGCACTAATTACGCGCTCCTCTTGTAAGTATAGTTCTTAGCCACTTCTGTCACTATAGAGTTGACTACAGAATCGACGTTTTCATCAAAACGCCGCTGCATCCTTTTCCTTTCCTCTTTGCCGAGGTCAGCTATTTGTTCTGCCTCAGTCTTTGCTGAGTTCAGTGCGTTTTCCATTATCCCTTTTGCCTGTTCGCGCGCAGATGCCATTTGATTCGTACGTTCAGATGCAAACTTTTCCTGAGCGGTACGCAGAAAACTCTCGGACTCGTTTTTTGAGTCCTCAACAACGCGCTTTGCCTCAGATTCGGCCCCCAGAAGAACTGCAAGGGCTTCCTGCAATGTACTTGTGCTTTCTTCCATATTTGTACTCATTTGCATTACCTCCGGTAGTAGAAACTACTTTGCCTTTTTCTGAGCAAGTTTCATTCTTGTAAAGTCTTCCCGTTCCCCTTCTTCGAGAACGTCAGAGATAAATCTTATATCCATCATGTCGGCAGGGATGACTACCTTCTCAAGGGCATTGACACGCCTGTGAGTCTTCCGTATCTGTACGGCAAGCCGGTATACGCTTGTTTCTACCTCGGCAAGCCTTGCCAGCAGCACCATGACGTTTCGGAATTGTTCATAGGCCGAATCCATTGCACCTGATGAGCCGTTGAATGAGTAACTTGGGATAGCCTCACCGTTCAGCGGGTCGATGTCAGGTATTTCGACGCCCATTACAGAATGGAGCCTGACTGTTATGTCCGATGTTACCGGGACCGATTCAGAAATATCCTCCACAGTATCTATGCCAAGCGAAATATTGGCTTTCTGGAGGGCTTCGTATGCCGTGCCGAAAACACTTTCCACGTCCTGCTGGATTGTTTTTGCGGCATCTATAAAGCCAATAAGCTCCATCATAAGCACCTGACGTTTCTGGTCAAGAAGGTCATGCCCTGACTGTGCCATTTCCATTGAGCGCTTCAGCTTAACAAGATTACCTCGTGTCGGAGCAAGTTTTGTTGCCACGAAGAGTCCTCCCATACTTTAAATCTTATCTGTCTGTACAAATAGCCGCTATTAAAATAAAGCGGAAAAACGTTTTTTATGGTAAAACTATATCCGTTGTTATTTCAACGCACACAACAACATATCCCGTCCTTCCGGGCGGCCACCTTAAGCGATTGTAACGCTTAAAGTGAACTTAGTACAGGGGGTAAATACGAAAGAAATGTTTATATTATTTATAAGCGAAACCGATCTAAGCAAAATACCAGGGCTTTCCGCTGCCGGACAAAATATCGAAGCCCTTCCTTACACGGCGCCGGCCGACGCGGATATGCTTTTTTACGACAGGCCTAAAGTCATAGATTGCATTCCGCTCGATCCCTTCGGGCATCCGACTCCGGCAGTTGTCACAAAGGCGGCTGTGATTGAAGGAAAACTTCCTGTAATGGTAATGCGGGCAGGAACCTCAATAGCACCGGCTTCTCCGTTTTCTGATATAACTTCGGCACCGGGCAGGGACCCAAGGTTTTGCATGGCTGTCCCCGATGTCCGGAATATAATTAAAAATGCCTCAGCGGCTGCGCAGAAACTTTCAAAGGAAACCAAAAGGGTCGTTCTTGCAGAATCGATCCCCGGCGGAACGACAACGGCACTCATGCTGCTGCGTTCGCTGGGCTATGACGGCACTGTATCGTCAGCAGGGCCTGTTAACCCGATAGCAATAAAAGAAGAAATATGGAATGGCGTTTCATCAAGGCTGGGGATAAAAACGGGCGGACTTAAATGTTCCGGGATCGGCGCAGCGGCAGAAGTTGGCGATCCGATGCAGGTATCCGTAGCTTCCTTTGTAGAGGCGCTTCCGCCTGATGTTGAAGTGATCCTTGCAGGAGGGACCCAGATGATTGCCGTTGCTGCACTCCTGCGTGAAATGGGTGAAACAAGGCCGATGCTCGTTGCAACAACAAAATATGTCTGTGCTGACAAGACAAGCTGCTTTGTGCAGTATGCCGAGAAAATAGGGGTTGACTGGTACTCGGCTCCGCTGGATTTTTCTCATTCAAAATATAAGGGGCTTGCTGATTACGAAAACGGTTTTGTAAAAGAAGGGGTAGGAATGGGCGGATCTGTCTGGTATGCAGTTCAAAACGGTGTTTCTATTGATAAAATAACCGAAAAAACTGAGCTTTTATATGAAAAATTGATTTCATAAGCATCGCTGGACTGAAATACCGATTTTTTTAATATAATCCAGGATTGTTATCACTGCTGCGCCATGTTGATATTATTGCCGGGCATAAAGATGCCGCAATTATGGCAGTGCCGTATGCCAGTATCTCATCTGTCTGGTTTTGGATTGTGATCATAACCGCGGCAGCAATGATCCGATGCTGCCGCCAAAGATTACTCTTTTTGTATTATTGCAGTGTCCTGATTTGAAGATTGTATTTCTCGCGGTTTATACGGAATGTCCGTTCTTTATAAAATTCATCATTTCTGCAGCCCGTATCGCTTACCTATTTCTTCCAGTGCCTGAGACCAGGGAGCATATGCATTTTTCTCCTTTATGATCCGCAGGGCCATCTCGTTCGTGCCGCCTGGCGTTGTGTTTTCTTTCATGAATGAATCAATATCGCAGGTGCATTCATTTCTCATAAAGGCTGAAAGAGCTTCATTCATGCAGCATACATAGTCTGCGCTGCTCCTGAAATCAAGTCCTTTTCCCATGCACCAGCCAAGTATCTCTCCCACAAGGCCATAGTATGGGACCATAAGGCCCGTGACTGAGGCAAGGATTTCAAGGTCCCTTTCTGAATGCACTTTTACAGGAGAGCCCAAAATAGAAATGGTTTCTTCGCAGTCGGCGTCATCACCGTATATCACGACAGGCCCCATGTTCATTGAAGAGAAAGGCAGCGGCACGGCCCGCACTATGACGGATGCCGGGGCATACCACGGAGCTGCTTTTGATATTTTGGTGCCGGCTGCAATGTGGATTATTTTATGTGTTTTTTTGAATTTCAGCTTTGATGCGATATTTTCCAGTACATTGGGAAGAACGGCGGGAAATATTATTTCCGAGTTGTCAAGTAATTCCTGATTCGACTCGGTTATTGTGATTTTATCCGGATAAAGTTCTTTAATTTCGTGGGCTCTGCTCCTGTTTTTATGCACAGACAGAAAAATCTTTCCGCAAAAACGTGGAGAGACTGCAATGCCTCTTGCCATTGCTGATGCAATTCCGCCTGTCCCAAGAAAACCTATATTTTTATTCAGGGGCACAGAGAACCACTCCTTTTTGATAATATCACGGTATTGCATAACATCGGTTCTACGAAATATTACCGGTCCGTCCGTTTTAACCGTTGCAGACTGAAATTACAGACAGTTTTACGGGGATTCCGGCAGCAAATAAAATATAAAGAAACATTTCATATATAAAGGTAAAGGATAATTTATTTAATGTGCGCTATTGAAAACAACATATTAAGCAGGCTGCCTGTCAGCAAAGCCGCTGCAAGCATTATTGCCGAGCTGAGAAGCATGCGTTTCCAACCTAGTTCCTTCCATAAAATAATGAAAGTGGCGATGCATGGAAATGTCATAGCGAGCACGACAACCGCTATGAGTGTCTGCCCTGCAGTCAGTCCAAGCGGTATAAGAAGTCCCATGGCTATATCTTTGCGGAATATGCCCATAACTATGGGAATCGCAGCTGCTGCAGGAAGTCCAAGCATATTTTCGAAAAGCGGCGAAAGCATGCGTGCCGTCCAGTCCATAACCCCGAGGTTTCCGAGGATATTTACAAGAAGGATACCCAATAAAACCAGCGGTGTCGCTTCACATAAAAAGTCCTTTATGCGGAACCAGATTTTATTCCGCCAGGCACTGAAGGAAGGTATCCTGTACGGCGGGATCTCAACTATCAGCTCCGGGCTGAAACCGCTCAGCGTCAGGTGCATTATGCGGCCGAGGATCATCCACACAACAAACATTATTACGTACACCGATCCGATGTATATGAGCCCGAATTTTCCAAGAGTGGCGGAAAGCATGGCCTGGATAGAAACACATGGTATCCCGACGGAAATAAGTGTTGCTGCAATAAAACGTTCCCGGTCCGATTCAAGGACCCTTGTTGCAAGTATTCCCGGTACATTGCATCCGAATCCGAGCAATGTAGGAATTATCGCATAACCGTGTATGCCGAATCTGTGAAGAAGCGCGTCAAAAATCACAGCAAGCCGCGGCAGATACCCGAAATCCTCCAGAAAACTCAAACCGGCATAAAAGGCTATTATATATGGAAGTACCATGCCGAATTCAACGTAGACGCCTGTAGAAAGGACACCTAGGCTCTGCTCGAGGTTTATGGAACCGTCTACCATCTGACCTATAAGTATGCTGCGCAAATGGCTGTCTCCAAGAGCGGCGTTGAGTCTGTCAAGGACGGGGATCCATAATTTTTCAAAAACAGGGTCTGTTATGTATGAAATGATGCTTTCACCTATAAACCTTATCACTGCAAATCCGAGCAGGAGAACTATTATTCCCATAATCACGCCGATTACCGGCCGTGCGGAAGCATCCTCCAGCATGTCCATCATTGTATGATGGCGATGTGTCACTATCTGTACTTTTGCGATTATTTCCCCTATAACCTGCCAGCGCTTTTCCTTCGACATATGCTTTAAATTGCTTACACGCGCCTCGCTCATTTTTGCCGTCAGTGAATTCAGTCCCTGTCCTGTGACTGCAACTGTCGGCACAACAGGTACCCCGAGCGCGGCTTCAAGCTGTGGTATATCTATCAGAATGCCCCTGTGCCTTGCCTCATCCACCATATTCAAAGCAACTACAGCCGGTATCCCGTGTTCAAGGACCTGCAGAGCCATTACAAGGTTGCGTTCAAGCGCTGTCGCGTCAATCACTATGATCACGATGTCAGCGCCGTCTTCAAGCATACGCCGCGCTATTTCCTCGGCCTCGTTTGTCGGGTCCAGGGTATAGGCGCCAGGCACATCAATTAGGTGCGCGTATTTCCCGCCGTAACTCATCGTGCCCTCGGTAAAGCCTACAGTTGTTCCCGGATAATTTGAGGAAAGAGCCTGTGTCCCTGTTAAATGTGAGAAGAAAACGCTTTTGCCTACATTTGGATTGCCCATAAGAAGGACACGCTTGATATCAGGGCTTTCTCCATTGCCCGGCTGATGTTTTATATTGAAGCATCTGCCGCATTCACCGCATCTCATATGAATTTAGGCCAGGCTGAGCTCTTTTTAATAGAAGCGTTTTCATTTTCATGTACGGTTTCGACTTCTATCTGTTCTGCAATACCATGCGCCACTGCAAAATGCCTTCCGTCAAGCATCAGTGTTATAGGGCCTTCAAAAGGCATGCCGGAAATTTTCTGTATCTCCTTGCCCGTTCTAAGTCCAAGAGCCTCGAGACGCTCACCGGCCTCACCTTCGGGAATGCTCTTTATTACCGCTCTGTCATTGTTTTTTATATCTAAAAGGTTCATTTTTTGGAAATCTCCCCTGGCAAAACCGTCGTTGAGTTATCTGCTGCTAACTCAATAATTATCCTACGGCCATATAAAGATGTCAAGGCGAATATGACGTCTGTAAAAAAGCTTCTGATGCGGTTTTATTGCCTGTGTGCGGACATGGATGATACTGACAGTCAAAAATATCTGGCAAAAACGGCGTAATATATAGTAAACTAAACAGATACAAATAAGAGACAAGGTGATAAACATGAAGAAGATATTTTCAATTTTTGTGTTTGCCGCTGTCCTTGTATTAACAATGCATCTGTCGGGTGCGTATCCGGCGTTGGCAGCGCAGAAAAAAATAGCGCTTGTAATCAACGGTGTGGTAAATGCCGGTGATTACGGCTTTAATGATATCTGCATAAAAGGCTTGGATAATTCCATAGTGCGGTATGGGAAAAAAATTGCCGTGAAGGTATATAACGCTTATAAGGCAGACGAACTCCTGCCAGCTGTTCTTGAGGATGCGGCAGAAAACTCGGATCTCGTAATAGTCACCGCTCCTGAGTACGCAGAGTCGATGCCCGAAGTTGTAAAGAGACACCCCTCAGTTAAATTTGTAACATTCGACAAAATGGATGTGCCGGGTGTTAAAACGGTCTCGTTCAGAGAGGAAGAGGGCGGATTCCTTGCCGGTGCACTTGCGGCCATGCTGACAAAAAGGGACGGGTTCAGCCGCATAAATCCGCAGCCGGTAATAGGTCTGCTTCTGGGTAAAGATGTCCCGGCCATACGGCGTTTCAAAAAAGGCTACATAGCCGGTGCATGGTATATCGATCCTGGCGTGACTGTTATTTATGAGTATACTGATGATTTTTCCAGCTTCGCCAGAGGGCATGATTTGGCTGTAAAGTTATACAAAGAAGGCGCAGATGTGATTTTTACTGCAGCAGGGGCCTCCGGGCTTGGCACTATGCACGAGGCTGTTTCGAGCGGATACTGGGTTATAGGGGTCGATACAGAACAGGAGACTATTTTCCCTGATGCTGTGCTTACAAGCGTTGTCAAACGCAGTGAACGTGCTGTAAACGGCATAATAGACAGCTACATGAGGGGTACGCTCGACAGCATGGATATCTCTTTAGGCATGAAGGACGGCTGTATCGGCATGTCTGTATGGACGCGCCAGTCAAAAAAGAATATACCAAGTGACATCAGGGATACGCTTGACAAAATAGCTGAAAAAATAACGGACGGACTTATTATCATTAAATAATGCCGAACCCAGATAGCCTGCTTCATGCCGTAATGGCGCTGAAGAAAGTGCAGCGGTCTGTGTAATGCCTGGACACTGCATATATTACGGCAACACATAAATATGAAAATTAAAGGGACGGAGTGATAGATATGCTTCATTGCGGTATAGTGGGACTGCCGTTAAGCGGGAAATCAACTGTTTTCAACGTTATTACACGGGCAGGTGCGGAAGTCAAACCTTATGCAGGAGGTAAGACTGATCCAAACAAAGCTGTTGTTTCAGTGCCCGATAAACGTTTTGACAGTCTGGTTGAAATACATAAGCCACGAAAAGAAACCCCGGCACAGGTGGAGTTTGTCGATCTGGCAGGCCTTTCAAAGGGTGCCGGAAAAGGAGAGGGTCTTGGAAATGCCTTTCTCTCGTTTGTTGCTGATACAGATGCACTTATTCAGGTAATAAGGTGCTTTGCCAACAAATCTGTCGAGCATCCTGAAGGGAGCATAAACCCTCTTCGTGACTGGGATATTATAGAAAATGAGCTAATTTTCAGAGATCTTGCAGTCATTGAAAACCGTCTTACCAAACTGCGTGCAAAGAAAAAACTTCTTCCTGAAGAAGATGCTGAAAAAAATATTCTTGAGCAGTGTTTTGACTGTCTTATGGATGAAAAACCGCTTCGCAGCATAAAACTCAAACCTGAGGAATGGAGAAAGCTCCGCGGCTTTGCTTTTGTCACATCAAAGCCCGAGATAATTCTTCTTAACCTTGATGACACACAATCCGACTGGACAAAAATCCCGCACTGGGACGAACTTAAAAAACGTGCGGATGAGCAGGGTGTGAAACTGTGCATGATATACGGCAGTCTGGAGATGGATATAACTGACCTGACCGAAGAAGAAGCTGCAGAGTTTACGGAAGGACTGAACATAACCGAACCTGGCAGAGAAAGACTTATTGAAGAAGCTTACAGGGCGCTTGGGCTCATAAGCTTTTTTACCTGCGGACCTGATGAGGTGCGGGCATGGACGCTGCACGACGGCGATAATGCGGTTGATGCAGCCGGAGCGATACATTCCGACCTGGCACGCGGTTTCATCCGTGCGCAGGTAGTGTCATATAACGACTACAAAGCGCACGGCAACTCTTTTGACGAGTGCCGCAAGGCAGGCTGTCTCCGGCTTGAGGGCAAGGAGTATATTGTAAAAGACGGCGACATGATAGAAATAAGATTTAACGTATAAATAAAAAGAGGAAGGCAAATAATTATGCTGTTCGAACCGACAGAACTTAAAAACTTGATACTGCGGAACCGTATAACAGCAGCTCCGATAGCTTCTTCCAGCTCGGAACCTGACGGGACTCCGTCCGGCAAATCTATGGAAATATACCGGAAAATCGCCGGATCTTCGGTGGGACTTGCAATAGTCGAGCATCACGCTGTCCAGCTGAGCGGATGCGTAAGAACGACGCAGTTCCGCGCAGACAGCGATAACGCGGCAAAAGAGCACGCAAGGATATCGTCACTCCTGAAGGATTCCGGAATAGTCGCGCTTGCGCAGATAAATCACGGCGGAGCCAAAATAGCGGACACTGCTGTATTTGATATTCCGGATTACAGAGCTGTTTCACCTTCCGGAATACTGCTTGGCGACTGCTGGAAATCGCTGAAACAGCGGCCGTATGTCCTTACCGCCCAGGAAATAAGGCAGCTGTCCGATGATTATGTGGCAGCAGCTGTCCGTATGGTGAAAATAGGCGGCTATGACGGTGTCCAGATACATGCATGCCACGGATATATGCTTGGACAGTTTCTGAGTCCTCTTACAAATAAAAGGACCGACTCCTACGGCGGTTCAGACTCAAAGCGCGCAAGACTTCTTTATGAGGTAACGGACGGAATACGCCAGTCGATGCCGGAGGCGATAGTTTCTGTACGCCTTGGTGCAGCCGACTATATCCCAGGTGATCAGAGAAAAGGGCTTTCCCTTGACGAAACCATGCCCGTCGCACGGGAACTTGTGAACCTTGGTGTTGATATGATAGGCATATCAGGCAATATTTGCGGGTATGGCCTAGACCGCACTGATGATGCATATTTTGCGCCGTATGCTGCACGCATACGCGAAGCGATCGGGGCTGCAATACCTGTCGAATGCGCAGGCGGCATAAAGAATGCTTACACAGCTGAAAAACTTCTTAAAGACAAAGTATGCGACCTCGTTGGAGTGGGCCGTCTGAGACTCAAAGATCCTGATTTTGTGCATAAATGGGAAGGTGAGTTATAGTTGAAAGTCTATATAAGCTCGGACATGGAGGGATCGACGGGAGTAGTCTCGCCTCTGCAGGTAACTTACGGTAATCCCGAATATAAGTTCGGATGCAGCATGCAGATGCATGACACAATTGCTGCCGTCAATGCAGCGCTCCTTTGCGGTGCTGATTCGGTAGTTATAAACGATTCGCATGCAAGGATGATAAATCTTGACGTGTCCGGATTCCCCAAAGGTGTTGAAATAATAAGCGGGACACCTAAAGTGCTTGGAATGGTCGAGGGGGTTTCAGGATGCGACGCCGCGTTTTTCATCGGTTATCATGCGATGGCCGGTACTGAAAAGGCTGTGCTTGACCATACATATCATTCCAGGGTGGTTTATGATTTTAAAGTCAACGGCATGAAATTCGGAGAAACGGCTTTTAACGCTCTTTTGTGCGGCATGCTGGGCGTACCAGTATCGCTTGTTACAGGAGATATGGCGGTTTGTCTTGAAGCTCAGAGTATCCTGGGTCCCGGGCTCGAAACATGCATGGTTAAGGAAGGCGTCGGAAGAATAGCAGCTGTCGCGCTTCCTGCTTCCGTTACAGTGACCATGATATCCGAATCTGTAAAACGTGCTCTCGGTAATGCCGCAGAGGGCAGGAGCCCCGTTTTTAAGATGGAAGGTCCTTACAGTGCCGAACTTACGTTTCATACCGCTGCGCAGGCCGATGCCGCTGCACTTGTCCCGGGCAGCGAAAGGATATCAGGAAGAACTCTCGTCTTTGCCACTGAAGATGTGTATGAGGTGCACCGCTGGCTGAGCGCTGCTATAGAGACAGCTTCAGCAGTCCCGTTCTGACAGATAAAATGGAAATAATAGGCATAGACCTTGGCGGACATAATATATCCGCAGCTGTCATAGAAACCGACGGGGCAGCGCCTTTTATTGCAGCCCGGTGCGCAGTCCAGACCCCGTCAGGCAGGTCACTTGATGATGTCGTTTCATCAGTAACCGATATAGTTGCCGAGCTCTCGGACGGACGCAATATATGTTCTGTCGGAATAGGCGTTCCTGCTTTCCTTGATGCAGAACGCCGGAAAATAACTTATTTTACGAATTTTTCAGGGCTTGAGGATATAGAATTTCCTGACATAATCGGCAGAGTTTTGAAATCCCGTGAAATAAATGTAACTGTCCGTATGGAAAATGACGCCAACTGCAGCGCTCTTGGAGAAGGTTTTTGCGGAGCTGCAAAAAACTGTTCGGATTTTGTTGTCCTTACACTTGGCACAGGCATAGGGGCAGGTATCGTTGCAAACGGCAGGCTTATTGCCGGTGCACACGGAATGGCAGGTGAAGCCGGACACATCCCGGTATTTTACGATAAAAAACTTATTTGCGCATGCGGCGGAGCAGGCCATCTTGAAAGAGTGTTTTCTGCGGACGCTTTTGAAAGAGCAGCGCTAAAAGCGGGCCTGCCTGCTGATTTTAAATCAATGTGGAAATGCAGGAAAGAAGGAAAAACAGCCGCGATAATAACTCCTGCCCTTGATGCGCTCGCCAGAAGTATAGCTTATTTTGCTGCGGTACTTGATCCTGAGATGATAATTCTTAACGGAGGCATAAGCCGTGCTGATGGTCTTGTTGATGAGCTTGCAGAGATGACGCTTCCGTACTTATCAATCCCATTCAGGCAACATCTGAATATTGTCAGGTCCGAACTTGGTGCTGATGCCGCTTTATTCGGCGCCGCTTCATTAAAATAGCCCCTGAATAAAATTTTGACGCATAATGTCTATAGGTGATATAATCTTCATTTGTCCAATTCAATTTTTGGGAAGAGACAGCTTGAAATTTATAATCTTTGCCGGAAACATCCGGCTAATCTGCAGATGAAGGGATCATATGCTATGCAGGATTCATCAAAAATAAGAAATATAGCCATAATAGCCCACATTGACCATGGCAAGACCACGCTTATAGACAGTATTTTCAAAGCGGCGCGGCTCTTCAGGGATAATCAGGTCGTAGAGGAGCGCGTAATGGATGCCGGAACTCTTGAACGTGAGCGCGGCATAACTATCAAGGCAAAACATTGTACGGTTGAATGGGGCGGCTATAAAATAAACATAGTCGACACGCCGGGGCATGCAGATTTCTCCGGGGAAGTTGAAAGAGTCCTTTCAATGGTCGATTCTGTTCTCCTTCTGGTCGATGCCAACGAGGGCCCGATGCCCCAGACAAGATATGTGCTTATGAGGGCGCTCAGGCTGGGCCTTAAGCCTATAGTCATAGTGAACAAGGTCGACCGTCCGAATGCTGAACCGGACAGTGCGCTTGACAAAACTTTCGATCTCTTTATAGAACTTGGCGCTACAGAAGAACAGTGCGATTTTTCAGTCCTTTACGGGTCCGGACTTCAGGGATGGTTTGTGGACGATCTGAACAAGATGGACGCGGATACAAAACCAGGAATGGACGACCTTTTCAGAATAATAATCGATAAAGTTCCGGCGCCCAAAGCCGAAATGGACAAACCTTTCCTCATGCAGGTATGCACGCTTACATGGAGCGAATATCTTGGGCGCATAGGCTGCGGCAGGATACTTCAGGGGACACTGCACAAGGGCAGCAAAATACTGCGCACCCATACGAGATGGACAGATTATGACCAGACGGACTGGGAGGTAGTATCTACGGACTTATCTGCCTGCACCCACCTTTATGTAACCAACGGCCTCGGCAGGACGGAAGTCGAAGAGGCAGGAGCAGGCGACATAGTGTGGTTTACGGGTCCTGAAAACATAGACCTCGGAGATACCATGAGCGATCCGGAGATATCGGATCATGTCATTAAACCGCTTGATATCGAAGAACCTACTGTATCAATGTTCTTTATAGTAAATACAAGCCCGTTTGCAGGCCAGGACGGAAACGCCATAACACTGCGCCAGCTGAAGGCACGTGTTGAAAGGGAAACCAAAACGGACCCCGCACTCAGGATGGATGAGCTCGGACGGCCGGACGGTATAAAAGTTTCGGGGCGCGGCGAACTGCACCTTGGGATACTGATAGAAGAAATACGCCGTGAAGGTTCTGAGGTATGTGTTTCACGCCCTGAGGTAATCCTCCAGTATGATTCAAAAGGGAAAAAACTGGAACCTATGGAGGAACTGATAATAGATGTGCCTGAAGAATACCAGGGCATAGTGATCCAAAAACTGGCACCCCGCAAGGGCGAACTTAAAAATATGGAAAATTACGGGACCGGCGTCCTGCGGCTGATATTCCGCATTCCTACCAGAGGGCTCATCGGCTACAAGAGCGAGTTCCTGACGGATACGCGCGGACTTGGCATAATAGCCTCGCGTTTTATAGGCTACGGCGAATGGGTCGGCGAAATCACGTCACGCAGCAGGGGTTCCCTTGTAAGCATGGACAGCGGAACAGCAACAGCATATGCTCTTGAAAACCTCCAGGAACGCGGAACTTTGTTCATCAAGCCTGGGGATGCGGTCTATAACGGACAGGTCGTAGGCGAAAGCTCACGCGGCAAAGACATCCCGTGCAACCCGAGCAAACGCAAACAGCAGACAAACTACCGCTCGGCAACAAAGGACATGATGACTATACTTGATGTCCCGCGCACAATGACGGTCGACACCGCTCTGGAATGGATAGGCGAGGATGAGCTTGTTGAAGTAACGCCGCTGAACGTGCGCATCAGAAAAATGATACTTAACGCGGATGAACGCAAAAAAGCCCGTATGAAGGCCGGTATAGCGGAATCGGAAGAGGACTGAACACATGCGTAATGTTCTGATGCCGCTACGCGATTTCGAAAAGGATGAAGTATTTGCCTGCATAGCAGGCCTTATCAGAAGCGCTGGCCAGATAGCCGAAGACGGCAGGGAAGAGACGGCCGAATGGTACTGTGACTGTGTGGCGAAGATGGCGGCATCTGCTGAAACATACGGACTGAGCGGCAATATATGGGTTTCATGGCTGGCACTTCTTTTTACCAGATGCGAAATGCCGTTCTCCCTTGCACAGGAGCGCAGAACTAAGCTTGACGGTACGCTCAAAAAGCTCGTAATAGAAGATCTTGCCGTAGTACTGGAATATTTGAAATTCGACCTTAACCTTATCGACTCTGAGCTGGAGGTATCGGCATTCGGACGTTTCAGCGGATATTCCCCTCTTTCTGTCGAAGAAGGCGCTTTCAGCAGGTCCGCCGGTTCGATAGTCCAGCAGCTTGCTGAAGACATGGCAAAATCATCAGCACCGGAAGAACTGTATGACGTGCTGACCGGTTTTTATGAAAAATTCGGAGTAGGACAGTTCGCACTTAACAAAGCATTCAGATGGGACGCGCTCGATTGCGAAATTGTCCCGGTAACGCACACGGAAGATATATTATTGGCAGATCTTGTTGGCTATGAAGAACAGAAAAAGGTGCTGGTCGACAACACGCTTGCGTTTCTGGAAGGTTTTCCGGCAAATAATGTGCTGCTTTACGGAGAGAGCGGAACCGGCAAATCTTCATCGATAAAGGCGCTTCTCAACGAATTTGCACCGCGGGGACTGCGTATGGTCGAAGTCTACAAACACCAGATAGGCGACCTCGAAGCCATAGTTGATTTGATAAAAGACAGGAACTATAAATTCATACTTTTCATGGATGACCTTTCATTCGAACAGTTCGAAGTCGAATATAAATTCCTCAAGGCTTTCATCGAAGGCGGACTTGAAAAACGCCCTGACAACATACTTATCTATGCCACATCGAACCGCCGCCATCTAATGAAGGAAACATGGGCCGACAAAGAAGACAGGTATGAGGATATGCACGAATCGGAAACACTCCAGGAACGCATGTCCCTTGTCGACAGGTTCGGGCTCCTGATACGCTATTTCTCGCCTGAGCAGGAGGAATACCTGCATATAGTCCACATGCTGGCAAAAGAATACGGCGTAGAAGCATCGGATGAAGAACTCGAACAGGGCGCCATCAGGTGGGAGCTTAAGCACGGAGGTTTCTCCGGAAGAGCAGCCAGGCAGTTCATAGAATACCTGGCAGGAAGAAAACAGCTGTAACAAGCCGCTGACTTAATAACATTAGAAAGCAAATCAGTCCGGTAACGCATCGGACACAGGGAAGCGGTATGGATGTTTAAAGAGTCCCCCAGATTATAAATATCTGGGGGACTCTGCTTTTCCAGTAAACGTTCTTATTATTAGTGTGCTTAGGGTCGGTTTTCTTCATGTTGCGTCTTTGCTGAGGCGTTTTAACCGCGTTCTGGTTTCCTGACCCGAATATCAATGCTCAAGTGCCTGTTTAGAATCATAAACCGTGTTATGTTTTTTCTGCAATTACGCTGATAAAATTATTTTAATTAACTATTATTTGTATATATCGACATATTGTCGTTGACATAAATGTATTAATGATTTATAAAATACACAAACATTTAATTTGTTGTTATCTTTTCTAAAAAACATAAACTTAGACTAGCTCACAAAAAACGAATTTAGTTATGGATTTGATCTTGTTTCTAATAAACTGCAAAATTTTTTTTATTTCTTTTAATACACTTAACCTGACGCATAAATAAGTTATGCTTCTATTGAAGACAAATTAATATAATTCATAAACATGTACACATGGAAATATTCTAAAGTAATGATGCGACATTAAAACAATGTTTGTCAATCAATAATTTTAGAGGTGATATTGTGCATATAACAGTATGGATTAACTCTAATGATTCAAACATATTAAAATTATCACTCTCTAATTTACATTTATTTCAGTCTCTACTATACAAGCTTCTATCATCAGATTACGCCACTTTCTTACACAATAAGGGTTATATTGTTGACGGTAGGCCTATGAAACTATTTGCCATGAGCTGCTCTATTTCAGATAAATATCCAAGAATTGGAGGCAACTCCATAGAATTTGATCTTCCCGTGCATCTAGTTGTTTCAATTCACGCGTCTCCTGCGGCCGCGTGAGTTGAAACAATATGGGGAAAGTTATGATTATAAACCCGTGAACATAGAATCAGGCAGAGTTAAACATGGGCTATAAACAAGAAGGCTATATGATGATGAAAAAGCTGCAATCCAGCCATCTGCTTTTGTCTTTATGCGCCATATTGTTTATCGTAGTTCCGGCAAACGCAGAATCCAGAATGTACACCACCACAATTAAGGATACAACTATTCCTACCGTGCAGGAAGCCATAATTAATGTGTTCACCCCAAATGGCTTTGCTGTTACCGATATAGGCCCAAATAAAATTAATCTTAACAAAACGTTCGGAGATGGCTTTTTTCTAGCCATAAGAAACAGGACTATAACACTTGCAATGTTCCCGCTAGGCGAAGATGTAAAATTAATGGTTACGCAAAGCGAACTTCAACAGGGAATGCTAATAATGAAGCTGCAAAACTCCATTGATCACCTTATTCCGCTCATTAAATCAGTGCGCAATCGCGTACACGGAACTCCTCTTGACCTCATTGTAAATGAAACAGTCAATATCGACGGAAGCAGTGAAATGGCAAAAATAAAAGAAATAGGCTTTGTTTTATTCAACCGAGACCAGGACGGTCACTTTGTCTTTACTAAAGTAGATGCAGATGGATGTGCAAAAGGTGTCGGGATAGAACAAGAAGATACTCTCCTTGAAGTAAACGGGCGCACCTTTGCCGGAGTTGAAAAAAGGGAAGTTGAATCATATATAAATGAAAAATGGGTTGATGGCGTGTCCTTAGTAATGCTTGTTGTGCACGAAGGAAACCAAAAACTTATAACCCTAAAAAGAGAGAAATAGCAGACTAGCAATCAGAAGCGAATTCCGATAAAAAACTGATAAAATGACCGACATGATGCGTCGTGCCCCCAACGGGTTCGTGGATGAACCGATAATGTATGTCCATTGTGCATTTCAAAGGGATCAAAGTGGTCAGATCTACACAATTTACATAAAGGGATATATTTGTGTCTTTGGTACAGCAATCAGAAGATTTGAAACGGATGTGTAAGTCAAAGTCGAAGACCCTCCGAAGGGAAAAAGATTGAAAAGACTTCGGGGAATTTCTGAGGGATATCTCTCATTCCTGATTTGTTAATTATGTAGGTCTCACGTAACTGAAGCTTTTTCCCTAACCCTGTTACCAACGGAGGTATTCCGAGAGTCGGGCATTCTATCAATTGTGTAGGTCTGACCCCTAGGTGTTTCCCCGGGGACCATTTTGAAATTTGAGCTATCTTGGACTGCCGTGAATCATTTAAAAATAATACCAAAAAAATAAAAGATCATGGAGACATAACAATATGGTAGATTTTTATGCCCACTCAATAGTCAATGGAAAATATGACTTGCTCAAGGATCATTTGCAACTTGTGGCTGAACGTGCAAAAAAATATGCAGAATTATATTGTGCTTCGGAAGAAACCTATTTAGCAGGCATATTGCATGACTTGGGGAAGTATGGAAATCTTTTTGTTCGCAGATTAATGGGATTAGAAAGGGGTATTGATCATTGGAGTGCAGGTGCCTCTTACATCTATCAAAATTATCCGTGGGCTTTTGGTGCCGTAATGTCAGTGCAAGGACATCATGTTGGACTGGGAACATTAAGTAAAGAAAATATACCTTGTAATCTTATGGAATATAAAGAAGTCATGCCAACTTCATTACGGTTATCAGAGGATTCCATAGAAGTCCTAGATACGCGCCTGCGAAATGACAAAATTTTATTGCCAGAATTTGAAAACAAACCTTTTGATTATAGTCAAATTATTACTCAACATATATGTGTCATGAATAGAATCAGAATGATTTATTCGGGGCTTACAGATTCTGATTTTATTGAAACAGAGGCTCACTTTAACAGAAATACTTATGGTGAAAGAGTATACCGTCCAGAAGGACGAAAGCTAGAACCTGAAATATTGTTGGGCCTTCTAAATTCATACATAGAAACCTTATCTATAAATAAGATGTCGACAGAGATGCGTGTTATGAGAAAAGATCTTCTTAAGGCATGTAACGAAATGGCTTCATCGGCACCAGGGATTTTCACTCTTTCGGCGCCTACCGGTTCAGGAAAAACTATTTCGATGTTGTATTTTGCATTAAAGCATGCCTTACAGTATAACAAACGAAGAATAATTATTGTTTTACCCTATCTTAATATAATCGAACAGACGGCTAAAACCTACCGAAAAATTTTTGCAGATATTGACACAGAAGATTTACCTTTAATCCTTGAAGACCACAGCCTCAAAGATGACATTGACAACAGCGGTGATGATGAAAACAGGAGAGAGGTTCAAAGACTTTTATCTCAGAACTGGGATGCTCCTATTGTGATAACAACAAATGTACAGTGCTTAGAATCTTTGTTTTCTAAATCTCCGTTCAAGTGCAGAAAACTGCACAACATTGCAAATAGCGTAATTTTATTTGATGAAGTACAAACAATGGGGGATAACATAGTTGTTCCAACTCTTGCCGCTCTCTCCAATTTTGCCGAATCTTATGGTTGCTCTGTTGTATTTGCAACTGCCACACAACCCGCATTTAAGCAACTTGATAATCATGTAAAAAAATTATGTTTAAGCGCATGGCATCCTAAAGAAATTGTATCGCCAACATTAAATCTATTTTCCAGAAAAAAACGAGTCCAAGTTACCTGGCCGCTCAAGAATGAAAAGTTATCACTGGACGAATTCTGTACAGAAATATTAACCCATGGCAATAGATTATTATGTATTTTCAATACAAAAAAACATGCACGTATAGTTTTTTCCTATCTTCAAGAACACTTGAACCATAGTGAGGAAATACTGTTTCATCTTTCTACTAATATGGCAGTTGAACATAGAAAATCAATTCTTGAAAAAGTTAAAACAAGGTTACGCGACCCAGAAAAGCATTGCATATTAGTTGCAACTCAATGTGTAGAAGCAGGAGTAGATATTGATTTTCCAGTGGTATACAGATCTCTTGCTCCATTTGAGGCTGTTGCACAAGCTGCAGGGAGATGTAACCGAAACGGGTTATTGCCTTTAGGTTTTTTTAGAGTATTCATACCAGATAAAGAAAGCTTTGGCGCAGGAGCCCTATATCCTACTAAAAGCTACGAACAAGGGGCAGATATTTTAAACAGCTGGCTTTTAAAAAATAGTAGTGAGATAGACATCGAATCACCAGAAAGTTTTGAGAAATACTTTAATGAACGTTATTCTTTAATTGATATTGACGAAGCAGAAAGAGAACTCCTAAACGCAATAAGGGGGCTCGATTTTGAAAAGACATCAAGAGAATATAAAGTAATAGATCAAAACACATCGAACTTGCTAGTTCCTTACAACATGAAAGAGTACAAACTATTGATAGATGAAGCACACGATTATGGTTTAAATCGTGATTGGGTAAAAAGAGCACGAAAAACTAGTATTGGTATTTACACGCCGTCTAAAAATTCTAATGTTGGAAGATATATTGAGCCAGTTAGCTATAGAAATATGACCGGTTGGGGAGAAACCGGATGGTTCATATATTTAAGAGAGGAGGATTACAGAGAAGATATTGGTCTGGATGTTCCTGTTCCAGATAATTATGATATTGGTTAAACATTAGCATCGATAGGAAGGAGGAATACCATGACGAGCAATGTTTTTTTACCAAAACCACAGGTACTTGAAGTTTGGGGGGATTTTGCTTGTTTTAGCCGTCCGGAACTAAAAATTGAGCGTTTTAGCTATCCCGTTATAACTCCGTCTGCAGCCAGAGGAATTTTTGATGCAATATATTGCAAACCTGTTGAATTTGTTTGGAGAATAACTCAAATAGAAATTTTACTCAGCCCGCAATATATTGCTCTTCGTCGAAACGAAGTAAAAAATAAAATTTCCGTATCAGAAGTTGATTCTTGGAGACACGGTAAATCTGAACCGGAACCCTTACTTGCGGATGCAACTAAAGAGATGCTTGGCGGGATTGATACCAAAGGTCGTACACAAAGACAAACAATGGCTTTAAAAAATGTACGTTATCGCATACATGGTGAAATTCGTCCATTGAAAGAGTACAAAGAAAAAATTCAGGGATTAGAAGGGCAATTCCGCAGAAGAGCGTTAAATGGAAAATGCTTCATGCAACCATATTTCGGCTGCCGTGAATTTCCTGCCTACTTTGAACTTATTGAACCCCAACAAACATTATCAACTCCGGAAGATATTGATCTAGACATTGGCTGGATGCTTTATGATGTTTTCGACCTTTCTTCTGAGGGAAATCCTCAAACAAAGCCCCGAATTAGTATGTTCCATGCACATGTTAAAAAAGGCGTCCTCTTAGTTCCTGAATATGAATCTGAGGAGGTTCTAAAGGATGCTTAATGAATTAATTGCGTATGCTGATACTCAAATGGATGCTCCCGAGCCTGGTTTTAAACCTAAAGAAGTTCGTTGGGCTTTAGAGTTTACAAACGATGGACAATTTATAAACATAATAGAATTAGGCAATGCCGGTGATAAAAAAAACAGAGGAAAACTGTTTCAAAAATGCCCGGACTTTTCTCAATCGGAAATCGTGAGTTGGGGATATCGGCATTTTCTTGTTGATTCTGCTGAAGTTGTATGTTGCCATACAAAAGAAACAGATGGGGAAAAATTAGAAAAGATTTCCGCAAAGCACAACACATTTACATATCTCTTAAAGCTTGCATCTACAAAAGTTGAGTCGTTAGATAACATTTCTAAGGCTCTTGAAGATGAAAGTATTCTAAAAAGAATACAAGCAATTCTAGAAGAAAAAAAAGCAAAACCCACGGATAGCACGACAATAAGGGTTGATGGAAATACACTTCTTGATTCATCGATATGGCATGTTTGGTGGAGGTCATTCAGAGAAGAGCAAAGTATAAATAAAAAAAATGCTAAATCAAATATTATAGCTGAAGCAAACCGGGTAAGTTTTTTAAGTGGTAAATCAGTGACTCCATTATCTACACATCCTAAAGTATCTGGACTAAGTGATGTTGGCGGGCTGTCCTCAGGGACTACTTTAATAGGTTTCGATAAAGATTCTTTTTGCTCTTACGGTTTTGAGCAAGGTGAGAATGCAACAGTGGGAGAATCAGAAGCAGCACAGTATCGAGCGGCATTAGATGAATTAATTAAGAATTATTCTACAACGTTTGCCAATATCAAAATGGTTCATTGGTATAAAAACAGTACTCTTAAAAACAGTGAAGATCCATTTGATATTTTGACACGCGGTGACGACGAAAACAACGCACTTCGCGCCCAACAGCAAATACAAAAATTTCTATCAAGCATTAAAACAGGCACAAAAGCCAGCCTTGGAGACAACCAATATTATTGTCTTGCACTTTCTGCAACAGGTGGAAGGGTAATGATCAGAGACTGGACCCAAGGGAAAATAAAAACCTTAGCAGAAAATATTCGTCTTTGGTTTGATGATTTCGCAATTGTCTGCAGAAGTGGTGGAAACACACTCGCATCATCGCCCAAATTTTATGCTGTTCTAGGTAGTTTGGTCAGAGATATTAAAGATATTAGCTCTCCCCTTGTTGTAAAAATTTGGCACAGCGCAATTACCGGCAGCAAACTGCCGAGGCCGGCTCTTTCAATGGCACTAACACATATTAAATCAGAGATTTACAAAGATAAAGCTAAAACCAAAGCTAATACCAAAGATAAAGCCAAAGATGAAGCTGTTCTTCACGCAGGCATAGGGTTAGTGAAAGCATATTTACTTAGATACTACAGAGAAACAGAAGGAGGTAATGAAATGGCAGAAAACTTGAAAAAGTTTCTCAATCCGGACCATCCAAGTCCCGCATATCAATGCGGTCGCTTAATGGCATACTTTGCCTCATTGCAATATCGGGCACTTGGTGATGTTGGAGCTGGGGTCATACAGAGATATTATGCCTCCGCATCTACGACGCCTGCACTAGTTATAGGTCGACTGACAACCTTAGCACAGTTTCATCTAAATAAGTTGAAAAACAAAGGAACATATTGGTACGAGCAGCAGATTGCGGAAGTTTTTACAAAAATAGAAAACAATATCCCCTCCGCACTTTCTTTGGAAGAGCAAAGCCTATTTGCACTCGGATATTATCAGCAGATGGCAGAAATAAGAACAAAAAATGAAACTCAATCTATAGGTGATGCTTCTGATTGTCTAAATTCAACTGAAGATGCAGTAACTGATTAGCACTACATTTAAAACAATAGGAGGAAAAATTAATGAGTAACATTATAGAAAATAGATATGAATTTATGTTTCTTTTTGATTGCACTAACGGAAATCCAAACGGCGATCCTGATGCTGGTAATTTACCTCGTATAGACCCGCAAGATATGCATGGCCTTGTTTCTGATGTCGCAGTTAAAAGAAGAATAAGAAATTATGTGCAGTTCGCCAAAGATAATGAAATGCCCAATGCCATTTTCATAGAACATGCAAGCAACTTGAATAAACATATTGCACGCGCACACGAAGAGACTGAAGGCGGATTTGCCCTAAAAGAAAAAGGAGCATCAAAAGACAAAGTGAAAAATGCATGTCGCTGGATGTGTGAAAACTTTTATGACGTCAGAACTTTTGGCGCTGTTATGAGTACGGGGGCAAATGCTGGTCAGGTTAGAGGACCGGTACAGATCGCTTTCTCGCGTTCAATTGATCCTGTCTTGGCTACTGACATGTCTATTACAAGAATGGCAGTTACAGAAAATATTAAGTCGGCAAAGTCAAGCGCTGACTATATTACTTGGGAAAATGAACAAGCCGATGATACATTAAGAACGATGGGCCGCAAAGCGTTTATTCCTTATGGTTTATACCAAGGTAAAGGATTTATAAGTGCTAATTTAGCAGAACAGACAGGTTTTAATGAGGATGACTTGTCCCTGCTTTGGGATGCCATTTTAGGTATGTATGAGCATGATCATTCTGCAAGTAAGGGAGAAATGTCTGTTAGAGAACCAATCTTTGTTTTCAAGCATGTTGGAACGGATACAGATCAAAAACAGCGGATTAGCCAGGCTAAACTTGGCTGTGCTCCAGCACATAAACTCTTTGACCTAATTAAAATCACTAAAAAACCAAATATTGTGTATCCTCGTTCATTCAGCGATTATGACGTTATTTTTAACATAAGTGATTTGCCGTTAGGCGTTCAAGCGGGTTTTGTTTCAATGGGAGACGGAGGAAAGACAAAAATTATATGGAATAAAGTTCCAGACGGAATAAAGAGTATTTAGAAGTTGTATCAAGAAATAGATTTTATCCCAATATCTGCTCTTCAACATTGGATTTTTTGCCATCGCAGAGCCGCTCTAATTTTTATTGAGCGGCTCTGGCAAGATAACCTTGCAACAACAGAAGGTCATATTATGCATGAGCGTGCCCATGGAAATATATTTGAGAGCAGGGGAGATGTTAGATTCCGTACTGCTCTTATGTTGCATTCGTTGTCTCTTGGTATTACCGGTGTTGCTGATGTTGTCGAATTTCACAGAGTCAAGCGCTGTGGGATTACGCTTGATGGTGCTTCAGGATTATGGAAGCCATTTCCAGTCGAGTATAAACGCGGGGCAATGCATCACGAAGAAGCATATGAGGTTCAGCTTTGTGCTCAAGCTCTATGTCTTGAAGAGATGCTTGGAACTACGATTGAACTGGGTGCAATTTACTGGGGAGAAAGCCGAAGAAGACAGGAGATAGAGTTTAAACAAGAACTAAGAGAATACACTATCAAGGTTGTGGAAGAATTGAGAGGTTTTCTCGCTGCAGGAATAACTCCTGCTCCACGATACGAGAAGAAATGCCGAGGCTGTTCTCTTTTTGATTTATGTATGCCTAAAGAGTTTGAAAAAAAGGCGTGTACTTCTCAATATTGGAAAGAGTTTTTTACAAACCTTGAAGATGAGGCAAGTCTATGAAAAAGATTCAAAACAGTCTCTATATACTGACACAGGGGACTTATCTTGCAAAAGAAGGGGAGACAATTGCTGTTCGTGTGGAAAGAGAAGTTAAGCAACGGTTTCCCATTCATAACCAGTCTGACATCCTTTGTTTCGGCAATGTTCTATGCAGCCCTGCACTGATGGGTTTTTGCGGAGAACGTGGAGTGGGACTTGCCTTTTTTAGCGAGAACGGTAAATTTTTAGCCCGCGTACAAGGGCCAGTGTCTGGTAATGTTTTGTTAAGAAAAGCGCAATATTCTCTATCTGATAATGAAAAGGCAAGTCTTGCCCGATATTTTGTGGTTGCAAAAATTTTTAATTGTAGAAGCGTTTTAATGCGTGCAATTCGTGAATACCCAGGAAGTGTTGGTATAGAAAACCTAAAAAAAGTTGCATCTTATTTAGTTACTGTATTGAGAGGTCTTCAGTTTGAGATGTCTCTTGAAAGTATTCGTGGAAATGAAGGGGATGCAGCCAGGGCATATTTTTCTGTGTTTGATTACCTTATTACCACGCAAAAGAATAATTTTTCTTTTCACGAACGCTCTCGTCGCCCACCAATGGATAATGTTAACGCATTATTGTCATTTACATATACACTATTGGCACATGATACTGTTTCGGCACTTGAAGGTGTTGGACTTGACCCTGCTGTTGGTTATCTCCATGCAATTAGGCCAGGGAGACCCAGCTTGGCTCTTGACCTTATGGAAGAGTTTCGCCCTATGCTTGCAGACAGGCTTGTACTCAATTTGATAAATCGTAGGCAGATTAACAAGGAAGGTTTTATCCGCACTGAAAGCGGTGCAGTAATTATGGATGAAAAAACTAGAAAAGAATTGATTAAAAATTATCAAGAGAGAAAAAAAGACGAGATTATCCACCCTTTTCTCGGAGAAGAAATCACTCTTGGATTGTTACCCCATATTCAGGCTATGTTGTTAGCCAGATATTTGAGAGGAGACCTGGATGTATATCCGCCGTTTAGATGGAAATAATTAAAGAAAAGGTGGTATTCTACTATGTTGCTGCTTATAACATATGATGTCAATACAGAATCTCCTGAAGGGAAAAAACGATTACGTAAAGTGGCAAAAATATGTGAAAATTATGGACAGAGAGTCCAAAATTCGGTATTTGAATGTCTAGTTAACCCTGCCCAGAGAACTGAGTTGTGCCATAAATTAGAAAATGAAATAGACCATAGTCTTGATAGTTTGCGATACTATCAGCTTGGGAAAAACTGGCATAACAGGGTTGAACATGTTGGAGCAAAAGAAACGTATGATCCAGAAGGAGTTTTGATTCTATAGCGCTAACCCGAAGTTCTCAATATTTTTTTACTAGATTCGCGATATAGTTATAATCAGCCTTTCTAATGGAATTTTAATTGCATTTGTACCTTGAAACGCGAGTTATATTTGGGTTCGCGCTATAAAGGATGCAAAATAAGATTATCAGTGATTTTTTATACTATACGGTCGCCTGCTTCACGCAGGCGTGGATTGAAACATTCGTAGCTATTCCTCCCATCAATATCTTTGATCGTCGCCTGCTTCACGCAGGCGTGGATTGAAACACACCAGAAGAATGGAGAGGTGACTAACCCATGACGTCGCCTGCTTCACGCAGGCGTGGATTGAAACATCTGATCACGTGGATTTAAGACTTCCTGATAAGTCGCCTGCTTCACGCAGGCGTGGATTGAAACTTTTGTCTTCTGCTTCTCCTGAATCATCCCCTGAAGTCGCCTGCTTCACGCAGGCGTGGATTGAAACAGACAAAGCCAATGATAATAAAAATAAGGAGGAGTCGCCTGCTTCACGCAGGCGTGGATTGAAACTATGATGATTGTAAATGGTATGTCACATGGATTTGTCGCCTGCTTCACGCAGGCGTGGATTGAAACTTCGCAGGTTCAAAGCGTTTGCCCATGTGTGCGACGTCGCCTGCTTCACGCAGGCGTGGATTGAAACAACGCACGGTATGAGGACGACCGTCCAATAATAGTCGCCTGCTTCACGCAGGCGTGGATTGAAACCCCCAAAACAAAAAGTTAAATGGCGTAAATGGGAGTCGCCTGCTTCACGCAGGCGTGGATTGAAACCAGGCTATCCTCTCTTTTAAGCCAGCTTGTGGAGTCGCCTGCTTCACGCAGGCGTGGATTGAAACGTCACGAACGGGCAAGATTGCACAGAACGTATGGTCGCCTGCTTCACGCAGGCGTGGATTGAAACATCAATACCATTGCTGCTAAACACATAACGGAGTTTGTCGCCTGCTTCACGCAGGCGTGGATTGAAACGATAAACTGCTGGATAAATTTACACAGCCAAAAGGTCGCCTGCTTCACGCAGGCGTGGATTGAAACTAGTTGTATTCTTTTTAATAACGCATCACTACTGGTCGCCTGCTTCACGCAGGCGTGGATTGAAACACGTTGGTAACGGGCAAAAAAGAGGACTACACAGTCGCCTGCTTCACGCAGGCGTGGATTGAAACTCTTGCGCTGTCAACGACACTTTTTGCGACACTTTGTCGCCTGCTTCACGCAGGCGTGGATTGAAACGTAACGACAGCAAAAGACATCATGCACATTAAATGTCGCCTGCTTCACGCAGGCGTGGATTGAAACTATCCGCTTGCCGCTGCTGTTTCGACCGCTGGGTCGCCTGCTTCACGCAGGCGTGGATTGAAACGCTATAGCAGGGGAACGGCTAAAACTAACTATTGTCGCCTGCTTCACGCAGGCGTGGATTGAAACTACAACGTCCCGGCGTTTACGTTCGTTTATCCGTGTCGCCTGCTTCACGCAGGCGTGGATTGAAACTTCCCCTCGCATACATCAACCAACCACTTAGCATAGTCGCCTGCTTCACGCAGGCGTGGATTGAAACTTGGTACGACTGGATAAATCATACCTGTGGTGAGTCGCCTGCTTCACGCAGGCGTGGATTGAAACTATAGTGGATGCTAGCAGTTTAACCGCGTTTTCTTGTCGCCTGCTTCACGCAGGCGTGGATTGAAACTATCTGGATGAAGTGATGACATTAAACCCGCCCAGTCGCCTGCTTCACGCAGCTGTTTAATGCATAATAAAAGTGCAACGAAACGCAATCAAAAAGTGTAACAGTAGGCTAGGCATAGACAAAAGAGTCCATTGCGATCCCCCCTTCAACCCTATATCCTCAGGTTGTCTGACGACCGGAGGAGGAAAGAAAGGATGCTCACAATGGATGATATCAAGTATATCAGGAGAATGTACGAAAAAGAAGGATGCAGTATTCGTGAAATCATGAAGAGGACCGGTTATCACTATGAAACTGTCTCCAAATATCTGGACATGGAAGATTTCAACCTTCCTATCTGCAGGACAGACAAAAAGCCTTCCAGGCTTGACCCGCTTAAGCCGGTAATAGACCAATGGCTCAAGGATGACATGAAAGCACCGCGCAAACAGCGGCATACGGCAAAACGCATATATGACCGTCTGGCTGCGGAATATCCTGAAGATCTTGGAGTGAGACTCAGGACAGTACAATATTATGTAAATGAAAAGAAGAAAGAGCTTTATTCAAACAGATGCGACGGCTATCTGCCGCTGGAACATCCGGCAGGAGAAGCACAGGCTGATTTCTGCGGATTTTCATACTATGATGAATGTGACCGGCAGCGTACAGGATACAAACTTACATTGTCATTTCCGCAGAGCAACGCAGCGTACTGCCAGATATTCAAAGGAGAAAACCAAGAATGCCTGCTGCAGGGAATAAAGAACATAATAGAGTATATGGCACAGGTTCCTACTATGATCTTATTCGACAATCTTTCAGCAGCAGTAGCATCTGTTGGTAAAAGTCACGAGAGGAAACAGACAGAGGGATTCAGGCGTTTCATGGAGCATTACGGTATAGAAACCGCATTCTGCAACCCCGCCGCAGGGAATGAAAAAGGAAATGTTGAGAACAAAGTAGGATATGAAAGAAGAAACATGTTTGTTCCTGTACCGCATATAACAGACTTTGCGGAATTCAACAGGCAGCTTTTCAGTGCTTCAGAAAAGGATATGTCCAGAAAACACTATATTAAGGAAATACCCATAAAAGAGCTTTTTGCCGGTGACAGGAAAGCGATGCTGCGCCTCAATCCCATTTCTTACAACGTTTTGAGATTTGAGACAGTGAAAACTGATAAATACGGCAAAGTCATGTTTGAAACAAACAGATACTCATCATCTCCGAGGCACGCATTGACCCAGGTGTACATTGAAGTGACGAGTGATTCCGTAACAGTAATGGATAAAGAATATAAAAAGATAGCATCTCACAGCAGATTGTACGGACATGGACAGGAATCCATGGAATGGCTGCCCTATATAGACCTGATATCCAAACGTCCTGCTGCGCTGAAATATACAGCATTTTACAGCCAGATGCCGGAGATATGGAAGAATTATCTTGAAGAACTGGACAGCAGAGAAAAACGCAATGCATTGCTCCTGCTCCATTCGATACTTGAAAAGAGCGATATTGCGCACGCAGCTGACGCACTCAGGACTGCACTTACAAACGGCAGGAAAGACACGCAAAGCGTAACTGCAGCATGCAGAACGGCACTTGCATATGACAATGCACCAAAGCCCATGGAAATAAATGGCAGCACCTCAGGGACACTTATAACACCAGCAATGCTTCCCGACATGGGAAAATACGATGCGCTTATAAAAGCAGAGGCTGGAATATGAATAAGCATGATAAAGAAATAGCAGCCTCATGCCGCTTACTTAAGCTGGGAACCAACTTTGTAAAGAACACACTTGCATTTACCGGTGATTCGCATCAGGAATATATGTTAAAAGTATTGTCAGCCGAGGTTGAATACAGGGAACTGAAAAGAAGGGACCTGAACCTTAAAAAAGCCGGCTTCGGCAACGTTAAAACCTTTGAGAATTACCACTTTGAGGACATAGAACTTCCTGCAGCAATAGACCGTGAACTGTTAATTAAGGCAGATTTTCTTAACCGTACAGAGAACCTAATCCTATACGGCAGAAACGGGACAGGTAAGTCTCACATGGCTACAGCAATAGGTGTTGAAGCATGTATGCAGGGTAAGAAAGTCGCGTTTTATAAAACCGCCGCCCTTGTAAATGAGATCGTTACGGCAAAGGCTGATGGGAAGCTTTTGCGGTACCTTAAGAAGCTTGAAAAACTGGATCTTCTCATATGCGATGAGTGGGGATACATCCCATTTGACGCAGAAGGTTCGCAGCTTCTATTTCAGGTTATAGCCGACTGTTATGAAAAACGAAGCATTATCATTACAACAAACCTTGAATTCAGCCGGTGGAACGGGATATTCTATGATGACCAGCTAACGACATCACTGATTGACAGGCTAGTTCATCATAGCCACCTAATAATCTTTGACAGGGAAAGTTGGAGATTTAAACATTCTTTAATGCAGCAGAAATAACGTAACACTGTTATTTGACATAGCAGCCCGGTGGGGGGTGTTACACTTTTCATTGCGTTTCGTTACACTTTGATATTGCAAAAAACACGCAGGCGTGGATTGAAACAAACAACATGATGCGGGATATTACCCGCTAGAGGTCGCCTGCTTCACGCAGGCGTGGATTGAAACAATCTGACAGGCGGCAATTGTATTGTCGCGTGCATGTCGCCTGCTTCACGCAGGCGTGGATTGAAACGTTGCTGAATATGTGCCGTATACAACAATGTCGCCGTCGCCTGCTTCACGCAGGCGTGGATTGAAACGACTGGACAGAAGAACGGTTGTTTATGATTATTGAGTCGCCTGCTTCACGCAGGCGTGGATTGAAACTCTTCGTCTGTGTAGGGCTATCAAGGAGGAGGTGTCGCCTGCTTCACGCAGGCGTGGATTGAAACCTGTGTAACCATTTCTTTTCTTAATCCATATTTTTGTCGCCTGCTTCACGCAGGCGTGGATTGAAACAGAGTACGTTATCCCGATGGTACAGTGCAGACAGGTCGCCTGCTTCACGCAGGCGTGGATTGAAACGCTAATATAACTATACAAACCAGTATGTATTACCGTCGCCTGCTTCACGCAGGCGTGGATTGAAACACTGTTAGAATAAACGAGAAGGACGATGACAGAGGTCGCCTGCTTCACGCAGGCGTGGATTGAAACAATCACAGGACCTGATGGTAGCATTTTAACTAAGTCGCCTGCTTCACGCAGGCGTGGATTGAAACTTGTCAATTAAATTGGGGATGTCAAGGTGATATCGTCGCCTGCTTCACGCAGGCGTGGATTGAAACCTCTATGACGCTGTATATAATGCCGTCGACCGTGTCGCCTGCTTCACGCAGGCGTGGATTGAAACTTTTTATGCTGTACATACGCGCCCTGCTGCGCCGTCGCCTGCTTCACGCAGGCGTGGATTGAAACATTCCAAAACATTATTTCGTCGAGATCCATTTCCCGTCGCCTGCTTCACGCAGGCGTGGATTGAAACATCCTCCAAAGGCAGACACCATGTTTCGGTATAGTCGCCTGCTTCACGCAGGCGTGGATTGAAACGCTCGTGGACATCATGCCGCCCATTGATGTGCGGTCGCCTGCTTCACGCAGGCGTGGATTGAAACAAAACATGCCTAATTTTTACAGCCCCACGGGCAAGGTCGCCTGCTTCACGCAGGCGTGGATTGAAACCTCAAGGCGATCCCGCCCCAAACACAAAACCGCGTCGCCTGCTTCACGCAGGCGTGGATTGAAACAATAAATTTGGCACGCGCTTTTTTGACAGGCTAGTCGCCTGCTTCACGCAGGCGTGGATTGAAACATGTCAATAGATACGGTCATGCGGCATTTACTTGTCGCCTGCTTCACGCAGGCGTGGATTGAAACAAGTTCTACCCTTATCAAGGGTGCAAATGGAGGGTCGCCTGCTTCACGCAGGCGTGGATTGAAACACAGTGTTATCGCCCATTAAAGAGCGCATATTGGTCGCCTGCTTCACGCAGGCGTGGATTGAAACATTCATTCTTTGTTCAAATTGCTTGTTGCATTCGTCGCCTGCTTCACGCAGGCGTGGATTGAAACATAGTTGCGCCTCTGCTGTCACGCAGAGGAAAAGTCGCCTGCTTCACGCAGGCGTGGATTGAAACTTATTCTTCGCTGTTTCAGCTCGGAGTGTAATCGTGTCGCCTGCTTCACGCAGGCGTGGATTGAAACATTAACGTACTTTGTGACCCTCAGCAGGGCATCGTCGCCTGCTTCACGCAGGCGTGGATTGAAACGTTCACGAGGATGGAACGGTACTCTGCGGAGACTGTCGCCTGCTTCACGCAGGCGTGGATTGAAACAACACCATAATATATAAATTTATGGGGCTAGAGGTCGCCTGCTTCACGCAGGCGTGGATTGAAACTTTCCGATTGCTCAGATAGCTGAAAGGAGGGGCAGTCGCCTGCTTCACGCAGGCGTGGATTGAAACTATGAAACACCAGCCAAAGCCATCGCCGCATGGAAGTCGCCTGCTTCACGCAGGCGTGGATTGAAACTGGGTGTCGTATCCTGTAGACTTTTGACCTGCCCCGTCGCCTGCTTCACGCAGGCGTGGATTGAAACTCTGTGCGGAGGGTGTGAAGAGGTAAAACAAATAGTCGCCTGCTTCACGCAGGCGTGGATTGAAACGATGTATGCGAGGGGAAGATGATTGATCCGAGGGAGTCGCCTGCTTCACGCAGGCGTGGATTGAAACTCGATTGTATATTTCATGATTATAGATATCCTGGTCGCCTGCTTCACGCAGGCGTGGATTGAAACTTTCATGTCTTCAATTTGCTATGCTTCTGTTTCTGTCGCCTGCTTCACGCAGGCGTGGATTGAAACGTGTGATCGGGTGCAAATTTAATCATATGAGGTGGTCGCCTGCTTCACGCAGGCGTGGATTGAAACTTTTTGGAACTATCTACTTCCTTAAGCGCCTTGTCGCCTGCTTCACGCAGGCGTGGATTGAAACTCTTTGATTAGTTCAAAAACCTCATGAAATTCTTCGTCGCCTGCTTCACGCAGGCGTGGATTGAAACATTTACTGGCGTCCGCTCGACCTGCCGGAGGAAGTCGCCTGCTTCACGCAGGCGTGGATTGAAACTTATGTCCTGAGTGTGAGGAAATTAAGGAGACCTGTCGCCTGCTTCACGCAGGCGTGGATTGAAACTTTAGGGCTTGAAAGTGAAAGCTGTTTCATTATGTCGCCTGCTTCACGCAGGCGTGGATTGAAACATAATGTTTTAGCACAACTTTCACAATAATAAAAGTCGCCTGCTTCACGCAGGCGTGGATTGAAACTTTATGCGAGGTTTGCAGAAGGGCGATTGCGTGGTCGCCTGCTTCACGCAGGCGTGGATTGAAACATAATTGATGCAGAGGCGTTTTTCCGATTGCTCAGAGTCGCCTGCTTCACGCAGGCGTGGATTGAAACATAATTGATGCAGAGGCGTTTTTCCGATTGCTCAGTCGCCTGCTTCACGCAGGCGTGGATTGAAACATCCTCTGTTGCACGTGCTATGCACACGTCCTGTGTCGCCTGCTTCACGCAGGCGTGGATTGAAACTATTATTTTATTGACTCCATGAGGAATAAACCGCGTCGCCTGCTTCACGCAGGCGTGGATTGAAACATTAACCGCTGCTGTATTTCTATTGGCTGTTGATCCAGTCGCCTGCTTCACGCAGGCGTGGATTGAAACGTTTTGCACAAGGTGCAGTAAATACGCACTTTTAGTCGCCTGCTTCACGCAGGCGTGGATTGAAACTTTCCAGTTCACATCCACATCATCCCAACTCCAAGTCGCCTGCTTCACGCAGGCGTGGATTGAAACATATTAAGTACTGCGTAGTAGTCTGGACGTAATACGTCGCCTGCTTCACGCAGGCGTGGATTGAAACTTATTCACGGTCCCATGGTCAACAATTTCGTCAAGTCGCCTGCTTCACGCAGGCGTGGATTGAAACTTTATTATCATTGCGCATAGGTAAAGCCATCTAGTCGCCTGCTTCACGCAGGCGTGGATTGAAACACTATACCCCTGTTGCGGTGGTAATGCAATACGGTCGCCTGCTTCACGCAGGCGTGGATTGAAACAATCCGCTGCCCTTTTTAGCGCAGTTTATGGCGTCGCCTGCTTCACGCAGGCGTGGATTGAAACATTAGATGGCGACAGTAAACGAGCAGCTGCTTGAGTCGCCTGCTTCACGCAGGCGTGGATTGAAACATTTATACCCTAACAGATACAGATATGGAATCTCGTCGCCTGCTTCACGCAGGCGTGGATTGAAACTTCAAACGATCTGGCTTATCAGCTGGCAGGGGATGTCGCCTGCTTCACGCAGGCGTGGATTGAAACCTTCCTGTTTAACGGGTTCCGACTGTGCAGCTCGGTCGCCTGCTTCACGCAGGCGTGGATTGAAACTTAACAAAAGCATCCATTGAATTTATGCCTTCGCCAGTCGCCTGCTTCACGCAGGCGTGGATTGAAACACACTTTCACCTGTGGCAAAAAACGAGTGGAAGCGCGTCGCCTGCTTCACGCAGGCGTGGATTGAAACATGTGCGAGTTGTTCCTGGGTAAATACCAGGCTCGTCGCCTGCTTCACGCAGGCGTGGATTGAAACCGCACTCAAAGGCGATACAGGTGACCCCGGAGCAGGTCGCCTGCTTCACGCAGGCGTGGATTGAAACATAATTCACCTAATATAGTAGAAAAACCAAAAATTGTCGCCTGCTTCACGCAGGCGTGGATTGAAACCTCTCTATCAACAAAACTGCCCGAGTTGACAAAGTCGCCTGCTTCACGCAGGCGTGGATTGAAACTTTCAGCCTGTCTAGGTTGTTCACCCTGCCGCCCAGTCGCCTGCTTCACGCAGGCGTGGATTGAAACTTTTCATGATTTCCTTGAGATGTTCCATGCTCTGAGTCGCCTGCTTCACGCAGGCGTGGATTGAAACATCCTGTCCATGCCTTCCTGACCTAACCCAACCGGTCGCCTGCTTCACGCAGGCGTGGATTGAAACATGAAGGCATAAGCCCTATTGCGTGGAACCGTGAGTCGCCTGCTTCACGCAGGCGTGGATTGAAACATCCTTCGACTCAGCTATTACCTCGCCGGAGCGGTCGCCTGCTTCACGCAGGCGTGGATTGAAACCCACAACCACATACGGATAAGCCCACAGCCCGGGTCGCCTGCTTCACGCAGGCGTGGATTGAAACACAAAAGCGGATTATGACGGGCTCGACGAGGGAGGTCGCCTGCTTCACGCAGGCGTGGATTGAAACCTTGCCATAGCTGTTGGGGCCTTGAGGTTGAAATGTCGCCTGCTTCACGCAGGCGTGGATTGAAACCCTAAGCAGTTTGCCTATATCTTCAGCGCGCTCTACGTCGCCTGCTTCACGCAGGCGTGGATTGAAACTACAAAATGATGCGAATGGAAATGTTTTAATATAGTCGCCTGCTTCACGCAGGCGTGGATTGAAACGATTATGCCATTAAAAGTATCGTCCCTGTTGCCCCGTCGCCTGCTTCACGCAGGCGTGGATTGAAACTCTCTCATTGATAAACCGTTTTGATCCCTTAATCGTCGCCTGCTTCACGCAGGCGTGGATTGAAACGTGGCTCCATGACAGCGGCCCGCTGCCGGTCAAGTCGCCTGCTTCACGCAGGCGTGGATTGAAACTTTCTCCTACCTATACTATCAACGGCAGTGCTGAGTCGCCTGCTTCACGCAGGCGTGGATTGAAACATTATTAGCTGTATATTGACTACTATCGAATGTGTCGCCTGCTTCACGCAGGCGTGGATTGAAACGTTTATGTATCCGACGGCGGCGACGGCAGATGCGGTCGCCTGCTTCACGCAGGCGTGGATTGAAACATCGAGTTTGAGATAACAGGCCCCATGACCACATGTCGCCTGCTTCACGCAGGCGTGGATTGAAACCTTTAGAACGGTATGGACGTTCATTTACTGCTAGTCGCCTGCTTCACGCAGGCGTGGATTGAAACACTGGTGTATTATCAAGTACTGATTGGACTACATGTCGCCTGCTTCACGCAGGCGTGGATTGAAACTTTCTAACCAAGTGTCGTAATAGAGATCCATGTGTCGCCTGCTTCACGCAGGCGTGGATTGAAACATCATATGGCTGCGTACAGGTTTGTATTCGTTGAGTCGCCTGCTTCACGCAGGCGTGGATTGAAACCTCCCGGGACAGGGAAAACACACCTTGCAGTGGCGTCGCCTGCTTCACGCAGGCGTGGATTGAAACACCATGCGTATCCGAAAATATTTTTTACCTGTTGTCGCCTGCTTCACGCAGGCGTGGATTGAAACATTCAGCATTTCGTAGTCCCTGATCGCCGCGCCTAGTCGCCTGCTTCACGCAGGCGTGGATTGAAACGCGGAAAAACCTTCGATAAAGTAGGAAGGATGCGTCGCCTGCTTCACGCAGGCGTGGATTGAAACGCTGAAAATATGCCAAGCACAACGATGTTTAGCTGTCGCCTGCTTCACGCAGGCGTGGATTGAAACCGTTTCAAACATTACAGCGTCAGGCGGAGGCACTGGTCGCCTGCTTCACGCAGGCGTGGATTGAAACTCTAAATCCAAAAGAGATAAAACTATTCCGATCTGGTCGCCTGCTTCACGCAGGCGCGGATTGAAACCATTCCGCATAAATTGTTAGATACAAGATAAGAAGCAGCGATGGGGTCAGACTTAAACAATTTACAGAGAGCAATCTATTTCCGACCTTGGTAGAGCGGAACTGAGCTGAAGTAGGTATGGCATCTGTCCTTTTAAATTTCGGAGTGTGGCAGGGAACTATAACTTGGCAGGCAATGCTCTGCAGCGCGACGTTGAATATATTGCAGATTCATGCTGTTTAAGTTTAAATAAATATACTGGGATTTTAATAATTGATTTGTTTTTCAAAATCATGTACATTATGCGCGGAGCTCTTAAGTTTTAGCAGCTCAGATGTTGAATATTTGGATCAGATTTTCTTCTGTATTTTGTCAGTTACCTGAAGGAGGAAGTGAATCCGTGAAAGAAAATTATTATGCAGAAAAACTCAATGCAAAAAAACTGTACGATGTTTATGAGACTGATATTCCAAGAATCCGGCAGTATCTTGATGCTGAAATCGATTTTGTGCGCAAGGATATGAAAGGAAGCGAACATGTCCTTGAGCTTGGTGCAGGCTATGGCCGCATCATGAAGGAACTGGCCCAATATGTCGGCTCAATAACCGGTATTGATATTTCTGATGGAAATATAGAATTAGGGAAAGAGTACCTGAAAGACTGTCCCAATACCGAGCTTTATGTTATGGATGCACATAAGATTGATATTGATAAGGAATTTGATGTTGTCCTCTGTCTGCAGAACGGTCTTTCTGCTATAAAGGGGGGCAATCCTGCGGTCCTTGTGGCAAATACGCTTAAACTTCTGAAAAAAGGAGGCAGGGCGTATTACAGCACATACAGCCCGAATTTTTGGGATTACAGGGTCGCATGGTTTAAGGAACAGGCTGATAAGGGGCTTCTTGGCGAGCTGGATATGGAAAAGACAAAAGACGGAGAGATAATCTGTAAAGACGGTTTCAGGGCCACAACATACACTGTGTCCGAGCTTGAAGATCTGGGAAGAGCTTCAGGTTACAGCTGGCATGTCGCTGAAACTGACGGATCAAGTATATTCCTGGTAATACAAAAGTAATAAACATCCGGACCTGTTTAAAAATTTCAGTTCAATCAGTGTTTTGCTATTGATAAATTTGCAGCAAGGATTTATATTGCATATGTAGTTATCAAATTACGGCGGCTATTGTTGAATGTTTTGACCCAAGATACGGACAAGTCTGTCTGTTTAGAATGGCTGCCGTATTAAGGCAGAGGCATTTGATGGCAGTTGCGGATATTCTGGCAAAAGGGCGTGAACCCAATGGATGAATACCAGATTATGTGGTGCGATAAAAAGAGTTTACCTGTTTGTCGCAGTGAGCGTGATGAATCGGCGGAAAAGTCTTTCCCCAACCTTACATGCGAAGAAATTTTATCGCAGTGGAACTGCATAATTTAAATTAATTAAAGCGTCTTCATATTTACAGGGAATGATCATACGGGCTCTGCGGCTGGTATCAGCTACAGAGCCCGTTTTTATGTATCAGGCTGTCAGTTTTTCTTTTGCTGTTATTTTATTTCACCGTGTTTTTCGATGTGATTTACGGATGAAATTTTATTCGCGTCGTCTACGAAAACTATTGCCGGGCTGTGTTTCCCAGCCGCTGCGGCATCAGTCTGGCAGTATGCCATAATTATGACTTTATCCCCTTTGTGCACCATTCTTGCCGCGGCTCCGTTCAGGCATATTACACCGCTGTTTTCAGGTCCTTCTATGACATATGTTTCAAGCCTGCTGCCGTTGTCTATATCCACGACGCTGACCTGCTCATATTCAAGTATCCCGGCTGTGTCCATCAGTTTTTTGTCTATTGTTATGCTTCCCACGTAATTAAGGTCGGCTTCCGTTACTGTCGCCCTGTGTATTTTTGCCTTGAGCATTGTAAGAATCATATTTTATTCACCTTTGAATGTAAAGTTGTCTATAAGTCTTGTCCGGCCTATATATACGGCTATAGCCGTGAGCACCGGTGTATTTATATGTTCTGTCTGCTTGAGGGTTTCGGCGTCTACGATTTCAACATAGTCTATCCTTGCGAGAGGTTCGCTTTCTATTTTATTTATGACAGCTTCTTTTATCCTTTCAGGATCACTTTCTTTGTCTTCCATCATCTGTTTTGCCATTGCCAGGCTTTTTGATAAAATGACGGCGGCAGATCTTTCTTCTGGTGAAAGATACATGTTTCTTGAGCTCATCGCAAGTCCGTCGGCCTCGCGAACTATCCGGCACGGTACGATTTCAGTCGTAAAATTAAGGTCGCCAGTCATTTTTTTGATTATAGCCAGCTGCTGTGCGTCTTTTTGCCCGAAATAGGCCCTGTCGGGTGAAACGATATTGAATAATTTAGTGATCACTGTGCATACCCCGCTGAAATGACCGGGACGCCTGGCCCCGCAGAGTCCGTCTCCAAGCTGGTCTATATTTACGTGGGCAAGATTTGCAGAAGGATACATCTCATTTGGTTCGGGCGCGAAAATCAGATCGGCCCCTGCGTTTTTGCATGCCTCCGCATCGTGATCCATATCCCGCGGATATTTTTCATAATCTTCATTGGGTCCGAACTGTATAGGGTTAACAAATATGCTTACGATGACTTTGTCATTTTCTTTTCTTGCTTTTTCGATAAGGCTTATATGTCCGGCATGCAGGTAACCCATAGTAGGAACCAAAGCAACGGATAACCCCTGTTTTTTCCAGTTTGATGATATCTCGCGCACTTCTTTTATCTTTCCTGAAATTTCCATGGCTTTCACGCCTTTCTTAAAATCGGTTTCACAGCTGTTTCAGCCGTGAATATAACATAACCCGGTTAACGGGTCATAATTCAATTTAATTAAAGTTCGTCGATAATATTCTGGTCTATTGAGAAAGAATGTTCGGCCCCTGGGAATGAGCCGTTTCCGACTTCCTCAACATATTTTTTTATGCCTGATTCGATCATTTCGCCTGCATTTGCAAAAACTTTTACGAATTTAGGTTTGAAATCATATAACATCCCAAGCATATCGTAGCAGACAAGCACCTGTCCGTCACAGTCGGCGCCTGCTCCGATGCCTATTGTAGGGACGGAAACCGCTTCTGTTATTTTTTTTGAAAGTGCTGCCGGAATACATTCAAGTGTTATGGCAAAAACACCTGCGTCTTCCAGCCTTCTGGCGTCATCTATCAGCTTTTTTGCGGCTTCAAGCCGGCGGCCCTGTACCTTGAAACCGCCGAACATGTTTACAGATTGAGGAGTCAGGCCGATATGTCCCATTACAGGGACCTGTGCACGCACTATAGCCCTGGCCTGTCTTGCGGCAGATATGCCTCCTTCCAGCTTTACAGCTTCTGCGTGCCCTTCCTGGACAAGCCTTCCTGCGTTTTTGACAGCGTCATATATTGAGGCATGGTACGACATGAACGGCATGTCCGCTATGAGTAGCGCATCTCCTGCACCTGCGGCCGCGGCTCTTGTGTGGTGGACCATATCCTCGACAGTCACGCTCAGTGTGTCCTTATAGCCGAGGCAAACCATGCCAAGGGAGTCTCCTACAAGTATCCCGTCTATTCCTGCTTTGTCAGCCAGTCTGGCCATTGAGCAGTCGTATGCTGTAAGCACTGCAAGTTTTCTTTTTTCAGCCTTTGCCTCTAAAAATGTTGCTACTGTTTTTTTCATAACTCAGGTCCTTTCTTTTTGATTTGCCGGTTGCTTATGTATGATGTTATTCAAGAAGGTCTGACAGTTCTGAATAGTTCCGCCCGGGATGACGTTTTGACGATAGCTCTGTCAGCTTCCGGGTCAGTATTTTATAAACATCTTTGTATTTTTCGGGGCAGATATCAAGATGGGATGAAACAGTTTCTGCATCATTGCGTTCAGCCGGGCCGGTAAGCGAATTTATCAGGCCTTTGTTCCCTATGTTTTCAATGTTGCAATTTATGAGAGGATAGAGTGCGTCAAGCGAATCTGCAGGATCAACGCCGCATTTTTCAAGGCATTCGCAGCCTATGCCTATAATTGCAAGAACAAGATTTGAAACAAATACATTCGAAAGATGGTACAGTGCCTTGCTGTCCCGGTCTATCACGATGGTTTTATTGCCCATGTACGAGATCATGTCATTCAGCGTATCAAGCCTGTCATTATCGCCTTCTATAGTAAAGCAGGCATTTTCAAGACCTCTGCAGTTCCCGTTTTTTTCTGCAAAAGCGTACATCGGATGTACGGAATAACCGTAGGCTCCAAGTTCCTTTATACCTGCAAATATTTCGGACGAGACTGCTCCGCTTGTGTGGCATATAATTTTATCTTTTATGGGGCAGACTGATATTTTATCCCATGTTTCTTTTATTCCGGCATCAGGGGTAGTTATGAAAATCATTTCGCATTTTCCGATAAGCTCCGGTATGTCATCGAATACCTCGGATGCTGTAACTGCAGCGGCCGCAGCGGAGGAATCCCCGCTTAGGCTGAAATATCCCTGAACATTCAATCCCTTGTTTCTGAAGTAGGACCCTAGCGTTACCCCTGTTTTCCCAGCTCCTATAAAACCAATGTTTATGCTTCTGTTGCTGCTTTTCACAAAAAATCCACCGCGTTTCTGCTTTTATGTTATCGGCAGGCAGTTGCAGAACAAACACAATGACATCTTCCCGGCACGGGAAATACGGCATGGATGACGCCGGTTTATATGGACCGCTGATCAAATACTATGCATGCTTCGATAATTTCCTGCCGAAAGAGTGCGTTCCCTAAAACTGCATGGAAACGCCGATAAATGCATATACGCATATAGATTAACCCAAATCTTTTAACATTGCAACAAAAAAGCTGATAATTATAAGGAACGGTGTTTTCATTATTTATGAATCAGATTCTGCAATCAATTGCACTGTAAAACAGATGCAGGGCTTTTTTATCCCTGCCTTTGCCTGTGCGATGTTACCGCCCGGCTGAAATGCACGTCTGATGATCTCTTGCCATGTCCCGTTCTGATTTATGGTTTCATATATCCCATAAGGAAACCGTACCCGCGTTCTTTCATTTTATCGTATGGGATAAATCTTAATGCTGCACTGTTTATACAAAAATATACTCCTGTCGGTGATTCACTGTCATTGTAAAATACATGGCCGAGATGGGTGTTTCCCGTTCGGCTCCTTACCTCTTTTCGCACCATTCCATGAGATAAATCATCCAGCAGAACAAGGGAATTAGGATCTATCTCCCTTGAAAAACTAGGCCAGCCGCACGGGCTGCTGAATTTATCCTTTGAGAAAAACAGCGGTTCCCCTGTAACTATATCGGCGTATATGCCGTTTGCTTTATAATCCCAGAATTTATTCTCAAAAGGCGGCTCTGTCCCGCCTTTCTGGGTAACATAGCACTGGTGCTCAGTAAGTTCATAAGCTATCTGTGCATTTGTCGGACGCTTGTATTTCGCAGGGTCTACGATCATTTTGCTTACCCTGTTTATTTCATCAGGGGTTATATGGCAGTAGCCCCCGTTGATTTTATCAAGATAATCCTGATGATATCCCTCCGCTTCATAGAACGACACGAGAGGTTCGATTTCTACAGCCAGTGGACAGTGCCTGTCCTGTTCAATATTCGCTATTTCTTTTACGATGATTTCAGATTCTTTGTCTATATAATATATTCCTGTCTGATACTGAGTCCCTTCATCGTAGCCCTGACGGTTCTTAACTGTAGGGTCAATTACGCTGAAATACGCAAATAAAATAGCCTCAAGGCTTATTTTATCCTTCAGGTATTCCGTCCTTACTGTTTCGCGGAAGCCAGTAAGCCCCGTACATACCATATCGTATGTCGGCGCCTCTTCAGAAATTCCGTTTGCATAGCCGCATGTGGTCTCCATTACGCCGGGGATTGATTTCATCAGCTTTTCCATGCCCCAGAAACATCCTCCGGCAAGGTATATAACTCCGGTGCCTTCCTTCTTGACGTATGTGTCATCAATAAAAGTTATTTCCATTGTCAGATACCCCCTGTCATTTTTTTGAAAATAAAGGACAAAAATATAAATAAAAACATTTTGCTTGGTCTCCGATGCAGGCAAACAGCAAAAAGTCCTTACATATAAAATAAAACCCGAGGATTGCATAAGTCTAGAATGAATGGCACAGTATTGATACGGATATTTGTTTTAATATTATTATATATTTACCAAAATTTCTTCTTTTTAAATATCCAAATGCAGTAAACCACTATTAGTATGCTTATGACGCCTACGAAAGGATAACCGTATTGCCAGCGCAGCTCAGGCATGTTTTTGAAGTTCATTCCGTACCATCCGACAAGCAGTGTAAGAGGAAGGAATATCGCGGTTACCACAGTCAGTACTTTCATTACCATATTCTGACGTATGTCTATCTGCGCCTGGTATGCCTCGCTGATCTGAAGTGAATATTCTCTCAGCATCTGGGTTTCTTCACGCAGCCTGTGCGAGCGGTCTGTAAAAATTTTAAACATTCTTACAGCAGGCGGATTAAAGATATCATTTTCATCCTCAACAAGTTTCAGCCCAATGTCGGTGAGCTGGGAAAAATATTGTGAATACGCAAGTATTTCTTTGCGTATGTTTATTATTTTTGAAGAAAAAGAGTCAATATCATCAGATAAAACGGCAGCCTCTAACTTGGATAAATTATCCTCTATATTCTCGAGATAATGCAGGTCGTTTTCAATAAGTATTTCCAGAAAAGAATATAAAAAATTTTCTACAGACGGTTCCCTCCATGTTATCGTCTCAGTGATTTTTTTAAAGATGGATTTTACGAAGCTTGTATCATCGACAAAAATTATCCCGGTCTTTTTTATGCAATATGCAAATCGTACCCGTTTTTCAGAAGTTTTTTTTCTCGGTACCGAAAAAGTCCCGCAGAGCATATCTGATATAACTTCAATCTTGGAAAAATGTGCCCGTTCAAATTTTGGTATCATAGCAGCATTGAATACTTGCGGCAAACCCCCGTCTTTTACCTCAGAAGAAGAGAGCACCGCTGCATACAGGCACTTATTAGCCTCTGCCTGCGTTATTTCCGTAAGGCTGTTTCCTATCAGATAATACATTCATTCCCACCGTCCCGGTTCACAGAAGGCGTTTCAGTATCTAAAAAGTTTATGACCGATATTTATATTATAGCTTCTCAGCAGTCGTCATCCTTATCTGCGCGCAGGTGCTTCCTATTGTATCTGTAAGCATATACTGAAATCAGCAGGACGCAGGCTGCGATCAGAAAGAAAGAAATTTTTTTGATTTCCTGATGTATGATTTCCTGGTTACTGCCCAGCAAATATCCTGTAAGCGCCAGGATAACCACCCATATGCCTGATCCCAGCGCAGTGAAAAAGCAGAACTGTCCCATAGGCATTCTTGCAAGTCCTGCCGGAAGCGATATATATTGCCTTATGACGGGAAGAAGTCTGCCCGTGAATGTGCTTATATGCCCGTGTTTTGCAAAAAATGAATCAGCTTTATTGAGTGATTCGGCAGTTATGAAGAAATAGCTTCCGTATTTTTCAAAAATAGGACGTCCCCATCTGACAGCTATCCAATAGTTAAAAAGCGCTCCCAGCACACTTCCGAATATCCCGGAAACAATAATAAGGATAAGGTTCATTTCGCCTTTCCATGCCAGATATCCTGCCGGAGGTATCACGACCTCGCTTGGAAAAGGGAAAAAAGAAGATTCAAGAAACATAAGCCCTATTATTCCTGCATATCCCATATGTCCTATTACATCGACCAGCCAGCTGATGAGGCTGCCGAAGAGCATTGACAAGTATGTTATGAAACCGGTCAGTGATCCCACCTGATAATTCCTCCATTTCCTTTTGTGCCAGATAAAGATATACGTAATCCGAATAAAAGTCTACATGGAAACTGCGGACTACGGAAAACGTAATATATTGCCGTGTTTTTCAGAAAAAACTTAAGCGCAGTTATTGTTTCACATATCTTTTGCCGCTTATAGGCCGTGGTTTAAATGGTGAATTTATATTCATACTTTCTTGCTGTTAAGGCGTATAATACGCATCTGGAGCAATGGGCTCCATTGTGCATCAATATATTATGTATCTGAACGGATGTCTGCAAAGTGATATTTGTAACGTTTGATACTTTGCGCTAAAATGCCACGGAAGGGAGATCTGTTTTTCTCCCTTCTATCTCTGGATGGAGGGATTCATTTGGAACCCGCTGCGAAACTTGCTCTCGTTATTGCAGGAAACTTTTCCGGCGACGAGGAGAATGCAGATCCGTGCTCGCTTTTAAATTATATGCCCGATGGGCTTGCTAATTCATGCAAGCTAGTAGAATGGAGCTGCCAGCCGAGCAGCCATTATTCCATGAAACTGACCGTAGAAATGGCAAATATGTTTGAGACACTTACTGAAGACGGTTACACCGGGATAATCGTTATCTCGGGAAGCGGAGTAATGGAGGAAATGGCTTATCTGACAGATTTGCTTTGGCAGCATCAGCAGCCCGTGATATTTGCCAACCTTATGGTAAGAGGGCGTGCCGGGGTAAAGGAAGGCCTCATGAACCTGCGATGCGCGGTCCAGGCTGCGCTGTCTCCGGAGGCACAGGGGAAAGGAGTGCTTGTCTGTTCGAGCGGAGAACTTTTTGCGGCGTCAGAGGTAGTTATGGTCGATCCGTCAAGTTTGGATAATACATTCCAGTCTCCGGAAAAAGGCTCTATAGGGAAAATGCTTAATGAGGAGATAAAATTTTTCAGAAATGTACGCCGTCCAGAGTTTCTTGCGCGCAGACCGGACGTACCGGCTGTCGTAGAGATAATATGGGCCTCACTGGGCGGAGGAGAACGGATAATAGCTTCACTTGCAGCGAGCAGGGAGCTTCAGGGTTTTGTACTCGCTGGTTTTGGGACCGGCAATGTTTTCCCTGTGTGGATACCGCATATACGCAACATACTCAGGCGCAGGATACCGGTCGCAATAGTATCGAGATGCTTCCAGGGATATGTAAGTGAATCCAATTATTTTGAAGGCAGCTTTAAGAAACTGACTGAGATGGGAGTTATGTCAGCAGGCAAACTCAATCCCTACCAGGCGCGCATAAGGATGTCGCTGGGTATTGCTGCCGGACTTACCGAACAGGGCCTGAGCCTTTACATGCTTAACCAGTCTGTATCTGAAGATTCCCCGCTGCTCTATAAATGAGGATATACTGCCTTAGTCTCGGCTGTGCAAAAAACAAAGTTGACAGCGAGTGTCTTGCAGGTGAACTGCGCAGAGCCGGGCATACCCTTGCAGAAGATGTGGAGGATGCTGATGCGGCTATTGTCAATACATGCGGTTTTATAAGACCTGCAGTTGAAGAAAGCATAGCTGCAATACTTGATCTGGAACAGCTGAAACGTGAGGGAAAGATTAAAAAAATAGGTGTAGTAGGCTGTTTGTATAACAGGTACGGAGATGAAATGAATAAAGAGATCCCGTCAGTTGATTTCTGGGCGCGCAGTGAGGATTGGGCCTCCGTTATTTCAAGCCTCGGCGGAATCCCCGTGCAGGGAAGATGCCGTACATCGCTTCCGTCTTCGTCTAAATTCTCAAGATATCTTAAAATCAGCGAGGGCTGTGACAACAGGTGCACATATTGTGCCATCCCTGGGATACGCGGAGGGCTCCGGAGCCTTCCACTGAAAGTTGTGGTGGATGAGGCCCAGCAGCTAGTGTCCGATGGGGCGCGTGAACTTTGTGTGGTAGGACAGGATCTTACTGCGTACGGGATGGATATCAGCGGCAAGAGCGGTCTGACAGAGCTGCTTGATGAACTTGAATCCTCGCTTCCGCACAATATTTGGATACGCCTATTATATCTGCATCCTGTAAGGGTAACGCCAAAACTGCTTGAGCGCGTTGCAGGCGGCAGGCAGATAATACCTTACCTTGACATACCGGTACAGCACGGAGACAGCCGCATGCTGGATCTTATGAACCGAGGGATGGATGATGCTTCCCTGATCGGTATATTTAAGACTGCACGCAGCATAGATCAAAATTTTGCTTTGCGTACAACGTGTATGGTGGGTTTCCCCGGTGAAGACAGAAGCCACTTTGAAAAAATGATGAGGTTTATATCTGATGTCTGTTTCGACAGGATGGGTGCGTTTGCTTTTTATCCTGAAGAAGGAACAGAAGCTGCTTTGATGCAGAAACAGGTCAGCGAATCAACAAAAAAAAGACGCCTCGAGAAACTGATGGCATTGCAGGAAGAAATATCCTACGAACGTCAGAAGCTTTTTTTGAACAGGAAAATGAATGTGCTTGTGGAAAGAATATATAAAGAAGGTTTTGCCGAGGGCCGCAGTTTCCGTGAAGCACCGGAAGTCGACGGTGTAATAGAGATACGTAACATCCGCAGTGACCTGAAAGAGGGAGATGTTGTAGAGGTTCGTATGACCGAAGCAATGCCGCATGATATGGCCGGAGAAGAGGTAATGGAATGATAGTTACACCAGAGATGAAAACATGGTACGGAATGACGGCTACATTAGGCACGCTTGGACGGTTCAGCAAGATGCCGGGCACGCTTGGTTCAATAGCGGCCTGTATGGTCTGGATCGCCTTCGGAGGAATCCCTCTTTGGGCAATTGCTGCTGTTGCAGTAATAGGAACGGCAGCTGCTGATAAATATGAAAAAGCGGCGGAACGTGAAGACCCGCCCGAAGTTGTGATAGACGAGGTTGTAGGATGCTGGATATCATGCATCGGTTTTGATCCGAGTTATGCCATCGTAGCTCTTTTTGCTTTCAGGATAATTGATATAACAAAGCCATTTCCTATAAAGCTGACGGAAAAATTGCCCGGCGGAATAGGAATAATGGCAGATGATATCGTAGGAGGCATAATGGTGAATATTATCATAAGAGGTATCCGCTGGGTTTTCTTTGAAGGCGGCATAAATGTGATATACGGGATGATCGGGCGATGAAAAAGGAAATATCTGAACTGTCGGCCGGACTTGTGCAGCTTGCGGCTGATAAAAATATAACGGTAGCGTTCGCAGAATCATGCACCGGCGGATTGGTAGGGGCTTCCATAACGGAAATCCCAGGGGCTTCAAGGATTTTTTTAGGATCGGCTGTAACCTACAGCAACGAAGCAAAGCAGAATGTACTTGGAGTTGACAGCTGTGTTATTGCAAAATACGGGGCTGTAAGTGCTGATTGTGCCGAACAGATGGCAGCCGGAGCCAGAAGGATATACGGTTCTGATATAGCACTTAGTGTTACAGGGATAGCCGGTCCGGAAGGCGGTTCGCAGGATAAGCCTGTCGGAACCGTTTGGTTCGGCTATGCATCAGGGACAAAAAATTTTTCATTTGTCCGCCGTTTTAGCGGGGACAGGAATTCCATTCGTTTTTCAGCTGTACGCGAGGTTTTGCTCTGCATTGTAAAGGAGCTGCAATGATATGATTTCCCCTCCTGCAAAAGCAGGCCCTGACTGGCTTCGAACTTTTGTGTGCATAAAAATACCTGAAGGACATCTTAAAATTATTTCAGCATGGATAAATGCGCGCAGAATTGAATCAAAAGAAATACGATGGATCGGACCTTCCAACATCCATATAACGCTTAAATTCTGCGGTGAAAGACATTGGGATTCAGTAGAAAAACTTGCCTGCAATTTAGAAAAAATAAAACATAATGGTCCATTTTCAATTTATATTGAGGGTTTAGGAGGTTTCCCCGATCTTTTGAGGCCGCGGATAGTATGGGCCGGAATAAAAGGTGATATCAGAGGCCTGCGATGCTTACAGAGAGATGTTGAAAATGCAGCGTCCGATGCAGGGATACCTAAAGAAGAAAGGCCGTACAGCCCGCATATCACACTCGGACGCCGAGCCTCCGCTTTGCCTTTGCCTGATGGAATAAAAAAGGCTGTTGAGTCCGATGTCATATCACTGGAACCATGGACTGTCAGTGAAATAATACTTATGCGCAGTGAGCTTGGGCGGTCCGGAGCAAGATATACCGAACTGGGACTTTTCAAAATATGATATGCTGGGCTATAATTAATTAGTAATCAATAAGCGGCATATAAATACTGGGAGGCAGACGGATGGCTAAAAAGAAGGAAGCTGTGACAAGAGAAGATATTCTTGACCAGGCGCTGTGCGAAATAAGGGGAAAATTCGGCGAAGGAGCCATCATGAGGCTTGGCGACGAAGTACAGCATCCTGTTGAAGTCATTTCGAGCGGGATACTGCCTCTTGATGTGGCTCTTGGGATAGGCGGTGTCCCGCGCGGCCGTGTCGTTGAAATATTCGGACCGGAAGGCGGCGGAAAAACCACCATCGCACTTCACATCCTTGCAGAAGCGCAGAAAACAGGAGGTCTGGCGGCTTTTATTGACGCAGAACATGCCCTTGACCCGCGTCTGGCGTCATCGCTTGGAGTAGATACTGCAAATCTTTATCTTTCGCAGCCCGACAGCGGAGAACAGGCTTTTTATATTTTAGATACTCTTGTACGCAGCGGGGCATTCGATGTCGTTGTTGTGGACTCTGTTGCGGCTCTTACCCCGCAGGCTGAAATAGACGGTAAAATGGGAGAGGGCAGCAACCAGATGGGACTGCATGCCCGTCTTATGTCATATGCTCTCAGAAGGCTTACCGCTGCAATATCGAAAAGCAACACTACGGTAATATTTATTAACCAGTTGAGGGCGCAGATAACACAGGGATATGGATCATCAGGCCCTACTGAAACTACTACCGGAGGACGGGCGCTTAAATTTTACAGTTCTGTCAGGATAGAGGTCAGGCGCGGCAAACAAATAACGCAGGGCGATAATGTCATAGGCCACGAACTTTGGATAAAAGTCGTCAAGAACAAACAGGCCCCGCCTTTCCGCACAGCACATGCAAGCCTGATATACGGCAAAGGCGTGCCTAAGGCGATGTCTGTGCTTGATATGGCGATTGACAGAGAGGTTGTCAAACGCAAGGGATCCTGGCTTGCATACAAGGGTGAGACGCTTGGGCAGGGCAAGGAAAGCGTCTCAGATTATCTGAACGAGCATCAGGACCTTATGGAAGAGATCACCAAAGATGTACTGCACAAAGTAGCAGAGGGGCTTGGCCTTCTTTGCGAACCTGTCCCCGATGATGAGGGGAGCGGCACAGGTGTCGAGGATTCTGTTGAAGCTCTGCTTGACGAAGGTGTCCTCAAGCTTGATATAACAGAAGCAGAATAGCATGGTATACGATACGCATCAGTTTTTTTAGACGCAGCACAAATAAAAAAGTTTTTTAAATAAAAATAAAAAACGGGAAGGGGATAATCAATCCTAAACACTTCCCGTTTTTTTATTTGTAAAGGCAGAACTTTACTTTTATATTTAAAACAAATAATAAGTCCTATTTTAAATACAAATAATATTTGTTTTGTTGGTTATTGTTATTAATAGTATGCATTGACAGTATTGAAGTTCTTCTATAGAATACCTTTTGCGCTCTGCAGATTATATCTGAATAAAGAGTGCGGACCATGACAGAAGAATAAGGGAAAAGCGAAAGAGAAGGCGAGGCTGAAAAGCCGAGTCAGGAGAAGCTAAAAGTGAGCCGGCCCCCCGGCAGGCGAGCTGTAAGCGGATCTGAGATAGAAAAAGCTAGCGACTGAGACATATGACGTTAAGGTAAGAATAATGGAATATGGAAGCACACCAGAATCAAACGGAGAGTTTGATCCTGGCTCAGGACGAACGCTGGCGGCGTGCTTAACACATGCAAGTCGAACGGGAGTATTGAAGAAGCTTGCTTTAGAGATACTTTAGTGGCGGACGGGTGAGT